>Ga0207870_100144_pt1 | contig 71343 bp, 78 predicted proteins | sample CeladaPassage60B_FD_187477 | JGI IMG/M metagenome (GOLD analysis project Ga0207870, IMG submission 187477) | Cellulose-adapted microbial communities from the Joint BioEnergy Institute, USA - Passage3 60B (SPAdes) (version 2) | ecosystem: Engineered > Bioreactor > Continuous culture > Unclassified... | reverse complement strand
CTTTCTCGCTATATGGAACTTCGTCAACCTTTTGGAACCGCCTAGTGCGGACCCGCATGCTAGGTGGTGTGGGGGGACGGGGGTTAGCCGCCCCCTCCTACCCGATTTGCGGCGTTTCCGGCTGCGCGCATGCAAGCCGAAGAATGTCCGTTGCGGCAAAATTCGCAGACGTTGACTCCATACACGTGTTCGCATAGACTGGAGATGGAGTGATCAACGGGAGGATGGTCGGGTGAAGCCGCTGGAGCAATGGAGACACGTGTTCAAATTGGACCCCGACCGGCCGATTTCCGACGCGCATTTGGAGCGCATTTGCGAATCCGGCACGGACGCGGTCATCGTGGGCGGTTCCGACGGCGTGACGTTTGCCAACACTTCGGAGCTGCTGATGCGCATTCGGCGGTTTGACGTGCCGTGCGCGCTGGAAGTGTCGGCGCAGGACGCGATCGTGCCGGGGTTTGACCGATATTTCATCCCCGTCGTGCTGAATGCGGGCAACCCCGACTGGTTGATCGGTCACCATCATGCCGCCGTGCGGCGGCTGGGGCCCGTCTTGCCCTGGGACATGTTGACGGCGGAAGCTTATGTCATCCTGAACCCGGCGTCGACGGCCGCCCGCGTCACCGAGGCGAATACGCGGCTCGATCCCGACGATGTGGCCGCCTATGCGCAGATCGCCGAGCGGTTGTTCGGACTGCCGATCGTTTATCTGGAATACAGCGGCATGTATGGCGACATGGCCTTGGTGGAGCGCATCAAGACGGAACTGCGCACGGCGCGGCTGTTTTACGGCGGCGGCATCGACAGCCGCGACAAGGCCCGGAGGGCGGCGCAGGCGGCGCACACGATCGTTGTCGGCAACGTCATTTACGAGGACATCGAACGCGCGCTGTCCACGGTGGACATCGATTGAACCCGGCCTCGCGGCGGAATTTTCGCGGCGGGATTAGCGGAAATTTTGCGGCGGAATCAGCGGAATTTTTAAGGAAGGATTTCAGATACAATGGACGACAATCGTCAGCTTTTCGCATCGATCGACACATTGAACGGTCCGCAGCGCCAGGCGGTGGAGACGACGGAAGGCCCCCTCTTGATCATGGCGGGGGCCGGCAGCGGCAAAACCCGCGTGCTGACGCACCGGATCGCCTACCTGATCGCCACGCGCAAGGCGGCGCCGTGGAGCATTCTCGCCATCACCTTTACGAACAAGGCGGCGCGGGAAATGCAGGAGCGGGTATCCCGGCTGGTCGGGCCTGCGGGACGGGACATTTGGGTGTCCACGTTTCACTCGATGTGCGTCCGCATTTTGCGGCGGGATGTGGAACGGTTGGGATACTCCTCGTCGTTTACGATATTGGACGCTTCGGACCAGCTGTCGGTCGTGCGCCAAACGATGAAGGATTTGAACCTCGATACGAAAAAGTTCGAACCGCGGTCGGTGCTGGCGGCCATCAGCGCGGCCAAGAACGAGCTGATCGACGCGGCCAAATACGAGGAGCGAGCCGGCGATTATTTCCAGCGCATCGTATCCGATGTGTACAAGGCGTACCAGTCCAAGCTGAAAAGCAACAACGCGCTCGATTTCGACGATCTCATCATGAAGACGATCGAACTGTTCCGCAGCGAACCGGAAGTGCTGGACTTTTACCAGCACAAATTCCAATACATCCATGTGGACGAATACCAGGACACGAACCGAGCGCAGTACGTGCTGACGCGGCTCTTGGCGGAGCGGCACCGCAACCTGTGCGTCGTCGGCGACAGCGACCAGTCGATCTACCGCTGGCGCGGCGCGGACATCCGCAACATCCTGAACTTTGAAGAAGATTATCCGGAAGCCAAGGTCATCATGCTGGAGCAAAACTACCGCTCCACGGCCAATATCCTCAACGCGGCCAACCGCGTGATCGACCACAACACGGGCAGGAAACCGAAGAAGTTGTGGACGGACCGCGGCGAAGGCGACAAGGTGAAAGTGTATTTCGGCGATTCGGAGCACGACGAAGCGTATTTTATCGCCGGGGAAATGAACAAAAACCGCGAGCGCGGCATGCGCTGGTCCGACCACGCGGTGCTGTATCGCACCAACGCGCAGTCGCGCGTCATCGAAGAAGTGCTGATCAAGTCGGACATCCCGTATCAGATCGTCGGCGGCATCAAGTTTTACGACCGGATGGAAATCAAGGATCTGCTCGCCTACTTGCGGCTCATTTCCAATCCCGACGACGACATCAGCTTCGAACGCGTCATCAATGTGCCGAAGCGCGGCATCGGCGCGGCGACGCTGGACAAAATCGCGCAAACGGCGGCCGAACAGGGCACGTCCATGTTCCGGGCGCTCGATCATATGGTGTTTCAGGGCGGCGTGTCCGGCAAGGCGCTCGAAGCGCTGGCGCAGTTCAAGGACATGATCGAACAGCTGCACCGCATGACCGACTATTTGTCCGTTACCGAACTGACGCAGAAAATGCTGGAAATGACCGGCTACCGCGAACAGCTGGAGCGGGAACGCACGATCGAAGCGCAGGCGCGGCTGGAAAACATCGACGAATTTTTGTCGGTGACGATGGACTTTGAAAAACGAAACGAGGACAAGTCGCTGCTGGCGTTTTTGACCGATCTCGCCCTGATTGCGGACATTGATTCGCTGTCCGAAGGAGAAAATGAAGAAGAGGGCGACGCCGTCGTCCTGATGACGATGCACAGCGCCAAGGGGCTGGAGTTCCCGGTCGTGTTCATCGCGGGCATGGAAGAAGGCGTCTTTCCGCACATGCGCGCCCTGACCGACAACGAGGAATTGGAAGAGGAGCGCCGGCTCGCCTATGTCGGCATCACCCGCGCCGAACGGCAGCTTTACTTGACGGGAGCGAGATCGCGCACGCTGTTCGGGCGCATGAGCCGCAACGCGCCTTCGCGGTTTTTGAGCGAGATCCCGGACGAAGTGAAAGAAGAACTGACGCCGGTCGACGACCGATACGGCGGCGTTTCCTTCGACGAATATATCGGCGGCGGACGCGGGGGGTACGCTTCCGCCTCGCGGTACGGCGCCGGCCGCGACCGGTGGGGAGAATCGGCCGCATCCTGGGGCGGCTCCCAGACCGGCCGCGCCGGTGCGGGCTTTGCGCGCGCCGCGGCCGGATCCGCATCGCCGGCGGCGTCGCCGCCGGCCGGACCCAAAGAATTCAAAAACGGCGACAAAGTCTCGCACGCCAAATGGGGAGTCGGCGTCGTCGTGTCGGTCAAAGGCAGCGGCAACGACACGGAACTGCAGATCGCGTTTCCCGCGCCGATCGGCATCAAGCGTTTGCTGGCGCAGTTCGCTCCGCTGCAAAAAGTGTGAAGGATCATGGAGGGTGAAAGGCGATGGCCGAACAAGACCGGATGCGCGAGATGAAACAGCTCGTAGAGCAGTTGAACCGGTATGATTACCATTACTATACGTTGGACGAGCCGCTGGTGTCGGATGCGGAATACGACAAGCTGTACGACCGGCTGGCCGCGTTGGAACGGGAAACGGGGATCTCCCTTCCCGATTCGCCGACCCGCCGCGTCGGCGGCGAACTGTTGAGCGGATTCGATCAGCACCGCCATCTGGCCAGGCTGTGGAGCTTGGACAAGGCGCAAAATGTCGAGGATTTGCGCGCCTGGCATCAGCGGGTTCTGAAAGCCGTCGCCGATTACAACGCCAAACATCCGGACGAGCCGCTGCCAGCGCCGTCCTTTGTCGTGGAACTGAAGTTCGACGGGCTGACGCTCAACCTCACTTACCGCGGCGGCGAACTGGTGCAGGCGGCGACGCGCGGCAACGGCGTCGTGGGGGAAAGCATTTTGCCCCAGGTCAAAACGATTCGGTCGATCCCGCTTGCCATCCCGTTCACCGAAGGCACGATCGAGGTGCAGGGCGAAGGCATCATGCGCCTGTCCGTGCTGGAGGCGTACAACCGCACCGCCGTCGAGCCGCTGAAAAACGCGCGTAACGCGGCCGCCGGCGCCCTGCGCAATCTGAATCCGAAGGTGACCGCGGAGCGGAAGCTGGACGCCTTTTTCTACAACATTGGTTACGCCGACGGCGTGTCGTTTGCCGATCATCGGGAAATGGTACGGTTTTTGCGCGACAACCGTTTCAAGGTGAATCCTTACATCCGCTTTTTCGACACCATTGAAGAAGTGGCGGACGAATTGGTCCGCATCGAGGCGATGCGCCACGAACTCGACTATTTGATCGACGGCGCCGTCGTCAAAGTGACGGATATGCGGACGCGGGAGGCGCTCGGGTATACGGACAAATTTCCGAGGTGGGCGGTCGCTTACAAATTTGAAGCGGAAGAAGCGACGACCGTGCTGAAGTCCGTATCCTGGGAAGTCGGCCGCACGGGCAAACTGACGCCGGTGGCGACGGTGGAACCGGTCGATATCGGAGGCGTCACCGTCCAACACTGTACGTTGAACAATATGGGCGACATCGAGCGCAAAAATTTGACCCACGCCCTCGGATCGCTCGTCTACATTCGCCGCTCCAACGACGTCATTCCGGAAATTTTGGGCAAAGTCAGCGAGGAGAAGGACGGCGGAGAAATCCGTCCGCCCGAACGCTGTCCCGCCTGCGGATCGGAACTGGTGGAGCGCGGCGCGCATCTGTTCTGCGAAAACCGTCTCGGCTGCAAGCCGCAAATTGTCGGCCGCGTGACGCATTTCGCCTCGCGCGACGCGATGGATATCGAGACGTTCAGCGTGAAGACGGCGGAACAGCTGTATGAAGAACTGAACGTGCGCGATCCCGCCGATTTGTACGGGCTGTCCCTGGAGCAGCTGGTTCAATTGGAACGGTTCGGCGTCAAAAAAGCGCAAAACTTGCTGGACGCGATTGAACGGAGCAAGGAAAAGGATTTGGCGTCGTTTCTGTTCGCTCTCGGCATCCCCAACACGGGCAAAACGACGACGCGCACGCTGGCCGAACATTTTCGCAGTTTGGAAGCGGTCATGGGCGCCACGAAGGAGCAGCTGTTGGCCGTGCCGGAAATCGGCGACGTGGTGGCGGACAGCATCATCGACTTTTTTGCCGATCCCGTCATACGGGATTCGATCGCGCGCATGCTGGCAGCCGGCGTCCAACCGAAGGTGGAGGAACCTGCGGCAAGCGCCGCCGACACTCCGTTTACCGGCAAAACCGTCGTGCTGACCGGCACGCTTTCCGCGATGACGCGCGACGAAGCGACCCGGCTTCTGGAAAAAGCCGGCGCCAAAGTGACCGGCAGCGTGTCCCGCAAAACCGACTTTGTCATCGCCGGGGCTGAGGCGGGAAGCAAGTTGGCCAAGGCGCGCGAACTGGGCGTCGCGGTCATCGACGACGAGGCCGAGTTTTTGCGGATGTTGGGGATAAGCTCCGGTTCCGATACATGAATATGGGAATCGTTTGAGCTCCGGCCGGAATCATCCGTGCCGGCGCTCGTAGCAGCAGGCTTGCCGCCTGCTGTTTTGTTTTTCGGTCCGGCGCCCTGCTGTATATCGGGTTCACCACCATCCCATACTATGGATCAGAAGATTCCCCAAAAGGACCGGACATCCGGCGGCGGCGGACCGCCCGTCGGGCCGCGCTGCCGAGCGCCGGGACGACAACGCAAGGACAAAACAAAAAACGGGTTGAAAAGTAGATTTTTTTGGATATAATAAAATTAAGGTCAAAGAAAGTCAAAGTCAGATTCCGCGAGCCCCGATCCGCTCGAGAGCAGGGTGTGCCGACACCTTCGGAAGCAGGTATGCCGAAACTTGTTCTGAAGAAGGCGCGCCGACCTATCAGAAAAGAAACACATGAGCGTTCAGGGAGGAGAGAAATGCGCAACATCTCTGATCTCATTGAACAGTATTTAAAGCAAATCTTGCAGCAAAGTCCCGATCAGGTCGTGGAAATCCAGCGCAGCGAACTGGCGGACCAATTCCGCTGCGTGCCGTCGCAGATCAACTACGTGATCAGCACCCGCTTCACCTTGGAGAAGGGCTATATGGTCGAGAGCAAACGAGGGGGAGGCGGATACATTCGCATCCAGAAAATCCGGTTTCCCTCCCAGGAGGCGTTGAACCGGCACATGCTGCAGTCGATCGGCGACCATGCGGACCAGCAGTTTGCGGAAGGGCTGATCGGGCAGCTGCAGGAGGCGAGGATGATTTCCGAGCGGGAAGCCCAGATGATGAAAGCGGCGGTATCGCGGGAAGTGCTGGCGCTGAATTTGCCGCTGCGCGATGAAATCCGGGCCAAACTGCTCAAGGCGATGCTGGTGGCGCTGTTCAGCAAGTCCTGAAATTGCCATGCGGGAAAGGGAGGATCGTCCATGCTCTGCCAAGATTGCGGAAAGCGGCCGGCGACGCTGCATTTCACGAAAATCGTCAACGGCGAGAAAACCGAATTTCACATATGCGAGGCTTGCGCAAGGGAACGCGGAGAAATGATTCCCGGCGCCCCGAACGGATTTTCCATCCATAACCTGCTGTCCGGTTTGTTGGATTTCGAACCGATGTCCGCGGGAGGAATGCGGGAACACAAACCGCCTCATTCCCGCTGCGAAACGTGCGGCATGACATATGCGCAGTTCAGCAAAATCGGCCGATTCGGCTGCAGCGACTGCTACCGGTACTTCGGCGACCGGCTCGACCCGCTGTTCCGCCGCGTGCACGGCACGGCGACCCATGCGGGCAAAATACCGAAACGAAGGGGCGGCCAGCTGAGGGTCAAACGGGACATCGATCAGCTGAAGCGGCAGCTTCAGATGCTGGTGGAACGGGAAGAATTCGAGCGGGCGGCCCAGCTGCGGGACCGCATCCGCGAGCTGGAAAAGAAAATGTCCGGCGAATAGTTTTTCGGGGGGGAAATGGCCATGACTTTGCGCCGGTTTATGAACGACGCGCTGAGCGAATGGATGCGGGGCGGCGGTCCCGAGTCGGACATCGTCATCAGCAGCCGCATCCGCATCGCCCGCAACTTGCAGACGAATTGTTTTCCGCTCTTGGCGACCAACCAGCAGTCCGCGGAAGTGCTCGATCAGGTGCGGAAGGCGCTGAAGGATCCCGAGTGGAAGGCGCTCGGCAATCTGGAATGGATCGAGATGAACCAGTTGAACGAACTGGAAAAACGCGTGCTCGTGGAAAAACATCTCATCAGCCCGAACTTGGCCGACGAGTCCCGCAACGGGGCGGTCATTCTCAGCGACAATGAAGCGATCAGCATTATGGTGAACGAGGAAGACCACCTGCGCATCCAGTGTCTGTTCCCGGGATTTCAGCTTAAGGAAGCCCATCGGCTGGCCGACCGCATCGACGATTTGTTCGAGTCGCATCTGGATTACGCATATGATGAAAAAAGAGGTTATCTGACCAGCTGCCCGACCAATGTGGGCACCGGCATTCGCGCTTCGGTCATGCTGCATTTGCCCGGGCTCGTGCTGACGAAACAAATCAACCGCATGCTGTCGGCCATCACCCAGGTCGGGTTGGCGGTGCGCGGCATCTACGGCGAGGGCAGCGAAGCGCTCGGCAATTTGTTCCAAATTTCCAATCAGATTACGCTGGGACAGTCCGAAGAGGAAATTCTCGACAATTTGCACCGTGTCGCCAAGCAAATCATCGAGCATGAACGCGCCGCTCGCCAGAAACTGTTGACGGAATCGCACGCGCGGCTCCTGGACAGAGTCAGCCGGTCGTTCGGCATTCTTTCCTACGCCGCCATCATCGATTCGAAAGAAGCGGCCCAACGGCTGTCCGACGTGCGGCTCGGCATCGACCTCGGTTTGATCAAGGGAGTGTCCGCCACGGTGTTGAGCGAGCTGTTGGTGATGACGCAGCCGGGATTCCTACAGCATTACGCCGGACGCAAGCTGGCGCCGGAAGACCGGGATGTCCGCCGCGCGGAATTGATCCGCAAAAGATTGAATCCGTCGCAATCCGCGTAGTTTATTCATCAAAACCATCTTTACGGAGGTGCAATTGAACATGATGTTCGGCAGATTTACGGAACGCGCGCAAAAAGTGCTGGCCTACGCGCAGGAAGAAGCGGTTCGTCTCGGCCACAGCAACATCGGCACCGAACATATCCTGCTCGGCCTGATCCGCGAAGGGGAAGGCATCGCGGCCAAAGCGCTGATGGCGCTCGGTCTCAATCTGGAAAAAATTCAGAACGAAGTCGAATCGCTGATCGGCAAAGGTCAGGAACAGCCGTCCAACATCGCCTACACGCCGCGCGCGAAAAAGGTCATTGAACTGTCCATGGACGAGGCGCGCAAACTGGGACATACGTATGTCGGCACCGAACATATTTTGCTCGGATTGATTCGCGAAGGGGAAGGCGTCGCGGCCCGCGTGCTGAACAATTTGGATGTCAGCCTGAACAAGGCGAGACAGCAGGTGCTGCAGCTTCTGGGCAGCGGCGAAACCGTCTCGGGCAGCCACGGCGCTCCCGCCAACGTCAACACGCCGACGCTGGACGGCCTGGCCCGCGACCTGACCGCCATCGCCCGTGAAGGCAACCTGGATCCGGTCATCGGCAGAAACAAAGAAATCGAACGGGTCATCCAGGTGCTCAGCCGCCGGACGAAAAACAATCCGGTGCTGATCGGCGAGCCGGGCGTCGGCAAAACGGCGATTGCCGAAGGACTCGCCCAGCGCATCGTCAACAATGAAATTCCCGAAACGCTGCGCGACAAACGCGTCATGACGCTCGACATGGGTTCCGTCGTCGCCGGCACGAAATACCGCGGCGAATTCGAGGACCGGCTGAAAAAAATCATGGATGAAATTCGGCAGGCCGGCAACGTCATTTTGTTTATCGACGAACTGCACACGTTGATCGGTGCGGGCGGCGCCGAAGGCGCCATCGACGCCTCGAACATTTTGAAGCCCGCGCTTGCCCGCGGTGAACTGCAGTGCATCGGCGCCACCACGCTGGACGAATACCGCAAGTATATCGAAAAGGACGCGGCGCTGGAACGCCGGTTCCAGCCGATCATGGTTGAACAGCCGACGCCGGAGGAAGCGATCCAAATTTTGTACGGCTTGCGCGACCGCTACGAGGCGCACCATCGGGTCAAGATTACGGATGAAGCGATCGAGCAGGCGGTCAAACTGTCCGACCGTTACATCACCGACCGGTTCCTTCCGGACAAGGCGATCGACCTGATCGACGAGGCCGCTTCCAAGGTGCGGCTGAGTTCCTACACCGTGCCGCCGAACCTGAAACAGCTGGAAAGCCGCCTGGAAGACATCCGCAAGGAAAAGGACGCGGCGGTGCAAAGCCAGGAATTCGAAAAAGCGGCGGCGCTGCGTGACACCGAGCAGAAGCTGCGGGAAGAGCTGGAGCGCACGAAAAACGAATGGAAAGAAAAACAGGGCCGCACCGATTCGGAAGTGACGCCGGACGACATCGCCCAGGTCGTGTCGAGCTGGACCGGCATTCCGGTGCGCAAGCTGGCGGAGGAAGAAACCGAGCGGCTGCTCAAAATGGAAGAGATTTTGCACAACCGCGTCATCGGCCAAGACGAAGCGGTGAAAGCGGTCAGCCGCGCCATTCGCCGGGCCCGCGCCGGATTGAAAGACCCGAAACGGCCGATGGGATCGTTCATCTTCCTCGGTCCGACCGGCGTCGGCAAGACCGAATTGGCCAAAGCGCTGGCGGAGGCGCTGTTCGGCGACGAAAACGCGGTCATCCGCATCGACATGTCCGAATACATGGAGAAGCACACGACGTCGCGGCTGATCGGCGCGCCTCCGGGATATGTCGGATACGACGAGGGCGGCCAGCTGACGGAGAAAGTGCGCCGCAAGCCGTATTCGGTCGTGCTGCTCGATGAAATCGAGAAGGCGCACCCGGAAGTGTTCAACGTGCTCTTGCAGGTGCTCGAGGACGGGCGGTTGACCGACGCGAAGGGCAGAACGGTGGACTTCCGCAACACGCTGATCATCATGACGTCCAACGTCGGAGCCGAAACGATCAAGAAAAACTCGACGCTCGGGTTCACCGCCAACCTCCAGGCGGAGAGCGAGTACAACAACATGAAGGACAAAGTGATGAACGAACTGAAAAAGGCGTTCCGCCCCGAGTTTCTCAACCGGATCGACGAAATCATCGTGTTCCACTCGCTGGAGGAGAAACATATCGCCCAGATCGTCACGCTCATGTCCGACGAACTGCGCAAGCGCCTGAAAGAGCAGGAAGTCGACTTTGAACTGACCGAGGCGGCCAAGTCGTTCCTGGCCAAAGAGGGCTTCGATCCGCTGTTCGGCGCGCGCCCCTTGCGCCGGGCGATCCAGAAGCACATCGAAGACCGTCTGTCCGAAGAGCTGCTGAAAGGGAATATCCGCAAGGGGGATTCGCTGATCATCGATGCGGACGGCGACGGGCTCATTGTTCGCACCAAGGACAAAGCGGCGTCGGGATCTGCGTAAAGGTAATCATCCCGCCTTGCGCCGGTGATACGTACAATCCAATCTGCTGCAATGGAAGCCGCCGGCATGCGCCGGCGGCTTCGCCGCCGTGCAGGAGTGCGAACCGATCGCCAACCGGCGCTTGTTCGCGGCCGAGCGACGCATTAGCGCGTAAATCCATGGACAGCGGAATCGTTCGCGAACTCTTTTCACCCTCGCCGCGAAATGGTACACTTTGGGTAACATGCATAGAATACGGAAAACGGACGGGGACGCGGAGCGGAATGGGCAAAGCGAAAACGAAATTTGTGTGCCACGAGTGCGGATACGAATCGCCGAAATGGATGGGCAAATGCCCGGGCTGCCAGTCGTGGAACTCCATGGTCGAAGAAAGCGAGCCGGTCCGCACGGCCGACCGCCGCATGGAAACCGCGGCGCCGATACAAGATCGGCCGATTCCGATCATACACATTAACAGAAGCGACGAACCGCGTTATCAGACGGGCTTGCAAGAACTGAACCGCGTGCTTGGCGGGGGCGTCGTGCCGGGATCGCTCATCCTGGTCGGCGGCGATCCCGGTATCGGAAAGTCCACGCTGCTCTTGCAGATGACGTCGTCGCTCGCCGAGCAAGGGCTGACCACGCTGTACATATCCGGCGAAGAATCCGCCCGGCAAACCAAACTGCGCGCCGACAGGCTCGGAATTGCCGCCGCCGGGCTTTACTTTTTGTGCGAAACCGACATGGAGCGCATTGAGGCCGCCGTGGAAGAGGTGCGGCCTGCGGTGCTCGTGATCGATTCGATTCAGACGGTCTATCATCCCGCGCTGACGTCGGCGCCCGGGAGCGTATCGCAGGTGCGCGAGTGCACCGCCGAATTGATGCGTCTGGCCAAGGGCAGGGGAATCGCCACCGTCGTCGTCGGCCATGTGACAAAGGAAGGGGCGATCGCCGGACCGCGCATGCTGGAGCACATGGTCGACAGCGTGCTGTATTTTGAAGGCGACCGCCATCACGCCTATCGCGTGCTGCGCGCCGTCAAAAACCGATTCGGTTCGACGAACGAAATCGGCATCTTTGAAATGAAGGAATACGGGCTGGCGGAAGTGGCGAATCCGTCGGAATGGTTTTTGTCGGAGCGGCCGCGGGGCGTGCCCGGATCCACGGTGACCGCCAGCATGGAAGGAACACGGCCGGTGCTTGTGGAAATACAAGCATTGGTGACGCCGACGCATTTTCCGTCTCCCCGCCGCATGGCCGCCGGAGTGGACAGCCACCGGCTCGCTTTGATCGTTGCGGTGCTGGAGAAACGGATGGGCATGATGCTGCAAACGCAGGACACCTACGTCAATGTGGCGGGCGGCGTCAAGTTGGACGAACCGGCGGTCGACCTCGCCGTGGCGGTCAGCCTCGCCTCGAGTTTTCGCGACCGGCCGACGAGGCCGGAAGATGTGGTCATCGGGGAAATCGGCCTCACCGGCGAAGTCCGGGCGGTTTCCCGGATGGAACAGCGCGTGGCGGAGGCTCACAAGCTCGGCTTCAAGCGGGTGATCTTGCCGGAATACAGCATGAAGGGGTGGAAACAACCGGAGGGTATGGACATTGTCGGAGTGCGCACGCTCGCGGAAGCGCTGCATGCGGCAATGGATTAACAATCACAGGGGGATACAAATGAAGGAAGAAGTCGAACACAAGGATCAAATGGGCAAACTGCTTCAGCTCGTTGCGCCCGGCACTTCCTTTCGGGAAGGTTTGGACAATGTGCTCCGCGCCAAGACAGGCGGATTGATCGTGGTCGGATATAGCCCGGAAGTGATGGAGATCGTGGACGGCGGCTTTTCGATCAACTGCGATTTTTCGCCGAATTACTTGTACGAGCTGGCCAAGATGGACGGAGCCATCATTTTGAGCGAAGATCTGAAACGCATCCTGTATGCGAACACGCAGCTGATTCCCGATCCGTCGATTCCGTCCACCGAGACGGGCATTCGCCACCGCACGGCGGAACGGGTCGCCAAGCAAACCGGAAAACTCGTCGTATCGATTTCCCAACGGCGCAACGTCATCACGCTGTATCAGGGCAACTTGCGCTATGCGCTCAAGGATATCGGCGTGATTTTGACCAAGGCCAACCAGGCGATCCAGACGCTGGAAAAATACAAAACCGTGCTGGACCAGGCGTTTACCAACCTGGCCGCGACCGAGTTTGAAGAACTGGTGACGCTGGATGATGTCGCCAACGTGCTGCAGCGGTTGGAGATGGTGCTGCGCGTGAAAAACGAAATCCGCCAATACATCGACGAACTCGGGACGGAAGGCCGGCTGATCAGCATGCAGCTGGAAGAACTGGTAGCCCGCATCGACGAAGAACAATGGTGGCTCATTAAAGATTACTGCAGGGAGGATAATGATGAGAAAGCCAGGGAAATCCGCCGGGAATTCCGCAAACTGTCCAATGACGAATTGTTGGACAGCCACCAAATCATTCGGATTCTCGGTTATCCGCACGCGAGCAATGTGATCGACGAGCCGATCGCGCCGCGCGGGTACCGGCTCTTGCACAAAATTCCGAGACTGCCCTCGGTCATCATTTCGAATTTGGTGGAGCGTTTTTCCTACCTGCCTCAGATCGTCATGGCGTCCATCGAGGAACTGGACGAAGTGGACGGAATCGGGGAAGTTCGCGCCCGCGCCATCAAGGAAGGACTGAAACGCATTCAGGAACAGGTGTTCATTGACAGACATATTTGATACCCCTTACAATCAATTATTGAGCATGGAGCTCCGGGGCATAGTAACGATGAGGTGGACGATCCATGATTACCAGGTCGATACCGAACTTGTTTACGATCGGCAATCTGTTTTTGGGCATCATTGCCATCATCTTCGTGTTCAATGAAGAGGCTACGCTGGCGGCAATGATGGTCATCATTGCCATCATTGCGGACGGCCTGGACGGTAGGGTCGCCAGGGCGCTGAAAGTGCAGAGCGAGTTCGGCAAAGAGCTCGATTCCCTTTCCGATGTCATCTCCTTTGGCGTGGCGCCCGCCTTTATTGTTTATGTGGTGTCTTTCCAGTCGCTCCAGCCTCCGGCGGCGGGGTGGCTGGTAACGGCCGTTTTTCCGATTTGCGGCGCGCTTCGCCTGGCCAGATACAATGTGGTCGCCGCATCGCCCGGCTATTTCGTCGGGCTGCCGATTCCGGCGGCGGCGGGCATTTTGAGCACGTTGGCGCTGTTTTCCGGCAGTCTCCACAGCGCGGTGCTGATCGTCGTCACGCTGCTGTTGTCCATGTTGATGGTCAGCAAGATCCGCTATCCGAGTTTCAAGCACATCGACATTCCGATGCCGATGCGCTGGATTTTGCTGGTGGCCTCCATCGCCGCGGTCGCGCTGGTTATCGTCTATCCGAGCCATGTTACACGGTTTCTGTTTGTGCCGCTCGTCCTCTACGCGTTGTACGGATTAAAAAAAAACGTTGATCGGCGCGGGAGCGACTCCGATGATGAAGATTCGGAATGCGTGCTCTTGAACCTGGACATGGACGAATCGGTCAAAACCGAAACGTAAAAAGAGAAGGCCTTGATGACCGCTGTTCGTCATCAAGGCCTTTGTTCGTGCCGGCCGCGTGGAGGCGGGGCGATGGAACGCCGCATGGCGCAAGGTTTCGCCCGGAAAACGCCGTGGGCGCGAAGCGAAGAACTCGCCGTCAGGCCATCTTGAACACGCCCAATGCGGAACATTTGCTCGATTCGTCGGCGATGACCCGATCCAGGTCGATGTTCAGCACGTTGCAGAGGGAGGCGGTGTAAAACAGCTGCTTTCCCAGCTGATCGCTAATGATTTCCTTGCAGGTATCGCACAAGGAGCCCGACACGTGCGTGCTCAACACGCCGCGCGCCTGCTCCAGCGTCAGATCGGGTGGGTAAGCCTGTTTTCCTGCGTCGACCCTGATGCAGCCGCATTCGGTCACGGCCTTGATCACGGAACGATGCACCGACGCACCCGCCTGATCGCATTTGGACAAAATGTCAAGGATGCTTCTGTGCCGAAGCAGCAGTTCGGACACCTGCCGCTGAAAAGATTCCAGACTTGTCGCGCTCAAAACGGCTCACCTCTCACCACTTCGTTCAAACCTGACCCCATTATAGTCGAAATTGACGCAAAATTCAAAATGATCTGCGGATTTTTGGGCGCGCGGCACAACGATTTCCGCGCAGGCCGTGCGCCTTCCGCGGCCGCCGCGGACGTTCCGCCGAACGCGCAACCCGCACGGCGGCTGTGCGGGCTGCGCTTTCCCGCGAAATGGACGCGCAGCGATTAGATGCGGAGGCATTGGACATACTGGTAAATGAACCCACCATCATGCCGAAGGAGGTGCAAACAACGTTGAAAAAAATCGTGCAGCTGTTGACATCCGCCGTGGCTGCGGCTGTGTGCTACCATTTGGCGGGAACGCCTTTCGGAAACGCGCTCTTGCCGGATGTGAGCGGCATCGTCCAATTGGCGGCCTTGGCCGGAGCGGCATTGGGGTTCGCGGCCGGCGCCGGCGTCGTCAAATACGCTTCCGCATCGCTCGACGCCGTGGTGGACCGGTTGGCCCGCATTCCGGATTCCCGCATGATCCCGGGCTTGCTGTTTATGCTGGCGGGTCTCGCGATCTCGATACCGGTTTATCCGCTGCTGCTGTTTTCCGGAGAGGCCGGGGCGGCATTGGCGCTCTTCGTGTCCGTCGTGTTCGGCTCGGTCGGTTTCCGGTTCGGATACCGCAAAAACGCGGATTGGAACCGGATCGCCGCCAGCTGGAAATCTCCCGCAACCGCGCCCGCCGCGGAACCGGAACCTTCGACGCGCGACCATAAAATTCTCGATACGAGTGTCATTATCGATGGCAGAATCGCGGATATTTGCAAGACCGGATTTATTGAAGGGACGCTGGTCATCCCCGAATTTGTGCTGGAGGAACTGCAGCATATCGCCGATTCGTCCGATTTGCTCAAGCGCAACCGCGGCCGCAGAGGCCTGGACATTTTGAATAAAATCCAGAAGGAACTCGACGTCAAAGTGCTCATCTACGAGGGCGACTTCGAGGACATTACGGAAGTGGACAGCAAACTGGTTCGCCTGGCCAAAGCGCTGCAGGCGAAGGTGATCACCAACGATTTCAACCTGAACAAAGTTTGCGAACTGCAGGGAGTGTCCGTCCTGAACATCAACGATCTGGCCAACTCCGTCAAGCCGGTCGTGCTGCCCGGTGAGGAAATTCCGGTACACGTCATCAAGGACGGAAAGGAATACGGCCAAGGTATCGCTTATCTCGACGACGGCACGATGATCGTGGTGGAGGGCGGGCGCGAATACATCGGCAGCACGATCGAGGTGCTGGTGACCAGCGTGCTGCAGACGTCGGCCGGACGAATGATTTTTGCCAAACCGAAGCTGCTGGAAAAAGCGCTGTAGCCTGCCGCGCGAAGCATGGAACACGAGGACGCATACCTGTCCGATCCCCCGGACAGGTATGTTTTTTTTGCGCGCGGTGCGTTATCATAGGAAACGGACGCAGGGAACGATAGTCCGGTGATCGGGCAACACGGCGGATATTTGAACGACGGCCTTACGGAGACGATCCGACATGCGTTCGAGGCGGCGGCGCGAATTTCGCCGTTTCCGACGCGGCTTGACGCACGGCGGCGGTCGATCCGCAGCGCAGACGGCGTCGGGATTGAAGGATGGTTTGCCGCCGGGTATGATGATGGATATGGACGAATCCATGGGCCGCGACAATGGGAAACGGCAGAAAGGCATGGACGATGGTGCGAAATGATGTGACGCAAAAGAGCGGTTGGGTTGCGGTGATCGTCGCCGCGGGCCGCGGGACGCGCATGCGTTCTGTGGTGAGCAAGCAGTTTCTTCCGCTGGGCGGCAAACCGGTCTGGGTGCACGGCGCGGCAGTGATGGACCGCATGGAGGAAACGGCGGAAATCGTCGTCGTCGTGCCCCGGGACGAGGTCGAACGGATACGGCGCGAAGCCGCGGAATACGGGCTGCGCAAGGTGACGGCGGTCGTGCCGGGCGGAAGGGACCGGCAGGAATCCGTACGTGCCGGGATCTCGGCGCTGTCCGGGCGCGCGGAATGGGTCATGGTGCATGACGCGGCGCGGCCGTTCGTGTCCGCGGAATTGATCCGCCGCGTCCAGACGGCGGCGCGGGAATGCGGCGCGGCGGTGCCGGGCGTGCCGGTGAAAGATACGGTCAAGCGCGCGGACTCCGCGGGCTTTGTCGAGGAGACGCCGGAACGGTCGAGTCTGTGGGCGGTGCAGACGCCGCAGGCGTTTCGGTTCGAACTGCTTTGGCGCGCGCATGAAGAGGCGCTGCGCGACGGATATGCGGGCACCGACGACGCTTCTCTGGTCGAGCGTCTTGGCGAGCGCGTCCGCGTCGTGGCGGGCGATGACCGCAATTTCAAGATTACGACGCCGGAAGACTTCGCCATGGCGGAACGGCTGGCAATCGAGGCGGAGAACCTTTCGACCGGCCGCCCGCTGAAGCGGTCCGGCAGGTCGGCCGATCAGGCCGGATTGTCCGGGCGGTCCGGCGGTACTTCCGGGGAACCGTCATTCGGCGGATTATCGATACATAAAGGGGGCAACGCCATGTTCCGCATCGGCCAAGGTTTTGACGTTCACCAGTTTGCGGAAGGGCGGCGGTGTGTCATCGGCGGGGTGGACATCCCGTTCGAGCGCGGGCTGCTCGGACACTCGGACGCCGACGTGCTGCTGCACGCGGTGGCGGACGCGATCCTCGGCGCGCTGGGCGAAGGCGATATCGGCAAACATTTTCCCGACACCGACCCGTCCTATAAGGACGCGGACAGCGGCGAACTGCTCGCGGCCGTATGGAAGCTGGCCGAGGAGCGGGGCTACGCGCTCGGCAATCTCGACTGCACCATATTGGCGCAGCGCCCGAAAATGGCGCCGTACATTCCGCAAATGATCGAAAAGATCGCTCGTCTGCTGAACTCGGAGACGTCGCGCGTCAATGTGAAGGCGACGACGACGGAGCGGCTCGGGTTTGTCGGACGCGAAGAGGGCGTCGCCGCGATGGCGGTCGTCTGTCTGACCAAAGCTTGAATTGGCAATACTGGAAATAACCATTCGGAGGTAGCCGGCATGAAGCAAACGAACTATGAAACGGCCGCCGCGTTGGCGAACGCTGCGGCGTCCGCCAACGCGGCGGGCACGCCCGTCCGCGTGCGCTACGCGCCGAGCCCGACGGGGCATCTGCATATCGGCGGCGCCAGAACCGCGCTGTTCAATTATTTGTATGCGCGCAGCACGGGCGGAACGTTTATCGTCCGCATTGAGGACACCGATTTGAAGCGGAATGTGGAGAGCGGCGAGGACAATCAGCTGCGTTTTCTGAAATGGCTCGGGATCGAATGGGACGAGAGCGTCGACATCGGCGGCCCGTTCGGCCCGTACCGGCAGACGGACCGGCTGGACATTTACCGCCAATACTGGCAGGAATTGCTGGACCGCGGACTTGCTTACCGTTGTTATTGTACGGAAGAAGAGCTGGAGCGGGAGCGGGAGGAGCAGTCCGCCCGCGGCGAAACGCCCCGGTATTCCGGCAAATGCAAGCACTTGACCGACGAGGAACGAAGGAAATTGGAGGCGGAAGGCAGAACGCCGAGCGTCCGGTTCGCGGTGCCGGAAGGAAAGACGTATTCGTTTGACGATTTGGTCAAAGGGGAAGTTTCGTTCGACACGGCCGAAATGGGCGACTTCGTCATTGTCAAGAAGGACGGCATTCCCACCTACAACTTTGCGGTGGCGGTCGACGACCATCTAATGGAAATTTCGCACGTGCTGCGGGGCGAAGAACACATTTCCAACACGCCGCGCCAGCTCATGATCTACGAGGCGTTCGGCTGGACGCCGCCGCGCTTCGGCCACATGTCGCTCATCGTCAACGAACAACGCAAAAAGCTGAGCAAACGGGACGAATCGATCACGCAGTTTATCGAACAATACCACGATCTCGGCTATTTGCCGGAGGCGATGTTCAATTTCATCGCCCTGCTCGGTTGGTCACCGGGCGGAGAGGAAGAAATATTCACGCGGGAAGAACTGATCCGCATCTTTGATCCGCGCCGTCTGTCCAAAAGCCCGGCGGTGTTCGACACGAACAAGCTGAGCTGGATGAACAACCACTACATCAAGCAGGCCGATCCTCGCAAAATCGCCGAACTGGCGATTCCGCATCTCCAGAAAGCGGGGCGCCTGCCGCAGACGCTCGACGCGGAGACGCGAGCGTGGGCGGAAAAACTCGTGGCGCTGTATCAGGAGCAGCTGACATGCGCGTCGGATATTGTCAGATTGACGGACATGTTTTTTGTCGAACGGCTGGAGTACGACGAGGAAGCGCGCGCCGTGCTCGACGAGCCGCAGGTGCCGCAGGTGTTGTCCGCCTTCCGCGGCAAGCTGGCGGAATACAGCGGCCCGTTCGACGCCGAAGCGTGCAAAGGTTTGATCAAGGAAGTGCAGAAGGAAACCGGCGCCAAAGGCAAACAGCTGTTCATGCCGATCCGCGCGGCCGTCACCGGGCAGACGCACGGCCGCGACCTGAACGAAACGCTGGCGCTGCTCGGGAGAGACAAGCTGCTTCAGCGGCTGCAAGCCTGGAAATGAGGCGGCGCGGGACGGCGGCCTTTGGTCTCGATTGTCAAGCACACGGTTATTCGCTATACTAAGGGCATGGCGGGGCGCTTTGGGCGTTCCCGAAAATGATGTGAAGCTGAAGCATTTGAACGGCTGCGATCAGGAGAAGTACGCGCAAGAAGGGAATCCCAGAGAGGACGACCGGCATTTGAAACCGGCCGGCTGAGAGTCGTCCATTCCCCTTGCCCGGAAGTGCGCCTGTGAGCCGCGGGACTGAACCGATCGAGGTAGGTTTCGCCGCATGGCCTGCGTTACGGGCCGAACGAGGGGAATTTCCGTCCGAAAGCGTCCGGCGGACACGCTTGCGCGTGCGGCCAGCGTTTTTCGTCTGCGCCATGTTTCGCGGGCAGGCGAGTCGCAGGCGGCGTCATGCGGGGAGCGGGAGCGACGATGCTGCGGGATCCGGACCGGGAAATTCAAGCAGAGTGGAACCGCGTCTATGGCGTCTCTGCAGCGAAGGCTGCAGAGATTTTTTATTTGGGGGGTGCTGACATGTTTCGCACGATCAGATCGGATATCCAGGCCGTATTCGACAACGATCCGGCGGCGCGCAGCGTGCTGGAAGTCGTGCTGACCTACTCGGGTTTGCACGCGCTGTGGGCGCACCGGATAGCGCATAAATTTTACAAATGGAAATGGTACGGCGTCGCGCGAGTCATTTCGCAGATCAGCCGGTTTTTCACCGGCATCGAAATCCATCCGGGAGCCCGCATCGGCAAGCGGTTTTTCATCGACCACGGCATGGGCGTCGTCATCGGGGAAACGTGCGAAATCGGCGATGATGTCGTCATTTATCAAGGCGTCACGCTCGGCGGCACCGGGAAGGAAAAAGGCAAACGCCACCCGACGATCGGCAACAATGTCGTCATCGGTTCCGGGGCGAAGGTGCTCGGTTCGTTCAAGGTCGGCGACAATTCGCGCATCGGCGCCAACGCCGTGGTGCTCAGGGAAGTGCCTCCCGGGAGCACGGTCGTCGGCAACCCCGGGCGCATCGTGAGGATGAACGGCGTCCGCGTCAACAAACTCGATCACCACGATCTGCCCGACCCGATCATTGAGGTGTGCAGCGGTCTGCAGCGGGATATCGACGCGCTGATGCAAAAAATCGGCGAGCTCGAGGCGGAGATCGAACAGTTGAAAGCAAACGGAGGAATCAAGGCCAATGACCCTTCATGTGTTTAATACCCTGACCCGGCGCAAGGAGAAATTCGAACCGTTGGAACCGGGCAAAGTCAAAATGTACGTGTGCGGCCCCACCGTGTACGATTACATCCACATCGGCAACGCGCGGCCGCTGATCTTTTTTGATGTGGTACACCGCTATCTGGAAGCGATCGGTTACGACGTCACGTTCGTGCAAAATTTCACCGACGTGGACGACAAGCTGATCAAAAAGTCGCAGGATACCGGGCTGTCCGTCCCCGAGGTCGCCGACAAATTCATCGCGGCGTTTTACGAGGACACCAAGGGGCTGCGGCTGAAAAAAGCGGACCACAACCCGCGCGTCACGGAGACGATGCCGGAAATTATCCGTTTTGTCGAAAAACTGGTGGAGAAAGGTTACGCCTATGAAAGCGGGGGGGACGTGTTTTTCCGCACCCCGCGTTTTCCGGAATACGGAAAACTGTCGCATCAAAACCTCGAAGAGCTGCAGTACGGCAAGCGCATCGAAGTGGACGAACGCAAAGAGCACCCGCAGGATTTCGTGCTGTGGAAACAGGCGAAACCGGGAGAAATCCATTGGACGTCCCCCTGGGGCGAAGGTCGGCCCGGTTGGCACATCGAATGCTCCGCGATGGTGGAAAAATATTTGGGCGAGACAATTGACATTCACGGTGGCGGCCACGATCTGCAATTTCCGCATCACGAGTGCGAAATCGCGCAGTCCGAAGCGCTGCACGGCAAACCGTTGGCGCGGTACTGGATGCACAACGGTTACATACACATCAATCACGAAAAAATGTCGAAATCGCTCGGCAACAGCATCAATGTCCGCGATCTGCTCGCCAAACATTCGCCGGAAGCGCTGCGTTTTTTTATGCTGTCCGCGCATTACCGCAGCCCGCTGAATTATGCCGAGGAAACGGTGCGGCAAGCGGAGCAGGGCGTGGCGCGCATCGCGAACTGCGTGCGCAGCCTGGAACACCGTCTGAAGGCGGCGGTGACGAATCCGATCATTCGGGAGCGCGATCGCGAGATCGTGCAGCGTATCGAGGAGGCGGTCGGCCGCTTCCATGAGAAAATGCAGGACGATTTCAACACGCCCGACGCCGTTACCGCCGTATTCGATCTGGTCGCCGAGGCGAATGCGTACCTGCAGCACGAAGTGACGGATACGGCGACGCTCGAGCGGTTTTTGTCCGCGCTGCGCGAAACGGGCGACATTCTCGGCATCGTGCCGGAACAACGGGAGGAAATGCTGGACGAGGACATCGAGCGGCTCATTGCGGAACGGTCGGAAGCGCGGCGGTTGAAAAACTGGAAGCGCGCCGACGAAATCCGCGATCTCCTGCTGGCGAAGGGCATCGTGCTGGAGGACACGCCGCAAGGTGTGCGCTGGCGCAGAAAGTGAGGAGAGGGTTCGTGGGAGCGCCGCTGTTTCCGCATGAACCGGCCAAGGAGGCGCGCCAGCTGCATCCGCTGGTGCTCGCTTACGCCGGCGACGCCGTGTACGAACTGTTTGTCCGTCAATATTTGATTTCCCGCAGCAACCATCGTCCGAACCATCTGCACCGCGCGGCCGTCAGGTTCGTGTCCGCCGAAGCGCAGGCCGCGGCGCTGCGGGCGATCGCGCCGCTGTTGACCGAGGAGGAGGCGGAGGTCGTCAAGCGCGGCCGCAACGCCAAATCCGGCGCGGCGCCGCGGCATGCGGACGTTCAGGAATACCGCCACAGCACGGCGCTCGAATGCCTGGTCGGATATTTGTATTTCACCGGCCAAACCGGCCGGCTGAACGAACTGCTGCAAAAATGTTTGGAAGCCCGCGAACGGGACGATCGGGAAGTCCCGGAACGGCAATGACAGCGATCGGAGGAACGAAGCCAACATGGAACAGTATATCGGCGGCAGGCATGCCGTGCTGGAAGCGCTGCGGTCCGGGAGAGCGCTGCACAAAATTTACGTGGCGGACTCGCCCGGCACATCGGGGTTGGCGGCGCTGACGGCGGAAGCGAAACAGGCCGGTGTACCGGTGCAGCGGGTCGACAAGCGCAAGCTCGACCAGCTGGCGCCGGGCGTGCGCCATCAGGGCGTCGTCGCGCAGACGGCGGCTTACGGCTACGCGGAGTTGGACGACATCTTGCGCGCGGCGGCCGACAGCGGGGAAGCGCCGTTTCTCGTCGTGCTCGACGAAATCGAAGATCCGCACAACCTCGGCTCCATCCTGCGCACGGCGGAATGCGCGGGCGTTCACGGCGTCGTCATTCCGAAACGGAGATCGGTCGGGTTGACCGCCACCGTCGCCAAAACGTCCGCCGGCGCGGTCGAGCACGTGCCGGTGGCGAGGGTGACGAACATCGCGCAGACGATCGAACGGCTGAAGCGCGAAGGGATTTGGACGGTGGCCGCCGTCGGCGGCGCGGAACGGACGATCCACGACATCGATCTCACCGTACCGGTCGCGCTGGTGATCGGCAACGAGCACAAAGGCATCGGCCGCCTGGTGCGGGAAACGTGCGACTTGGAGGCCGGGATTCCGATGTACGGGCGCATCGCGTCGCTGAATGCGTCCGTCGCGGCCGGAATCATGATGTATGAAGCCGTACGCCAGCGCCGGCTGCGCTGAGGGAAGGCGCGGCGTGGACGCATGATCCGGGACATTTTGATCGTGGACGGCTACAACATGATCGGCGCCTGGCCGATGCTGCGCGAGTTGGCCGAACAGGATCTGGAGGCCGCGCGCGACCGGTTGATCGACATGCTCGCGGAGTATCAAGGATTTACGGGCCGGAAAGTGCTGCTCGTGTTCGACGCGCACCAGGTGCCCGGACTCGGCGCGAGGCTGCGCCAAAGCCGGATCGAGGTGCTGTATACGCGGGAAAAGGAAACCGCGGACGAATGCATCGAACGGCTCGTGTCGCAGCTTTCGGGCGGGGCGGCCAAAGTGTATGTCGCCACGTCGGATCATGTCGAGCAGCGCGTCGTGTTCGGCAAAGGCGCGCTCCGCCTGTCGGCGCGGGAATTGCTGTACCAGATCGAAGAAAACCGCCGCCAAATATCCCAGCGGATTCGCCGGAATGCCGCCGTCGACTCCCGCAACACATTCGACGCGCGGCTGGACGACGACATTCGCGATCTGTTCGAACGATGGAGGAGAGGCGAAACGTAGGCAGGCGTAGAGGCGACGCGGCGTTTCCAGAGAAGCGCGCGATTGGCAGGGGCCGGCACCGGAAAGGAAGAACGGCCGCGATTTGATTTGACGGATGCTCAAGACCGGCCGAATCAAGGCCGGCGCGGATATGCCGACGACCGTCACGCGGTTGGCAGGTTTGCCGGATTGCTTTTTTGGCGCAGCGGAGGTTTTATCCGTCAAATACTGGATACATTTGGCTGCATTGGTTGACGTTTCGCTGGAGCATCATGTATACTAGTCCTATCTTGCAGTGGGGAAAGGCTTACGCCTTGCAGCCGGAGGGGTTCCATTGAAGGTCGACATCGACGCAAATGAGATGGCGATGACCGAATACGCACTGAAATCGGATGAAGACATCGTCGAGGCCGTCCGGGAAGGCGACAGCATGGCGCTGGAATATTTGATCAACAAGTATCGCAATTTTGTCAGGGCGAAGGCGAGGTCCTACTTTCTTGTCGGCGCCGATCGGGAGGACATCGTACAGGAAGGCATGATCGGCCTTTACAAATCGATTCGGGACTTCAGGGGGGACAAGCTGTCTTCATTCAAAGCCTTCGCGGAACTTTGCATTACCCGCCAAATCATTACCGCCATCAAAACCGCCACCCGGCAGAAACATATCCCCCTTAATTCCTACGTTTCGTTGGACAAGCCGATCTATGACGAAGATTCCGACCGCACACTGCTCGATGTCATCTGCAGCACGCGCGTGAGCGATCCCGAGGAACTGATGATCAACAAGGAAGAATTCAGCGGTCTGGAAGACAAGATGATGGAACTGTTGAGCGATCTGGAACGCCGTGTGCTGACACTCTATCTGGACGGCAGATCCTACCAGGAGATCGCGGTCGATCTCGATCGTCACGTGAAATCGATCGATAACGCGCTGCAGCGGGTCAAGCGGAAGCTGGAGCGCTATCTGGAAATACGCAACGCCGGTTTGATGTAAACCGCCGCGCTCGCTCCATGCGGGCGTTTTTGCATTATGGCGCCGCATATTGTGGCGTTGCATATTCAAGGCGCCGTTAGCGGCGCCGTTTTTCGCGATGGCGCCATTGTTCCGCCTCATCGGATTGTCGGCATCAGGGTCATGATTCATCGGATTTTTTCCATCGGCGATTTATCCTCATCCGTATTCGCTCCATTTCCTCGGTTCCCTCGGCTATTATTGATTTGGCTAGACTCGGCGATTATGATTCGACTAGATTTCCCGGCCACTTTCAATCGGCCCGTATTTCCGATTGTCAGGGGCGAAATTCACAGCTTCCCTGTGTCGGGGGATCGAACCGATGCGGTGGAGCGATCGTGAGCCGTATGAATACCGACCGATCCGGTCAATAATGGAAAAGTAACCGTTTCGAACCGATCCATCGTGCAACCGTTGCGCCGGTCGGAAACAAATCGCGGAACTAGCGGAACATCAGAATATCAGCACACTTACACCGTGAAAGGGCACGGACGATCCACATCTGCAAATGCTTTTCCTTGACACAGGGGGAAGCGTTGTGATAAAGTTTTTTGGGTAGCCCTGTAAACCCGTTACATTGACATGGATCGGCATAGAGCGGGAGCGGATCACGGCGTGTGGTCACATGCTCTCTGCAGCAAGTTTTCCGGGAGGTGTAAGACATGCGCGTGATCATCACTCTGGCGTGCACGGAATGCAAGCAACGCAACTACACGACGAACAAGAACAAGAAAAACGTTCCCGACCGCCTGGAACTGAGAAAATATTGCAAGTTTTGCAACAGCACGACGCTTCATCGCGAAACCAGATAGCGTCTCACTGGAGGTGCAGTCGTGGCATTTTTGTCGAGAATCAAACAAGGCTTTGGATCCTTCGTCGGTTTCATTGCAGACAGCTGGTCGGAACTGAAGAAAGTTCGCTGGCCGAACCGTAAAGAGCTGGTCTCCTACACGATCGTCGTGTTGGTGACGGTTCTCTTTGTCACGATCTACTTCGCGCTGCTGGATCTGGGGATTACCGGTTTAATTCGCTGGATTTTCGGCGAATGATTAAGGATCCGAAGGAGATATTGGCGATGGAAAAACGATGGTATGTCGTCCATACTTATTCGGGCTATGAGAACAAAGTGAAGGCCAATTTGGAGAAGCGCGTCGCATCGATGGGCATGGAGGACAAAATTTTTCGCGTGCTCGTTCCGATGGAAGAAGAGATCGTGAACAAGGACGGGAAGAAAAAGTCCGTCATGCGCAAAGTGTATCCCGGGTACGTGCTCGTGGAAATGATCCAGACGGACGACTCCTGGTACGTCGTGCGGAACACGCCGGGCGTTACGGGATTTGTCGGATCGACGGGTTCCGGATCGAAGCCGATACCGCTGCACCCGGATGAGGTCGATCAAATTCTCAGGCACATGGGTATGGAGGAACCGAAACCGAAGCTGGATTTCGCGCTGAAAGAAACCGTGCGGGTCCGCGTCGGTCCGTTTGCCAACTTCGTCGGAACGATCGAAGATATATTGGCGGACAAGAACAAGTTGAAAGTCCACGTCAATATGTTCGGAAGAGAAACGCCGCTGGAGCTGGATTATACCCAGGTGGAAAAAGTATAAACCGGCTCTTTCCCATTATGGAGAAGGAGGTGTCAACATGGCGAAAAAGGTCATCAAAATCGTGAAACTGCAAATTCCCGCGGGCAAAGCGAATCCGGCTCCTCCGGTCGGTCCGGCGCTCGGGCAGGCTGGCGTCAACATCATGGCGTTTTGCAAGGAGTTCAACGCTCGCACGCAGGATCAAAGCGGCCTCATTATCCCCGTGGTCATCACCGTGTTTGAGGATCGTTCGTTCACGTTTGAAACGAAGACGCCGCCGGCTGCCGTGCTGCTGATGAAAGCCGCCGGCATCGAAAAAGGATCCGGCGTCCCGAACAAAAACAAGGTGGCGACCGTAAAGCGGGACAAAGTGCGCGAAATCGCGCAGACCAAAATGCCGGACCTCAACGCGGCATCGGTGGAAGCGGCGATGCGCATGATCGAGGGAACGGCCCGCAGCATGGGCATTACCGTCGTCGACTGACGCGGCTGCCGGCGCCAGGGAAACGACCAGGCCGGCATATCATCGTTGGTGTTCCGCCAAAGCCGTGCGCCTGACGGCGCGGATCGCGGAGGCGTGGTGCACCGCAAGCAAGTGGGAGGATTTATCCGCTAACACCACGAAGGAGGAAACCGCATGGCCAAACGAGGCAAAAAATATTTGGAAGCGGCCAAACAAGTGGACCGCGATGCCAGCTACGAGCCGCTCGCGGCAATCCAGCTGGTCAAATCGATGGCAAAAGCGAAATTTGACGAAACCGTCGAAGCGGCTGTCCGCCTCGGCGTCGATCCGAAGAAACAGGACCAAGCCGTTCGCGGAGTCGTCGTGCTGCCGCACGGCACCGGCAAGACCCGCCGCGTGCTCGTGTTCGCCAAAGGCGAGAAGGCGAAAGAGGCCGAAGCGGCCGGTGCGGATTATGTCGGCGATACGGATCTGATCCAAAAAATCCAGCAAGGCTGGTTTGATTTCGACGTCTGCGTCGCCACGCCGGACATGATGGCCGAAGTCGGTAAACTCGGCCGCCTGCTCGGGGGCAAAGGCTTGATGCCGAACCCGAAGGCCGGCACCGTGACGTTCGATGTCGCCAGAGCCGTGCAGGAGATCAAGGCGGGGAAAATCGAATTCCGCCTCGACAAGGCGGGAATCATTCACGCGCCGATCGGCAAGGTGTCGTTTGACGCCGAGAAGCTGGTCGAAAATTTGCAGGCGCTGCTCGATGCGCTGCAAAGAGCGAAACCGGCTGCGGCCAAAGGCGTGTACATGAGGAACGTCGCCATTTCGTCCACCATGGGCCCGAGCGTCCGCGTCAAGGTGTGACGCGAAACGGAGCGGGAACGCGTCCGACGCGCAAGGAACGCCGTCCGCAGTTTGGCGGCCATGAGGGCGCGCGAGAGGGAATTGACACGATTTCGATCGCGTGCTATGGTGGATGATGTCTTTTGAAAACGAATATGGGTACCGTAGACAGCAGGTGTCCGGACGGACTTAATATCCTGCCGAGGTGTTGTTCGATACAGGACGGGCGCTTCCCGTCCAACCGTTCGAAGCCTTCGCATGTCTGCGGAGGCTTTTCCTGTTCCGCGGCCCAATTCGTTGCACCGAATCCATTTCAGGAGGTGGAATCCGATGCCAAACGCCAAAGTGCTTGAAGAGAAAAAGCAGATTGTCGCCGATGTGGCGGAGAAAATGAAAACTTACGCCACGACGGTGGTTACGGAGTATCGCGGGCTGAACGTCGCCGAGGTAACCGAATTGCGCAGCCAGCTTCGCCAAGCCGGCGTGGAGTTCAAGGTGATCAAAAACACGTTGACCCGCCGCGCGACGGAAGCCGCGCAGTTCACCGATCTGGAACCGCATCTGACCGGACCGACGGCGCTCGCGTTCAGCAAAGATGACCCGGTGGCGCCGGCGAAAATTTTGTCGGAATTTGCCAAAAAGCATGAAGCGCTCAAACTGAAAGCGGGTATCGTGGAAGGTCGGGTCGTCAGCGAGGCGGAAATCAAAGCGCTGGCCAATCTGCCTTCCCGGGAAGGGCTTTTGTCCATGTTGCTCAGCGTGCTGCAGGCGCCTGTCCGCAATTTCGCGCTCGCCGTCAAGGCGGTCGCCGAGAAGCGGGAAGGCGGCGCCGAGGCGGCCGAGGCGTAAGCGACGCCGTTCGTGCTTGACAACGATTTAATTTCATTTGAAAAATCGGGAGGTTTATCCATGAGCAAGGAACAAATTTTGGAAGCCATTAAAGGCATGACCGTGCTCGAACTGAATGAGCTGGTCAAAGCGATCGAAGAAGAATTCGGCGTTACGGCGGCCGCACCGGTGGCGGTTGTCGCCGGCGGCGCGGCGGGCGCGGCGGAAGCGGCCCAAGAACAAACGGAATTCACCGTTGTTCTGGCGGATGCGGGCGCGTCCAAGATCAACGTCATCAAAGTGGTTCGCGAAATCACCGGTCTCGGCCTGAAAGAAGCCAAAGACCTCGTCGACAACGCGCCGAAGCCGATCAAGGAAAACATCGGCAAAGAAGAGGCGGAAGCCATCAAAGCGAAACTGGAAGAAGCCGGAGCGAAAGTGGAACTGAAGTAATCTTTCGGCCGCGTCGGCTTCAAGGCCCCCTTGGCCCGCAGCGGGTCAAGGGGGCCGCTTTCATCGGGAGGGACCTATGGCGAATCGAAACCATTACTACGACCGTAATCCGACGGTCGCGCACGACCGTCGCGTCATCGAAGACACGATCCGAGGCGTGACGCTGTCGCTGGTGACCGACGCCGGTGTTTTTTCCAAACATGGGGTCGATTACGGAAGCAGGCTGCTGATCCGCAATCTGCGGCTGGACGGGCACGAACGGATGCTGGATGTCGGCTGCGGTTACGGGCCGATCGGCTTGTTCGCCGCCAAGCTGAATCCGTCGATGCACGTCACCATGATTGACATCAACGAACGCGCGGTGGAATTGGCGCGGGAGAATGCGGAGCGCAACCGCATCGCGAACGTGACGGTGCTGCAGAGCGACGGTTTCGAGGAGCTGCGGAAAAGTGGGAAGGAGGGTCCCTTTTCGCTGATCGCCACCAATCCGCCGATCCGGGCCGGCAAACAAACGGTGCACCGTCTGTTTGAAGAAAGCCTCGATTGGCTGACGGAAGGAGGGGAATTGTGGATCGTCATCCGCAAACAGCAGGGCGCTCCGTCCGCGCTCGCCAAGCTGCAGCAGCTGTTCGCCCTGGTGGAAGAAGCGGACAAGGATAAAGGGTATCGCGTGTATCGCGCGGTGAAATCCTCGACGCCATGAGCGGCGGAGGAGTGTGATCGCATGCGCGCGATGCACAGACGTACGATGCGCAGGCGTGCGATACGCATTTGGACTGTCCAAGTGTCCGGTCATAAAGGGAGAGAATGGCAGCATCAAAAAGATTTGACAGAACATTTCCCATATGTTATTATCATTTAATGTCAGTATTAAGATGCCATACGTATCGCTTTAGTTGGATAAAATGTCAAGAATTTTTTTGGCGGATGTCGTTGACGGAAGGAAAAAATTCTCGCGGCGGCGGTATGGAGGTTGCATTTTGTGGAAATTCTGCAAAATAGGATCGGAACTGTCCGAATCAGACTGCATGCCGGAGATTGGTTTATGAGCTGGACGCGACGCGTTTTGACGAAACCGACTCGGATCCGCCGGATTCCGGATGATGGCCTGTGCGAAAGTGTGCCCTTCGCGGCGTGGTAGACAGCAACGCGGCGGCAGGGTGGCTTTTGCATTGTTTTTTTTGTTTGAATCTTGCAGTACACATGAGGGGTGAATGAACTTGGCAGGACACATGGTTCAGTACGGCCGTCGGCAGCGCAGAAGCTATTCGCGCATCAAAGAGGTGCTCGAGGTCCCGAATCTGATCGAGATCCAGCAAAAGTCGTACCAATGGTTCCTGGAAGAAGGCTTGCGCGAAATGTTCCAGGACATCTCGCCGATTCTGGATTTCACGGGCAACCTCGTCCTGGAGTTTATCGACTACAGCCTTGGCGAGCCGAAGTACTCCGTGGATGAAGCGAAGGAGCGCGATGTGACGTACGCCGCGCCTTTGCGCGTCAAAGTGCGCCTGATCAACAAGGAAACCGGCGAGGTCAAGGAACAGGAAGTGTTCATGGGAGATTTTCCGCTGATGACCGAAACCGGCACCTTCATTATCAACGGCGCGGAACGGGTTATTGTCAGCCAGCTGGTACGTTCCCCCAGTGTGTATTTCAGCACCAAGGTGGACAAAAACGGGAAAAAGGCGTACACCGCGACGGTCATTCCGAATCGCGGCGCTTGGCTCGAACTGGAAACCGACGCGAAGGACATCATCTACGTGCGCATCGACCGCACGCGGAAAATTCCCGTCACCGTATTGCTGCGTGCGCTCGGCTTCGGCACGAATCAGGAAATCATCGATCTCCTCGGCGACGACGAATATGTACACAACACGCTGGACAAGGACAACACGGATTCGACGGAAAAAGCGCTGCTGGAAATTTACGAGCGCCTGCGCCCGGGCGAGCCTCCGACGGTCGAAAACGCGAAAAGCCTGCTGATCGCCCGTTTCTTCGACCCGAAGCGCTACGACCTGGCCAACGTCGGCCGGTACAAAATCAACAAAAAGCTGCATCTCAAAACCCGCCTGTTCAACCAGCGGCTGGCGGAAACGCTGGTCGATCCGGAAACCGGGGAAATCATCGCCGAAGCCGGCCAGGTCGTCGACCGCCGGCTGCTTGACCACTTGATGCCCTATTTCGAAAAAGGCGTGGGCATGAAGGAATTCCGGGTCGCCTCCGGCGTGCTGGACGCGGGGACGATTCCGCTGCAAAGCGTGAAAATCTTTGCGCCCAACGAGGACGGCAAAGTGATCACCGTTTTGTCGAACGGCTTTATCGGCAAAAACGTGAAGCACATTACGCCGGCGGACATCGTCGCCTCCATCAACTATTTCATCAATTTGCTGCATAATGTGGGCACGACGGACGACATCGACCACCTCGGCAACCGCCGTCTGCGTTCCGTGGGCGAACTTTTGCAAAACCAGTTCCGCATCGGTTTGTCGCGCATGGAGCGCGTCGTGCGCGAGCGCATGTCGATCCAGGACGCCAATGTGATCACGCCCCAGGCGCTGATCAACATTCGTCCGGTCATCGCGGCGATCAAAGAGTTTTTCGGCAGCTCGCAGCTGTCGCAATTTATGGACCAGACGAACCCGCTGGCCGAGCTGACGCACAAGCGGCGTCTGTCCGCGCTCGGACCGGGCGGTCTGACCCGCGAGCGCGCGGGCTTTGAAGTGCGCGACGTGCACAATTCCCACTACGGGCGCATGTGTCCGATCGAGACGCCGGAAGGTCCGAACATCGGGCTCATCAACTCGCTGTCGACCTACGCGCGGATCAACGAATACGGTTTTATCGAAACGCCGTACCGCCGGGTGGATCCGGACACCGGCCGGGTCACCGACCAGATCGATTATCTGACCGCCGACGAAGAAGACGATTACGTGATCGCGCAGGCGAACGCGGAGCTGACCGAAGACGGCTATTTTGCCAATGAAATGGTCATTGTCCGTTACAACAAATCTTCGGACAACATCCAGACCGTGCCCCGCGAACGCGTCGACTACATGGACGTGTCGCCGAAACAGGTCGTGTCGGTGGCGACGGCGCTCATTCCGTTCCTGGAAAACGACGACTCCAACCGGGCGCTCATGGGATCGAACATGCAGCGTCAGGCCGTGCCGCTGCTCGTGCCCGAGGCGCCGCTTGTCGGCACCGGCATGGAATACAAGGCGGCGAAAGATTCCGGCGTCTGCATCGTCTCCAAACACGACGGCGTCGTCGAACGCGTGACGGCCAATGAAATCTGGGTACGCGTCCGCAAAGAAGTCGACGGCAAAATCGTCGAAGGCGATCTGATCAAGCATCGTCTGCACAAGTTTGAACGTTCCAACCAGGGCACCTGCATCAATCAGCGTCCGATCGTACGCAAAGGCGACATCGTCAAGGCGGGCGACATCCTCGCCGACGGGCCGTCGACCGAGCAGGGCGAACTGGCGCTCGGACGCAACGTGCTGGTCGCGTTCATGACTTGGGAAGGGTACAACTACGAAGACGCCATTCTGCTCAGCGAAAAGCTGGTCAAGGACGACGTCTATACGTCCATTCATATCGAGGAGTACGAGTCCGAAGCGCGGGACACCAAGCTCGGGCCGGAGGAAATTACGCGCGACATCCCGAACGTCGGCGAAGACGCGCTGAAAAATCTCGACGAGCGCGGCATCATTCGCGTCGGCGCGGAAATTCGCGCCAACGACATCCTGGTCGGCAAGGTGACGCCGAAAGGCGTGACCGAACTGACCGCCGAGGAGCGGCTTTTGCACGCGATCTTCGGGGAGAAGGCGCGTGAAGTGCGCGACACGTCGCTGCGCGTGCCGCACGGCACCGACGGCATCGTCGTCGACGTCAAGGTGTTCACCCGGGAAAACGGCGACGAACTGCCTCCCGGCGTCAATCAGCTCGTACGAGTATATATTGCCCAAAAACGCAAAATTTCCGAAGGCGACAAAATGGCCGGACGCCACGGCAACAAGGGCGTCATCGCGCGCATCCTGCCGGAGGAAGACATGCCGTTCCTGCCGGACGGCACACCGGTGCAGGTCGTGCTGAACCCGCTCGGCGTTCCTTCGCGGATGAACATCGGCCAGGTGCTGGAAGTGCATCTCGGCATGGCCGCGAAACTGCTCGGCATCCACGTGGCGACGCCCGTGTTCGACGGAGCGAACGAATACGACGTGTTCGATACGATGGAAGAGGCGGGCATGCAGCGCAACGGCAAAACGATCCTGTACGACGGACGCACGGGCGAACCGTTTGAACGCGAAGTGACCGTCGGCGTCATGTACATGATCAAACTGGCCCACATGGTCGACGACAAAATTCACGCCCGCTCGACCGGCCCGTACTCGCTCGTTACGCAGCAGCCCCTCGGCGGTAAGGCGCAGTTCGGCGGACAGCGTTTCGGCGAGATGGAAGTGTGGGCGCTCGAAGCGTACGGCGCCGCGTATACGCTGCAGGAAATCCTCACCGTCAAATCCGACGACGTCGTCGGCCGCGTGAAAACGTACGAGTCGATCGTCAAGGGCGAAAACGTGCCCGAACCCGGCGTGCCCGAATCGTTCAAAGTGCTGATCAAGGAACTGCAAAGCCTCGGCATGGACGTCAAAATCCTCAGCGAAAACGAAGAGGAAATCATCATGAGGGAAATCGACGAAGAGGACGAAGGCGCGGGCGACAAACTGAACCTCAATCTGGAAGGCGCAGAAGTCGGGGCGGAATGACAGGGCTGGGCAAAAATCGAGGGAGGGTTGCTCCTTGATGGACGTCAACAACTTTGAGTTTATGAAGATCGGTCTGGCTTCCCCGGACAAGATCCGCTCTTGGTCCCGCGGGGAAGTGAAGAAGCCGGAGACGATCAACTACCGGACGCTCAAGCCGGAAAAGGAAGGGCTCTTTTGCGAAAAAATCTTCGGTCCGACGAAAGACTGGGAATGCCACTGCGGCAAATACAAGAGGGTCCGCTATAAAGGCGTCGTCTGCGACCGGTGCGGCGTGGAAGTGACGCGCGCGAAAGTGCGTCGCGAACGCATGGGCCACATCGAACTGGCCGCTCCGGTGTCCCACATCTGGTATTTTAAAGGCATTCCGAGCCGGATGGGGCTCGCGCTGGACATGTCGCCCCGGTCCCTGGAAGAAATTATTTACTTCGCATCGTATGTCGTGACCGACCCCGGTGACACGCCGCTGGAGAAAAAGCAGCTGTTGTCCGAGAAAGAATACCGCAGCTACCGCGACAAGTACGGGTACGCCTTCCAGGCGGGAATGGGCGCGGAAGCGGTCAAAAAGCTGCTGCAGGATATCGATCTCGACCGCGAAGTGGAAATGTTGAAGGAAGAGCTGAAGACGGCGCAGGGTCAGCGGCGCAACCGCGCGATCAAGCGGCTGGAAGTGCTGGAGGCGTTTCGCAATTCCGGCAACCGGCCGGAGTGGATGGTGCTGGACGTATTGCCGGTCATTCCGCCGGAACTGCGCCCGATGGTGCAGCTCGACGGCGGGCGGTTCGCGACCTCCGACCTGAACGATCTGTACCGCCGCGTCATCAACCGCAACAACCGGCTGAAGCGCCTGCTTGATCTCGGCGCGCCGGACATCATCGTGCAAAACGAAAAGCGCATGCTGCAGGAAGCGGTCGACGCCTTGATCGACAACGGCCGCCGCGGCCGTCCCGTCACGGGGCCCGGCAACCGCCCGCTGAAATCGCTCAGCCATATGCTCAAAGGGAAACAGGGCCGGTTTCGCCAAAACCTGCTCGGCAAGCGCGTCGACTATTCCGGCCGTTCCGTTATCGTCGTCGGGCCGAGCCTGAAGATGTATCAGTGCGGCCTGCCGAAAGAGATGGCGCTGGAACTGTTCAAGCCGTTTGTCATGAAAGAGCTCGTCAACAAAGGACTTGCCCACAATATCAAGAGCGCGAAGCGCAAAGTGGAAAAAGTCAGTCCGGAAGTTTGGGACGTGCTCGAAGAAGTCATCAAGGAACATCCGGTGCTTCTGAACCGCGCGCCGACGCTGCACCGTCTCGGCATCCAGGCGTTCGAGCCGGTGCTTGTGGAGGGGCGCGCCATCAAGCTGCATCCGCTCGTCTGTACCGCGTACAACGCGGACTTCGACGGCGACCAGATGGCGGTGCACGTGCCCTTGTCCGCGGAGGCGCAGGCGGAGGCGCGGCTGCTCATGCTCGCTTCGGGCAACATCCTGAACCCGAAAGACGGCAAGCCGGTCGTCACGCCGTCCCAGGACATGGTGCTCGGCAGCTATTATTTGACGATGGACAATCCGCAGGCCAAGGGATCCGGCGCCGTCTACGCGTCCGTGAACGAAGCGATCATGGCCTACCAGTCGGGCCTTGCGGAACTGCATTCCCGCTGCGCCATTCCGGCCCGCGCGCTGAAGAAAACGTCGTTTACCGAAAAACAAAAGCAGGCGATGCTCGTCACCACGGTCGGCAAGCTGATATTCAACGAGATTTTTCCCGAAGATTTCCCGTATATCAACGAGCCGAGCCGCGCGAACCTGCTGAACGGCACGCCGGACGAACATTTCATCTTCGAAAAAGGCGTCGATCTGCGTGAAGAAATGCTGAAGCTGCCGGTGAAGGGAGCGATCGGCAAAGATCAGCTCGGCGCGATTATCGCGGAGTGCTTCCGCCGTTACCAAACGACGAAGACGTCGATCATCCTCGACCGCATCAAGGAAACCGGATTTGTGTACTCGACCAAGGCCGGCATTTCCATCGCCGTCGCCGACGTCATCGTGCCGCAGGAAAAGGCGACGATCATGGCGCAATCCGAAGAAAAAGTGCGGGTCGTCATGCAGCAGTACCGCCGCGGTCTGATTACCGACGAAGAACGCTACGACCGCATCATCGACATCTGGGGACGCGCGAAGGACGAGTTGACCGACATCCTGATGAAGTCGCTCGACAAGTACAATTCGATCGCGATGATGGTCGACTCCAAGGCGCGCGGTAACAAGTCGCAGATTACCCAGCTCGGCGGCATGCGCGGTTTGATGGCCAACCCGGCCGGACGCATCATCGAGTTGCCGATCAAATCGAACTTCCGCGAAGGGTTGACGGTGCTCGAGTACTTCATCTCCACGCACGGCGCGCGCAAAGGTTTGGCCGACACCGCGCTGCGGACGGCGGACTCCGGTTATTTGACCCGCCGCCTCGTCGACGTCGCCCAGGACGTGATCGTGCGCGAGGAAGATTGCGGCACCGACAAAGGCTTTGTCGTCACCAAGATTCATGACGGCAAGGAAGTGATCGAAGATTTGTACGATCGGATCGAAGGACGTTACGCGTTCGAAACGATCCGCCATCCGGAAACCGGCGAGATAATCGTCCGACGCAACGAAATGATCGAGCCGGAAATTGCGGCCAAGATCGTGCAAGCGGGCATCGAGCGCGTCACGATCCGGTCGGTGCTCAGCTGCCGCACGCGGCACGGCGTCTGCAAAATGTGCTACGGCCGCAATCTCGCCACCGGCAAACACGTGGAAATCGGCGAAGCGGTCGGCATCATCGCCGCGCAGTCGATCGGCGAGCCCGGTACGCAGCTGACGATGCGCACGTTCCACACCGGGGGCGTTGCCGGCGACGACATCACGCAAGGTTTGCCGCGTATTCAGGAGCTGTTTGAAGCGCGCAATCCGAAGGGGCAGGCGATCATCTCCGAACTGGACGGCGTCGTCAAGGAAATTCGCGATGCGAAGGACCGGCGCGAAATTATCGTCGAAGGGGAAGCGGAATCCCGCGAGTACAGCGTGCCGTTCGGTTCGCGCATCCGCGTCACCGTCGGCCAGCAGGTGGAAGCCGGCGACGAGCTGACGGACGGATCGATCGACCCGAAGGACATGCTGCGCATCAAGGGCGTGCGCGGCGTGCAGCAGTACATCTTGCAGGAAGTCCAGCGGGTGTACCGCAACCAGGGCGTGGAAATCAACGACAAGCACATCGAGGTCATGGTGCGGCAAATGCTGCGCAAGATCCGCATCGTCGACGCGGGCGACACCAACTTGCTTCCCGGATCGTATGTGGACTTGCATGATTACGAGGAAGCGAACAAGCGCGCGCTGTTTGCCGGCAAGGAACCGGCCGTCGCCAAGCCGATGCTGCTGGGCATCACGAAGGCGTCGCTGGAAACCGACTCGTTCCTGTCCGCGGCGTCGTTCCAGGAAACGACGCGCGTGCTGACCGACGCCGCCATCAAGGGCAAGGTCGACCAGCTGCTCGGATTGAAGGAGAACGTCATTATCGGCAAACTGATTCCCGCCGGCACGGGCATGGCCCGCTACCGCGGCATCCAGGTGATCGATCCGGCTGCGGAAGAGTCGGCTCAGGAATCCGCGCAAGAAGAAGCCGTTCCGGTCGAATAAAGCGCCAGTTCGGAAGCCGAGTCGGTACCGGGCGTTCGTGGAGGAGAGGCCGTCCCGGCCGAGGGACGGCCGAAGGAGAATCCCGCCCGGAGCCGGCTCGGCTAAAGCATTGCCCGGAAAAAGAACACGATTCTGTCAAACGGGAAAAGATGCGGGCGAAAGTCGATTCTGCGGCGTGGGGGGCGCCGTTGCCGCCGAACGGAATTCGCCGGCGAAGACTGTGCGCACGGCTTGCCGGCACGGCGTTCGGCAAGTTCGTGTCAACTCATATAAAAATGTTACCGAACGAGTTATTGACACCCGGTTGCGGATAATGCTAATATATCGGAGTGTGCAAATTCGTAAGGGCGATCGCAGATGGTCCACTTTTCTCCCGGCTTTGGAGGATTTAAAATGTCTTATGAAGAAGCTTTGAGAAAGGGAAACGTCAAGATCGGCACCAAGCAAACGATGAAAGTCCTGGAAACGGGCAGCGCCCTGGAAGTGTTCGTGGCGAAAGACGCCGAACCGCGGGTGACGGCCAAAGTGATCCAGCTGTGCCGGAAATGCGGAGTCAAGGTCACCTATGTGGAGACGATGAAGATGCTCGGCAAAGCTTGCGGGATCGAGGTCGGCGCCGCCGCGGCGGCGTTGTGCAAAGATTCGTGACAGACGATGTTTTTGGGCGAAAGGCGGCGTTCTGCCGTCCTTTCGTTCGAAAACATCTCTTGTGTCCAAATACGAACCGCCTGGATCTGTGGACTTGAAATCTTCCTGAAACGAAAGAAAGGAGGGGGAGTTCCGCATGCCTACGATCAACCAACTCGTACGCAAAGGACGCAAGGCAAAAGTCGTCAAATCGAAATCCCCTGCGCTGCAAAAAGGTTACAATGCCATGAAGCGCGTGGAAACGAATTTGAGTTCGCCCCAAAAACGCGGCGTTTGCACGCGTGTCGGCACGATGACCCCGAAGAAGCCGAACTCCGCGCTGCGCAAATACGCCCGCGTGCGTCTGTCCAACAAGATCGAAGTGACCGCGTACATCCCGGGCATCGGCCATAACCTGCAGGAGCACAGCGCGGTGCTCATCCGCGGCGGCCGCGTCAAGGATTTGCCGGGTGTCCGCTATCATATCGTGCGCGGCGCGCTGGACACGGCCGGCGTCAACGGCCGCATGCAAGGCCGCTCCAAGTACGGCACGAAAAAACCGAAAGAAAAGAAATGAGACCGCACGCCTCGGCCGCAAGCCGTGGGATAACGCGGTGAAACGCATACTCGACCAAGGAAAGGGGGATGACTATGCCTCGTAAAGGACCCGTACCCCGCAGAGATGTGCTGCCGGATCCGATTTACAACAGCAAGCTGGTTACCCGTCTGATCAACCGCATCATGATCGACGGCAAGAAAGGGGTTGCCCAGCGCATCCTTTACAACGCGTTTGATCTTATCCGGGAACGGACGGGCAAAAACCCGATGGAAGTGTTTGAACAAGCTTTGAAAAATGTGATGCCGGTGCTGGAAGTCAAGGCGCGTCGCGTCGGCGGAGCCAACTATCAGGTGCCCGTGGAAGTGAAGCCGGAGCGCCGCACCTCGCTCGGTTTGCGGTGGCTCGTGAACTACGCCCGCCTTCGCGGCGAGCATACGATGGAAGAGCGTCTCGCCGCGGAAATCATCGACGCCGCCAACAATACCGGCGCTGCGGTGAAGAAGCGCGACGACACGCACAAAATGGCGGAAGCGAACAAGGCGTTCGCGCATTACCGCTGGTAAGGCAACTTCCGGTAACAGGATATCTGAGAAAGGAGACATGGGATGGCAAGGGAATTTTCCCTGGAAAAGACGCGGAATATCGGCATTATGGCGCACATCGATGCCGGTAAGACGACGACCACGGAACGTATCCTGTTTTATACCGGTCGAACCCACAAGATCGGGGAAGTTCATGAAGGTGCGGCCACCATGGACTTTATGGAACAGGAGCAGGAACGCGGCATCACCATTCAGTCGGCCGCGACGACTGCTCAGTGGAAAGGGCACCGGATCAACATTATCGACACGCCCGGCCACGTAGATTTTACCGTGGAAGTGGAGCGTTCACTCCGCGTGCTCGACGGAGCGGTCGCGGTGTTCAGCGCGAAGGAAGGCGTGGAGCCGCAGTCGGAAACGGTGTGGCGCCAAGCGGATAAATATCATGTTCCGCGTATCGCGTACGTCAACAAAATGGATATTATCGGCGCCGATTTCCTGGGCGCCATTCAAACGATGAAAGACCGGCTCGGCGCCAACGCGGTGCCGATTCAGCTGCCGATCGGCGCGGAAAACGAATTTACCGGCATCATCGACCTCATTGAGCAAGTCGCCTACATTTATAAGGACGACTTGGGCAAGGAGATCGAAAAAACCGACATTCCCGCCGAATACGCCGCGAAGGCGGAAGAGCTGCGCGCCGAACTGGTGGAGAAGGTCGCCGAGCTCGACGAGGACTTGATGATGAAGTATCTCGAGGGCGAGGAAATCACCGTACCGGAACTGAAAGCGGCGCTGCGCAAAGGCTGCTGTAACGTGCAAATTTTCCCGGTCGTGTGCGGCTCGTCCTATCGGAACAAAGGCGTTCAGTTGATGCTGGATGCGGTCGTCGACTACTTGCCGGCGCCGACCGACGTCGCCGACATTCGCGGCACGCTGGAAGACGGAACGGAGACGACGCGCAAATCGTCCGACGACGAACCTTTTGCCGCACTGGCGTTCAAAATCATCAGCGACCCGTATGTCGGCAAACTGACCTTCTTCCGGGTGTATTCCGGCACGTTGACCTCCGGTTCTTACGTGCTGAACTCGACGAAGGGCAAGCGCGAACGCATCGGCCGTCTCGTGATGATGCACGCCAACCATCGCGAGGAAGTCACCCAAGTGTACGCCGGCGACATCGCGGCGGCGGTCGGTCTGAAAGATACGACGACCGGCGACACGTTGTGCGACGAGAAAAATGTGATCGTTCTGGAATCGATGAATTTCCCGGACCCGGTCATCGACGTCGCCATCGAGCCGAAAACGAAGGCGGATCAGGACAAGCTCGGTCTCGCGCTGAACAAACTGCAGGAAGAAGACCCGACGTTCCGCGCGAGAACGGACGAGGAAACCGGCCAGACGATCATTTCCGGTATGGGCGAACTGCACCTGGAAATCATCGTCGACCGTTTGGCTCGCGAATTCAAAGTCGAAGCCAACGTCGGCAAACCGCAGGTCGCTTACCGGGAAACGTTCCGCTCTTCGGCCAAGGTCGAGGGCAAGTTCATTCGTCAGTCCGGCGGACGCGGTCAATACGGCCACGTTTGGATCGAGTTCGAGCCGCTGGAGCCGGGAACCGGATTCCAGTTTGAAAACAAAATCGTCGGCGGCGTTGTGCCGAAGGAATATATCCCGGCGGTGCAGGCCGGTATCGAGGAAGCGTTCCGCAACGGCGTATTGGCCGGCTATCCGGTCGTCGACGTGAAGGCGACGATTTTCGACGGTTCTTACCACGACGTGGACTCGAGCGAAATGGCGTTCAAGATCGCGGGTTCCATGGCGGTGAAAGCGGCGAAGGACAAATGCAATCCCGTGCTGCTGGAGCCGATCATGAAAGTGGAAGTGACCGTGCCCGAAGAGTATATGGGCGACGTCATGGGCGACATCAACTCCCGCCGCGGCCGCATCGAGGGCATGGAAGCTCGCCACGGCGCGCAAGTCATCCGCGCCAAGGTGCCGCTGTCCGAAATGTTCGGATATTCGACGACGCTGCGCTCGCGCACCCAGGGTCGCGGCGTATACTCGATGGAAATTTCCCACTATGAAGAAGTGCCCAAGTCCATTGCGGAAGAAATCATCGCAAAGAACAAGGGCGCATAACATATTCATCCCATTAAGGAGGAATTGAGCTATGGCAAAAGCGAAATTTGAACGCACGAAACCGCACGTCAATATCGGCACCATCGGCCACGTCGACCACGGCAAAACGACGCTGACGGCCGCCATTACCACGGTTCTTTCCAAACGCTACGGCGGCGGCCAAGCGGTCGCTTATGACCAAATCGACAAAGCGCCGGAAGAGCGCGAACGCGGCATCACGATTTCCACCGCTCACGTGGAATACGAAACGCCGAACCGCCACTATGCGCACGTGGACTGCCCGGGACACGCCGACTACGTCAAAAACATGATCACCGGCGCCGCGCAAATGGACGGCGCGATCCTGGTCGTGTCGGCGGCTGACGGTCCGATGCCGCAAACCCGCGAGCACATCCTGCTGTCCCGTCAGGTCGGCGTTCCCTACATCGTCGTCTTCCTGAACAAATGCGACATGGTCGAAGACGAAGAACTGCTGGAACTGGTGGAAATGGAAGTTCGCGATCTCTTGAACGAATACGACTTCCCCGGCGACGACACGCCGATCATCAGGGGATCCGCGCGCGAAGCGCTGGAAAATCCGGACGGACCTTGGGCTGACAAGATCGTCGAGCTGTTCGAGGCGATCGACAACTACATCCCGACGCCGGAACGCGAAATCGACAAGCCGTTCCTGATGCCGGTCGAAGACGTGTTCACGATCACCGGTCGCGGTACCGTCGCTACCGGCCGTGTCGAGCGCGGTACGGTCAAAGCCGGCGACGAAGTGGAAATCGTCGGTCTCGCCGAAGAAACCCGCAAAACGGTCGTCACCGGCGTGGAAATGTTCCGCAAGCTGCTCGACCAAGCGCAAGCCGGCGACAACATCGGCGCACTCCTGCGCGGTGTGGAACGCAAAGACATCGAACGCGGCCAAGTGCTGGCGAAAACCGGCTCCGTTACGCCGCACACGAAGTTCACTGCGCAAGTGTACGTGCTGACCAAGGAAGAAGGCGGACGCCATAAACCGTTCTTCTCCGGTTATCGTCCTCAGTTCTACTTCCGTACGACGGACGTAACGGGCGTCATCCAACTGCCGGAAGGCACGGAAATGGTGATGCCGGGCGACAACGTGACGGTGGAAGTCGAACTGATCGCACCGATCGCGATGGAAGAAGGCACCCGCTTCGCTATTCGCGAAGGCGGCCGCACCGTCGGCGCCGGCGCGGTGGCAAGCATCCTGAAATAAGCGGTTGTTTGAGACACGCCCCCTTGCGCGATACGCGCAAGGGGGTATTTATGTTTGTGGCAAATTCAATGAAGTTTTTCTTGCAATCATCCAGCTGTTTCTATATAATAGTGAACGTTGGTCTGTGACGACGCAATGATGTGAGAGGTTGCCGACACGCCCGGCCCCTTTGCCATGGCGGGCTGTCGGGAAATTTTCACGGAGCATGTCCGATTTTCAAATTGGGCGACAGAAGGAGGTAAAGCTATGGCAAAACAAAAGATTCGTATTCGTTTGAAGGCGTATGACCACAGGGTGCTCGACCAGTCCGCGGAGAAGATCGTGGAAACGGCGAAACGCTCCGGCGCCAACGTGTCCGGCCCGATCCCGCTGCCGACGGAAAAGCAAATTATTACGATTCTGCGCGCGGTGCACAAGTACAAAGACTCCCGCGAGCAGTTCGAAATGCGTACGCACAAGCGCCTGATCGATATCGTCAACCCGACGCCGCAAACGGTGGACGCGCTCATGCGTCTGGATTTGCCGTCCGGCGTGGACATTGAGATCAAGCTGTGACATAACCGACGGGAAACGAAAGGAAAGAAGGTGTCAACATGAAGGGTATCTTGGGCAAAAAAATCGGGATGACCCAGCTCTTCACCGAAGACGGCAACGTCATTCCGGTTACCGTGATCCAGGCTGGACCTTGCGTCGTGCTGCAGAAGAAGGACCTGGAAAACGACGGTTACGAAGCGATTCAGCTCGGGTTTGAAGACAAAAAGGAAAAACGGGCGAACAAGCCGGAAACCGGGCACGCCAAAAAAGCGGGAACCGCGCCCAAGCGCTACATTCGCGAAATTCGCGGCGTCAACCTCGCGGACTATGAAGTGGGACAAGAAATCAAGGCGGACATTTTCTCCGAAGGCGAGTATGTCGATGTGACCGGCACTTCCAAGGGGAAAGGGTTCCAGGGCGTCATCAAAAGACACGGCCAATCGAGAGGCCCGATGTCGCACGGTTCGAAATACCACCGCGGTCCCGGCTCCATGGGCTCCATCGCGGCGAACCGCGTGTTCAAGGGCAAAAACCTTCCCGGACATATGGGGCATGAAACCGTGACGCTGCAAAACCTGCAAGTCGTCAAAGTGGACGCGGAACGCAACATGATTGTGGTGAAAGGTTCGATCCCGGGTCCGCGCAACAGCTACGTCAACATCAGATCGTCTGTGAAGAAATCGTAACGATCGCGGAAAGGAGGACATCCCCATGCCTAAAGTGGCGTTATACAATATGAGCGGAGCACAGGTCGGAGAAATCGAGCTGAGCGACGCGGTGTTCGGCATCGAGCCTCACCAGCAGGCGATGCACGACGCGGTCGTCATGCAGCAGGCTTCCCTGCGTCTGGGCACGCACAAAACCAAAGGACGTTCCGAAGTGAGCGGCGGCGGCCGCAAACCGTGGAGACAAAAAGGAACCGGTCGCGCTCGTCAGGGCAGCATTCGCGCGCCCCAGTGGGTCGGCGGGGGCACCGTGTTCGGTCCGACGCCCCGCAGTTATAAATACAAACTGCCGAAAAAAGTTCGCCGACTGGCGATCCGGTCCGCACTGTCCTCGAAGGTGCTGGACAACAACATCGTCGTGCTGGACGAATTGAAAATGAACCAGCCGAAGACGAAAGAATTCGTCAACATGCTCAAAAATCTGAAAGTCGACCGCAAGGCGCTCGTCGTGGCCGCCGAATACAACGACAACGTGGCTTTGTCCGCGCGCAACATTCCCGGCGTGAAGTTTGTCGAAGCGGGCGGCATCAACGTGCTGGACGTGCTGAAGCATGACAAGCTGATCATCACGAAAGAAGCCGTCCAGAAGGTAGAGGAGGTGCTTGCGTAATGAAGGATCCGCGCGATATTATCAAACGGCCTGTCATCACCGAACGCACCAGCGACCTGATGAACGGGAAAAAGTATACGTTCGAGGTTGATCTGCGCGCCAGCAAGACGCAGATCAAACAGGCGGTCGAACAAATTTTCAAAGTCAAAGTCGTAAAGGTCAACACGATGCGCGTGCCGGCAAAACCGACGCGTTACGGACGTTTTACGGGATACAAATCCGAATGGAAAAAAGCGATCGTCACATTGAGCGAAGACAGCAAGCCGCTGGAATTCTTTGAATCCGTGTGACCAGTTCTCGAGCAAGGAGGGAATCGACGTGCCCATCAAATCTTTTAAGCCGACGTCTCCGGGCAGACGGCAGATGACCGTGTCCACCTTTGAGGAAATCACGGCCACCCAACCGGAGAAATCGCTGCTGGCGCCGCTGTACAAAAAGGCGGGCCGCAACAATCAGGGGAAAATTACCGTCCGCCATCGCGGCGGCGGTCACAAGCGCAAATACCGCATTATCGATTTCAAGCGCACGAAGGACGGAATACCCGGACGCGTTGCCACCATTGAATACGATCCGAACCGGACCGCCAACATCGCGCTTTTGCACTATGCGGACGGGGAAAAACGCTACATCATCGCTCCGCAAGGGCTGAAAGTCGGCGACATCGTCGAGTCGGGCCCGCAAGCGGACATCAAAGTCGGCAACGCCCTGCCGCTGGAAAACATTCCGGTCGGCACGCTGATTCACAATATCGAGCTGAAACCCGGCAAAGGCGGGCAGCTCGTGCGCGCAGCCGGAACCGAAGCGCAGCTGCTCGGCAAGGAAGGCAATTATGTCGTCATCCGGCTCGCTTCGGGTGAAATGCGCAAAGTGCTGAAAACGTGCCGCGCCACGATCGGCTCGGTGGGCAACAAAGACCATGAATTGATCAAAATCGGGAAAGCGGGCCGCAGCCGCTGGCTCGGCAAGCGTCCGACCGTTCGCGGTCTCGTCATGAACCCGGTCGACCACCCGCACGGCGGCGGCGAAGGACGCGCTCCGATCGGCCGCAAGTCGCCGATGTCCCCGTGGGGCAAGCCGACGCTGGGTTACAAGACGCGCAAGAAAAACAAAGCTTCCGACAAGTACATTGTGCGCCGCCGCACGAAATAATCGACGCGCGGCGCATGAACGAACGCACGGACAAGATGGCAATAATAGGAGAAGGGAGGGCGTTCTATGGGACGCAGTCTGAAAAAAGGACCTTTCTGCGACGACCATCTGATGAAAAAAGTCGAAGAACTCAACAAAGCGAACAAAAAGGCCGTCATCAAAACGTGGTCGCGCCGTTCCACGATCTTTCCCCAGTTTGTCGGACATACGTTTGCGGTTTATGACGGACGCAAGCATGTGCCGGTGTATGTGACCGAGGAAATGGTCGGCCACAAGCTCGGCGAATTTGCGCCGACCCGCACCTATCGCGGACATACGGACGAAGACCGCAAGACCGGAAGAAGATAACGAGGCGCCGTGCGCCGCACGAAAATGACGCCATGACTGCCTGAGAGGAGGGTACCCCGCATGCAACAAGCCAAAGCGCATGCCAGATATATTCGCATCGCCCCGCGCAAGGTCAGGCTCGTGATCGACCTGATTCGCGGCAAGGCCGTGGGCGAAGCGATTTCGATTTTGCGCCACACGCCGAAAGCGGCGTCGCCGGTCGTGGAGAAACTGCTCAACTCGGCGGTGGCCAACGCGGAACACAACTATTCGATGGATCCGAACAAGCTGTTCATTTCGGAAGCTTACGTCAATCCGGGGCCGATCCTGAAACGCTTTCTGCCCCGTTCGCACGGACGCGCCAGCAGAATCAACAAACGCACCAGCCATATCACCCTTGTGGTATCCGAGAAAGTGGAATCCGCCAAAGCGGAATCCGGGAAAAAGGAGGGATAACGAGTGGGTCAGAAAGTAAGTCCCGTGGGACTGAGAATCGGCATCATCCGTGATTGGGAATCCAAGTGGTACGCCGGCAAGGATTTCGGCACGCTGCTCATGGAAGACGTGAAAATTCGCGATTTCCTGAAAAAGAAACTGAAAGACGCGGCCGTGTCGCACATTGAAATTGAACGCGCGGCCAACCGCATCAGCGTCACGATCCACACCGCCAAACCGGGCATGGTCATCGGAAAAGGCGGCGCCGAAGTGGAAGCGCTGCGTGCGGAAATCGCGAAGATGACCGGAAAGAAAGTGCATATCAATATCGCAGAAATCAAGAACGCCGACCTGGATGCGATTTTGGTCGCGGAAAACATCGCCCAGCAGCTGGAACGCCGCATTTCGTTCCGCCGCGCGATGAAGCAGGCGATGCAGCGCACGATGCGCGCCGGCGCCAAAGGGATCAAAGTGATGGTCAGCGGCCGTCTCGGCGGCGCGGAAATCGCCCGCAGCGAAGGATACAACGAAGGTACGGTGCCGCTGCACACGCTGCGCGCCGACATTGACTACGGCACCGCAGAAGCCCATACGACCTACGGCCGTATCGGCGTGAAGGTATGGATTTACCGCGGAGAAGTTCTCCCCGCGAAGAAAAAGGCGAACCCGGAAGGAGGGAACTGAGCCATGTTGATGCCCAAACGCGTCAAACACCGCAAGGAACATCGGGGCACCATGAAGGGCCGCGCCAAAGGCGGCACGACGGTGGCGTTCGGTGAATACGGGCTGCAGGCGCTGGAACCCGCCTGGGTGACCAACCGCCAAATCGAAGCCGCGCGGATTGCGATGACCCGTTATATCAAGCGCGGCGGTAAAGTGTGGATCAAGATTTTCCCCTCCAAACCGATTACCCAAAAACCGCTGGAAGTTCGGATGGGTAGCGGTAAAGGGAATGTGGAAAAATGGGTGTGCGTCGTGAGACCCGGCAAGATCTTGTTTGAACTGGCCGGCGTCAGCGAGGAAGTCGCCCGCGAAGCCATGCGGCTCGCTTCTCACAAACTGCCGATCAAGACGAAGTTTGTGAAAAGAGACGAATTGGGTGGTGAAGGCAATGAAAGCCAGTGAATTCCGCAACTTGACCACTGCTGAAATCGAACAAAAGATCGCAGGCTTCAAGGAAGAGTTGTTCAACCTCCGTTTTCAACTGGCCACCGGCCAACTGGACAATCCCGGTCGGATCAGGGAAGTGCGCAAATCGATCGCGAAAGCGAAGACGGTATTGCGCGAACGGGAACTCGGGATCAGCTGATCCACGCGAAAGGAGGATAAACGATGAGCGAACGCAACCTGCGCAGGGAACAGATCGGCAGAGTCGTTAGCGACAAAATGGACAAGACGATCGTAGTCGCGGTGGAAACGTACAAGAAACACCCGCTTTACCATAAACGCATTAAATATACGAAGAAATACAAGGCGCATGACGAGCAAAATCAGGCGAAAATCGGCGACGTCGTCCGCATCATGGAAACCCGTCCGCTTTCGCGCGAGAAGCGCTGGAGACTGGTGGACATTGTGGAGAGATCCGTGAACGTCTGATTGGCGCGAGATTTGGTCCACAACTGAGGGAACAGGAGGGAAACAGAGATGATTCAACCGTTTACGAGGCTGAAAGCCGCCGACAATTCCGGCGCCAAAGAACTGATGTGCATCCGTGTGTTGGGCGGTATGGGCCGCCGCGTCGGCAAGGTCGGCGACCTGATCGTGTGTTCCGTTAAACAGGCAACACCCGGAGGAGTTGTCAAGAAAGGCGACGTCGTCAAAGCGGTGATCGTGCGTACTCGCCGTCCGCTGCGCAGAAGCGACGGTTCCTATATTTCGTTCGATGAAAATGCGGCCGTGATCGTCAGGGAAGACAAAAGCCCGCGCGGTACCCGGATTTTCGGACCGGTCGCACGCGAACTGCGCGAGAAGGAGTTCATGAAGATCATTTCCCTGGCGCCGGAAGTGCTGTAAGGCGCGAAACCAAATTCCGGATGAACGCTTTTCGAAGCCAAGCCGGATTTGCCGACGCAAATCCTGGAGGAGGTGCAAATCATGCCCACGCAAAAGAAAAAACTGCTCCCGCATCATCAAAGAATGCACGTGAAAAAAGAAGATACCGTCATCGTGATCAGCGGCAAAGACAAGGGCAAAAAGGGCCGCGTGCTGGCTGCCTTTCCGCGTGAAAACCGCGTGCTGGTCGAAGGCGTCAACCTGGTGAAAAAGCATCAGAAGCCGAATCCCAAAAACCCGCAGGGCGGCATCATTACCCAAGAGGCGCCGATCCACGCGTCCAACGTCATGCTCGTCGATCCGAAGACCGGACTTCCGACCCGTGTCGGTTACAAGGTGCTTGAGAACGGCAAAAAAGTGCGCGTTGCGAAACGTTCCGGCGCAACGATCGATTAACAACCCGCTTTCGGAAAGGAGGTTACCGCAATATGGCGGCCAGACTCAAAGATCGTTTTTATAACGAGATTACTCCGGCGTTGATGCAAAGATTCAACTATACTTCGGTCATGCAAGTGCCGCGCGTGGAAAAAGTCGTGATCAACATGGGGGTCGGCGACGCCGTCGGCAACTCCAAACTGCTCGACGCCGCCGTCGAGGACCTGACGGCCATCGCCGGGCAAAAACCGGTGATTACGCGCGCGAAAAAGTCGATCGCCGGATTCAAACTGCGCGCGGGCATGCCGATCGGCGTCAAGGTGACGCTGCGCGGCGAACGCATGTACCATTTTCTCGACAAACTGTTCAATGTCGTGCTTCCGCGTGTGCGCGACTTCCGCGGCGTTTCTCCCAAAGCGTTCGACGGCCGCGGCAACTACACGCTCGGCTTGAAAGAGCAGCTGATTTTCCCGGAAATCGACTATGACAAAGTCGACAAAGTGCGCGGCATGGACGTCGTCATCGTCACGACGGCCAACACGGACGAAGAGGCGCGCGAACTGCTGACCCAGCTCGGAATGCCTTTTGCCAAATAATCCGGAATGAAAGTGGAGGAGGTGTCGAGAACACGTGGCCAAAACTTCGATGAAAGTGAAGCAGCAGCGGAAGCCGAAGTTCAAAGTCAGGGCTTACACGCGCTGCGAGCGCTGCGGACGCCCGCATGCGGTTTTGCGCAAATTCAAGATTTGCCGGATTTGCTTCAGGGAACTGGCTTACAAGGGACAGATTCCCGGTGTGAAGAAAGCCAGCTGGTAATCCCCTCAATACGGGAAGGAGGTACGAACCATGTCAATGTCTGACCCGATTGCAGATATGCTGACACGCATACGCAACGCCAATACCGTCCGTCATGAAACCGTGGAGTTTCCGGCTTCCAGGATCAAAAAGGAAATTACGGAAATTCTCAAGCGCGAAGGTTTCATCCGCGACGCTGAATATATCGAAGACAACAAGCAGGGCATGATCCGCGTTTTCCTGAAATACGGACCGAACAACGAACGCGTCATCACCGGACTGAAGCGCATCAGCAAACCGGGGCTGCGCGTATACGCCAAAGCGTCGGAAGTGCCGCGGGTGCTCGGGGGTCTCGGCATCGCGATCCTGTCCACTTCCAAGGGTCTGCTCACGGACAAGGAAGCGCGCCAGGCCAATACCGGCGGGGAAGTCATCTGCTACGTGTGGTAATCCGAAACGCTCAATCGAATGGAGGTGTGACTCTTGTCCCGAATTGGCCGCAAACCGATTGAAATTCCGAACGGCGTCGATGTGAAAATCGACAACAACCGGGTGACCGTCAAAGGACCGAAGGGAACGCTGACCAAGGAAATCCACGGCGACATCCGCGTACGGGTGGAAAACAACGTCATTTACGTGGAACGCCCTTCCGACAATAAACTGCACCGCTCTCTGCACGGAACGACCCGCACCATTATCGCCAACATGGTCGGCGGTGTGACGAACGGATACGAAAAAGCGCTGGAAATCGTCGGTGTCGGATACCGCGCCAACAAATCCGGCAACAAACTGGTGCTGAACGTGGGTTATTCGCATCCGGTCGAAATCGTTCCGGAACAAGGCATCGAATTCGAGGTGCCCGCCAACAACCGCATCATCGTCAGGGGAATCGACAAGGAACTCGTTGGCGCCACCGCGGCGAAAGTGCGTTCCGTACGCGAACCCGAACCGTACAAGGGCAAGGGCATCAAATACGAAAACGAACGCATTCTGCGCAAGGAAGGCAAGGCCGGCAAGAAGAAGTAAGCCGCGCGGCTTGAATCGAGTGTGGAAGGGAGGATCCTTGCGTGATTAACAAAGTCGACAAAAACAAAGTCCGCAAAAAGAGACACCTGCGCGTGCGCAAAAAAATCCATGGTACGCCGGAACGTCCGCGTCTGAGCGTATTTCGTTCGGCCAAGCACATGTACGCGCAGATTATCGACGATACCAAAGGCGTGACGCTGGTGTCGGCGTCGACGCTGGATAAAGAATTGAAAGACATCGGCAACGGTGGCAACGTGGAAGCCGCCCGCAAAGTCGGCGAACTGATCGCGAAACGGGCGAAAAACAACGGGATCGACAAAGTCGTGTTCGACCGCGGCGGCTACTTGTACCACGGCAGAGTGCAGGCGCTCGCCGAAGCCGCCCGGGAAACGGGATTGGAATTTTAATCAAGGAGGTCAGCGAATTTGCGCGTAGATCCGAACACATTGGAATTAACCGAACGAGTCGTTCAAGTGAACCGCGTGGCCAAAGTCGTCAAAGGCGGACGCCGTTTCAGCTTCAGCGCGCTGGTCGTCGTCGGCGACGGCAAAGGTTGGGTCGGCGCCGGCATCGGCAAGGCCTCCGAAGTGCCTGACGCCATCCGCAAGGGCGTGGAAGACGCCAAGAAGCATTTGATCTATGTCCCGATGGTGGGAACGACGATTCCCCACGAAGTGATCGGACATTTCGGAGCCGGCAAAGTGCTGCTGAAACCCGCATCGCAAGGTACGGGCGTCATCGCGGGCGGACCGGTTCGCGCCGTGCTCGAACTTGCCGGCGTCGGCGACATTTTGACGAAATCGCTCGGATCGTCGAACTCCATCAATATGGTGAACGCCACGCTGGAGGGACTGTCCCGTCTGAAACGCGCGGAAGACGTGGCCAAATTGCGCGGCAAAACCGTGGAAGAACTTTTAGGTTAGGAGGGGTATGCTGTGGCCAAACAATTGCAAATCACCCTCAAACGCAGCCTGATCGGCAGACCGGAAGATCAGCGCGTCACGGTAAAAACCCTCGGCTTGCGCAAGCTGAACAGCACCGTCGTGCAGCCGGACAACCCGGCCATCCGCGGTATGGTCGAAAAGGTGAAACATCTCGTGGAAGTCAAAGAAATTTGACGCGAAACGATCGGACGGATTCGCGATCCGTTCCGGGCGACACTACCCATCAAGGAGGTGCGAAGGCATGAAGTTGCATGAACTGCAGCCCACTCAAGGTGCCCGTCACGAACGCAAACGGCTGGGCCGCGGCATCGGCAGCGGAACCGGCAAAACCGCCGGCAAAGGCCACAAAGGTCAAAAAGCCCGTTCCGGCGGCGGCAAGCGTCCCGGATTCGAAGGCGGACAAAACCCGTTGTACCGTCGACTGCCGAAGCGCGGTTTTACCAATATTCATCGCAAGGAATACGCCGTCGTCAATCTGAACCTGCTGAACCGGTTCGCGGACGGAACGGAAGTGACGCCGGAAACGCTGATCGAGTCCGGCATCGTCAAAAATCCGAAAGACGGCATCAAAATCCTGGGCAACGGAGACATTACCGTCAAACTGACGGTGAAGGCGAACAAGTTCTCGCAATCCGCGGTTGAAAAAATCGAAGCCGCCGGCGGTAAAACCGAGGTGATCTGATGTTTAAAACCATCTCCAATATCATGAAGGTTGAAGATTTGCGGAAAAAGATCCTGTTCACGCTGGCGGTGCTCATCGTCTACCGCATCGGATCTTTTATCCCCGTACCCAATATCGATACGGAGTTTCTGAAATCGATCGACCGATCCCAGCAAGGCGATATTTTCGGCTTGCTGAACACCTTTTCCGGCGGCGCATTGTTTAATTTCTCCATCTTCGCGATGGGGATCATGCCGTACATCACGGCTTCGATTATCGTGCAGCTTTTGTCCATGGACGTCATTCCGAAATTCGCCGAGTGGGCGAAGGAAGGAGAGGCGGGCCGGCGGAAGCTGACGCAGTTTACCCGTTACGGCACGGTCGTGCTCGGACTGATCCAGGCGTTCGGCACGGCGATCGGATTCAACCGTCTGTATTCCTACCAGATGGTGAACGACCCCGGTTTCGGCACGTATACGCTGATCGCGATCGTGCTGACGGCGGGAACCGCGTTTTTGATGTGGCTCGGGGAGCAGATCACGGATAAAGGAATCGGCAACGGCATTTCGATCCTGATTTTCGCCGGGATCGTCGCCGCGATTCCGACCGGCGCCCGGCAAATTTACGCCACGCTGTTCATGGGGGAAGCGGCGGAAGCGCTGTTCCTGAACATCATCAAGGCGATCGTGATTGTCCTCGTGATCATCGCGATCATTGTCGGCGTCATCTTCGTCCAGCAGGGCGTACGCAAAATTCCCGTGCAGTATGCGAAGCGCATCGTCGGCCGTAAAATGTACGGCGGGCAGTCGACGCACATTCCGCTGAAAGTCAACGCGGCGGGCGTCATTCCGGTCATCTTCGCGCTTTCGCTCTTGTTTTTCCCGGTGACCATCGCCAGTTTCTGGCAAAATCAGACCTGGGCGAAATGGATCATCGAGAATTTGTCCTACCAGGCACCGTTGGGCATGGTTTTGTACGTGCTCCTGATCATCGGGTTCACCTATTTTTACACGTTCGTGCAGATCAACCCGGTGCAAATGGCGGAAAACATGAAGAAAAACGGCGGTTACATTCCCGGCATTCGTCCGGGCAAAACGACCAGCATTTATTTGACCCGCATCCTGAATCGGATTACGCTGGCCGGATCGCTGTTTCTCGCGGCGGTGTCCATTCTGCCCGTCTTCTTCGGCTCGCTGGCGAAATTGCCGAACTCCGTGACGATCGGCGGCACGTCGCTTCTGATCGTCGTCGGCGTCGCGCTGGAGACGATGAAGCAGGTGGAAAGCCAATTGATCAAGCGCCATTACAAAGGGTTCATCAACAAATGATCCGGAGGTTGGTTCCGTGAACGTCATTTTTATGGGTCCTCCGGGAGCAGGAAAAGGCACGCAGGCGGAACACATCGTTGCGGAATTCCGCATCCCGCACATTTCCACGGGCGATGCGTTCCGGCTCGCGATGAGGGAAGGCACTCCGCTCGGCAAAAAGGCGAAGGAGTACGTGGACCAAGGACTTCTCGTCCCGGATGAGATCACCAACGGCATTGTCAAAGAGCGGCTGCAGCAGGACGATTGCGAACGGGGATTTTTGCTCGACGGTTTTCCGCGGACGATCCCGCAGGCCGAAGCGCTGGAAAACATGCTGGCGGAACTCGGACGGCGGATCGATCACGTCATCAACCTGAAGGTGGATCGCAATCTGCTGCTGGCGCGTTTGACCGGACGCCGCATCTGCAAGTCCTGCGGAGCGACGTATCACGTCATGTTCCATCCTCCGAAGACGGAAGGCGTGTGCGACAAATGCGACGGAGAGCTGTACCAGCGTTCGGATGATACCGAAGAAAAAGTCGGCACGCGGCTGGATGAATATGTGAACAAAACCGCTCCGCTGCTCGATTTTTACCGGAGCAAAGGTCTCTTGCGGGAAGTGGACGGCGAGCGGCCGATTGAGCAAGTGACGGCGGACATTTTCTCTCTCTTGCGAGGTCGGGCGTAATGATCATCTGCAAATCGGAAGCGGAACTGGCGCTGATGCGGGAAGCGGGCCGCATCGTGGCGGAAACGCACCGACTCATCGCCAGAAACATCCGTCCGGGCATCACGACCCGGGAGTTGGATGCGATCGCCGAAGAATATATCAGGAGCCGCGGAGCTGTACCTTCCTTCAAGGGATACAACGGGTTTCCTGCCAGCATTTGCGCATCTGTCAACGAAGAATTGGTCCACGGCATTCCCGGACCGCGCACGCTGAAGGACGGCGACATTATCAGCGTCGACATCGGAGCGATGTACCAGGGCTACCACGGCGACTCCGCCTGGACGTACCCGGTCGGCGACATTTCGGATGAAGCGAAGCGGCTTTTGGAAGTGACGGAACAGTCGCTGTACAAAGGCATTGCGGAGGCGAAGCCGGACGCGCGCCTGTACTCGATCTCGCATGCGATCCAGACGCACGTGGAAGCCGCCGGATTTTCCATCGTGCGGGAGTATGTCGGACACGGCATCGGAACGGAAATGCACGAAGAGCCGCAAATCCCGAATTACGGCCTGCCGAACAGAGGTCCGCGCCTGAAACCGGGGATGGTGCTGGCGATCGAACCGATGGTGAATGCGGGCGAACGGTATGTCAAGACGCTGGACGACGGATGGACGGTCGTTACCGTGGACGGCAAACTGTGCGCGCACTTCGAGCATACGGTCGCCATCACGCCTGAAGGCTGCGAAATTTTGACCAAAGCGGAGTAAGGCACGGGTGATGACGCGAACTATGGGCAGTTCGAAAATTCCGGAAGTCGGACAGATTGTCCAGGTCACGCAAGGCCGCGACAGCGGCAAATATGCGGTTGTGATCGGTGTGGAGGATCGGTTCGTTTATATCGTTGACGGAGACAAACGCAAATTCGACCGGCCGAAAAAGAAAAATTTGCTGCATGTCCGCCTGCTGAACGAAGTCGCTCGCGAAGTGGCGGACAGCATCAGGGAAACCGGCCGCGTCACCAATGGCAAACTGCGCTTTGTATTGAGCCGGTACGCGAACGAATCGGAGGAAGCGCAAGAGAAAGGAGAATGACCCTTGTCCAAGGAAGATGTCATTGAGGTCGAAGGTACGGTGATCGAACCGCTTCCGAATGCGATGTTTCGGGTGGAACTGGAAAACGGACACCAAGTGCTCGCACACGTCTCCGGCAAGCTGAGAATGCACTTCATCCGCATTTTGACCGGAGACAAAGTGGTGATCCAACTGTCGCCCTACGACCTGACCAGAGGACGCATCACCTACCGCAAGTAACACGCGGCGCATTCCAAGCAGGAGGTTTTGAACATGAAAGTGAGACCGTCGGTTAAGCCGATTTGCGAAAAATGCAAGGTCATCCGCCGCAAAGGCAACGTGATGATCATTTGCGAAAACCCGAAGCATAAACAAAAACAAGGCTAAGGAGGTGTCCCATCGTATATGGCACGTATAGCTGGCGTTGACTTGCCCCGCGAAAAGCGCGTGGAAATCGGGCTGACGTACATTTACGGCATCGGCAGATCGACCGCCCAAAAGATTTTGCAGGCGACGGGCGTGAATCCGGATACCCGCGTGCGCGACCTGACCGAGGACGAAGTGAACAGGCTGCGCGATGAAATCGGGAAAATCAAGGTGGAAGGCGACCTGCGCAGGGAAGTCGGCATGAACATCAAGCGCCTGATGGATATCGGATGCTATCGCGGCATTCGCCATCGCCGCGGACTGCCGGTGCGCGGCCAGCGCACGAAAACGAATGCGCGCACGCGCAAAGGTCCGCGCCGCACGGTAGCGAACAAGAAGAAATAAGAAGGGAGGCTGACTGAATATGGCTAGACCGAAATCGAAAGTCGCGCGCACGAGACGCCGTGACCGCAAAAATATCGAATCCGGCGTGGCGCACATCCGCTCCACTTTCAACAACACGATCGTGACGATTACGGACCCGCACGGCAACGCGATTTCCTGGGCGAGCGCGGGCAACCTCGGCTTCAAGGGATCGCGCAAAAGCACGCCGTACGCCGCGCAGATGGCCGCGGAAGCCGCAGCGCGCGCCGCGATGGAGCACGGAATGAAGTCGGTGGAAGTGATGGTCAAAGGTCCGGGCGCCGGACGCGAAGCCGCCATTCGTTCGCTGCAGGCAGCGGGACTTGAAGTCAACATGATCAAGGATGTCACGCCGATTCCCCACAACGGCTGCCGTCCTCCGAAACGTCGCCGGGTGTAATTGCGAATTGATGTGTGGTATGGTATAAATATCCTCAACTTGTGAATAATGGTTGAGAGTGTCGGGCATACTGCACATTTTGCGTTATTTGGCTGTCCAGGATGACGTTTTCAAGGAGGGTTAATGGCATGATCGAAATCGTGAAGCCGAAGATTGAAATTGCGGAAATCGGCGAAGACGGCACGTACGGAAAGTTTGTGGTGGAACCGCTGGAACGCGGTTACGGCACGACGCTCGGCAATTCGCTGCGGCGCATATTGCTGTCGTCGCTGCCGGGCGCGGCGGTGACCTCCGTGCAGATCGACGGCGTGCTGCACGAGTTTTCCACCATTCCGGGTGTGATCGAAGACGTCACGGAGATCATTCTCAACCTGAAAGGTCTCTCCCTCAAAATTCATTCCGATGAAGAAAAGGTGCTGGAGATCGACGCGGAAGGCGAAGGCGAGATCACGGCGGGAGACATTCGCGCCGACAGCGATGTGGAGATCCTGAATCCGAACCTGCACATTGCGTCGCTGGCTTCGGACGGGCGTTTGCACATGCGCATCTACGCCAAGCGCGGACGCGGCTATGTGCAGGCGGACCGCAACAAGCGGGAGGATCAACCGATCGGCGTCATTCCGGTGGATTCGATTTACACCCCGATCACCCGTGTGAATTATACGGTGGAAAACACCCGTGTCGGCCAAGTGACCAATTACGATAAACTAACCCTCGAAGTTTGGACCGATGGAAGCATTCGCCCGGAAGAAGCCGTCAGTCTCGGCGCGAAGATCATGAGCGATCACCTGAATCTGTTCATCGGGCTGACCGAAGAAGCCAAAGACGCGGAAACGATGGTGGAAAAGGAAGAGGACAAGAAAGAAAAAGTGCTCGAGATGACGATCGAGGAACTCGATCTTTCCGTCCGTTCCTACAACTGCCTGAAGCGCGCGGGCATCAACACGGTGCAGGAACTGATCATGAAAACCGAAGAGGACATGATGAAGGTGCGCAATCTCGGGCGCAAATCCCTGGAAGAAGTTCAGGAAAAGCTGGAGGAACTCAACCTCTCGCTTCGCAAGGAAGAATAGGCGGCAAACAACCGAAGCGTCTGACGGCATCCCGGCGCCGCGGCAGCAGCGGCGGATGTGGATCGGCGGCGAAAACCCGCAGCGTTTGCGGCAAATCAACTTGCACCGCTGCAGCGTCGTGACGTTCGGGACGCGTGCGGCGGAATTGGCGCCGCGCGTTCCTCATGCACGATAGGACGCATGACCATGGGGCGACATCGTGAGGTGGCCGTAGGCTCCTATCGTACCGTTTCCCGCAAGATCGTCACAGCTGCGGGATGCGCGGCGAGCGTATAACGCGTTCCAATATTGAGGATGACGGCAGACAACATCAGCGCAGAAAGCGAGAAGGAGGGAATACGGATGGCATATCAAAAACTGGGCCGCGATTCCAGCGCGCGCAAAGCGTTGTTCCGCGATCTGGTCACGGACCTGTTCATTCACGAGCGCATTGAGACGACCGAAGCGAAAGCGAAGGAAGTGCGTTCGATCGCGGAAAAGCTGATCACGCTGGCCAAGCGCGGCGATTTGCACGCCCGGCGCCAGGTGGCGGCTTTCGTGCGCCGCGAACAGGCGAACGAAGAGCAGGACGTCATTCAGAAGCTGTTCAGCGAAATCGCGAAGCGGTACGCGGAACGTCCGGGCGGGTATACGCGGATTTTGAAACTCGGACCGCGCCGCGGCGATGCCGCGCCGATGGTTTATCTGGAACTGGTCGATCGCGCATTGAGCGAATAATGATGGTTAAGTCCTTTTGACGCACAAGAGGGTGGACAGAATCCGCGCTGGACGAGGCAAGACGGGTCAGCCGCGATTCTGCCGCGCCCTTTTTTTGCTTGTTATCGGGGAAACATCGGTCCGCGCAACACGGACGAGCCTCCCTTCCCTTAACGCCCTGACCGTCCGGGTCACCCTAACCGACCGACCGTTTGCTAGATGAACCGTCGAGTTTCGGCGAAAACGGGTCGGGCAGGAATCTCGATGCTCGAATGCGGAAGGAGTGTGCGAGGCAGACATGCGGAAATTGGCCATGGTGGTAAGCTACGACGGAACGGCGTATGACGGCTTTCAGAAACAGCCGAGCGGCAATACGATCCAGGACAAACTGGAAGAAGCGATACGCTCGCTGACGGGCGAGCAGGTGCATGTGACCGGATCCGGCCGGACCGACGCCGGCGTGCATGCCCGCGGCCAGGTCATTCATTTCGCCACGTCATCGCTCATTCCCGTCGAGCGGTGGAGCCTCGCCATGAACGCCAGACTGCCCGAGGACATCGTCGTGCTCGATACCCGGGAAGTGCCGGCCGAGTTCCATGCGCGCAAAAGCGCCGTGGCGAAAACGTACCGGTACACGATCAACAACAGCAAATTTCCCGATGTGACGCGACGGCAATATGAACTGCATTATCCGAGGCCGCTGGACGTCGAGGCGATGCGCCGCGCCTTGCGGCATCTGGAAGGCGAGCATGACTTCACTTCTTTCAGCTCCGCCAAAGCCGCCGCCGAAAACCGCGTTCGCCGCATTTTCGCGGCGAGGCTGCTGGAAGAAACCGTGTCGCCGGGGTCCGCGCAGCGCGGGTTTGCCGAGGCGCGCCGTGAAGACGGCGAATCGCGTTCCGGCGACGGGCCGGATTTTTCGGCGTTCGAAGCGCTGTCTTCCGCCGTACCGATCAGCGGCGGGCAGAGCGGCCGCCGATTGACGGTGGAACTGACCGGCAGCGGGTTTTTGTATAACATGGTGCGCATCATTGTGGGCACGCTGCTGTTGGTCGGGAGGGGCAAGCTGCGCGATTCGGATATCCCGCGCATTCTGGCGGAAAAAAACCGCTATTTGGCCGGGCCGACCGCTCCCGCTTGCGGCTTGACGCTGTGGCGCGTGTATTATCCGGATTTGGAACCGCCAACCGACAATGGTGGAAGCGCCGACTGCGGACAGTGAAACCGTTCGCCGGTGGAGCAGGTGTCGTTTTGTTGGGGGTGAGGCGCAATTTCGCCGTTGGTGAATTGGCCGACTCGCTCAGTGGTGAACGCGCCGGTTGTTGATCATCCGCCATTGTACCGAAGACGAATCGCCGGTTACAATAAAGCCCAGGTTCGCTGTCGGTACTTTCGGTGGTGTAGATGCCGCTCCGTTTTCGGAAGAACCTTCCGAGAGACGAGTCGTTTTCTTGAAGATGGACGAGGGGGATATTGGTGAGCCAAACGACAAAATGGCCGGCCGCGTCCCGCGGCCGTTTTCCGAAAAGAGAACTGCGCGCCGCTTGGATTGCCACGGTGGACCATATCGACTGGCCGCCAAAGGGGGTCGTCGATCCGGAACAGCAAAAACGCGAATTTGTCGATCTGCTGGAACAGATGAAAAGCGTCGGCATCAATGCGGTCATCGTGCAAATCCGGCCGACTTCCGACGCGTTTTATCCTTCGAAACTCGTCCCCTGGTCGGAATGGCTGACGGGGAAACAGGGAACGGATCCCGGGTATGATCCGCTGGCGTTCATGCTGGAAGAAGCGCACCTGCGGAACATGGAGTTTCACGCGTGGTTCAATCCGTACCGGGTCAGTTTGCAGGATGAGGTCGGTCGCCTGGCGGATAACCATCCCGCCCGCCGCATCGGCGTCATCCCGTACGGCGGAAAGCTGTATTTCGATCCCGGCGACCCCTTTGCCCGGGAGCACATCATTGAATGCATCATGGAAGTGGTCGAAGCGTACGACATCGATGCGGTGCATTTTGACGATTATTTTTATCCGTATCCGGTCGTCGGAGTCGATTTTCCCGACGAGGAAACGTATCGGCGTTACGGAAGAACGTATGCGGACAAGGCCGACTGGCGGCGCAGCAACGTCAACCTGTTCGTCAAGGAAATCAGCCGCCGCATCAAAGAAGCCAAACGGCACGTCAAGTTCGGCATCAGCCCGTTCGGCATTTGGCGGAACAAAAGCGAGGATCCGAACGGGTCGGACACCGAAGGGTTGAGCGGTTATGACGCGTTGTTTGCCGATGCGAAATGGTGGGTGGAAGATCCGGACATCAAGCTGGATTACATTATCCCGCAATTGTACTGGCCGCTCGGAACGCCGGCGGTGTCCTATGACAAGCTCGCGAACTGGTGGAGGCAGGTTACCGGCAATCGGGATATCCATCTGTATGCCGGCCATGCGCTGTACAAAGTCGGTTCGATGAATGCGGACGAATGGGCGGATCCGGAGCAGCTGCCCAATCAAATCATCTTCAATCGCGTTGACGGCTCCGTGAAAGGCAGCGCGTTTTTCAGCGCACGCTGGTTTGCCGAAAACAGGCTTGGAGTGACCGATCGGCTGAAAGATGATCTCTACGCGTATCCGGCGCTCGTTCCGCCGATGCCGTGGATCGATCGCAAGCCGCCTGCGCCGCCGGTGCTGGAATCCGTTGTCGAATCGGAAGAAGGCGTCCGCCTGACCTGGACGTCGACGGATGATGATGCGGCCTATGACGTGATTTACCGCTTCGAAGGCGAAGGGATCGGGGATGTGGAGGATCCCCGCTGTATGGTCGGCGCGGTCCGTCGGCGGCCGGGAACGCTCCATGGACGGAAGAAGTGTTCGTATGTCGATACCACCGCAAGGAAAGGGCGGCGTTATACGTACGTCGTGACTTCGGCGGACCGCACTCACAACGAAAGCGCGCCGAGCAACGCCATGACGCTTCTCTAGGATGGCGAAAAAATTGTATAAAGGGCGACAAAAATTACACATCTGCGCTTGATCGATGGAGCCATATATAGTATGATATTAGATGGCTTTCTGAATGCCTATTCCCACGGGCCCCGTTTAGAAAAGCCGATTGTTGCTTGGTGAATGAAGCATTCTCACGAAACCCATGAAATTTAACGGAAACTATGGAGCGGGTGGACCGCCGAATCGGCGCTTGCTGAAAATGGGATGCGCAGCGGGATGCGGCATCTTTTTCGGTTGGAACATCCGGGTGTGTTGTGTTGCTGGCGGACACGTCGTGACGGCCGCAGTCGACGCAACGCGCCGATGAACGATACGAGGAGGATCATCTAGCGATGAGAACCTATATGGCGAAGCCTGGCGAGGTCGACCGCAAATGGTGGGTCGTCGACGCGGAAGGGAAAACCTTGGGTCGTCTGGCCAGCGAAGTGGCCGCCATCATTCGCGGCAAGCATAAACCGACGTTTACGCCGCATGTGGACGGCGGCGATTTTGTCATTGTGATCAATGCTTCCAAAGTCGTGCTGACCGGCAAGAAGCTGGAAAACAAAAAGTACTATCGTCACAGCGGATACCCGGGCGGGTTGAAGGTGACGACGGCGAAGGACATGCTGGCCAACAAGCCGGAGCGGATGGTGGAACTGGCGGTGCACGGCATGCTGCCGAAAAATCGCCTCGGAGAACGTATGAAACTGAAGCTGAAAGTGTATGCGGGCAGCGAGCATCCGCATCAGGCGCAGCAACCCCAGGTTTGGGAACTGCGCGGATAACCTGGAGGAGGTTTGAATCGTGGCAAAAGTTCAATATTACGGAACCGGCCGCAGAAAACATTCGGTTGCCCGCGTGCGCCTCGTACCGGGTGAAGGCCGCATTGTGATCAACAACAAAAGCATTGACGAATATTTCGGTCTGGAAACGCTGAAACTGATCGTTACGCAACCGCTGAAACTGACGGACACCTTGGGCAAATACGACGTTTTGGTCAACGCCAGCGGCGGCGGAACGTCCGGCCAAGCGGGGGCGATTCGCCACGGTATCGCGCGGGCTCTGCTGAAGGCTGATCCGGAGCTGCGCATTCCGCTGAAACGCGCCGGCTTCCTGACCCGCGATCCGCGGATGAAGGAACGCAAAAAGTACGGCTTGAAAGCGGCGCGCCGGGCACCGCAATTCTCCAAACGTTAACGTCAGGACCGAACATGGCCGTGCGGTCCGGAAGGCATGCGACGCAAGCCGCACCGCTGCCGCCTTCCGACACGCGGGCTATACGACGCAGCCCTGCTTCATCATCGATGAAGCGGGGCTGCTTTTTTTCGTTCACGATGCTCGAATGATCCGCAACGTTCACGGTTCTCGCCGGTTATCCGTATCCATTCACAGAACTGGCGTCATGGGGGGAACTACTTCTAACGGTCATGGGTGTCCGCTAGAAGCCGTTATTGCCGTTTTTTTCCGAGTAACGGTCACGGATGACCGTTAGCAGTTCGTTGACGATAAAAATCGTGTTTTTGGGTCTTTTGTGGACACCGTTGTCCGTTAGAATTTGAAAAATGGCAATAGTCCGCTGTAATGGACACGGATGACCGTTAGGCGATCGTACGAGAAAGGTCATATCCAAATTGGTCGCGATAAGTTAAGTCACCTTTGCGCGATAAAAGAATACGTATGGATAGGAGCCCGATATGCACCGACATTTCGTTGACAGGCAAAAATACGAAAAGATATAATAGACATTAATTAAATAAAATATATAAAGTTACTAGGTATTAATCGAATAATTAATTATGGATGTTCGGAGGGCATACGCATGAATCTCATGGAAAAAGAAGCGTTGGCAGCACGGGCTGCGGAACAGTTTGAACACGGAAAGCCCGAGGACGTGCTGCGCTGGGCGGCGGAACAGTTTCCGAACTTGACCTTGGCTTGCAGTTTCGGCGCCGAGGACGTCGTGTTGGTCGACATGCTGCAAAAAATCAGCCCTGCCACGGAAATTTTTTACCTCGACACGGATTTTCATTTCCGGGAAACGTATGAAACGCGAGACCGGCTGGCAGACCGTTACGGCGTGCGGTTTGTGCAGATCAAGCCGGATCTGACGCCGGAAGAGCAAGAGCAACAGTACGGCGGCGAACTGTGGAAGCGCGATCCGAACGCATGCTGCAATTTGCGCAAAGTTCAGCCTCTCGCGCGGATTTTGGGCAAATACGACGCATGGATTACCGGGATTCGCAGGGAACAGGCGCCGACGCGGGCGAACGCCAAAAAAGTGGAGTACGATTACAAGTTCGGCTTGATGAAAATCAATCCGCTGGCGGACTGGACGTGGGATGACGTGTGGAACTACATCCGCAGCCACGAGGTGCCGTACAATCCGCTGCACGACCAAAACTATCCGAGCATCGGCTGCAGTCACTGCACGAGACCGGTCGCCCCGGGCGAAGATTTGCGCGCAGGCCGCTGGTCCGGCACCGACAAGATCGAATGCGGTTTGCATAAATGAGTCCTTGCCGCTAACGCGGGTTGCTCCCATATGGCGGGGGAAGCATATAGCGGAGGACGCAGACGGCAGGTCGGGAGCAAGCGTGTTGCATGGTGGTCAATCCAATTGGTGCGGCGTTTCGCTTCCGTTCGTATATGAACGGTCTGACCGACACCGCCCAAGAATGTTACGGAAAGGATGGTTGACTTATGACTGCAATCCTGCCGCACGGCGGGGTATTGGTGAACCGGTTTGCCGCGGAAGACGAAAGGAAGGCGTGGCTTGAGCGTGTGCCCGGCCTTCGGCAAATTCCGGTTGATAACTGGACCGTCTCCGATATTTACTGCATTGCGTGCGGGGCCTTTTCCCCGCTGACCGGCTTCATGAACGAACACGATTACCGTTCCGTGGTGGACCGCATGCGTCTGGCCGACGGCACCGTGTGGAGCATTCCGATCACCCTCGCGGTCGAACCGTCCGTAGCGAAACAACTGGCGGCAGGCGAACCGGTGGCGCTGGTGGGACACGAGGACGGCGTTCCGTACGCCATCCTGACGGTCCAAAGCGTATATGAGGTTGATCAAGAAGACGAAGCGCGCAAAGTGTTCAAGACCGACGAGATCGCCCATCCCGGCGTGAAAAAACTGTACGAGCGCCCTTCCGTGTACGTCGGCGGTCCCTTGACGGTGTTGAACCGGCCGAAAGAGGAACGGTTTGCGGAATATTTGTTTGAACCGGCGGAAACGCGGAACATTTTCGCGCAAAAAGGTTGGCGCCGCGTCGTCGGGTTCCAGACGCGCAATCCGGTGCATCGCGCGCATGAGTACATTCAGAAAAGCGCCATGGAAATCGTCGACGGCCTGTTTTTGAATCCTCTCGTCGGAGCGACCAAGGCGGACGACGTGCCGGCCGACGTGCGCATGAAGAGTTATCTCGTGCTTCTGGAGCATTACTACCCGAAAGATCGCGTGTTTCTGGGCGTATTTCCTGCGGCCATGCGGTACGCGGGGCCGCGCGAGGCGATTTTTCACGCGCTGGTGCGGAAAAATTACGGCTGCACGCATTTTATTGTCGGCCGCGACCATGCCGGCGTCGGCGATTATTACGGCACGTATGAGGCGCAGGAGATTTTCTCCAACTTTACGCCGGAGGAGCTCGGCATTACGCCGCTCTTTTTTGAACACAGCTTCTACTGCACGAAGTGCGGCAACATGGCTTCCAGCAAGACGTGCCCGCATCCGAAGTCCGATCATCTGCATTTGTCGGGCACGAAGGTGCGCGAACTGCTGCGGAACGGGGAATGTCCGCCGCCGGAGTTCACGCGGCCGGAGGTGGCGCGCGTGCTGATGGAAGGAATGCGCGAACAGCCGGTTTCGCTCTCCGGCTGAACTGCGATAACCAAAGTATGATTGCTGGTCTAAAAGCACATCCTGTCCCATATAGATGAGATGACGAAGGGTTGCTCCGCGTCTCGAGTCATCGTCATCGGGGAAGGGAGTGCTTTGTTTTATGATCAGGCGCCGCAAAACCGTCATATGGCTGCACATTCCCGGTTGGTGGAGAATCGCGCTGGCTTCGATTCTGGTGCTGGCAGCCATGGCGGCCTACGGAAAAAATATGCCTGAAATGAGGACGTGGACTTCCTGGAGCATGCCGCTGTCCGGCATGGTGATCGCCATCGACCCCGGGCATGGAGGCATTGACGGCGGGGCGGTCAGCAAGGACGGCATTATCGAAAAAAATATCAACCTCGCCATCGCGCTCGTTTTGCGCGACTATTTGCAGCAGGTCGGCGCCTATGTCGTGATGACGCGGGAAATCGACGACGATCTGGCGGATATTATCCGCGGCGGACGACAGCGCCAAGATTTGGAGCGGCGGGTGAAGCGGGTCAACGACAGCGGCGCGGACCTTCTGGTAAGCATCCATATGAATAGTGTACCCTCCAGCCGTTATAGAGGCGCGCAGACGTTTTATCAGCCGAACGTGCATCCGGAAAGCCGAAGATTGGCGGAAATGATCCAGACGGAACTCATTCGTCAACTGCAAAACACCGATCGCGCGATCGTGCCGCGCGACAACATTTTTCTGCTCAACCACGCGCAGATGCCCGCCGTGCTCGTCGAAGTCGGTTTTTTGTCCCACCCGGAAGAGGCGGGGCTCCTCGCTACCGATTCGTACCAGCGAAAAGTCGCCGAGGCGATTTATCGGGGAATTCTCCGCTATGCGGCCGGGGAAAAGACCGGCGAATCGCGGAAGGAGGATTCGGCAGGTAAAGTCGGGTAGGGCGATCAATAAGTCCGTAGGATAAGCGGTGCAAGATGGCGTCTATATAAGAAATCGTCAGTAAAGACAAGATTCATCGGTAAAAGCGGTCGGTACGGATGAATCAGACAGGATCCGTGCAGGATGTGTCGGATAGAAGCGGGGAGCGGAATCGTCCGTATGAATTGTGATATAATAGGTCAGTGACAATTCATCGGTAGGGGTGCTCTACATGCTGACGAGAGACCAGGTGACGGAACTTCTCCGCAATGTGACGGATCCCGGGCTGGGACGCCGTTTGGTCGAGATGAATATGATCCGGGATATCATGGTCAGGGAGGGAAGCGTGTCGCTGACCGCCGCGGTGAGCGAAAACCGGGACGACTGGAAGCGCCGGGTGGAACAGGAAATTCGCTCGGCTCTGGAGGGAGCCGGGGTGCAGGACGTGCACGTCAGGGTGCGGGAAATGACGCCGTATGAGAAACAGCAAGTTTCCCCGGACGGAGGCGGACGGCGGACGAACATCGAAACGCCGCACACCCAGGACAAACCGCCGCTGCTCGATCCTTCCTCCGGCGTGCAGTTTATCGCCATCGCCAGCGGCAAGGGCGGCGTCGGCAAATCGACGGTGTCCGTCAATTTGGCCGTGGCGCTGGCTAGGCTCGGCAAACGGGTAGGCCTGGTCGACGCCGACATTTACGGATTCAGCGTGCCGGACATGATGGGCATCGAGGCGCGGCCGAACGTGGTCGGCGAACGGGTGTATCCCGTGGAACGTTTTGGCGTAAAAGTGATTTCCATGGGCTTCTTTGTGGAGGACAACTCTCCCGTCATCTGGCGCGGACCGATGCTCGGCAAGATGCTGCGCAATTTTTTCCGGGAAGTCGAATGGGGAGAACTGGACTACATGCTGCTCGATCTGCCTCCGGGAACGGGTGACGTGGCGCTGGACGTGCACCAGATGATTCCGCAGAGCAAGGAAATCCTGGTCACGACGCCGCATGCGACGGCGGCGTTCGTTGCCGCCAGAGCCGGAGCCATGGCCCGCCGGACGGAACATGAAGTGCTCGGCGTGGTGGAAAATATGGCGTATTTCTCGTGCGGCCAATGCGGCCATAAAGAGTATGTGTTCGGCCGTGGAGGAGGCGCCAAACTCGCCCAGGAACTGGGCACCGAACTGCTGGCGCAAATTCCGCTCGGGGACCCGGACAACCACCCGTCCGAGCCGGATTATTCGCCGTCGGTATACAAGCCGGACTCGGAAATCGGCAAGCTTTACACCGCCATGGCGGAGCGTGTCGTCGCGCTGACGACATAAGACCATAACAACGCCGGGCATGCTCCCATGCCCGGCACCCGGACACCGATCTGATGATCGGTGTTGATTTTTTGCGAGCGCCCCGAACGGCTTCGTACCGCTTTTCGTCAAGAGCTCGAACCGCCGCTTCCGCCCCCGTCTTCGCCGGAGTCTTTGCCTTCCTGTTTTTTCGGTTTGGTTTGCTCTTCCAGCGCCTTTTTCATCAGTTCGATCATTTCTTCCTGAAACAGGGGGTTGTTCAGCGCGTCTTTCATGACGTCCATCATTTGCTGCCGGAACGCTTTGCCCTTCATAATGTCGGTGATCAATTTCTCGAATTCGGGATTTTTCATGAAGTCCATCATCAGCGTCTGATATTCCGGGTCCTTCATCAGTTCCTTGTGCAGCTGCTTGTCTTCTTTTTGCACCGCTTTGGCGAATTGGCTCGCGAACTTGGGATCGGTCATCAGCGTCTTCAGCACTTGGGGATATTGCGGGTCCGTCAGCACTTCCCGAACGGCGGCTTGAATTTGTTGGCCTTGCGGAGTGGACAGCATCTGCACGAGCTGGTTGTCGTTCATTTTTTGCTGCTGTTTTTTGGCGGCCTCCTCAATGGCTTTTTGCGCCTCTTCCGTCTTGAGGATGTCCACCACCATCGTTTTCATTTCCTTGTAGCTCGGCCCCCCGCCCCCCTGATCGGAACCGCATCCGCCGAGGACGAAAAGGATGAGCAGTCCGATCCATCCTGCGATGATGATTCGGCGCACTTCGCGTACCCCCTCGATATGTCATCAATCATTCAATAATGTGCATGTGTGTCCAATACTTTTCGTGTTAGTATTATGAGGGGAGACATGATAAAATATGACCGAATCCGCCGAGTAAAATGGCTCCAGCATTGGATGCGGCGGCTTTCTGTGGCATTTATTGACGGAAGGCGGTAGAAGCGGTTTGACGTTTGGCAAATGGGTGGCAATGTTTTGGAGAACGCTGCTTTGCGGCGGCGTAACGTCGCTGCTGCTCGGTCTGGTTATGCAGTTTTTCAGCTTTTCCAAGGAGATGCCGGACGCGTTCGGTCTCATCGTGTATTATGTGGAAAACGCCGGACTCGGTCTGATCATCAGCGTGTTGAGCCAGGCCGGATTTTTCGCGTATCTCGTGCTGAATTCTTTTGCGCAAAGTTTTTTCCGCAGCAAGACGCGGTGGGATTTGTTTCTCTGGTTTCTCGTCATTCTGACGTTCGGATACTTGATTTTCGCCCGCGCGTTCTTTTTTGATCGTCCCTGGTACTGGTACCTGGTGCTGCCGGTCGTGCTGATGGCGGGCGCCTGGTGGGTGGCCAAGCGCAAAGTGAAAGAGACGAATGAGGGCGCGTTTGCTCCGACGTTGTTCCTGATGTTTACGGTGACGACGCTGGAGGCGGTGCCGGCGCTGCGCATGGACGACCCGTTTTGGACCGTATTGATGATCGTGCCGCTGTTTGTCTGCAACGCGTATCAGATTCTGGTTTTGCACAAGCTGGTCGCTCCCGAACCGAAAAAAGGGTAAAAAAACTTGAGCCGTCCGCCCGAGGTTGGTCCCAGGCAGACGGCTTTTGCCGTTGTTGGTTTCCAAGGTTCATACGGTGGGATCGGCGTTCTCGTTTTCGCCAAACTGCGGCAAAATATCGCGCACTTCATTGTTGTCCAGGCTCGTTTGAAAAATCAATTCCGACACGGTCACGAATTCGTACCCCTGCTTCCGGAGGCCGTCGATAATGGCGGGAAGCGCCAAATGGGTTTGTTTGCAGGAATCGCTCGCGTGCATGAGGATGATGTCGCCGTTGTGCGCTTTTTTCAGGACGCGTTCGACGATTTTGTCCACGCCGGGGTTCATCCAGTCGAGGGAATCGGTATCCCATTGGATCACGGTGTAGTTCAGCTCGTCGGCGATGCGCAGCACGCGCTTGTCAAAGTCTCCGTTGGGCATGCGGATGAGCGTGGGCGTTTTGCCCGTGACCTCTTTGAGAATTTGATGGGCGGTCGAAATTTGCTTGCGGATTTCGTCGTCGCTCAGCGTGCTGTAGTTTACGTGTTTGTGACCGTGGCTGCCGATCTCGTATCCGGCGTCCACGATTTTTTTGACGATGTCGGGATGGCTTTGGCTCCAGGGCGAGGACAGAAAGAACGTCGCCTTGTTCAGCCCTTTTTCTTTCAGCACGTTCAGGATCGGTTCCGTTCGCGTGTCCCCCCAGCTGATGTCGAAGGTCAGCGCGAGAATTTTTTTGTCGGTTTTGACGCTGTAAATGGCCGACGGTTCATCCGCGGAAAATACGGTAATGTTGTCTTTTTCCGTGTACACGACGGCGATCGCGAAAAAAACGGCGACCACGACGAAAAAGAGGCGCTTCAGTTTTTTTCCGTTCAAGACGATAAAGAAATTCACGTTTCGGCCCTCCTTCATAGCTTGTATCAGGTCATACTAAAATGTATGCGGATGCGGGGGATTTATACGCGAAAGAGCGAACAAGTTCGGGAGTCGGCATGTCATGGCGCGCGGGAAATCGTGTGGGGAACCTGGGCAACAGGAGGCGCGGGGAAAGCTGGCGCAGATTGCGCGCGGGATGGCGGACAAATTCGGCGCCGGTTGGCCGATCGGCGGAAATTCCGTGCGCGGATCTCATTTTTTCGGAGAAAGGAAGGATGCTCCAGATGAGTTTATCGTTCCGGCGAACGTTCGCGGACATGTTCCGTCACATGCGGGAGATGAGAGGCTATTTCTTGTGGGCGGCCATCGTCTTTTTCGGAGGCATCGCGTATGGAGCGGTGTCCGATACGTTTCGCGAATTTCTGGAGGGCCAGATCAATGCGCTGGCGAAAACCGCGGGCCGGTTGAGCGAATTGGAAAACGGCCGTCTGTTGATGTTTGTGTTCATATTTGCGAACAATACGATCAAATCCATTCTCGTCATGTTTCTCGGGTTGTTCGGCGGCGTAATCCCCTTGTTCTTTTTGCTGGTGAACGGAATGGTGATCGGGTATTGGCTGGCGAATGTGGAGGGGACCGGCATGAGTGCGGCGGAAATCGTGGTGAAAGGCCTGCTTCCGCACGGCGTGCTGGAGATCCCGGCCATTGTCGTCGCCAGTGCGTACGGGATGGGATTGGGGGTGCGGCTCGTGCGCAGCGCGATTCCGAAAATCCGCATTCCGGGGCAGCTGGAACGCACGCTTGCGACGACGCTGCCGTTGATGCCGTTTTTGACGTTGGTGCTGCTGGCCGCTGCCGTTATCGAGGTGACCGTGACTCCCTGGCTATTGAGGTTGTGAATCATAAAACGGACCAAAAATGTACATAACAGTAAAACAGGCAGGGCAACAGGTCCTGTTCACGGGCAGGTTGGGTACGCAAGCCATTAGGGCGGGGGCGATCCGTGAGGCGCGTGCTGTCCCCTGCGACGAATGCGGGCCGTCATGGTCGGGATGGAACTGCGCGTGATCATGAATCTTCTGCGATTGTGGGTCGGGTGTCCAGCGGGTCCCGATCAGCGCGGGATGGCCGTGCATTCCGGCCCCGTCATCACAGGGGAATGTGGAGCGGGATTTCATTGGAAGCAACGTTCGCGTTCGGATGAATGGCCGTGAGACGAAGCGGTAGCGATGTGTTAGGACGTGACGTTGGTTGGCGGCAAGCGCGCTTTGCATCGACACGCACGGTTCAAGTTTTCGCCGTCGGAAAAAATGGCTCATCGTTTATTGCTCACCGTTTATTAAGGAGGACTGGGTTATCATTATGTTGGGAATGTTGTTCGATGAAAAGGAATGCAGGGAACTGAATTATTTGTTGCGCAGGGAAATGGACGAAATGCTGCTCGACCTGAACGACTCCCGGATGGACGGACAGATTAAAGAGGCGATCATTTCCAGATACAAGGTGATCTTTCGCATGTACGCCAGGTTGGCGACGCCGAAAGAACTGTCCAGATACGCGCCGGGCAGAAATATTCGCTGACGATTGTCCGCGGTGAGCTGGGATGGGCCGCTCCGCCGGTTGAAAATTCTCCGCGATGGGCGGACGGATCGATCCGCGGTGTGCTGACGGGTTCCGTCGCTGTGTAGAGATCGTGGACAAAGAAGCATGAGACGCTACGTCGGCATTTGTTCATGGATTTTAGGCGCAGCCGCATCGAAGAATCGGTTGAACTTGGGCGAGTTTCATGGAAAACGGGGCGACCCGCGCGGCGGCGGTGCAGATAAAATACGGGATAAAGCGTTCCAAGATCGGGCCTCTGTGAGCGAACCTCCGAGATCAAACAACTTCAGATTGAACTTCCAGAAAAAAATCCAAAAAAAAACATCTTGCATTGTTCGTGGCACCTGTGATATATTATAAAAGTCGCCGCCGAAAGGCGACTGCCGCGATGGCGCTCGGCCGCATGGCCGTCCCACGCTGAAGCAAGCCGCATTCCGGCCTTCGCATCGGCGTAAAAAATCGGATCCGGTGGCGAAGCTTACCGCTTGATTCGAAGCGCAAATCGTGGTATCGTAAGATTCCGGCGGCAAGATGCCAT
>Ga0207870_100143_pt1 | contig 71382 bp, 64 predicted proteins | sample CeladaPassage60B_FD_187477 | JGI IMG/M metagenome (GOLD analysis project Ga0207870, IMG submission 187477) | Cellulose-adapted microbial communities from the Joint BioEnergy Institute, USA - Passage3 60B (SPAdes) (version 2) | ecosystem: Engineered > Bioreactor > Continuous culture > Unclassified... | reverse complement strand
GGATTGAAGCGTTTCAACGCTGTGTTCGGACTTTGAGGAATTGGGAAATGGAAATCCTGAACAGTTTTATTTTTGGCTACACGAATGGCTTTTTGGAAGGGATCAATAACCACACGAAAGTGATGAAGCGAAATGCGTATGGATTCAGGAACTTCGAGCGGGCAAGGGCAAGGATCCTGCTTACATACAAGTATAAAAGAATCGGGGTCCATGTGGGGTAAGGCCGCAGGCCCCCACCCCAACATTTGACAAAGAACCTTTAAAAGATCCTTATACGCGGTGAAGCAGTTTTGTTCCGAAAAACCTTAAATTCTTGAAACAGTAATTTAAATTTTATTTTCAGATCGTTAATATTTGTAAAAATTAACAATATGAAAAGGCAAGTATGTTATTATTATTGAAGAACCCACCTTATTATAAATGGATGAAATCTCAAACAGGAGTTGTGTGTTATGACCAAAACAATCTTAGTCACCGGCGGAGCGGGTTATATTGGTTCACATACAATCGTGGAGCTTTATCACGCAGGTTATGAGGCGGTCATTGTCGACAATTTTGTCAATAGCCACCCTCATGTCATCGACCGCTTGGAAAAATTGATCGGTGCCAGGCCGCCAGTGTATGAAGTCGATTTATTAAATAAGGATCAGCTATATGAAGTTTTTCAAGAAAATGCCTTCGACGGGGTCATTCATTTTGCCGGATTGAAAGCTGTCGGGGAGTCAAACGAAAAACCTTTACTTTACTATAAAAATAATATTATGTCTACAATTAATTTATGTGAATTGATGAGCGAGTTTAACGTTAAAAATCTGGTGTTCAGTTCTTCGGCAACCGTATACAGTCCGGAAAATCAAATGCCGGTTACGGAGGAAAGTTTGTTGGGGCCGACCAACCCCTACGGCAGAACAAAGCTGTTCATCGAGGAAATCCTGAAAGATCTCTATCAATCGGATCAAGAATGGAAGATTACCATCCTCCGTTATTTCAATCCGGTCGGGGCGCACAGCAGCGGATTGATCGGGGAGAGCCCCAGGGGAATTCCGAATAATTTAATGCCGTACATTACCAATGTTGCCGTCGGAAATTTGGAAAAATTGAAGGTTTTTGGGGACGATTATGATACGAAAGACGGTACGGGAGTCAGGGATTATATCCATGTGGTGGACTTGGCGAAAGGACATGTCAAAGCCCTGGAAAAAAACAAGGCTCCCGGCGTAAACATTTACAATATGGGAACGGGAAGAGGATACAGCGTCTTGGAAATGATTCAGGCCTTTGAAAAAGTGACGGGCCGCAAAATCCCGTACGAAATTGTCGGGAGAAGAAAAGGGGACGTTGCCATCAGTTACGCGGATGTGCAAAAATCGAATAAGGAGCTGGACTGGAAAGCGGAAAAGGACATCCATGAAATGTGTAAAGATGCCTGGAATTGGCAATCGAACAATCCGAATGGATATGAATAAATGATTCGCTGCGGCGTTCCGCGCGGGAGGCGGCTTGGATGGGATTTCCCTCAAGATGCGGGGATCCCTTGTTCTATTGTTTTTTTCAGCTTGAACGGGTATAATTTTTTAAGCGATAAAAACCCCGATTTTTTCTTTTGAAAGGACCATTTTATGAAATCGGCATTGTTGGTATTGAGAGAGCAGATCAAACATTTTTATTTGATCCGAAGGCTTTCTTGGTATGAGTTGAAGAGCAATAATAAAAACAATTATTTGGGCATCGCCTGGGAAGTGATCAACCCCACCATTCAGATTTTGATCTACTGGTTTGTTTTTGGCAGCATCAACAGGCGGGCGAATATCGAAGTGGTCCCAGGCAAGGATGTTCCTTTTATCGCATGGCTGGTGGGCGGTTTTATCCTTTGGAACTTCTTTTACCAGGCCACGATCCAAGGGTCGAAGTCGATCTATACCCGGCTTGCCATGTTATCGAAAATGAATTTTCCCATGAGCATCATCCCGAATTTTGTGATTTTCTCTCAGTTTTATGTCCATTTGTTTATGCTGCTGATTACGATATTGTTGGTCAATGCGATGGGGATCTATGCAAATCTCTATTATTTGCAGCTCATTTATTTTATATTCGCTACATTTTCTTTAGTGTTTTCCCTTTCTTTGATCACGTCTACCCTTTCGACCATTATACGGGATGTCCACATGTTCCTGAATGCGACATTAAGGATGTTGTTATATTTGTCTCCGATATTATGGCCGATCGCGGGGATCATTGACCATCCGACCATCTTGTTCATTATGAAAATCAATCCCTTGTACTATATTATCGAAGGCTACCGCGCCGCCTTTTTCGGGACCGAGTGGTATATGATCACCCATTGGAAATATACCGTCTATTTTTGGGCATTGGTTCTCGCGCTCTTCACTTTCGGTTCGATGCTGCACGTGAAGTTCAGGAGACATTTCATCGATTATTTATAAAGGCTTGTGATCGATCATGGAAAAGGCAATCATCGCAAAAAACGTGACAAAAAAATATAAGCTCTATAAAAACATGAAGGAAAGGCTGTTGGATTTAATCACTCCCCTGAGCTACGGGGAGGATTTTTACGCATTGGCCAATGTCAGTTTTGAGGCGGAAAAGGGGGATGTGATCGGGTTCATCGGCGTCAACGGATCCGGCAAATCCACCCTGTCCAATATTATCGCCGGCATCGTCCCGGAGACATCCGGCACGGTTCAAGTGAACGGGGAAGCCTCCTTAATTGCCGTTTCCGCGGGATTGAAAAACGATTTGACGGGACGGGACAATATCGAATTAAAATGTTTAATGCTCGGTTTTTCGAAGGAAGAGATCAAAAGGCTGGAACCGGATATCATCGAGTTTTCGGAACTTGGAAAGTTTATCGATCAGCCGGTCAAGTCTTATTCCAGCGGGATGAAATCGAGGCTGGGGTTCGCCATTTCCGTCACCATCAATCCCGACATTTTAATTATTGATGAGGCCCTTTCCGTCGGGGATAAGGCCTTTGCCGAAAAATGCCTGGAAAAGATGCGGGAGTTCAAAAAAAGGGGAAAAACCATGATCTTTGTCAGCCATTCCACCGGTCAAGTGAAGGAGTTCTGCGACAAGGTGCTGTGGCTCGAATACGGAATGGTCAAAGACTTTGGCCCGGTTTCTGAAGTCGTTCCGAAATATGAAGCGTTTATAAAACAATGGAGAAAAATGTCCGCGGAAGAACGGAAGGCGTACCAGGAAGCCGCGCTGCAAAAACAAAAGGAAATATTGGCTCAAGTTCATTGAATCCGTTGGTGGAGAAAACTTCTTTTCCCAATAAGGAAAGAGGGAACTTGCCCCCGGGTTCATCATTCATGATTCGGGGAAAAATCTTATCCGGTCGGACCGGACCGTTTTCTTTTATGAATCCATGATTGGAGAAAAAACTGCGCGAGGCATAATTTAGAGGGGTTATTTTATCAGGCGACCTGTTGGGCATGAGTCCGATATCGCACCGGGCACATGCCTTTTCATTTTGCCTTGATCCGTTGTTGTTTTAATCCTTCATATCGTTTTCAGTCCTTTTCCTAAAGTGTTCCATGCTTCTAAATTTTTTGCGAATGAAGCAATATACGGGGATTAAATCGATATTCAAGAAATTGGACCCCAATTGTTGATCGTGTCCGACATTTGGGGTGCAGTCCGGCATTGGGCGATGAAGTTCAAGAATTTGCGTAAAAGAAGCGAACGCAAAGCTGTTTCATTTCCGGGAGGCTATGTTGCCCGGGCTGGGGGCAGGATTTTACACAATGAAACATGAGGAACGCGAGCGGCCAGGCGAGGGTCGCGATGGAAGTCCAGCCGCCGTTGGTCCATTGGGCAGTAAAATTTAACAATGCCGCGGCGCGCACAGGACCAGTTCCCGGGTCTTGGCTTTCCGTTCCGGTTGCGGGCACCGGGGGCTGTCCGCGTTTTTTAACATCTTTTTTACGGAAAAAATTAGAGAAATTTAACAAAATAAGTATACAATACTAATAAATGATTCAAACCGGTATGGTTCTTTGCCAAAAATTGAATAATGATTAATTACAGAAGGAAATGAATGGCTAAGTTTATCTTTTCCGCATTTCTCCGGATAATGGAAAATCCCTTTTGGGTCCTGAACGGATTTCCGCTTCAGGATGAATAAGATTTCGGGTGATTCGATGCAAATCGTGAAAAAATATGCGTTCGTCATGCAGATCGTTTTTTTGCTGGGTTCCCTTGTTTTTCAACGGGATTGGGCCGGCTACGGGTTATCGGCGGCCATTTTTTTGTTGGCTTTCCTCAATCGGAAGGCGGGATTTTATTTTCTTTTCGTCTATTTTTCCGTCCGCCCGTTTGTGATCGAGCTGAATCCCGGGATGAAATTCGCCGGAGATCTGGCCATTCTCGCCCTGTTTTTCCCTTTGTTCTATCAAAAAGGATGGGGAAGAAATGCCGATTATCGCCGCTATCGGTTTATCGGTTATTTTCTCGCCTTCAGTTTCATCGGGTCGCTCGCGGCTTTCCTGTCCGGCGTTGACATTTTCGCCCTTTTCTTTCAATGGCGGGCGTATTGGATCACTTTGCTCCTCGTCTTTATCGTGGCGGAAATGAAATGGACAAAGAAGGAGATCGCGAATCTTCTCCTTCTGACGGTGGGCATGGCGGATCTCCTGGCCGTCTGCGGGTTGGTTGAGAAGATTTCGTGGCGCACCCTCCTTTTGCCCGAAAGCTGGCAGAATTGGCAGCTCTCGGGGACAAACCGGATCCGCATTTACGGCCTTTTGGCCAATCCGAATGTTTTGGCCGGCTATTTTGTCATTGCTTTTGTTTCGGCGATTGCGCTCCTCCGGCGGAATCCCTCCGCGAAATCCAGATGGTTTTTCATGGGAAGCGCGGCCTTGATTTTCGGCGCCTTTCTCCTCACCTATTCAAGGGGAACGATGATCGCCTTCCTGCTGGCGGCCGTCTTCTATTATGCGGCAAAAAGGGAATTTTCCGCGGCAAAACCGGTTCTCCTTTCGTCATTATCGGCCGTTCTTCTCGTCTACCTGCCGGCCGTTGCCTTGGCGGATATGGTAGGGAAAAACTTCATGGAGGGAAACGGAAGCTCCCGGGAAATGCCTGTTGGTGAAGGGGGAAAGCGGTATTCCGATCTCCTTTCCGGGGAGATGATTGAGGAAAGCGCCCAGTGGGGAAGAATATATATCGTGAAAAAAGGACTGGAAATCTTCATGGACCATCCGTGGATCGGGACGGGTTTTGCCACCTTCGGCGACTCGGCGACGCTGGTCCGTTCGTCCCCCATCTATGAAAAATACCGGCTCAGCGAAGGCATTTATACCGACAATCAATACATCCAAATCGTTGTCCAATCCGGATTGGCCGGCACGGCCTGTTTTTCCCTTTTCGTTTTCGGGATGCTCCGGGCCGTGCGGAGATATGAAGGAGAAAGGGAAGCGCGGCTCCTTTTTTACGCCTTTTTTGCCATGGCGGCGATCGGCAGCGCTTTTTATAATATGTTAGAGGACAAAATTTTTACCTTGTACTTTTACAGCTTTCTGGGCTATCTGTTGAACCGGCGGAAAACCGGTTTCCCGGAACGGCGGGAGGCGAAAGGCTCAGGGATCGGTTGAGAATTCCGCCTGCCTGGAGCCGAGGATGGAGACGAAAAAATCTTCAAATCTTTTCAGCTGAGGGCGGCCGGAAGCGGCTGCGGAATCCGTCTGCCTTTGGCGGGGCAAGTTTTTAAATTCAGCCGGGACCGGGGGATGGGAAAGCGGCCCTCCGTCCGACCGGGAAAAATTCCTTCGGATTGGATTTTCCCCGGTAAGCGGAAAGCGGCCGGCATTCCCGACTTCCATGAAATGATGAAGCCAAAAAATTGGAACAGCCTATGAGAAGAAAGCTGTTCAAATGAGGAATGGAAAATGGGAAAATGGCCAGCAATCGTCAAAGCGGCAGGAATCGTCACTGCCATAACGGCTATCGGGAAAATTCTCGGTTTTTTGCGGGAATCGATCATCGCCGCCTATTTCGGCACGTCTGCGGAGGCCGACGTATTTTTCGTGGCGAGCCTCGTTCCGACCATCCTGTTCACCGCCCTCGGGACGGCGATTCAGGCCGGCATTGTTCCGATTTACCTTCGGGAGAAGGAAAAAAACGCGAAAGAAGCGGCTTATTTGATCGGTTCGCTCGGCGCCTTTTTTGTGTCCGTTTCCGTTGCCGCGGCGATCCTCGCGATCCTGGCCGCCCGGCCGCTCGTCTCCTTCCTCGCGCCCGGGTTCTCCGCGGACCAATTGCGGTTGGCCGAACGGCTGACCGTCATCCTCGTCCCCGCCATCGTGTTTATGACGCTCACTTCCGTTGCCTCCGGGGTTTTGCATGCCAACCAAAAGTTTGCGATGCCGGCCCTTACCTCGACGGTGCAAAATCTCGCCGTCATCCTGTCGGCTCTTTTCCTCGCCCGTCCCTTTGGCGTCATCGGTTTGGCCTGCGGTTTTCTCGCCGGGACGGCCCTGCAATTTTTTATCCAATGGCCGAGTTTGAAAAGATACCGGGTCCGGTTTCCTTTTCCGCCGCAAAAAAGGGGGATTTCCTTGCGGGAAACCTTATCCGGCTTTTATCCCGTCATCCTTGCCTCCGTGGCGGTGCAAATGAACGGCGTCACCGACCGGATGATCTCTTCAACCCTTGACGAAGGCAGCATTTCCTCTTTAAATTATGCCTATCGGTTGTTATGGCTGCCGTTAAGCGTCATGATCGGCCCGCTGATCACCGTGTTGTATCCGTCCATCGTCGGATCCGCCCTCAAAGGGGCGAAGCCCTTCGGCCGGATCGTCGGGCAAGGGTTCCGGACGATCATCTATCTTTCCATCCCGTTTATGCTCGTGATGATCATCAGCGGAAAGGCGTTGATCCGGCTCGCTTTCGAACGGGGCGCCTTCGATGCCTCGGATACCGCCCGTACTTACGGGGTGTTCATTTGCTACGGGATCGGCCTGGCTTTTTTTGCCCTAAGGGACTACTTGATGAATTGTTTTTATGCTTTGAAGGAAAACCGGCTGGTGATGCATTCCTGCCTTTGGACGGTATTGCTGAATATCGGCTTCAGCCTCCTTTTGTCCCGTTTTTACGGCGCGGCGGGGATCGCCCTTGCCGGGACGATGGCCATGCTTTTCCAGACGGTTTATTTGCTGGTCCGTTTCCGGCGGAAGAGCGGGCTTGTGGTCAGCGGGGCGGAGGGATGGCGGGATTGGGGCAAATATGCGTTGCTTTTTGCCTTCCCCCTTTCGCTCCTTCTTCCGGCCCGCGGAACGGTCGAGAAGTTTCCCGATATTGCCGAACTTTTTCTGGTCAGCGCCCTGGTCTTTTCCTTTCATTTTTTCCTTTCCTGGCTGTTGAAAATGGAAGAGCCGAAAAGGTGTCTGGCCCTCTTGGCAAAGAACAAATCCGTTACCTTCGGTGAATAAAGATTGCAAAGAAGGGAAAAAGCTGATGAAAAAGACCGTTGAAATTTTGGGGATTTCCTTTTTTCATACCACAAGGGAAGAATTGAAAGACATCATTTTGCAGCGGGCGGTCCGCGGCGAAAAATGTTTTATCGTAACGGGGAATCCGGAAATTGTGATGCATGCGAAAAAAAATCCGGAATACCTGCATGTCATCCGCTCCGCAGACTATGTGATCCCGGACGGTTCGGGGATCATCCTGGCGTCGAAAATTTTAAAGAGGCCGCTCGCCGAACGGATCGCCGGCTTTGATTTTATGGGTGACATGCTGAGGATCGCCGCAGAGCGGTCCTTGTCCGTGTATTTGTTGGGAGCGGAGGATGAGGTGGTGAAAACAGCGGCCGCCAACATCCGGAAGCAATATCCGAACATCCGGATCGCGGGCTTCCATCACGGCTATTTTGACCTTCGCGATGAAGAAGTCGCCCGCCGGGTCGTCGCGGCAAATCCCGATTTCATTTTCGTCGCCTTAGGTTTTCCCAAACAGGAGATTTGGATCCATCGTTATCTCCCCATGTTTGAAAAGGGCGTTTTTATGGGGGTCGGCGGCAGTTTTGATGTGCTGGCCGGGAAGGCGAAGAGGGCCCCGGAGTTTTGGCGGAGGCTGAACTTGGAATGGCTTTACCGCCTGATCCAGCAACCGTCCCGCTGGCGGCGGATGCTGGCCCTGCCCGAATTCGTATTGGCCGTGTTGAAAGAAAGATTTTAAGCGGTCCATCGGCTCAGGCCGCCGGGAAGCCGGGCAGGAAATAAGCGGGAAAGAAGGACGGGAGAAAGTCCGAAAACGGCAGAAATGCGGCAGGAAGGACGCATCGGCCCGGAAAGGCGAAACCGAAAAGAGCGGAGGAATCCGGGGCGACAGGCAGCTTTGTGAATTCCGACGTGAAGCCCATCAATTGGGAATGGCCCGATCGGATTTTGCCCGCAAGGATGACGATGTCTTCATACCTTGTCAAAGCGGGGCTGTGGAAATAACGGTCCCCGGTTCATGGCCGGCATCCCGTTCGGCACGAATATTTCCCCATACTGGGGCAATGGCTTTCTTTGGTCAGCAGTTCAAAAAACAATGACCTGCCATGATGCGTGATCTGAAGGGCAATTGCTTATCAAGATGCGGATCGCTTGCCTGGCCGGCGCGAGGGGCGGCCTGCGACGGGAATTTTTATCCGGCAAAAGGCTGTTACAGAACCTCCGTTTTCCCAATCGCCCGCTTGCCCGATGGGTTCGCCACCCGAAGCTATGATCAAGCGGGCCTTTTTGCAAATTTTTTATAAGAGGGTAGGAAAATGCATATTTTACATTTGAATGCGGGCAATGAAACGGGCGGAGGCATGATCCATATTTTATCCCTGTTGAATGAGTTCAAGCGGAACGAGTTCACCCTCGGATTGTTGGAAGAAGGCTTGATGCAAAAGAAGGCGAAGGAACTCGGCATCCGCACCGTGCTGTTTAAACAGCGGGGAAAATTCGATGTTTCCGTCATCCGATCGGTTTGCCGGTACATGAAGGAGCATCATGTCGATATCATTCATACCCACGGTCCGCGGGCGAACGTATTGGGGATGATCATCAAGAAAAAAACCGGCTGCAGATGGGTATTGACGGTGCACAGCGATCCCCGGGACGATTTTTTGGGCGGGGGATTGAAAGGAAGATGTTTCACGGCCGTCCATCTTTTCGCCATCAAAAAAGCGGATCATTGTTTTGCCGTATCGGAGAGATTTAAAAAAATCTTGACGGAACTGGGGATGGAGGAAGAAAAGATCACGGCCATCCTGAACGGGATCGATTTTCGGCGAACGCCGGAACCTTACGACCGGAAAGCGTTCCGCTTCCGGGACAATGATTTTTTAATCCTCATGGTGGCGAGGCTGGAAAGGGTAAAAGGCCATGAAATGGCCCTCCGGGCGTTGAAAAAGGTGGCGAGGGCCCATCCGAATGTCCGCCTGCTCCTTATCGGAGACGGCAGTTTGCGGAAGGAGCTGGAGGACAGGGCAAAAAAAGAAGGTATCGGCGAGAGGGTGCATTTTTTCGGCTACCGGCCGGATGCGGAAAGATTTTACCCGATGGCGGATGTCGCCCTGCTCACCTCTTACAGCGAAAGCTTTCCCTTTGTTTTGTTGGAGGCGGCCCGGGCGGGCGTGCCGGTCATAACGACGGACGTGGGCGGGGTGAGACATCTGGTGCCCGATCGCCGGTACGGATGGGTGATCGATGTGGGGGACGAAAACCAATTGGGCGAAAGCCTGATGGAAGCTGTGCGGTTGAAAGGGGAACAGAAATTGCGGGAAATGGGCGAACGGTTGAAAGACCGCGCTTCCCGGAGGTTTTCCGTCGGGCATTTTGCCGAAAGCGTATATGAGGTTTACCGGAAATGGGTTTGAAAGGGGCAAGCGGCCCTTTTTTTATTTGGCTGATAACTACCGCCGGCGCCAAACCTTAAATACCCGGGAGCCGCGGTCCGGAATTGGCGGGATCGGCGGGCGTGCCGGTTTGAAAGCGAGGATGCGCTTTGGGGAAGGGACCCGGGAAAAATGCCGGATGCATGCGGAGAAATTTTCCCCTGGCGGCGCAGTCCGCGACGGTCCCGACACCGGACGGATTCTTTGGACAACATCTTCGCGGCTCCGGGGACGGAGAGACAAGCTTTTTCCCGGACCGCCTCCTTCAGCCGCCCATTCCCCGCTGCCGGTCTTTTTCTGGTTCATATCTGGACAATCTTATAAAAAGGAGTGAAAATCATAAGATTTTATTAAAATCATATATTTTTCAGAAAAAACCGTTGACATTATGAAAGCGATTACTTAATAATAAAGATGTAAACCAGATTTAAACCAGAACTTAGGGGTGGGAGAAATTGAAAAAGAAGTGGTTGGGCGTATTTTTGGCCGTTTTGTTGGTCCTGACGCTGTTCAGCGGCTGCTCATCCAAGAAAAGTTCAAGCGAAGAAAATTCAGGGGGAGAGTTAAAAGGGGAATTAACCGTTTGGATCCATCCTTTCGTTGAAGGGGACTTGAAAGCGAAGCAGACGGAAATCTTCAACAACATGGCGAAAAGCTTCAACGAAAAATATCCGAAGGTAAAAGTCAAATTCGAAGAAATCCCTTGGGCCAACAGGGAGCAAAAGATTTTAACCGCCTTGGCCTCCAATCAGGGACCGGATGTTTTCTACATTATTCCGGACATGATGGCCCAGTTTGCGGAAAAAGGGGTGCTCACGCCCATCACCGATTTATTGGGTGACGACTGGGATAAGGAGGATTTTGCCCAGACGACGCTGGATTCCGTCACTTATAAGGGCGAAATTTACGGCCTGCCGATCCTGCGGGAAGTCCAAACCTATTTTTACAACACAAAAATATTGAAAGAAATCGGCGGCGATCCGAATCACCTCCCGACCACCTGGGATGAATTCAATGAATTGGCGAAAAAAGCGGTGGAAAAGGGATACTTTGCCAGAACCTTCGAGGGAGGGAACACCCCGAATGCCAGCCTTTATCCGCTGATATGGCAAGCCGGCGGGGACATCATCGATAAAAACGGGAATGTGGTGATCAATCAGCCTGAAGGGGTTAAAGCGTTGGAATTGATTCAGGATTGGTATAAAAACGGTTACATTCCCAAAGATTCGATCAACTCCCTTGACCATTTCACCCCCTTTGTCGAGAACAAGATCCTGGCCGCCTGGGGAACGGGGGTCACCGTCAACCTGATGAAGGAAAGAGGCTTTACGGATTTCGTCGTCGGTCCTCCGCTGAAGGATAAGGAGACCGCCACCTTCGGAACGACCGGGATGTTCGTGGTAGCCGCCAACAGCAAAAATAAAGAGGCGGCCGCCCAATTGATCAAGGAGATGACCAGTACGGAGCACGCCAAGGCCTTCAATGAACTGACCAAATATATTCCCGCAAGACTTTCCGCCCTGTCGATTTACGATAATGACCCGGTGATGAAACAATTGTCGGAATATGTCCAATATGCCCGGCCCGGCGTCATCCATCCCGTCGCCCGCACCGTGATCCCGAAGATCCAAGCGGAAATGCAAGCGATGATGGAAGGGAAGAAAACGCCGAAACAGGCTGCGGATGACATGGCCAAGGCGATCGAAGAAGAGAAAGAAAAAGAAGGATTGTGATTCGGGGGGATCTTTTTCCCCTTCTTCTTTTTCCCGAATCGGAAAGGGTAAAGGAAAGGGAGAAATTTGGAGGGTTTATGACAAGTGAAACATTTCAATTTTAAAAAGCATTGGAACCGGTACGGCATCATCTACCTGTTCCTCGTTCCCGTCCTGATCCATTTTTGCGTTTTTCAGCTGTACCCGATCCTGTTAAGTTTTTATTTGACCTTTACGGACTGGCCGGTGATCGGGGAGCCGAAATTTGTCGGCCTGAAAAACTGGATGCAATTTTTTTCCGACCGGCTGGCTTGGAAGGCCATCTGGAATACGGTGTTGTTTTCCCTTTATTATATTTTGCCGACCATGGCATTGGGTTTGCTCCTGGCCCTGTTGATTCAGACCCGCAAAAAGGGGACGGGGATCTTCAAAGGGATCTATTTTCTTCCCGTCGTCACCTCCTTCGTGGTGATATCGGGGATTTGGGCCTGGATCTTTAAAGGCACGGAACAGGGATTCATCAATATGTTTTTAACGGCCGTCGGCTTGGAACCCCAGCTGTTTTTGTCCGACTCAAGGCAGGCTTTGATGGTCTTGGCGGGATTGAGCATTTTTAAAGTTTGCGGCAGCACGATGATCTATTACTACGCCGGATTGCAATCCATCCCCCAGGAATATTATGAGGCGGCGAAGATCGACGGGGCGAACGGCTGGAAAACGTTTTGGAAGATTACGTTTCCTCTTCTGCTGCCGATCCATTTTTACGTGGCCGTCATTACGACGATCGGATCGTTTCAGATCTTTGACTCGGCATTCCTTTTGACGTCAGGAGGTCCGGATTACGCGACGACGACCATTGTCTATTATTTGTACCAGGAAGGATTTGCGGGCCTGCGCCTCGGCTATGCGAGCGTCTTGGCATATGTTCTGTTCTTTATCATCTTGGTGATTTCCATCATCCAGCGAAAATTCTTGGACAATGAGCTGACATACAAATAGGTGAGGGGAGAAGGGAATGGGAAAGAAGCTCTATCGCCAATGGCCGTACATCCTTCTCGTGTTTTTTGCGTTCCTGTTTTTAAGCCCGTTTCTCATCATGCTGATCGGGTCCTTTGTGAAAATGCGGACGGTGGTGGGCAATCCGTATTTGTGGCTGTTTCAGGAAAACCTGACCCTCGACAATTACCGGTACATTTTTACGAACGGCCGGTTCATCCAGTGGATCGCCAACTCCCTCATCATCACGATCATCCCTGTTTTGTCCCAAATGTTTTTTGCCGCGATTCTCGGGTATATTTTTGCGAAGAAGCGGTTTTTCGCCAGGGAATTCATTTTCTGGGTGATGATGGCGGTCATCATGGTTCCGAACCAATTGCTCATCATTCCCCGCTACATCGTGTTCAAGAATCTGGAATGGATCAACACCTATTGGCCGTTGATCGTTCCCGAATTATGGGGGATCCTGGGCGTTTTCTTCGTCCGGCAGTTCATGATGACCCTGCCGAAGGAGCTGGAGGAGGCCGCCTATATGGATGGGGCCAACGATTTTACGGTTTTCTTCAAAATCCTGCTTCCTTTGTCCAAGCCGGTCATCGCCACGGTCGGCACCTTCGCCTTCATCGGCTGCTGGAATGACCTGCTGACGCCGCTGATCTACACGACGAGCGAAGAGATGTATCCCTTGACGGTGGGGCTGGCGTCGATGCTGACGAAGGAAGGGAACTTCGGCGTTGAAATGGCCGGATCGGTCATATCCTTTATCCCCACCTTTCTCATCTTTCTGTTCTTCCAAAAATATTTTGTGAAAGGCATTGCGCTGAGCGGCTTAAAATAGGCGGAAACGCTTGAAGAAATCCATGTTCGGAAAGGAATATGCGGCGATGTCGGAAAAAACGAATCGAGAAGAATTTCAGGCCAAATTGGAACATATGATTTCGACGTTAAGGAACCAAATCATGAACGAAGAGATTAAAGTCGGGGAATATCTGCCGTCCGAACAAAGCCTGGCCCATCGGTTCGACCTGAGCAAAAATTCCGTCCGCAAAGGGTTGGAAACCTTGGTTTCCGAAGGGTTGATCGTCAAAAAGTCGCGGGTCGGAAATCTGGTCGTGTCCAACAAACCTTATGATCAGGTCATTTTGCGGGTGGGTTATTATCCGTCCCTTTTAAGGGAAGCCAAGTTTTCGGAGATCGTGAAACAGTTTGAACAAGGCCACCCGAACATCAAGGTTCAAACCATCCCATTGCCCTATACCCAGTATCACCGGACGGTGCTCGACTTTTTCAAAAATGACATGATCGACGTGGTGTCGGTCAACTATAACGATTTTTGCGAATTTCCGAATCCCGGGGAGATTTTCGAACCGGTGGAGCAAGACGAAAACATCTATCCTTTTTTGCAGGAGCCCTTTCGGTCGCCGGAGGAGGGCAAAACCTTTGTCAGGCCCTTCATCTTTTCACCGATCGTTCTATGTTATAACCCGAAGCATTTTCAAGACAACCGGATGCCGCTTCCCGACAGCAGCTGGAGGTGGGCGGACGCGTTAAAGGCGGCCAAACTACTGACGGAGGAAAGGGCCGGGGAACGCCATTTCGGGGTCTATTTCCATCCCCTTTCCCTGAACCGCTGGCCGATCTTCCTGTTGCAAAATCATGTGTATTTCAAGCGGGATGAAAACGGCGGCGTGTCCTTTGACGGGGAGAAGCTGACGGAAAGCGTGAACATCATCCGGCAATTGTTCATCGAACAGGATATTTTGCAAACCTTTTTGTCCGACAACGACAGGGACGCGGAAAAGTTGTTCGTGCAGGAAAAGGTTTCGATGATCGTTTCCTCCTATTTCAGTTTGAACGAGTTCATCGAAACGGATTTGCGGTATGATATCGCCCCGCTCCCCTATCTGAGCGAGCCGCAGACCTTGCTGTTGATCATCGGCTTTGCCGTCAACAAGCATTCCCGTAAGTTCGGGGCGGCGAAAAAATTCATCGATTTTCTCGGCTCGCCCGCCGTTCAAGGTTACATCCGGAGGAATACGTTGAGCATCCCCGCCGTGAAAACGGAAGCGGAAAAAAGCGGGGACGAGGCCGTTTACAAACCGTCCCGGTTTCATCTTTTCCGTGAGATCATCCCGACTTACCGCTTATATTCCCATCTCGGCGTGACCTATGAGGAACTGGGCGAAATGAACAATGAATTGCGGCTGTATCTGTCGGGAATGCTCCCGGAAGAATTTTTTGTCCAACGGGTTCGTTCCATCTTAACAAGGCGAATGAAATCCAACAAGATGCGGAAAGGAGCAAATTAAATGAAGGTTGTCGTCTCAAGTGACAGGACCGTCCGTTTGGAGGAGAGGGACATCCCGAAAATCAAGGATCACTACGTTTTGATCAAAACGAAGTATTCGGCGATCAGCCCCGGAACGGAATTGTCCCAAATTGAAACGAGCGACGGACGGAAGGTTTGCCTGGGTTACAGCGCGATGGGGGAAGCGGTGGAAGTCGGCGAGGGGGTGGACCGGATCGCCAAGGGGGATTATGTCGCCTGTTACGGCGCCCCCTATGTCCAGCATGCGGAATATTTGCTCGTGCCGAAAACCTTGTGCTGCAAAGTCCCGGATCATGTCGATCCGAAGGCCGCCGCCCTGGGCGGTCTGGGGGCCATTGCCATCCATGCGTTAAGAACGGCGAACCTCCAATTCGGCGAATGGGCGCTTGTGGCCGGCTTGGGGATCCTCGGCCAGCTGATCGCCCAAATTGCCCATGCCTCCCTTTACCGGGTGATCCCCTATGATGTTTCGGAGGCGAGGGCGGAGAGCTTCCGCCAAACCGCCGGGATTCCCGCCTTTACGACCCTTCGGGATCTGGAAAGGACGATCGAAAGGGAAACGAAGGGATACGGGGTGGACGCCGTGCTGCTGTGTGCGGGAGGCAAACATTCGCCGTTGACCGGCGACAGTTTGAGTTGGGTGCGGGATAAAGGGAAGGTGGTGATCGTCGGCGACATCGAGCCGGTGTTTCCCAGGGAAAGGATGTTTGCCAAGGAAGCGGAGATCCTCATTTCCCGGGCGGGCGGCCCGGGAAGATACGATCCGGTTTTTGAAAAACAGGCCGTCGATTATCCGTACGGTTTCGTCCGCTGGACGGAGGGAAGAAATGTGGAAGAGTTCATCCGCATAGTCGCCGAGGGGCGGATCAACGTTTCCCCGTATTTAACCGAGGTCGTCGGACTGGATCAAATCGAAGATGCCTATGCCGAGCTCGTCGATAAACAAAGCCCCGTGCTTACCAAGATCATCAAGTACGAGTGACCGGCGGCCGAAATGCGATGGCCGCGGCGGGCCTCAGGATAAAATCGGCAAAAGGAAGGACGGATCCTCCCGGGAGAAGGGTACAGCCGAAAGAGGGAGCAGGGCTCCGCGGCGGGTATCCCCGTATTTTTCCGCAAACGGAAAAAGGCTGGTTCCGCGGGAAGGATCGCCGGGAGGAAGAGATTTTATCAGGGGTCCAGTCGCGCAAAAAGGAAGCGGGAATCATGCGCGAAGGGGAAGGAGTTCGCTAAGAGAATCAGCGTATACGGGAGAAGGGGAAAGGCGATGCGATTCAGAGTCGGAATCATCGGGATCGGTTCCATCGTGGAAGAAGTTCATCTGCCGGTTTTGGCGAAACGGAAGGACGTCATCCTGGCGGCCGCCTGTGACGTCAATGAAGAACGTTTGAAAGAAATCTCCCGGAAATATGCGGTCCCGAAAAGCTATCGGGACGGCCTGGAAATGATCGCCCGGGAGAAGTTGGATGCGGTTGTCATCTGCACCCCGAACTCCGCCCATATTCCCTATGCGGCGGCGGCAGCGGCGAAAGGAATACATATTTTCCTTGAAAAACCGATCGGCGTAAACCCGCAGGAAGCGGAAGACATGATCCGGACGGCCGGGCAAAACCGGGCGATCGTCATGGTCGGGATGGTTTCCCGCTTCCGCAGGGATGTGCAAATCGCCAAAGAATATATCGAGAGCGGAATGCCGGGGGATATTTATTACGTGAAGGCGCAGTTGCTGCGGAGGAGAGGGACGCCGAAAGGCTGGTTTACCGACCGCTCCTTTTCCGGCGGCGGCGTCCTGATGGACATCGGGGTCCATGTTTTGGATGCGGCCTGGTGGCTGCTCGGCTGCCCCCGGCCCCAAAGGATTTCCGGCCATGCGGTCCAAGCCTTGGGAAACTATGAAACACGCTTTCTGTCCTCCTGGAAATCCAGCGGGGAGACGGTGAAATCCGTCCACGATGTGGAGGATTTCGCCGCCGGGTGGATCCGCTTCGAAAACGGAACGGTATTGGCGCTGGAAACATCCTGGGCGCTGAACGGGAAACAGGATGAAGGGCTCTCGATGCAAATATACGGAACGAAAGGGGGAATTTCCCTCCCTCCGTTAACCCTCTACCGGGAAGAACGGAGGATCCTGTCGGAAATCCATCCCCAATTCGAGGAAAAACACCCGTATGAAGAAGAATTTCAGCATTTCTTCGAATGCATCCGAAAGGGTAAGACACCGGTTGCCGACGGCGTGCAGGGATTGCGGGTGCTGGAAATGATCCGGGCCCTTTACGAATCGGCAAGACAGGGGCGAGAGCTTTCCCTGTAAGCCGGCTTCCCGCGAAGGGGTCCGGAGGGAGAAAGTCAGAAGAGCTGGCTTGCCTTTTGTTGGCCCTCTCTTTCATCATGGCTTTTTCAGCGTGTTTTGCACAACCGTTTGAAACTGCTTTATTCGCCCTCCCTTTCATCATGGCCCCGACCGGGTCCGAAAGGCCGAAAAAAGGCCCGCGTTGTCGCCGTCTCCGCATCATTTTTTCTGCGGGCGCGTCCGAAAGGAGACCCCGGCCGCCGGCGGCGTCCGGGGCCGGGGGCGCGGGATTGCCCCGGGCCTTTATGGACCGGCAGGATGCGGGAATGTTTATCTCCCGGGAAAGCCGGTTTCCGCCGTTTCGGTTTAAAGCGCTTTCTTGCGATCCTTTCTCAAGGGGTCGCGTGTCAAAAACGGAACAGAAAGGATGATCCGAATTGTTGAAAGTGGGTGTGATCGGCGTCGGTTCCATTTCCGAATATCACATCCGGCCCTATTTGGCGCATGAAGAGGCGGAGCTCGCCGCCTTGTGCGACATCCATGAAGAAAGGCTGCAAGAAAAAGGGAGAAGGTTCAACGTTCATAAGCTGTACACCGATTACCGGGATTTGGTAAAGGATCCGGAGATCGATGCGGTCAGCATATGCACTTGGAACAATTCCCATGCGGAGATCGCCATTGCCGCATTGGAGGCCGGCAAGCACGTCTTGGTGGAAAAACCGTTAAGCCGGACGATGGAAGAAGCCGTCAAAGTGGCGGAAGCCGTGAAAAAATCCGGGAAGATTTTGCAGGTGGGTTTCGTCCGGCGGCACGCAAGCAATGTCAAGGTATTGAAAAAGTTCATCGATCATGGCGATCTGGGGGAAATTTACTACGCGAAAGCCTCGTGCATCCGCAGGCTCGGAAATCCCGGAGGATGGTTCAGCGACAGCGGACGGTCCGGGGGAGGGCCGCTGATCGACCTGGGGGTTCACATGATCGATTTGTGCTGGTATTTAATGGGCAAGCCGAAGCCGGCATCCGTAAGCGGAAGCACCTACCGCAAGTTGGGGAACCGGGCCCATATCGAAAATCTGTCCTTCTACAAGGCCGCGGATTACGATGAAAAAAGGAACACGGTGGAGGATCTGGCCAACGGTTATATCCGGTTTGGAAACGGCGCGACCCTTTATGTGGATGTCAGCTACACGCTGCACGCGAAAGAGGAAGCGGTGACGGCGAGCATTTACGGGGAAAAGGGCGGCGCGGAAATCGAGCCGAAACTGCTGATCGTCACCGAAAGGCATAACACCATTCTAAATATGGCACCGCAGATCGACCATCCCGAATTCGATTTCCAGGAAGCCTTTTATCATGAAATCGATCATTTCGTGCAAAGCTGTTTGGGCAGGGAAAAACCGTTAAGCCCGGTGGAGGACGGCGTGGAAATCATGAGGATTTTAACCGCCCTCTACGAATCGGCGCGGTCGGGAAGAGAAGTTGTCTTGTCCTAAGCGGCGGAAAGCGGAAGGCGCCCGGTCATGCATCCGGGATGGGGCGGTTAAAGAAGGCCGGCGCCGGCAGATCCGGCCTTCACCGGACCGTTCAGCGGCTTCGGACTTTCCCGGCCGGCGTGGAGGGCCCGGATATTTCCTCCTTTGCTGCGGAAAATTTTTTGCCCGCCGGGGAAGATCCGGCCGGGAAGCCTTCGCCAGAGTGAAAAGAGGTGATCGTCCATGTGCATTCGAAAGATTCACGGAAGAAAAGGAAAAGGGGCAACGGATCCGGCGGGCGGCTTCCGGCCGCTGACCGGGGAGGAGGGGGCGGGCGTCCTTCCATCCGAGAGGGACGTTCAGCTGGCAGAGATCCTTCAGCAACTGAAAGATGCGGAATACGGCCGGTGGCTGCCGCCGGAACATGAAGGCCTTGAAGATCCGGAGCGGGCCGCCACGGCCGCGGAAATAGGTTTCATAGGGGGGAATCGCGTGAAAATTATCCTGGAAGGAAGCCGGAACAATGGAAGGCGGAAGTTGTCCTTGGACGAAATCAGGGAGCGGCTGGAAATGAACAGCCGGACCGGGGATGATCTTTTGGCTATCGAAGAGGAAGTGAGCGAAGAGGGGCTGGCCTATTTGCTGGAAAGCGGAAATCCCCTGTATTTCTCCCTGCCCTTCCTGCTGGACCATTGGGATGCCGTGCAAAAAAACAAGCGGGAAGCCCGCCGCCATTTCTATTATGATCCGCTGCTTGCGCCCGTTTATCCGAAATTGCGCGAGCATCTGCCCGGCAAAAACGGCGTGCTTCGGGCAAGGCGGATTTCCAGAGGGAGAGAAAGAAAATACCCTATTGCGGACCTCGTCTTCCTGGAGGAGTTATTCGGCCCGGTCCGCGATCTTCATATGAAAAGCGGACGGGAAAACGCCCCGGTCTCCCACCACATCCTGGCCTTCGCCGCCGGCGAAGGGACGATGGGCCATTACGAATGGACGGCCGCCTCCTATTTGAAGGAGAATTTTGCATTCGAGTTCAGTTTCGAAGGGGGCGTCATCTGCTGGAACAGCGAAAATGCCGACCCGTTTCTGGATCTTGCGATTCCCGGGGACGGCCGGGACAGCCGGCAAGGGCCGGGACAAACAGGAACGCCGGTCATTCGATTGACCCAGACGGATTTTCCGGAAGGGAATTGGGCCGGCCGGATTTTGGAGAACGCCAGGCCCCTTTCGGAGAAGACCGCCGCTTCCATCGAACGGTTCCGTCACTTCTGGATGAAGGGGGAGAAGGGATGAACATCGGCATCATCAGTTTTGCCCACATGCATGCCTACAGTTATGCTTCCGCACTGAAAAAACTTCCCGGCGTACGGCTTTCGGCCGTTTACGATGATGAGGAAGAACGGGGAAAGAAGGCCGCGGAAATGTTCGGCGCGGCTTATGATCGGGATCTGGAACGATTTTTGGACCGGGATTTGCAGGCCGTCATCGTGTGCTCGGAAAACAGCAGGCACCGTTATTTTGTGGAGAAAGCGGCCAAGGCAAAGAAACATATTTTGTGCGAGAAACCGATCGCGACCAACTTGGAAGACGCCCGGGCGATGATCGATGTTTGCGAAAAGAACGGGGTCATTCTGCAAATTGCCTTCCCCGTGCGCTTTTTGGAACCGATCGCCCGGCTGAAAAAAATGATTCAAGAACATCGATTCGGCGAGATCATCGCGATCCGTACGACCAACCGCGGGCAAAATCCCGGCGGGTGGTTTACCGATAAACGCCTTTCCGGCGGAGGAGCGGTGATCGATCATACGGTCCATATGGTGGATATCATGCGCTGGTATTTGGGCAAAGAGGTGAAAGAGGTGTATGCCCAAGCGGGCACGGTCTTTGGCGCCCGGGGCATCGACGATGCGGGATTGTTGACGTTGACCTTTGAAAACGGTGTCGTCGCTTCCCATGACGCCAGCTGGTCGAGAAACAAAAATTTTCCCACATGGGGAGACGTGACGATTGAAGTGTTGGGCACCGAAGGCCGCGCGGTAGTAGATGCCTTCAAGGAACATGTGGAGGTTTTTTCGGACCGGGGGAAGCCCTTCATCCGCGATTTCTACGGTTTTGATATGGATTATGGGCTGATCCGGGATTTCGTCCAATGCGTCCGTGAAGGAAGGGAGCCGTCCATCACCGGCTATGACGGGCTGAAGGCCGTGGAAGTGGCCCTGGCGGCCTATGAATCGGCAGCGAAAAAGGCGCCGGTGCTTCTTTGAGGTACGGTTTTTGGATATGGTCGGGATCCCGAATGCGGCCAGCCGGCGTCGGTGCTGCTTTGAGGCGCGGGCTTCCCGAAAGGAGAACGGGTCCGAGAAGATCGCCGCGCCGCTATGGTGGTCCCGCCGGCGGCGGTTTTTCCGAATGGGAACGGGTTCGGTGCTTTGCGGATATTCCGAAGGCGGATCAAGTGGTTTATAGAACGATTTTCTCAAATGGGCGCCGGCAGTTTTTCACAAGGCTGATTCTCCGAAGCGCGCCGCGGAAACGCCGCCGGCGCTTCCTAAGGCAGCGGAATCGCCAAGAACGAGGGTTTTATCGGGAAGGCGCCGGCCTATCCAAAAAGGTCCCACGTCCTCCGGGGCTGAATCTCCCTCAGGGAGGATGCGAGCGAAAAGGAGATCCGGCAAACCGCCGGAAACAAGGAGATAAGAAAGATGAAGTCCAGGAATTTGTGTAAAAAGAAGTGGGCGCAAAGCCGTTCCAATTTTCGGAAGGCGATGTTCCCTTGACCGGGAGCAGGATTTTACACAAATAGGAGGACTTGATCAGATAAGAAAAGGGGTGGGGATCAAGGATGCGGACTTTGGAAGAACTGGAACAACGGATGACGGCTCCTTCCGGACGGCTGATTGAAGATATGAAAAAAATAGACGGGGACATGATGATCTTAGGCGTCGGCGGGAAGATGGGGCCAAGTCTTGCGAAGCTGGCGAAAAATGCGATCGATGCCGCGGGATTGAAGAAAAGGGTGATCGGCGTTTCCCGCTTTTCCGACCAGGCTTTACGGGAAGAGCTGGAAGCGTGCGGCATTGAGACCGTGGCCTGCGATCTGTTGAATGAGGAGGATTTGAAGAAGCTTCCAAAGGCGAAAAATGTGATCTACATGGCGGGAACCAAATTCGGCACCGTCGGGAACGAACATTATACGTGGGCGATGAACAGTTATTTGCCCGGGAGGGTGGCGGAACAATTGCCCGATTCCCGTTTTGTCGTTTTTTCGACCGGCAACGTTTATCCGCTGACCCCGGTGAAACTCGGCGGATCGACGGAAGCCGATCCGCCTTCGCCGATCGGTGAATACGCCCAATCCTGCCTGGGAAGGGAAAGGATCTTTGAGCATTTTTCCAAAAAAAGGGGAATCCCGGTATTAATCTTCCGGTTAAATTATGCGATCGATCTGCGGTACGGGGTGCTATTGGAAATCGCCTCCTCGGTTTACCGGGAAAAGCCGATCGATTTAACGATGGGGCATGTCAACGTGATTTGGCAGGGGGATGCGAATGAATATGCCCTCCGTTCCCTTTTGCACTGCAAAAGCCCGGCCAATATTTTAAATGTGACGGGTCCGGAGCTCATCTCCGTCCGCCGGGTGGCGCTGGAATTCGGCAAACGGTTCGGGAAGCAGCCGGTATTCGTCAATGAGGAAGCGGACACCGCCTTATTGAGCAATGCGGGCAAATGTTTTCAGCTGTTCGGCTACCCGTCCGTTTCCTTATATCAAATGATCGATTGGGTGAGCGAGTGGGTGCAGGAAGGTGGTCCGACCCTCGCCAAGCCGACCCGTTTCCAGGAAAGGGGAGGTGCCTTTTAATGGCGGCCGTTTTGCAGGAAGAATTGCTCCGGCATTTGCAGGAAGGCACCGTGATTCCCGCCCACCCGCTCGCCTTAACGGAAAGGAAGGAATTGGATGCGGAAAGCCAAAAACGGCTGACCCGGTATTATATCCGCGCGGGAGCGGGCGGGATTGCCGTCGGGGTGCACACGACCCAATTCGAGATCCGCGACCCGAAATACAATTTGTTCGAAAAGGTTTTGGCCCTTGCGGCGGAAGCGGTCGAAGAAGAGGGGGTCAAACGGCCTTTTTTGAAAATCGCAGGCATCTGCGGGGAGACGAAACAGGCGGTCAGGGAAGCGGAAATCGCGAAAAGTTTCGGCTATCACCTCGGCCTGGTCAGTTTGGGCGGTTTGAACCATTACAGCGAACGGGATCTTGTCCGGCACGTGAAGGAAATCTCCCGGATTCTTCCCGTCTTCGGTTTTTATCTGCAGCCCGCGGCGGGCGGCCGTCTGTTGAGCTATGAATTTTGGCGGGAAGCCGCGGAAATCGAGAATCTGTACGCCATCAAAATCGCCCCGTTCAACCGTTACCAAACCCTCGATGTGGTCCGGGCCGTTTGCGCGTCGGAAAGGCGCGGGGACATCGCCTTATATACCGGGAACGACGATCATATCCTATTGGATTTATTGACGACCTTCCGCTTTACCATCGACGGAAAAACGGTGGAAAAGCGGATCGTCGGCGGGCTTTTGGGCCAGTGGGCGGTCTGGACGGCCAAAGCCGTGGAGTTGTTGGAAGAAATCAAAAAGGTGCGCACGAAAGACGCCATCCCGGCCGAATATTTGGCGCTGGCCAACGAATTGACCGATGCCAACGGGGCCATTTTTGATGCGAAACACCGTTTTGCCGGATGCATTTCCGGGATCCATGAAGTATTGCGCCGGCAAGGATTGCTGAAAACCGCCGTCTGCCTGAGCGAAAAGGAAAAATTGTCTCCCGGCCAGGCGGAAGAAATCGACCGGATTTATGAGATGTATCCCCATTTGAACGATGATGAATTTGTGAAGAAGTTTTTATCCGACGATTAATGATCTGTGTCCCTTTTGTAAAACGGAAAGTTTTCCGGACCGCCAAAAAAGCGGTCGCCGCAAGGCCGGAAAATCGGAAAAAGGCTGAAGCCGTCCGGGGTTTATGGACGCCGCCGAATCAAGAAGGGCAGCGCCGCATCAAAGGCCCTGTCGGCCCTTTGGCCTCCGGTCCCGCCTTTGCCCATATCATCCGGGGCAGGATTTTTCCAATCCGCCGGACGCGGGTTTCCATCAGTTGATACGTCCGAAGCAGTCTTGGCTGGCGATAGATCGGTTTATCTGTTGCATCCCTTTTGCCTGTAAAACGCAACTCAGACCGTTTCAAGGCGGAACAATGATATTGCGGGAGAAGGAAGCGGCCGTGGCGGGAGCAGACAGTCGGAGAAAGGCAAAAACCGGTTCTTTTGAAATTGTGATCTGTCCGGATACAAGTCCGGCCGGGAGATTGGATTATCTGGCGATTCCTGCCAATTCCGTTCGAAAGCATGTCCTTTTTAGGGCGGGGAATCTTTCCCGCCCGTAATATTTTTCGAGGTTTCATCTATGTCCGCGAGGGTTGATAAATGGGATAATTTGATGCAAGTTTTCAACCCGTGAAAAAAGGGCGATAAACTTGGATTGGAACGCGGGAAATGAGATTGATCATCTTAAGGGGGAGGAAAGGAATGGAACGATGTCTTTCCTTTTATTTTTTATTGCAGGTTTGGAAGTAAAGGTGCCGATTCAATGATACGAAAGGAGAGGCTCGTCGGAGGAATATGGTCACTGGAATCGGGGGAAATCGAAGAGCGATGAAAAGAAGGGGGAAGGAGCGCACATCAGCCGAATATTGGCTTATGAGACAGCCCCTTCCCGATTTGGAGGTGGAAAGGTTAGCCTTTTTTTATATGGGATTCCGAAGAGATGACGGATATGGTTTCTTCGTATGTGGATTTTCTTGCCGGGTCGGCCAGCAATTTTAAACTGATCAAATCGATGAGATAAAAGGTGCTTAAATCGATTCCTGTAGAAAAATATCCGTTTTTCACCGGATGCATCGTCCATAAGGTGACATCGGACGCTTTGGTCAAAGGCGTTTCCCCGTAAGCGGTGAAAGAAACGACTTTGACGCCTTTTTTCTTGGCTTTCTCGATCGATGTAATCAGATCTTTCGTCTGTCCGGAACGGGAAAAAGCCAAAATCAGATCCTTTTCCGTGCACAGGGCGCTCCGAATCAGCATCAAATGGCTGTCCGTTATCGACTGGGAAGAAAGACCCATCCTGCTCAAACGGTAGTTGAATTCTTGAGCGGCCAGCCCGGAACTGCCCAACCCGTAAACATAAATATTTTTCGCTTCAACGATCAGCTGGGTAACTTTGTTGATCTGTTCATTTCCGTTTAAGTTTTGGATGTTATCGAACATATTTTTATAATGGTTTCTTAAAAAAACATGGATGTCATCCTGGCTTTCATATTGCAGTTCTTGGGCCAGCTTCACTTTTAATTCGACAAAATTCTTGCAGGAAACCTTTTTTGAAAATCTTGTGATGGTAGAAGTGGAAGTTTTCGTTTTCTTCGCTAATTCTTTAATATTGCATTTGGTTGCTTCTTCAGGATGGGAAATTAAAAAATTGGCGATGCGCTTGTCTTTTTCGGACATAGAGGAATATTTCATTTGAATCTCTTTTAAGAGGGTGCTCATTATAGGCTCCTTTCCACCGTTCATAAACTGCCTGCAAAGATATTCCTCGTTATAAGTCATTTTCAGCGCGCATTTGATTTTTAATGGAATTCACAAAACGCTGCGTGATCAATTGGGGCCTTGTGATGGCCCCGCCGACGACGACGGCGTGGGCGCCTAAGGAAATGGCTTTCGCGGCCATTTCCGGGGTGATGATGTTTCCCTCGGCGATAACGGGGATGCGGATTTCCTTCAACAATAATTTCAGGAATGAAAAATCATCGTCATAAATATGTTTCCCGGAAGTTTCTTTCGTGTAGCCGTAAAGGGTTGTGGAGATGCAGTCGAAACCCAGCTGTTCTGCTTGCAAAGCGTCTTCCAAACCGGAGACGTCCGCCATCAATTTGACTTCGGGCGCTTTTTCCCTCGCATAGGCCACTAAATCGGCCAGTGAAACTCCCCCCGGTCTTTTCCGCAACGTCGCGTCTAATGCAATCATATCACATTTTGCCGCAAATAACTCATCCATTTCTTTTTTTGTCGGGGTTATAAAAACTTCGCTGCCGGGGTAATTCCTTTTTACGATGCCAATCACCGGGAGCGGCACTTCCTTTTTGATCGCCAAGATGTCTTCTTTGCTGTTGGCCCTTATTGCGGCCGCACCCCCTTGGAATGCGGCCAGTGCCATTTTCGACATGATGAAGGAACTGTGCAGCGGTTCATCCTCGAGGGCTTGGCACGAGACAATAAGGGAATTTTTGATTTGATTTAGCAATCTACTCACCTACAATTTCGGAAATTTCATTTTTGATGATCGTCACCTGAGGTCCGTATATAATTTGGATTCCTTTTCCTTTCATCAATATCCCTTTTGCCCCGGTCTTCTTCAACAGTTCTTCATTGACGGAACCGGGTTCGTTGACCGTCACCCGCAGACGTGTGGCGCAGCAGTCGACGTTCACCAAATTTTCCTTGCCGCCCAACGCGTCGATGATCCTTTGGGCCCTTTCGGCCGAACCGGTGAGGACAGTTGTTTCTTCATCGTCTTCCCGCCCCGGGGTTTTTAAATCGAATTTTTTTATAAAGAACGTGAACAAGAAATAGTAAACGAAAAACCACGGGATACCGATTAACGGAACGAACATCCAATTGGTTTTGTCGTTCCCTTGGAGAATGCCGAACAGGATAAAATCGATGAAACCGCCGGAAAAGGTTTGCCCGATGGTGATTTTAAAAATGTGCGCCATCATGAAAGCCAAACCGTCTAAAAAGGCGTGCAAAACATAAAGGAACGGTGCAATAAACAGGAATGAGAATTCGATCGGTTCCGTAATCCCGGTCAGGAAAGACGTCAAAGCGGCCGAGCCCATTAACCCTGCAACCACTTTCTTCTTTTCCGGTTTTGCCGTTTTATAAATGGCGTAGGCCGCCCCGATTAAACCGAACATCATCGTAATGAATCTTCCGGACATGAAGCGGGCAGTTCCGATATAAAATTTTTTCGTATCCGGATCAGCCAACTGGGCGAAAAAGATACGTTGCGTCCCTTCGACAAGATTGCCGTCGATGATCATGGAACCGCCCAAACTCGTCGTCCAGAAAGGCATATAAAAGATGTGATGAAGGCCGAAGGGGCCAAGCAGACGGAGGACGAAACCGTAGATCAATGTCCCGACATAACCGGTCGCTTCCACAATTCCTCCCATTTTATAGATGCCGGACTGGACAAATGGCCATACGATAAACATGACCGCACCCAACAGGATGGCGGCAAAGGAAGAAATGATCGGGACGAATCGGGAACCGCTGAAAAATCCCAAAAATTGGGGGAGCTGTTTCTTATTATACCGATTGTGAAGCCATGCGACTAAAATACCGGAAATTACGCCCCCGAAGACACCCGTTTCGAGGGAATGGATGCCGAGGACGGATCCTTGGCCGACCGAGGCGGGATTTTCCGTATTGATTTGGCCGGTAATCGTCAACAGGGCGGATATCGTCGCGTTCATCACAAGAAAACCGAGCATTCCCGCCAGACCGGCCGTCCCTTTGTCGGTTTTTGCCAATCCAACCGCCACCCCGATGGCGAAAAGAAGGGCAAGATTGGCGAAAATGATATTTCCGGCACTGGACATAATGGTAAAGATCCCTTGGAGCCATGCGATATCCAAAAAGGGATAGGCCTTAACCGTATTCGGATTGGACAGGGCTCCTCCAATTCCCAATAATAACCCCGCCGCAGGCAATACGGCAATAGGAAGCATAAACGACTTCCCGAATTGCTGGGCTTTCTCGAAGAAACTATTCATCAAAATACCCCCTGTTGTGAAAAATATTTTCACCAATATTTTATACTATGTCTGCAAACGAATACAAGACAGGTTTTGAATTTTATGAGAATATTTTTTAAAAGGCTCTGATAAATGTTATTGGTGATTTATTCTGCAAATGAAATGCTATAGTATCGGCGATATTCCTTCGGAAACACAGCCGGACGGGACCCGCCCGATGAGGTGCGAGCGGGGGCTCCGGTGTGATCCACGGAAAGAAAGCCGAATGTATCAACGATCAACAATGGAGATAAACAGTGCCGTTTTTTTGGAAATATGGGAAGGGATATAAGGAGATTCATGGACAGAAAAGCATGAAGGCTATTATAAAACCCATGGAATTCTGTTGAGTAAAGCGCAGAGATTCGTTAGAATGGAAAAGTTTTCTGATCAATTTATCTTGGCAGGAATTTCATTTATATCTGGATAACAGGAACCCGAAAAAAGGGAGGACGAATTTTTGCGGAATCGTCCTCCCATTGATGTGATTATTGTAATCCCATATTCCCTTTTTCCACGGATGCTTCCATCAATAAATCCGCAATATGCACCGCGCGCATCGTTCCGGAAAGGCCGTGCCGTTCGATTCCCATTTTCATTTGCATGAGGCATCCCGGGTTGGTGGTGACGATGGTGCAGGCATTGGTCATTTTGACCTTTTCCATTTTATGATCGAGGATTTGATTGGCCATCTCGGGCTGCAGAATATTATAAATCCCGGCCGAACCGCAGCATTTGTCCGCGCCTTCCAGTTCCACGAAGGCGGCCCCTTCGATCGCCTGAAGCAGTTTCCGGGGCGCGTCATGCACCCCCATTACGTTCCGCAAATGGCAGGAATCCTGGTAGGTGAGGATTTGTCCGGGCAGATGCAGGGGGACGTTTTTGTGAAATTCCAATTCCACCAAGATTTCCGTCATGTCTTTTACCTTGTTTTTGAAACGTTTTGCCCGTTCGCGCCAGTCTTTTTCATCTTTCAATAAATGGTCGTAATCGACCAAGTAGCCGCCGCAGCCGCCGGCGTTGAGGACAATGAAGTCCGCATCCGTTTGTTCGAAGGCCTCAATATTTCGTTTTGCCAATTCTTTCGCCTTTTCCTTTTCGCCGCTGTGGCCGTGGAGCGCACCGCAGCATCCCTGGTTTTCCGGAACGACGACTTCGCAGCCCGCCAGCTGCAGCAGGCGGATCGTATTTTCATTGGTTTTGAGAAACAAAGTATCCATTAAGCAGCCGGCGAAAAATGCGACGGTCGCCTTCTTTTCCCCGATGGGCGGGAAATGCCGCCTGCGGCCTTTCATCTCTTTTTTCTTCGGGACATCCGGCAAAATTTTCTCCATTTCCGCCATCGTTTTCGGGAACAGCTTGAGAAAACCGATTTTCCTCGCCACTTTCTGCAATCCCGAACGCTGGTAAAAGCCGACCAGGCTCGTGGCCGCCTGCATCCGGCTCTGATGGGGGAACAGCCCTTCAAACACGGTTTTGCGGACCGCTTTGACGGGCAGGGAGCGGGCTTTGTGCTGCTCGAAGATGTGGCGGGCTTCCTCCAAAAGATGTCCGTATTTTACCCCCGCGGGGCAAACGGGTTCGCAGGCCCGGCACCCGAGGCATACGTTCAGGGTATGCTCCACTTCCTCGTAGGCGTCGATCATGCCGTCGCGGACGGCCTTCATTAAGGCGATCCTTCCCCGGGGGGAATAATATTCTTTTCCCGTTTCGATATAGGTGGGGCATGCGGGGAGGCAGAATCCGCAACGCATGCAGTTTAACAGTTCGTCCTCGTCCATTTTTTCCCGAAAGTCCTGTTGGACGGATCTCTGTTTTGTCAAGGAAGACATTTGCTTCACCACGCTTTGCTATTTTTTCAAGCAGTTTAAACGGCGGCCGACCGCAAGGGCGATTTTGAAGGAAGTTCGTGACGGATTTTCATAAGGAGCCGAGCCCCTGACCCTGCAAGCAGGAATCAGGAGGTTGCCCGGTTTTTCTCCGGGGCAAGGATCCTCGGGCGTGATCACAGCTGCCGCGCGTTCAGGACCGGTGCAGGATCACCCTTTTCCTCGTTTCTTTGGCGAAGATTTTTCCGGGGTTTAAAATATTGTTCGGATCGAGGGCCTGTTTGATTTGTTTCATTACCCGGATTCCTTCTTCCCCGAGCTGCCATTCCAAATAGGGAGCCTTCATTTGCCCGACGCCGTGCTCGCCCGTTATCGTTCCGCCGAGTTCGATCGCTTTTTCGAAAATTTCCGCAAAGGCCTTTTCCACCCGTTCCATTTCCTCTTTGTCGCGGATATCCGTGGTGCAGGTCGGATGGAGGTTCCCGTCTCCCGCATGGCCGAAGGTGGCGATGGTGACGTCGTATTTTTCCGCGATTTCGTTAATGGCTTTTACCATTGCCGCTACTTGGGAACGGGGAACGGTGGCATCTTCCAGAATGGTCGTCGGCTTGAGCCGGGCCAGGGCGGAGAGGGCGGAACGGCGGGCGGCGCTCAAGGCATGGGCCTCCTGTTCCGATTTCGCCGTTTGCACGGAGATGGCGTGCTGTTCGTAACAAATGTTTTCGATTTTTTCCATGTCCTTTTGAACGGTTTCGGCGTCCCCGTCCTGTTCGATGAGCAGGACCGCCTTGGCGTCGGTGGGCAGACCGATCTTCGCAAAATCTTCCACGGCTTTTAATGTCGGCTGATCCAAAAATTCCAGGGTGGCGGGAATGATCCGGGAGGCGATGATTTTGGAGACCGTTTCCGCCGCCCGGTCGATGTCGTCGTATAAGGCGAGAAGGGTCTTCTTCGTTTTCGGTTTCGGCAGCAGTTTCAGCGTCGCTTCCGTTACGATGCCCAAGGTGCCTTCCGAACCGACGATCAACTTCGTCAAGTCATAGCCGGCCACGTCCTTCGCCAGTTTTCCGCCGGTGCGGATGATGCCGCCGTTGGCCAGAACCACTTCCAATCCGAGGACGTAATCCTTCGTAACCCCGTATTTCAGCCCCCTTAAGCCGCCGGAATTTTCGCTGATATTGCCGCCGATCGTGGAGATTTTCATCGAGCTTGGGTCGGGGGGATAAAACAGCCCTTTTCGCTCGACGAATTCGATCAAATGCTGGGTGATGACGCCCGGTTGGACCGTTACCGTCAAATTTTCCTCATCCAGCTCCAAAATTCGATTCATGTGCCGGAAATGCAGAACGATGCCGCCGTTTACCGGCGACGTGCCCCCCGACAAATTCGTGCCCGATCCCCGGGGCACGATCGGGATTTTGTGCTCGTTGCAGAGCTTGACGATTTCCGCCACTTCCTCCGTATTTCTCGGAGCCACGACGCAATCCGGCATCGACTGGTACAGGGGAGTCGCATCATAGGAAAAGACCAGTCTGGCACTCTGCGAATCTTCCACATTTTCCGGCCCGACGATGGAGATGAGTTTTTGTTTGAAATCTTCGGTCAAGAGAGGCATACGCTCACTTCCGTTCTTTAATGGGATTTTTTCTGATCGTTGGCTGATCCTGTCTTTAGGTGATCCCTCTTAAAATGAGAAAACGGCATGCATGTGAACAGGCTGCCTATTGCAGGCATGTTTGGCATACAAATCCATCTGGGCAAGCGATTTGACAGCCCTTTCATTATTTTGCAGAAAGAAAACCCGTTTTCCACGGTAGCTATTTGGCTATACTTCATTATATATAACTTTGAAATTTTCTTCCAAACAAAATTTTGCATGAAGCTGAATTGATTTTAAGCGTTTTTTCTTTGATAATTATTTAAAAAGGAATTTCGTCTTGCCGATTATCATGTTAAATATTGAGCAGATTTCTCCCCGGTTCTCCGGCCCAAAAATGCTCGGGAACATGGAACGGCCGGTCCTTACGGAACCGATGAATAGGGTCGGAAAATGAAAAAAAGAGCCAATAACTGCTGACGCTTGGAGGAAAACGAAATGAGCTCATTGTTATCGAGAATTGAACAAAATTTATCGCGGCTGTCCGATGCGGAAAGGAAAATCGGGCAATATATTTTGGAGCATCCGAACCTGGTGCCGCATATGACGACCAAGGACTTGTCAAAAAACAGCGGCGTCAGCGAGTCCAGCGTCATCCGCTTTTGCAAGTCCATCGGGATCGGAAGCTTCAAATCCTTTAAACTGGAACTCGTTAAAGAATTGACATTGACCGAGATGAATTTGACCGACTTTTCCATTCTCCATAAAAAGGACGGCCCCTATGACCTGTTTCAAAAAGTGACGTACGTGAATAAATCGGCCATCGAGACGATCCCCGCCTCCCTCGACCGCAAGGAGTATGAAAAGGCCATTGATCTGATATTGAACGCGGAAAAGCTGGTTTTTTACGGTGTCGGCGGATCGGCAACCGCCGCATTTGACGGTTATTACAAGTTTATGCGGCTGGGCTACCATTGCACCTTTACCCATGATTTCCATTCCCTGTTGTCGTTCATTCCGTACATGGGCAAAAACGATGTGTTTTTTGCCATCAGCATGTCCGGGAAAACGAAGGATGTGTTGGAATTGTCCCGTTTTGCCCAGCGCAAGGGAGCGAAGGTGATCGCCATCACGAATATCGGGAAATCGCCGCTGTATAAAGAGGCGGACATCCGTTTGTGCACGCCCGTCGTCGAGTCCGATTACCGAATCGGGAGCATCCCGTCAAGGATGACTCAGCTTACGATTATCGACGCCCTTTATTTAAGCATTTTCCAGGCAAAGGGAGAATCGATCCTCAGCCAGTTCCATGAGGCGAGAAATGAAGTCGTTCGCTTGAGAAGATAAAAATTAAGGAATATGGCAGAAAGGGGGATTTCTGTCCGTTTAGAAATTAAATTTCATAAAAATAAAGAAATAAATTGACAAAAAATTTCATTAGAAATACAATTTAATTGAAAATAAAATTCTATACAAAGGAAATAAAATTCTATAAAAGAGGGTGGCCGGATGCTCGAGCAACTGACAACAGAAAAGAGAAACCCGAATACGATGGATATAGATCAGATGTCCATTAAAGAAATATTGCAGATTATGAATAAGGAAGATCAATCCGTACCGATAGCCATCAGCAAAGAGATTGACAAAATTGAAAGCGCTATACAAATGGTGGTTGATTCCTTTCGGCGCGGGGGAAGGCTGATCTACATCGGAGCGGGAACAAGCGGACGGCTGGGGGTTTTGGACGCGGCCGAATGTCCGCCCACCTTCGGAACCGATCCCGCCATGGTTCAAGGGATTATTGCCGGAGGAAAAGAAGCCTTTACCCGCGCCGTGGAGGGAGCGGAAGACAATGAACAAATGGGAGGTGATGACCTAAAGGCGATTCGGCTGACAAATCTTGATACGGTGGTTGGCATTGCCGCAAGCGGAAGAACCCCGTATGTGATCGGCGCCTTGAAATACGCCAAATCCATCGGGGCGAAAACGGTAAGCATCAGCAATAATAAAAATTCGATTATCGGAACATTGGCAGATGTGGCCATCGAAGTCGAAACCGGCCCGGAAGTGCTGACGGGTTCCACCCGTTTAAAGGCCGGTACCGCGCAAAAATTGATTTTGAACATGATATCCACAGTCTCCATGATCGGAATTGGGAAAGTGTACAAAAATTTAATGGTGGATGTCCGCCCGACCAATCATAAACTGCTTGAACGGTCGAAGCGGATCATCATGGAAGCCACCGGGGTCGACTATGAGACGGCGGAAAAATTTTTCGAAGAAGCAAAGCGCAATGTGAAGGCGGCCATTACCATGATTTTATTAAATTGCAGCTACGACGAGGCAGTGGAAAAATTGAAAAAGGCAAAAGGATTCATCCGAAAAACTTTATAAACGTTTGGGGGGTAAAAATTGAAAAAAGAGGAAAGATTGGCCAAAGAGATATTGGAAGCGATCGGGAGCGGGGAAAATATCCAATCTTTCAACCACTGTATGACGAGGCTGCGTTTGCAATTAAAAGATTATCAAAAGGCAGATATCAACAAAATCAAAGAAATTGACGGCGTCTTGGGTGTCATCGAAGATGATACGCTGCAAATCGTCGTCGGTCCGGGGACGGTGAACAAAGTCGCCGACGAAATTGAAAAATTGACCGGGATTCGGAAGGGAGAAACGCTGAACGTTAACGAAGACGACATTGCAAAACTTACGAAAGAACAAATCAAAAAGAAAAACAACACGCCATTTAAAGCGCTTTTAAGGAAAATCGCTTCGATTTTTATCCCGTTGATTCCAGGGCTGGTTGCTTCCGGTATTATTAACGGAATCGCCAACTTCGCCATCAACGCCGGAGTAAGCAGAGAAGAAACTTGGATGAAAATTTTGCTTCTCTTGGGCGGCGGAATATTCTCCTATTTGGCCATCCTCGTCGGCTGGAATACGGCCAAAGAATTTGGCGGAACGCCGGTTCTTGGGGCTTTGGCGGGCATCATCATCATGAATCCGGCATTGGCGGAAATCACGTTGTTCGGTTCGGCATTGACCCCGGGACGGGGCGGATTGATCGGTGTTATGTTCGCCGCCTGGTTGATGGTCTATTTTGAAAAGTTGTTCCGAAAAGTGGTCCCGAGTGCAGTGGACATTATCTTTACTCCCTTATTGGCCTTATTGACGGTAGGATTGATAACGATTGTCGCCGTGCAACCCATTGCCGGGGTTTTGTCTGACGGCATTACCAACGGGATCAAGACCATATTGGATGTCGGCGGTGTGGTAGCGGGCGCCATCCTAGCGGGATTCTTCCTGCCGCTTGTCATGGTCGGATTGCATCACGGATTGACGCCGATCCACCTGGAACTGATAAACACGCTGGGATCCACCCCGCTTTTGCCGATACTGGCGATGGCAGGAGCCGGTCAAGTGGGTGCCGCGATCGCGGTCTACGTCAAAACGAGGAACAAACGTTTGCGGAACATCATCAAGGGCGCTTTGCCCGTCGGATTCTTGGGTATCGGTGAACCGTTGCTGTACGGTGTAACCCTTCCCTTGGGCCGTCCCTTCGTTACCGCCTGTTTGGGAGCCGCCGTCGGAGGGGCGTTTCAAGCGGTCATGGGCACTGCCGCAAAAGCGATCGGTGTTTCCGGATTGACGTTAATTCCGTTGATAGTGGACAACAAATTCCTCATCTATTTCTTGGGTCTTGTCATTACTTACATCAGCGGATTTATCTTTACCTATCTGTTCGGATTTAAAGAAGAAATGGCAAACGATATCTAATCCTCATATATGGAAAAAGGGAGAAATGCCTTCGGCTCTCCCTTTTTTCTTCCTCTACCGAAAGGAGATGTGGCGATGCTGGGCATATCCGTTTATTTGGGGGAACCAAGCTTCGAGAAGCAGGAAGAATATGTGGAAAAAATGCGCCGAATCGGGTTTTCGCAGATTTTCACTTCTTTGCATATCCCTGAAGACGATCAGGCCGTTTACAAAGAAAGGATCCAATCGCTGGGGAAGATTGCAAAAAAATTGGGCATGGAATTATATGCGGACGTTTCCACAAAATCTTTGCAAAGATTGGGTTTATCATGGGATGACGCGGATGTCCTCTTGGATTGGGGGCTGACCGGTTTACGGATCGATTACGGGATCCCTGAAAAAACCGTTGCCGAACTCTCCAAAAAGGTGAAGATCGCCTTAAATGCCAGCACCCTTTCCCAAGAGCAGCTGGAGCTTTTGGACCGGTACGGAATGGATGTCCGTTCCGTGGAAGCGTGGCACAACTACTATCCCCGTCCGGAAACCGGATTGGGCAGGGAAGGGTTTTCGGTAAAAAATGAATGGCTGAAAAAACAGGGCTTGAAGGTTATGGCCTTCGTTCCCGGAGACGGGGAAAGGAGGGGGCCGGTCCATGAAGGATTGCCGACTTTGGAAGATCATCGGCATCAATCCCCTTTCGTTTGCTTTCTGGATCTTCGCCATCACTTTGGTGTCGATAAAATCTTTATCGGCGATCGGTCGATCGGGGAACATACTTACAGGCAATTTGAGGCGTACCAAAACCGGTTGATCATCTTGCGGGCCAAATATTTTTTGAACGATATAGATTTGAAGGAACGGTTCTCGGTTCCCCAATCGAACCGTCCGGATGAGGCGAGGGACGTGGTCCGGTCCGAACAGTCCCGTGTGGAAAAACTCGCCGGAAAACCCGTCCGTCCGGAAAATACGACGGAACGGCCGGTTGGCGCCATCACGCTGGATAATGAAAGATACGGACGATATGAAGGGGAATTGCAGATCGCAAAAAGAAACTTGCCCGCCGACGAAAGGGTGAATGTGATCGGAAGGGTGATTGATGAAGACCTGCCGCTTCTCTCCTATATCAGAGGCGGGACCAAATTCCAAATTATTTGGGTATAACCCGGTTTAAAAAACCCGCAGAATTTTGGCACATTCTGCGGGCTGATTTTTTTCTCTAGCGGTTTCGTCGAGGCCATCCGCCCATCGGTTCGCGTATTAAAAAACGGTAAAAAACCGCCCGTAATTCAACTGATCTCCAAATGCTCCTTCAACAGCGTCTGCAATTTTTGCCTTTCGGCCTCCGGGACGATGTAATAATAAATCCGGTCGATCATTTTGCCTTGTCCTTGGATTTGATGCTGGTGGATGTTTTCGGCTGCCTGTTTATAATTTTTTTGAATGGAGACCATTTCGGAAAAGGTCAAGTTCGTCCGGACGTTTTTCCCGAGGGCTTGGAAAATGTCCCCGTAACGGGCGAGAGTGCTGAGACTGGCCCCTTCCTTGATCACCTGTTCGATGATTTTCCGCTGCCGCTCTTGCCTTCCGAAGTCCCCCCGCGGATCCTCGTACCGCATCCGGGAATACTTTAAGGCCTGTTCCCCGTTCAACGTGATTTTTCCCGCGGGGAAATGTTCCCCTTCATAAGTAAAGGCAAAATCGTTGTCGATGGTGATTCCGCCGACGGCATCGACAATCTCTTTAAATCCTTCCATATTGATTTGGATGAAGTAATCGATGGGAATGTCCAAAAAATTTTCCACCGTGTCGATGGCCATCTCCACGCCGCCGTAGGCGTAGGCGTGGTTGATTTTGTCCTCGATCCCTTTTCCGACGATTTCCGTCCGCGTATCCCGCGGAATGCTGACCATTTCGACGGATTTTTTCTCCGGATTGACGGTCATGACGATGATCGTATCGGAGCGGCCCCGGTCGTTTTTCCGCTGGTCCACGCCCAAAAGCAGAACGGAGAAGGGATCGACTTTTTCCAAACGGACTTCTTCCTCCCGTTTTTCCGAAACCTTGCGGATCGGCTGGTGCATCGATTCCATCGTTTTTGAAAAGGAGTGATAGATATGATATAGGTAGCCGGCGAAGGCGGCAAGAAAGAGCGTCAGCACGGTCAATACGATCCGTCTCCATTTTCTTTTTTTCGTTTTTTCCAAAAAAATTCCCCCTTTCGACAAAAGTTGACTTAAAGGTTTCTCTTTTTCATTTTTTCCAAATGAGTCAAATCATCAATGGTATAGACGAAAGAATGAAAAAAATGTTACAGCCGGTTTTTCGCCCCGGCAGGTTATTCCCGCCTCCCGCGCATGTCTTTCCCCCTTTCCATTACCGGCCGGTTTCCGCTTCCTTCGCCTTAAGGTCTTTCCCTCTTTATACAGGGATTTACATATTTTGTCAAACCATGTTTTTTCCGCTGATTTTGTCAAATATTCGGGAATCCACGATCCGACCGAAGAAAGAAAAGATGCCCGGTCCGGACCGGATCCGAATGGCGGAAGGAATTTTCGGAGGAAAAAAGGTTTGTAGAAAAATATCGTAAAATCTATAATTTTTTATATTTACATAACAATTTCGTTATGATAGTTTTAAATTATTACAAAATTAGTTTAATTATGGTAGTGGGGGGTGCAATCGGGCGGAAGGATTTCATTGTATTCCATTTTGTAAAATTTCAATTTCATAGGGAAAGGAGCAGATGAATGGCAAAGAAATTTTTTAACATTTTTTTCGCTTTTTTGTTAATTTTTTCAGCCTTTTCCATCCAGTTGCCCGCATATGCCAAAACCGGCGGTTTGCCGGTCAAAAAGCTGGATGTGAACCGTCCGGAAATCAAGCCCGGGCGGACGCTTTCCGAGAGGGACGGAAAGCGGTACGATCCGGATGAAAAGGTTCGCGTCGTCGTGGAATTGAAAGAGGATCCGGCGATCGTCGATTTGGCGAAGAAAAACGTAAAATTTTCCGAATTGACGGCGGCCACGCGGAAAAATGCGGAGAAAAAAATCCTGGAAGAGCAAAACCGGGTGAAAGAACAAATCAAAGACAAAAAAATCGCCGTTAAGTTTTTGCATGAATTTACGACCATCTATAACGGTTTCAGCGCGGAAGTAAAGTACAAGGATATCGAGAAAATCGAAAAGATCAAACAGGTGAAAAACGTCTTCATTTCCAACAAATACGAACGCCCGAAAGAAAAACCGGAAATGAAATACAGCAAAGAATTGGTCGAAGCCCAAAAGGCATGGCAGGCAACTGGTTTTAAAGGCGAAGGGATGGTCGTCGGGATCGTCGACTCGGGCATCGACTACACCCATAAAGACATGAAATTGACGGATCCATCAAAGGCCAAATTATCCAAGGAAAAAGTGGAAAAGCTGGTCAAAGACAACGGGCTCCCCGGCAAGTTCTATACGGATAAAGTCCCTTACGGGTACAATTATATGGACCAATCGGATGAAATCCGCGATCTTGGTTCGGCTGCTTCCATGCACGGCATGCATGTTGCCGGGATCGTCGGCGCCAACGGGGATGAAGCGAACGGTGGCATCCTGGGGGTCGCTCCGGAAGCCCAGCTTTTGGCGCTGAAAGTCTTCGGCAACGATCCGGATGCCGGATACACCTACGGCGATGTTTATGTCAAAGCGATGGACGACGCCATCAAATTGGGGGCCGATGTCCTGAATCTGAGCTTGGGATCTCCCGCCGGATTCGTCTCGCCGGATGATCCGGAACAGCAAGCCGTGAAACGGGCGGTGGACAGCGGAGTCCTCGTTTCCATTTCGGCCGGGAACTCCAATTATTTTGGAGATGGATATTTCTATCCTTTGTCTTCCAATCCTGACTACGGGCTGGTCGGCTCGCCGGGGATAGCTTATGAATCCCTTCAAGTCGCCTCCTTTGAAAACAGCTTCATCGATTTGGATGCCTTTAAATATGACATCGATGGAACGAAGGGAACCGTCGGCTATAAGTCCGCATCAAGCGCCCATCCGAAGGATTATTACGAGAAAACCTTTGAGCTTGTCCACGTCGGATTGGGACGTCCGAATGACTTTGAGGGGAAAGATGTGAAGGGAAAATTTGCTTTAATCCAACGGGGAGAAATCTCTTTCGTCGAGAAAACGCTGAACGCCCAGAAGGCGGGGGCTGCAGGGGTGATCATCTATAATAACGAGGACGGATACTTGGACATGGCCACGGATCCGGCCATCGTCATCCCTCAGCTGTTTATTTCGAAAGCGGATGGTGAAAAATTGGAGGCCGCCCTCGGTAGCGGAAAAAAGGTTCAAATCACCTTTGGTGATGATAAAGTCACCATTGCCAACCCGGAAGAGGGGAAAATGAGCGCCTTTTCCTCCTGGGGGTTGACGCCCAACTTGGATTTCAAACCGGAAATCACCGCTCCCGGCGGGAACATCCTCTCCACCCTCAACGACAATCAGTACGGGATCATGAGCGGCACCTCCATGGCGGCGCCCCATGTTGCCGGCGGCGCGGCGCTGGTCCTCGAGCGGGTGGATAAGGAATTTAAATTGACCTTGGCCGACCGGGTGCATATGGCGAAGAAACTGTTAATGAACACCGCCAAACCGGTGAAAGACGGGGAAAACACCTATGAATCCCCCCGCAGGCAGGGGGCGGGCCTGATGCAAATCAACGCGGCCCTGTCCACTCCCGTCGTGGTGACGGAGAAAAACACGGGGGAAGCGAAGGTCGCCTTGAAGGAAGTCACCGAAAATACCGTCACCTTCCGGCTAACGGCCACCAACTTTTCGGACGAAAATGTGAGCTATCAGGTGAAGGGCACGGTGCAGACCGATATGCCTGCTGGTGGCGGAGGAATTTATGTTGTCAGACCAAATCGGGATGAACCTTGGGATCTGGCCAAAGGCGGCGCCACGGTCAAGGTGAACGGCCAGGAAGAAGCCAGCATCAATGTTCCGGCCCGCGGTTCCGTTGATTTTACCGTCACCGTGGACGTTTCCGCAGTGGATGAAGATTTGAAAGAAGTTTTCCCCAACGGTTATTGGCTGGAAGGGTTCATTCTCTTGACCGATCCTTCGGACACAAACCCGTCCCTCTCCGTGCCCTATGCCGGCTTTAAAGGAAAATGGGATCAGGCGCCCATCGTTGACGCGCCGGTCTGGGATCTCGAAACCTATTACGGATTCACGGGCGTGCTCACCCCCACCGAAGATGGAGACTATTCCTACTTGGGATACGATCTCGCTTCGGAAAAATACAATCCGGAAAAAATCGCCATTTCGCCGAACGATGGCGCCTACAACAAGGCAGTGCCGGTCCTTTCCCTGCTCCGGAACGCCAAATCCTTGCAGGTGAATGTCCTCGATGAGGACGGGAAACTGCTTCGCGTGCTGGCGACGGAATATAATCTGCCGAAGAGTTACGATACGAATGCGCCCTATTATTTGTCCGATCTTTGGGGATGGGACGGCCTCGTTGAGGGGAAACCGGTGCCCGACGGCCAATACTATCTGGAAATCGTGACGGTCATCGATTATCCCGGCGCGCGGCCCCAGTCTTTAAAATTGCCGGTGAAGGTGGACTCGAAGGCGCCCGAGATCCAGGCAACTTTCGATGCGGAAACGGGAAAGATTGCCGCCGAATTTTCCGATGACAAGGGCGTACAATATTGGGAAGTGCTCCTCGACGGACAATCGGTGTTTGGCCCAATCCCGCCGGCGGTAAAGGAAGTCCAACTGGAAAAGATCGTGAATGAAAAACAAAGGCTGGAAGTCGCCGTCTATGACGATGCCGGCAACCAGGCGAAGACCGTTCTGCAGGAAGGCGAAGACAAGATCGGGCCGGAAATCTTTGGGGTTTCGCCGGAAAAATTGGCTGTTCTCAATACTTCCCCGGTGGAAGTATCCGGATTCGTTTCCGATCCGTCCGGGGTGGAAGCCGTTTACATCAATGGGGAACCGGCGGAACTGGAGTATAATAATTTCTTAGGCAGCTACGTCTTCTATAAGGAATTGGAGCTGGACGACGATTACCACGAAATTAAGATCAAGGCCGTCGACAAGCTGGGCAATGAATCGCAAATCGTGCGCAACTTTATCGTCGATACGACAGGGCCCGAATTCGATTTGACCCAGGTGCCGAAGACCGTCAGCCCCGAGACGGTAACGGCGAAAGTAACCGTCGGCGTCAAAGACAACTTTGACTCGTTAAGGGTGTATTTGAACGACAGCGAAATCTTCCATAAAGATTTGAGCGCGCCGTACGGCAAGAAAGAATTTTCGCAAACATTGGAACTGACCCTCGACCTGCCGGATGACGAAAACACCTTCACATTGAAGGCGGTTGACGTGGCCGGGAACGAAACCGTCCAATCCTTCACCATCGCCAAGAAGGAAGACGGAGATGACAACGGCGGCGGTGATGACGGCGGCAACAACGGCGGCGACAACGGGGGCGGCGATAACGGCGGAGGTGATAACGGCGGCGACAATGGCGGTGACGACGGCGGCAACAACGGTGGTGACAATGACGGCAACAACGGCGGGAACAACGGAGGAAATAACTCCGGCGGAAACGACACCGGAAATGGGAATGACAGCGGCGGCAACAACCAAGCCGGCGGAAACGACAGCACCGGCGGAACGGATACGGGAACAAACGGTTCGTCGGGCAGCCTCCCGGATACCGCAACAAACCATGGAAACCTCCTGGCCGCGGGACTGCTGACCATCCTCACGGCCTCGGCGCTGGCCGTTTACACCCGCTTCCGAAACCGAAAAAAAATAACGGAATAAACGGATGAAGAGATTGTCCCAAAAGTGTTCGCGGCGCGTTCGCTTTTGGGACGCTTTTTTGTGCCGAAAAAAGAAAACCGTTCCCTTTTAGGTCCCTAACCCTGCCTGAAAGGAGGGTTTCTAAACCTGCAGCAACTCATATGCCAATGAATCTTGAATTCTCATCCCCGTACATCATCTTTCCCGGATCGCGGTTCCGGCGGAGGAAAAGCGGATCCGGCATGCTCGTTCCCCGCGATCTGGGCGGAAGCCGCCAGGCCTTCCATCCGAAGGTCCGGTTCCTTCGCCGCCCGGTTTTTTCGTGGGCCTTGCTCAATCATTTGGGGGTGTCTTAAGTTCACATAGTTCCTTCTTCGCCCGTTTTTTTCGCGCGCCCGGAATGGCGCAAACCTTCGAAAGGAAATTAGCGGTACTAAGGCCCAGCGGTCTTTTCCGCCGGCTGAAAGGAAAGGGCTTTCCCGGGCGGAAGCCGAGGAAACCGGAGGCTGTCCCGGAGACAATGGGGGCACGGATCCGGAAAGGCTTTCCCGGCGGGGCGGAAAATCACGTATAATAAAACCAGCAAAGGAAAAATTGAAAAGAAAAGGCGTTTTCTTTAATTGGAGGAAAACCGATGAAAATCTTAATGGTCACCGCCTTCGCCTATCCCCACGGCGGCGGGCTGTCCTCCCATGTAAAAACATTGAAGGCCGGGTTGGAACATCGCGGCCATGGGGTGGATGTTCTCTCGTTTTCGGATGTTCCCCTTGTCAAACGGTATTGGGTGAGGGGCGGCAGCTATCTCCGCAACCGCCGGGAACACGGTGCGGGGTTTTATTGGAGCCAACAAAAACGCAGCGAAATTTTGCGAAAAACTTTGGCGGAAGCTTCTTCCCGTTACGATCTGATCAATGCCCAGGATGTGATGGCGGCGGCCGCATCCGCGGCCACTGGCCTTCCCGTGGTGCTGACCGTCCACGGCTATCTGGCGTACGAAGCCGTCAGCAAAGGCAGCGTCGAACCGGGCGGCATCTACGAAAAACGGCTGCTGGAGATGGAAAAAAAGGCGTACCGGCTGGCGGACCGATTGGTGGCGGTGGACAGGCGCATCCAAGCTTATGTGAAAAATTTAAGCGGAAAAGAAGCGGCGGCGATCCCGAATTTTATCAACGCGGAGGAATTCAAGCCAGATAAGGAGGATAATGAAAAATACCGGGAAGAATTGGGCTTTTCCCAAGAGGATTTTATCTTTTTTGTCCCGAGAAGGTTAACGGAGAAAAACGGGGTTATTTATCCGGTTTTGGCCTTTGCCGCGGCAAAAGAGGACTTGCCGGGAGCGAAACTCGTCTACGCCGGGGCGGGGGAGGAAGCTGTACGGCTGAAAAAGGAGATCGGCGGAAAAAAATTGAACGGCCGCGTCCTTCTTCTCGGCGAAGTGCCCCATGAACAAATGATGAAATATTATACGATCAGCGATGCCGTCCTGATCCCGAGCGTCCATTCCGCCGGGGTGGAAGAGGCGACGAGCATCTCCGCCCTGGAGGCGATGGGCTCCGGTTCTCCGGTCATCGCCTCGGCGGTAGGGGGATTAAGGGAAATCATCGCCGACGGGGAAGACGGTTTGCTTGTGGAGGAAAAAAACGTCCGGGAGCTGTCCCGGGCGATGACCGCCCTTTTTCGCGACGCGGAGTTGCGAAAACGGCTGGCCGGCCGGGCCCGAAGGAAGGTGGAACAATCCTTTTCCCATCTGGCGGGCGCGGAAAAATTCGAACGGGTATACATGGAGGCCCTGCAAGAAAAGAAACCCTTGCGCGGTGCGGCGGATCAAAACGGGGAAGCACGCCCATAAAGGAAAAAGGGCGGGACGGAATTGAAATGCCGGCCCGGCCCTTTATCCTATCCGTTTTTCTTATAAACCGGCTTGGCGTAAAAAATGAAGCGTTCCGGCGCGTTTCCGATGTAGCGGAAAGGATAGCAGGTGGTGACCGTCAATATTTCCTCGGGGGCGGTGGAACGGATGACGGAAGTATCATCGGCGTCCACGATTTCGGTATCGTAAATTTGATACTCAAAACTGCCGTAAGGAAGCTCCAAAATGAAGGAGTCGCCGATTTCCAATTGGTCGAATTGCCGGAAGACCGTATCCCGGTGGCCCGATAAAACGATCTGGTCGTTTTGCAGCGGAAGAGCCGTCCCTTCGTAATGGCCGACGCCCCTTTCCAAATCGTCCTCATCCGTGCCTTCGACGATCGGGAGCTCCTTGTTCAATTTGGGCACGAGCAACAGGCCGATCGTGTCTCCTTTGTTAAAGGCAAGCTTGTTCACGTCGATGGATTCGGCCGGCACTTTTTTGCCGTTGACGGTGATTTGCTTCTTGTCGATCAATTCTTTCGCCTCTTCTTTTTTCGCTTCCACCTTTTGCTTGCCGTCCCAGATTTGAAACAGGGAATAGCCGACGAGCGCCGCCCCGGTCAGAAACAGAAGGGCGGCGAAAATTTTTAAAAATTTGTTCAAACCGATCACCCGCAACCAAAGATTTCGAATTATTCAAAATTCCCTCGCCATTATTTTACTATAAGCGGCTTCAAAAATAAATCCGGACATGGAGGGCGGCTGCCCGGGAAAGCGCGGCAGAGATACGACGCAAACGACGGAATTTCTCCTTCTTTTCTCGGCAATCTTCGGCAAAATAAAAGGCCCGGCGGACTTTCACGTCCGTTCCGGGCCCCTTCCGCTTTTCGATCGCTCGGATGGATGTTAAGGCTTCCGTTCAGCTGATTTCCAAATGATCCTTTAAAATTTTTTGGAAATCGGCCAGTTCCTCTTCATCCGCGAAATAGTACCAAATATTTCCGATATATCCCCCCGAGCCTTTTTTAAACTGCAATTGCTCTACGTTTTTCCGGGCGTTGCTGTAGTTTTTCTGGATATTCAAAAGGTCGTTGAAGGTTAAATTGGTTTTTATGTTGTCTCCCAGCGCAGCAAACATGTCCTGGTAATTCCATAGGGTGGAGACGCTTGCCGTCTTATTCATGATCGCTTGGATGATCAATTTTTGCCGCAGCTGCCTGCCGAAATCTCCCCGGGGATCCTCTTTGCGGATGCGGGAGAACACCAGGGCCTCTTTTCCGTCCAGCGTCACTTCCCCTTTGGGGAAATGGTAGCCGCCGTGCCGCAAATCCATGTCATTATACACGGTGATTCCCCCGACCGCATCCACAATTTCCTCGAAGCCTTCCATGTTGATTTTGATATAGTAGTCGATCGGGATATCCAAGAAGTTTTCCACGGTTTTTACCGACATTTCCACACCGCCGAAGGCATAGGCGTGGTTGATCTTGTCCTTCGTCCCGCGCCCGACGATTTCGACGTAGGTATCCCTCGGAATGCTTAACATTTTGACCGATTCCGTTTTCGGATTGACGGTCAAAACGATCATCGTGTCCGAGCGTCCCCGGTCGTTCGGCCGTTCGTCCACGCCGAGGAGCAGGACGGAAAAGGGTTCTTTGTCTTTCAGGGACAACTCCGTCTGCCGTTTATCCGATTTGGCAATCGGCTGGTGCATCGTCTCGAGGGCTTTGTTGGCAGAAATCAGCATGGATATTAAATAGGCGGAGACGGCTAAAAAGAGGACGGCCAAAACGATCAGGAATATTTTCAGGCGCCGTTTTTTCCGTTTTCGTTTCCACTTTTCCGAGCGCATGTTCCTTTCCCCGTTTCCTTGGATTATCGTTAACCGTTTGAGGCAAAATTTGACAACAAATGCATGTATAATCTTATTCTTTTTTCCTTTCAGCGTCAATATCGTTGGGAAGATTCCGGATTTTCCATTTTTCCGGGCTTGCGATGCCGGGTTGGAATGATTTCCCTGTTCCCATCCCTTCCCGTCCCATTTTGACCGCCGGGAATTTCGCGAGAAGGCCGCCGGGTCCGCTTGTCCGGGCCGCTTCCCCCGAATCCTATGGGATGGCCGGGGCAGGTTTTCGGCATGATCGGCCGGATATTGTTCCGCATAGGACCGGTATGTCCGTTCTTCAGGGTCGGAAAATGCGGCATCGAGAAAAACGCACAATCCCACAAGGACGGATTCCGGCATCTGGAAATAGTCGTACGACACCCCATGGGACGGTCCGCCATCTTCAACCTTTTGTTTTTCATTTTAACACTTACGTTCAACAAGGGAAAAAATTTGTCCGGCATAAACGAAAAAATAACCGTCATCCCGGAAAGAACGTCCATGATCGCGGGACAAATGTCCATCATCGCATCCGTTGTCCGATTAACCGGGGCGGTTTGTCTAACACGACCCAGTTCCCTTTTCAATCATGGCGGAGTTCGAACGGACATGCCGATCGTTCGTCCGGTGACAACTGCTTTTTCCGGCGGGGGTTGCGGGACATGCCGGTCGCTTTCCCGGAGGCAAGCGCTTTTTTCCGAAAGGTCCCGGATGCGGGACTTTCCTCATGGATTCCCGCGGCCACCCAAATCTTCCTTTTTCTCCGATCCGGGCCGCACCTTTCCGAACATGGCGGGCGGTCCCCGATTTTGGACAAATTGGCAAATTTTTTTGAGCGCCGCCGGCAGCATGCTTGCATTTACAAAATCTTAATCTAAATTTAGAATAGATTAATAGAATCTTTAAGGAGCGAATCCCGATGGAAAAAAATACATCCTGCGGCCGTCGGCCTGTTCTGTTTCGCAAGAAAGCCGCAGCCGAATTCACACGGAAGAAAGCTGCCGACAGGGGAAGCGGCCTGGGCATGCCCCTTTTGGCAAACGCCGGTTTTCCCGGCGAAGCCGTTTCCGGGACCGGCCGGGAACAAAGGGTTGACGGACGACCGGGCAATCGCGGGGAAGCAAGGTCCCATTTTCGGAAGGGCAGCGGGGAAGCCGTCCACTCGCCGGCAGATGCGGCAAGTTTGCTAAAACAGCGGGAACGGGTTGGCTGAAGCGGCGATGGCAAGGGAGATCTTGATCGAAATCTACCTGGCTTTTTTCAAAGCCGTTTTTGCCCTTTTCAAGTGGCTTCCCCTGCAAGAAAAGGTGACCTTTGTCGTATCCTTTAAAGCGAATCCCCTGGCGGTCTATAAAGAAATGGAACGGTTAAATTTCCCAGGAAAAGTGGTTTTCCTTTGCAAAGGAAACTGTTACCGCTCCGTGAAAAATACGGTGAAGGAAAAGGTTTACCGAATCGAGTCGAACCATTTGTTCCATGAACTGGCTGGGATCTACCATCTCGCCACCTCAAAAGCGATCATCGTCGACAATTATTACGGTTTTTTGGCGGCGGCCTCCTTTAAAAAAGGGGTAGAGTGCATTCAGATTTGGCATGCCGCCGGGGCCGTGAAGACCTTCGGCTTGAAGGACAAGACGATCCGAAATCGGTCAAAGCGCGCGTTGAAAAGATTCAAAAAGGTTTACAAGCAATTTCATAAAGTGGTCGTCGGCTCGGAGGAATTCGGGAAAATATTCCAGGAAGCCTTCCAGCTTTCCGAAGCGAACATCCTGCCCACCGGCGTCCCGCGGACGGACTTTTTTTATGACCGGGAACGGCATGAAGAAATCCGGAAGGATTTTTACCGGAAATATCCCGAATTAAAAGGAAAGAAAATCGTCTTGTACGCCCCCACTTACCGGGATTATGAGGAAGAAAGAGCTCTCTCCCTAGACGTCGGCCGTTTGTATGAACGCTGGAAAGGGGAATACGCCCTGCTGATCCGGCTGCATCCTTCCGTGCAAGACCGGCTGGATTTCGACGATTACAAAGGATTCGCCTACGATTTTTCCCGCTATCCGGAGATCAATGACCTGCTGGTAATCGCCGATTATTTGGTTTCCGACTATTCTTCGGTTCCTTTTGAATATGCCATCCTGGAAAAGCCGATGGTCTTTTTCCCTTACGACCTGGAAAAATATGAAAGGGAAAGGGGCCTGTGGAAAAAATATGAGGAATTGGTTCCCGGGCCGATCGTCCGGTCCACGGAGGAGCTGATCGCCTGCATTGAGAACGATTCCTTTGACAGGGAAAAGATCAGGGCATTTAAAGAAACATGGAACGCCTATTCCCAAGGTTTTTCCAGCCGGAATCTCGTCCTGTACCTGTCCGATTCACTGGCGCTCCCGCAAGTCCAGAAACGGGGCATGGAAACGACGCCGCTTTAATAAGTTTCATCGGAAGAAAATCGCGGTTCCCAGTTTGACGCGGGGGAGCCGCTTTTTTTTTGAAATTTTCCATGCCGGCCAAGCTTGTCCGGCGAAAATGGGGCGCCCCTTTGAAAACGGTCCGTGGTTCCCGTCCGATCGGATATTTTTTGCGCCAAACGTCCCGCATATGTGCAAGGCGAAAAGGGCCATGGATGCTGGCCATAGCTGCCGCAACCAAAGGGAACGGATACAAGATTCTTTTGCCCTGTGGCACCCGATTGGCCCTTGCGCAAAGGAGATCTTCCCGAATGGAATGGGGATCAGGGAACAAAACAACATGTTTACGAAAGAAAAATATAAGTTTTGCCGGCGGCAGGCCTTTGCGCCTCCCGCTTTTTTTGATGGAAAGGAAAACGGCCGGGGACAGCTTTGTCGGGGCTCCAAAACCGTTCAACATAATAGGACAGGCGGGCTCCGGCTGGTATAAAAAACTGGGGCCAAGTTTGGTCGGACTTTTGACAAAAGTTCGAGAAAAGCGATGCGATCGGTTTCCGTTCAAAAACCGTTCAAAAAAAGAGTTCCGATTTCAATTATACTAGTGAACGGGGACAGCATAGACGATGGAACGACGCGCGTTTCTTTATGGAGATACGGAAGTATCGCCTCCGGACGAAATGGGACGGAAATCAGAAAGGCGAACCACGGAAAGAGTTGAAAGGCGGGGGGAATTTTTTCCGCGGTGCCGGACCCGAAGGATGCGGTGTTGAAGATGACCTGAAAAGCAGGTGGAAAGCCTTCAACGGCACTTGACCCGAAGGATGCGGCGTTGAAGATGATCCGGCGGAAAGCATGAGCGAATCGGGGCCTATGATTAACAATGGATGCGGCGTTGAAGATGATCCGGACCGTGGCTGTTTGCGCGCAAGGTTGCACGAAAGCCTCGCGACAGAAGCCGGTCCGGGAGGCGGGGTATTTCCGATAAATAAATTCCAATCGCCATGTAACCTAATCGTGGAAATTTCGTCAAAAAATGTTAGGATAGATAGGGAAAGATTTTCCGGTCGGCTGCTTCATTCCCTGATTAACGGCGCCGCCTTTAGGGAACATTGACTATAGGCAATATTGCGGTAAGATAGATATAACAGATTTTTTCCTTTCCTGTTTTAAGGAGGATCATTCATGGCCCTTTCGTTTTTGGCAAGCTTCGTGATTTCATTGGTTTTGACGCCGTTCATGATATTCCTGGCCAAAAGATGGAAAATCGTTGACCGCCCGAACGAAAGAAAGGTGCATCAACATGAAATCCCGTTGCTGGGCGGCCTGGCGATCTATCTCGGTTTTTTGGTTTCCATCCTTTTTTTGCAGCCTTCCCATCCGGTCCATTTTCCGCTTTTGCTCGCCGGCCTCGTCATACTCATTACGGGACTGATCGATGATAAATATTCCATCCCGGCGTGGCAAAAGCTGGCCGGCCAATTCATCGCCGCAACCATCATCATTTTTTTCGGCGACATTACCGTTACCTATATTAACGTTCCGTGGGGAGGCGTTTTGGAATTCGGCATCTTCAGCATTCCGATCACCTATTTATGGATCATCGGCGTGACGAATGCCATCAATTTGATCGACGGATTGGACGGCCTTTCCGCGGGCGTTTCCGCCATCGCCTTGCTCGCCATGAGCGGCATGGCCTTCATCATGGAAGATGCTTACGTTTTTTCCATGGCCGTTCTTCTCGTCGGCAGCATCCTCGGGTTTCTGCCTTACAATTTTTATCCGGCAAAGATCTTCATGGGCGACACAGGGGCCCTTTTTCTCGGTTTTATGATCTCCGTCTTGTCGTTGTTGGGATTTAAAAACATCACCTTCATTTCCTTCATCGTGCCGATACTGATTCTGGGGGTTCCGCTTTCAGATACGATCTTTGCGATCATCCGGCGGATCGTCCACAAAAAGCCGATCAGCAAGCCGGACCGGTCCCATCTGCACCATTGCCTGCTGAATCTCGGCTTTACCCACCGGCAGACGGTGATCATCATTTATGCCATCAGTTCCCTGTTTGCCCTGTTCGCGTTCATCTTCTCGATGACGACCGTTTGGGGATCGATCCTGCTGTTGGCCATCGTGATCGTTTCCCTCGAGATTCTCATTGAAAAAATCGGCCTCATCAGCCAGAGCTACAAGCCGCTATTAAGGATATTCGAAGGATTGCGGGATTTCGGCCGTTCCCGGAACCGGTAAAGCCCGGTCGGCATACCGGGCAGGCAGGCGTGGGTGCGCCCGCCTCAAATCATGGTTCGCGGAAGGCGCCCGGTTTCGCCATGCATTCCTTCAGCAATTTTGGATCGAACCGATTCGGACAAGCTGCGGAAGATTTTTCCGCGGCTTTTTCTTTTTTGGTCCTTTGTCAAATGTTGGGGTGGGGGCATACGGCCTTACCCCACATGGCCCCCGATTCTTTTATACTTGTATGTAAGCAGTATCCTGGTCCTTGCGGACCCGCGTCTCGCCGTAACAACCTTTGTTCATCCACTCATCTTGGACCTTGTCCATTTCCGTTTCCATGCCTTAAGAATGGGCCGCCCACTTTATGTTCCGCTCCCCTTCAAAACATCACCGTTGCCGATGGATGGGGATGTGCACCGGGAAAGGACCGCAATTCCTGCAGCATGTTGCCTTTGCCTATGGCTAAAGATTTGCGCCGGGCAGGGCCCGCCGTCCTTAACGGGCAAAACATCGATGCTGCCTGCGGGATGGGGCGTTGCATAGCGGGAAGGGCCAGGTCCCTGATACGCAGAATAGCCAACGGATAGAGCTGTACGCGGGCAAGGGATTGCTCTTCCTCATCTGGCAAACATGGATTTTGCCGGTAGGGTCCATTGGGAGTGGACACGCCCCGATCCGCCTCTTTCCGCTTTGCCCCTCGTGGCGGGGGGCGATGCCGTCCGCTGTCCTGAGAATTTTTGATCCGGAAAAAGTCAATGAGCGGAGGGCGTTTCCCGATCCGGATGCGCCCGCCCGGCTTCGGACACCGTACGCATCCCTTTCTTGGCACCTGGAGAAGAAAAACGAAAAAATGGAAAAAAAGTGTATTGACAGCCGATGTGTATTAATCATATAATACACATGAAGTGTATTACACGCTTAATACATTTTTTTATGCCGGCGGTGTATTAAGCTGTTAATACACCAAGGACGGGATCCAGAAATCCAATCGACCGGGAGTTTTGCCAATGACAGTGAATTTCAATAATCGGGAACCGGTATATGTCCAAATCATCCGGTATTTCAAGGAACAGATCGCCAAAGGGGTTTTTGAGCCGGGACAGGAAATCCCGTCCAGAAGGGAGCTTGCCCATTGGTTGAAGGTCAATCCAAATACGGTGCAAAGGGCGTATAAGGAAATGGAAAATCAAGGATTAATTTTTACCGAAGGAAATTTGCCAAGCCGAGTCACCAGGGACGAGAAAATTTTGCGGTCGGTGCGGGAGGAGCTCATAATGGAGGCGGTCCACGCCTTCGTATCCACCGTCCAATCGATCAATGTCCCGGTCGAGGAGGCGGTCGCGCTGGTCAGGGAATTTTACGGGAAAACGGGAGAGAAAGAGGGGGACCGGAATGATCGAAGTGAAAAATATTAAGAAAAAATTCGGCCGGAAACAGGTCCTGAAAGGGGTCAGCTTTACGGCGAAAAAGGGAGAGATCACCTGCCTGATCGGGGTCAACGGCGTCGGCAAAACGACGATCCTGAAGGCGATCATGGGGCTCACCCCCTATTACGGAGGGGAGATCCTGATTAACGGGAAAAGAATCAATAAAGCGGCGTATGAAAAAATCACCTTTATTCCGGACGCCTTCATCATGCCGTCCTCCATGAAGATTTCCGAGGCGATGGCGTTTATGAAGGATTTTTATGCCGGCTGGAACGAGGAACGGGCAAGGGAGCTGCTCGAATTTTTCCGATTGAAGGAAGAAGACCGGATCGCCAATCTTTCGAAAGGGAATGTGGCGAAGGTCAACCTGCTTCTCGGGCTGGCCCTTGACGCGGATTTTGTGCTGATGGATGAACCCTTTTCCGGCATCGACATTTTCACCCGGGAACAAATCGCCGAAGTGTTCACCAGCCATCTGATCGAGGATCGGGGCGTCATTATTACCACCCATGAAATCAATGATATCGAACATCTCATCGACAAGGCGGTCCTGTTGGATGAGGGCGTCGTCGTCAAGGAGTTCGCCGTGGAAGAAATCCGCGAAAGGGAAGGAAAATCAGTCGTTGACGTGATGAGAGAGGTGTACCGGCCGTGAACAAATACTTGAAACTGCTCAATTTTGAACTGAACCGTTTTTTTAAAATCTATTTGGTGCTGATCGTCCTGACCGTCGTTCTGCAAATGACCGCGGTCATCGTCGAGTGCAGGCAATATTTGAAGCAAGCCAATGAAATGATATATGGGATGAATGCATCGAAGGAACAGTTTTTGGCCGATTATGGACAAATGTCTTTCGTGAATATTGTTACGAACGGATGGTTTATGTGGTCGATCGCCATCTGCGCCGTTACGTTGATCATCTATGTCTTCTTCATCTGGTATCGGGATTGGTTTGCAAGGAACACGTTCATCTACCGGCTTTTGACCCTCCCGACGGACAGGATCAATGTTTATTTGGCCAAAGCCACCGCCATCTTTCTGATGGTGCTCGGGCTCATTTCCCTGCAGCTGATCCTTTTTCCGGTTGAACAAGGGATTTTCCGGGCGATGATCCCGGACGATTTCAGGCAAGATCTGTCCACGGCGGACATTATTACCTTCTCCAAATACTTGACCGTTTTATTCCCCGGGACGTTGATCGAATTTGTCGCCCGCTACGGCGCCGGATTGATGGTGGTCTTAGTCTTGTTTACCGCCATCTTGTTCGAACGGTGCTACCGGTTCAGAGGGATCTTTTTCGGGGCCGGATACTGCGCCCTGGCCGCCGGCATCTTTCTATCGCCGATTTTGATCGAGATGTTCACGGAAAAAGTGTATTTATACCCGATTGAAAGGTTTTTTGCGGAAGTGGCCCTCGGGCTTTTCGTGTCCGGCATGTCGATTTTTATAAGCCGATTTCTATTAAACTACAAAATAAGGGTGTGACAGGGGATGCATGTGAAAAAGTATTGGAGATTGATCCTCCTTGCGACGGTCATCGTTTTTTCGGTGGGTGTGTATTACGTTCAAGCCAAGATAGCGGCCGACCGCTTTCCCGATTTTGCGATCAGGAAGGTAAGCGGGGATGAAAGGGAGGCCGAGCCCATCTACATTGACGGCTTTTATAATGAAGGCAATAAGGAGGAGACCCTTTGGATCCGCGCCGGAGGATCGGAATATTGGCGGCAGCGGTCCTATTTCGATCGGTTGGAAGGGGGAAATTTTATCTCCTTCACCAAACATCTGCAGAAAAAATACCGGAATTTCATGCGGGGAAAGGAAGAGAACGACGCTTACTATTTTGAAGACCGGGATTTTGTCGGCTATGCCGCCATCGAAACGAATCTGCTCCGCGGTTTTGAACCGACCGATTTTGCCTTTACCGTCGCCTGCCTGGACAAGAAAAGGAAGGACACGGTCTCATTCCGTCTGCCGGTTCCGGACAGGGAACGGTACACGATGGTTTATGTGGAAAAGGTCCACGTCATGAACGGGGTGATGAAAGTCATGACAACCAACGAAAGGTCGGATGGTTCAACTGAAGACCACGTGTATACCATTGATTGGAGAAGGAAAAAAATGCTCAACGACGAAAAAATATTTTCCTTCGTCAACGACGACGGGGGCAGTGGATACATGACGGCCTTTGTTGTAAAGGATGACAGAAAGCGAAGGGACCGGTATGCGGTTTTTGCCAAAATGCGGGTGGAAGATGTAGAGGGGGAAGACGGCCAAACGATCACAAACACAAAAAACGTGGAACTGGCCATCTATGACCTGGAAACCGGCGAACGGAAAAAGATCGGCCTTCCCGAAAAGAACGTCGCGGAAGCGAAACCGGCCCTGGTCAGCGGCTCCACTCTTTATTTCCAAAAACTCGCGGAAAACGGCATCCAAATCATTGCCTATGACTTGGAAAAGGGAAAGATCATTTCCGATCGGGTGTTTGCGGTCCCGCGTTCGGAAAGAGACTCTTCTTTGCGAGAGAGCATCATCAAATTGACGAACGAGAAGATTTATGTCGCCGTTCCCGATACGGATGCGAAAACCGGGAAAATCCTGATCGGCGATCTGAAATCGGGGAAAACCTTGTATGAAGGAAGAATCGCCGCAAAAGAAGGGAAAAACCTTCCGAAGGGTTACCGTATTACGCTTTTGGATCTTAATGTGGAAGGAACGTTCTGACCGCCGGGGGGAAAAGCGGTCCGGTTTCGGTCGGCCTGCCCCCTTTCGGCCTTGCGGCACTCACCTCCATCCGGCAGCAAAAACCGCCCGAGTGCTGCGCTTCATCCGATGGAAACGGCAAATGAGACGGTTCCGGCGAAACGGGCGGCCGTACGCCGGCCGAAGGGCAAAGGGAAGTTTTCTGGAGCAAGGGAAAAAGGAGCCGGAAACTGTGAAAGTTTCCGGCTCCTTTGCCGATTACGGTAAATGTTTCGGGAATCCAAGGATCCGCCGCCGATTCTTTTGATCCGCGCCGGCTTTTTCCGGGATTTCCCTTCGGAAAAACGGAACGGATGCCCCGGCGGAAAGAACCCGTCCTTTTGGTTTAACGGGTCCGTTGCGGGTTCCCTGGTTTAAGGCGTTCCAAATTTTTTATGTTTTTGGGGGGACCCTGGATCAGGCCTTTCCGAATTTAATGCTGCACCAATTGGTCTTCGTCGGCGATGCCGAGATGTTCTTTCAGCTCCCGGGAGATCTCGGCGACGGACTCCTCATCGAGGTCGTAGTAATAAATATTGTCGAGATACAGGTCTTTTCCTTCCAGCTTCAACGTTTCGATCGACCGCAAGGACCCGGCATATTTATGAAGGGCCACAAGGTTTTGGAACGTAAAGTTCGTGGTCAAGTTATCGCCCAAGCTGTTCAAAATGTCATCGTATTTCGTGATGGAAGAGATCGAGGCGCTTTTTTCGATGATCGCTTTTATGACTTGCTGCTGTCTTTGCCCCCTGCCGATGTCGCCCAGGGGATCTTGCTTCCGCATCCTGACATAGGCGAGGGCCTCCTCGCCGTTCAAGGTTTGCCGGCCGGCATGGATTGTAATGCGATTTTTCCGGTCTTTGCTGTCCATTTCCGAGAAGGTTTTTTCCACATCAACGGTAATGCCGCCGATGGCATCGACGATATCCATGAAGGCTTCAAAATTCAATTTGACGTAATAATCCACCGGCACGTCGAACAGTTCCTCGACCGTTTCAACGGCCAAATCCACGCCGCCCCAGAAATGGGCGTGATTGATCTTCGTTTCGTAATAGCCTGGAATATATACCCTGGAATCCCTTGGGATATGGACCATCTTGATCGTTTTGTCGTCCTTGTTGAAGGTGGCCAATATCAAAACATCGGAGCGGCTTTGTTTTTCCCCTTTCCGTTCATCCACCCCGATGAACAGGACGGAGAAATTGTCCTTTCCGGGGTAGACGGCTTCCACCCGCTTTTCCGATTTCTCGCCCCGTTCCAGCTGCTTATGGGCTTTGTTCGTTACGTTCGCGGCGAGGGTGGACAGGTAGATGGCGTAAGCCACGACGAGGATCAACAAGGCTGTCAGGGCATAGCCAAGCCAGCGCCACTTGCTTTTTTTCTTCTTCCTTCTTCCGGTTCTGCGATTTCCTCTCAATGCACGGGTTTTCTCGACCATACTTTTTCCTCTTTCGCAAAAAATTCGGTACAGCGCCCACTATTTCGGATTCACGATTTCCCTTTCCACATAATCGGTTTCGCCTTCGCTGATGAGCGCTTGCCCGTTCGTTTTCTCGGTCATCCATTGGCGGAAAACGTCCTGTTGTCCTTCCTCGACGTAAGTCTCAATTTCCACCCGGTCAAAATAGCGGATATCCTTTATCGGATAAGGTGAATTTCTCAATTCGTTTTCGATTTTCCCCAACCAGCTGTAATCGATGAAGGTGTGCATGATGCGCATCAATTTCCGTTCCACTACCCCGGCGGCGTCGATGCCCGACGATGCCGCCCGGCTGTAGGCCCGGACCAAACCGCCCGCCCCCAGTTTAATGCCGCCGAAATAACGGGTGACTACGACAACGGTATTTTTCAAGCGGCGTTTTTTCAGCACTTCCAGCATCGGGATTCCCGCCGTACCGCTCGGTTCGCCGTCGTCATTGGCCCTTTGGATCTGATCGTGTTCGCCGATGATGAAGGCGGAGCAATTATGGGTGGCGTCCCAATGTTTCTTTTTGATGGCCTGCAAAAATTGATAGGCCTTTTCTTCGCTTTCCGCGCGATCGACGTAAGCGATGAAACGGGATTTCTGGATGACGATTTCGTCCGTCCCGAATCCTTTGACCGTATAGTAGCAGGAGAGCACCGAATGTCCCCTTTCTGCAAATGCAAAAACGTACTTCAATTATTATAATTCTTCCTTTTGTTTCGCGCAATGAAGAAACGGGATCCTTTCATCCTTGCTGGCCGGGGAAGCGTTGCGGTTTTTTGCCCCTGTCCGGTTGATTTTTTTCCCCAGGAAAAAAAACCAGAAATAAAAAAATGAAGAAATTAATGGTAATATAAAGGGAGGGAATGCTCCCCAAATTGGGGCTTTCGGCCTACTGCGAGGGGTTAAACAAATGGCCGTTTTTCCTTTATTATAATAATACTAGTAATAATTTTATAAATAGAAAGTTTACGGGATTGATCGCTTCTCTGCCTTCGTCATCCTTTCCACGGAAAAATGCATTTTTTTACCAATTATATAACAGATTTCGCTCGATGAAAAGGCGGCTTTTTTCTTCTTTCTTCTTTTTAAAGGGGAGTAACATCGATGGGAACAAAATATTTGAATCCCAAAATCTTTGATGAAATTCTCGATAAAATGGTGCAGACCGTCGATAACAGCAAGAAGGAAATCATCTTCATCGGGGAGCAATGCCGGAATGACTATCAATCCATCCTGGAAGAGTTGAACCGGGTAAAAACGATACTGCTGGAAACGATCCGGGAAGGGGATGAGCTGGAGAAAAAAGCCCGCCAGGCAAGGAAAAGATTGGCGGAGGTCAGCCGTCAATTCAACAAATACACCGAAGAGGAAGTACGGGAAGCCTATGAATACGCCCATTCCCTGCAAGTGAAGTTGACCGTCACCCGGCAATTCGAAAAACAATTGAAGGAAAGACGGGATGAAATGGAAAGGCGGATCGCCGGATTAAAGGAGATGATCCAAAGGGCGGACAACCTTGTCTCCCAAGTCAATGTCGTCCAAAATTATTTGACCGGCGATTTGAAAAGTATTTCCGATTACATCCATGACACGAGCGCCAGGCAGGAATTCGGCCTGAAAATTTTTGAAGCCCAAGAGGAGGAGCGGAAAAGGCTGTCCAGGGAGATTCACGACGGCCCGGCGCAAATGTTGGCCAATATGATGATGCGGGCGGATTTTATCGAAAAGATCTATACCCATAAAGGAATGGAAGAGGCTTTAAAAGAGATCAAGGAATTGCGGAAAAACGCCCGGGACGCCTTGTATGAAGTCCGCCACATCATTTACAATTTGCGCCCGATGGCATTGGACGATCTTGGGCTCGTCCCGGTTCTGAAAAAATATTTGAACACCATTGAGGATTACCATAAAAAACCGAAGATCAACTTTGTTTATATCGGAAGCGAGGAAAGATTGCCGAGCAAAATGGAGGCGGCCGTCTTCCGCCTCATTCAGGAATCGGTGCAAAACGCCCTGAAGCATTCGGAAGCCGACACGATCGAAGTGAAACTGGAAATTACCGGCGGCAAAGTGAACGCGTTGGTTAAAGACGACGGAAAAGGATTCGACGTCAACCAAATCCAGCAGGGAACCTTCGGGATTTTGGGCATGAAAGAACGGGTGGAATTGCTGAACGGGACATTTCGGATCCAATCCAAAATCGGCGAAGGGACGACGGTTTTCATCGGGATCCCGATCAAAGAGGACGGATGAATGCCCGCCTTCGATCCGTCAAGGCTGGAAGGATTCGGGACGCTTCTTGGGATTTTGTCCTTGACGCCCATGCCCCGATCCGTCAAGGATCAAGGGAATCCCCATCCGGACCGGTCCCGTCGCCCGGCAAGGATATCGGCAATTCCCCGGAAAGGGCAAACGCATTTTTACCCATCATTGCCACGGCATGACGGTCGAATATCAGTTGTCCGGCCATGGGCCGGGCAACGCGAACGGTGCAAAGGGAGGGATCGATTTTGAAAACGAAAATCCTCATCATTGATGATCATCAATTGTATCGGGAAGGCATTAAAAGAATTTTGGAGTTCGAGGAAGGATTTGAAATTGTCGGCGAAGGGGAAGACGGGACCCAAGTCATGTCCCTCGTCCGCCGGCTGAAGCCGGATGTCGTCATTATGGATATCAATATGCCGAATATGAACGGCATTGAAGCGACGAGAAACCTGGTGCGGACATTCCCCAATACGAAGGTCATCATCCTTTCGATCCATGACGACGAAACCTATGTCTCCCACGCCTTGCAAACCGGTGCCAGCGGTTATCTTTTAAAGGAAATGGATGTCGAGGCGATGATCGAGGCGGTAAAGGTGGTGGCCGAAGGCGGGTGCTATCTTCACCCGAAGGTCACCAACAACCTGGTGAAGGAATACCGCCGGCTGATGGAAACGATCGTTAACAACAACCAGGGAAGCGGCCAGCGGCTGAACAGTTACCATGTCCGCCGCCCGTACCACCTGTTGACGCGGAGGGAATGCGAAGTTCTCCAATTGCTGGCGGAAGGAAAAAGCAACAAGAAAATCGGGGAAATTTTGTACATCAGCGAAAAAACGGTAAAAAACCACGTTTCCAACATTTTGCAAAAGATGAATTGCGTCGACCGCACCCAGGCGGTGGTCGAGGCGATCAAACGGGGCTGGGTGGAAGTCGGATGATCTGTCCCGGACAGGCGCAAAATCCGCCTGCCCGGTTTTTTTGTCCGTAAAAATCACCGGAATAAGAAGGAGAAAGATGGCTGAAAGGGAATATTAAATAATGGGCTTTCGCACCATGACGCAAACGACAATCGGCAAAGGGGGATGGTACATGAAAACGGCCATCGTGACTGACAGCACCGCCTACATTCCGAAGGACATCCGGGAAAAATTGAACATACATGTGATTCCGTTAAGCGTCGTTTTCGGAAATGAAAGTTACAAGGAAGAAGTGGAGATCACCATTGATGAATTTTATGAAAAAATTCGCCGGTCAAAGGTTCTCCCGAAGACGACCCAGCCTTCGACGGGGATGTTTACGGAGTTGTTCGAAAGACTGGCCAAGGATTATGACGCGGTCATCAGCATCCATTTGTCCAGCGGGATCAGCGGGACATACCAGGGCGCCGTTACCGCCGGAAACATGGTCGATTCGATTAAGGTTTATCCCTTTGACTCGGAAATCAGCTGCATGGCCCAGGGGCTGATCGCGATCGAAGCCGCGGAGATGGCGTTGAAAGGGGAGGAGCCGGAAACCATTCTGCGGCGGTTGGAGCAAATGCGGGCCAACATGCGGGCCTATTTCATGGTGGACGATTTGTCCCATCTGCAAAGGGGAGGCAGGCTTTCCGGAGCCCAGGCCTTGATCGGAAGCTTTTTGCAAGTGAAACCGATCCTTCATTTCCAAAACAAAGTCATTGTTCCTTTTGAGAAAGTCCGCACCCGGAAGAAGGCGGTCAGCCGGATTTTTGAGCTTTTCGGGGAGGATGCGAAAACGGGGCGGCCGATGAAGGCCGTGATCATCCATGGCAACAGGGAGGAAGAGGCATTGAAATGGAAAGAGGAATTGTCCGCCCTGTACCCCCATGTGGAATTTTGGATCAGTTATTTCGGCCCGGTGATCGCCACCCATCTGGGCGAGGGAGCCATGGGCTTGTGCTGGATCAAAGATTGAGTTTTTATTTCCGCTGAGGGAAGCATATCCGTTTTTCCCGCCGGATCTTTCTCTCCTTTGCTTAAGGGCTCCTTCTTCCGGAAGATCCGTGCCCGCGTGATGCGTCCGGAAGGTTTCGGACGGAGGAAACCGTTGTCCGCCGGCCGCGGCTTCCTGTCCGTATGCCGTGGCGGGAGGTTTTTCCTCTTTCGCGCCGTTTGACCGCGTTTGACCGCATGCTTCGTGCCAAGCAGGCGATCGGAAAATATCTTCGCTTTCTCTGTCAAGGCCGCAGGCTTGATGGGTTTCTGCTTCCGGATGGTCAGCCCATTATCGGCCGGTGCTCCCCTCCGGGACCTCCGGCCTTCCCGGGACTGCAGGTTTCCCTTTTCCGGGCGGATGGACTTCATCCCCGGACCTGCAGCCATCCCTTTTCCGGGGCTGAGTTTTTCCGGAGGCTTTCCGTACCGGGCCTATGCGTTTTTGGCCGGTTCTTTGCCCGGATGCGGCCGATGTTCCTTCCGCCGGTCGACGGATCGTGGCCCGTTTTCCTCGCTGCGGTCCGAAAGCCTTTTTCCTGCCCGTCGGCAAGTTTTGTCCTCCGTTTCATTTTCCCCAAGGAAGGTCCGCCAGGGGTCGATTTTGCCGCTCTTTTCGTTCCCCGCGATCCGGAATGGACGATCCCGCCGGCTGCGCCAAAAGCCGTGCGGATCCTCAATCCCTCCATCCCTCCATCCGATCCGGGATGGTCCTCTTTTCCCTCTTCTTTTGATCCGAAAACCTTCATTCCCTCATTTCGTGTTGAAAACTTCCGAATTTCCATATCGAACCGGGGTGATGGTCTTGCGCTTTTGCCTGGAGGACGGATTTCTCCGTCCGGAGCTCCTGTCGAAAACGAAAGGGGAAACCGATTTTTTCCGCATCGACGATTTGCGGGAGATCCCCGTGCGGGAGCGGGATGCTTCCTTTCCCTTTGACCGTTCCCTGCAGCTCCACCTGGCGGGGAAGAAACTGCTTCTCGAAGAGATCCCCTTTCCGTTGGCGCTCGTCCATTTCCATGCCGAAAGGGGCTATATCGCTTATGGAAAAGGGGTGGAAAGGCGGAGCGGAGGTTATTTTTGCCACCGGTGCCACAATGAAAATCCGCGCCTTTTCCACGTCTTCCCCTGCGCCCGCTGCCGAAGGGAATGCGCCTATTGCCGGCGATGCCTGATGACGGGCAGGATCAGCCAATGCACCCCCCTTCTCGAATGGCGGGGGCCTGAACCTGCCGTTCTGGGCCGGGGGCAGTCCGCCTGGCAGGGGGAATTGCAGCCGGCCCAACGGGAAGCGGCCGGCCGGATTGTCCGGGCCATCGAGAAAAGGGAGGCGCTGATCGTTTGGGCGGTATGCGGAGCGGGAAAGACCGAGATGCTTTTTCCCGGCATCGGGCGGGCTTTGAAGGAAGGGATGCGGGTGGCGATTGCCACCCCGAGGACGGATGTGGTCTTTGAATTGGTCCCCCGTTTGAAACGGGCCTTTCCAACCGTTCCGGTCGCCGCCTTGTACGGCGGCAGCCAGGAACGGTTCCGCTTCGCCCCGCTCTCCGTTTCCACCACCCATCAGCTGCTCCGTTTTTACAAAGCCTTCGACGTGCTCATCATCGACGAAGTGGACGCCTTCCCCTTCTCCTGCGATGAAATGCTGCAAACCGCGGCGAACCGGGCAAAAAAGGACACGGGGGCGCAAATTTTTTTAACGGCGACCCCGAGCGAAAAATGGAAAAGGGAATGCCTCCGGGGATTGAGAAATTGTGTGATCTTGCCCGCCCGTTTTCACCGCCGTCCCCTTCCCGTTCCCCGTTTTGTTTGGTGCGGAAACTGGCGGAAGGCCATTCGGAAAGGGCAGCTCCCGGCCAAAGTGGCCGATTGGGTGAGGGAACGGGTGCGGCGCGGCAAACGATGCCTCGTCTTTTTTCCCGATGTCGAGCGGATGGAGCAGGCGCTCCCGCTGTTTCTTTCCTTCTGCCCCGGCGCCTTGTCCGTCCACGCCAATGATCCGCAGCGGAAAGAGAAGGTGGAAAAAATGCGTAAGAAGGAAGTGCTTGTTTTGCTGACGACGACCATCCTCGAACGGGGCGTCACCTTCCCCGATATTGACGTGGCCGTAGTCGGAGCGGAGGACGATATTTTCACGGAAAGCGCCCTTGTCCAGATCTCCGGACGGGTGGGCAGGCATCCGGACTATCCGGACGGGGATGTCGTCTTTTTCCATTACGGGAAGACAAGGGCGATGATCGAAGCGAAAAAACACATCATGTGGATGAACCGGGAAGCGGAAAAAAGAAAACTGTTGAGCCGATATTAATCGAAAAGGAGGAATCAGGATTTGCCTTTCTTCCGGTCCTGCGATTGTTTGTTGTGCGGTTCTCCCTTCGTCCCGGATATCGGCTGGAACACCTTTTTCCTCGGAGAAGCGGAGGAGGAAGTTTGCCGGGAATGCCGGAAAAAACTCGTGAAACCGGAGGGGCCCCTTTGCCCCCTCTGCAGCAGGCCGTTAAATAAAGCCGGGGAAAAATACCGCCGGGGGAACCGGTGCCGGGATTGCCATTTTTGGGAAAAAAGCGCAAAATTCCGCGGCGTCCTGGAAAAAAATATTTCCCTTTACGAATACAACGGCTTCCTCCAAGAGGTTCTGTACCGGTTCAAATACCGGGGCGATTATAAAATCGCCCGCGCCTTTTCCCGGGATCTGAAAAACGCGGTGAAACGGCTTCCCTTCGATGCCGCCGTTCCGATCCCGTTGAGCGAAGAGAGGCTTTACGAGCGGGGATTTAATCAGGCGGAAGCGCTGATCGCCGAAGCCGGCCTTGAGCCGCTGCATGCCCTGACCCGGGTCCATTCGGAAAAACAGGCAAAGAAATCGAAAACGGACCGAATCCTTCTTGCCGGAGTTTTTCAGCTCCATCCGGCATCCGGGGATGTCAAGGGAAAAACCCTTTTGCTGGTCGATGACGTTTATACGACCGGCTCCACCGTGCGCCATGCGGCGCGGGTGCTGAAAGAGGCCGGAGCCCAAAAAATCCTTTCCCTGACCGTGGCAAGAAGTTAAATTGTTAAATTTTTTTCCAATTCCTGTTTTCTTTTTTTTATAATGGAAATGGACGGAATATTTTCCAGAGCGTATGCGCATGAACTTGGAATGTGAAATTATTTCCTTTCGTTTATCCGGAAAAAATGTTCGTCTGCGGGGGAGTGGAGATGAATCTGTTGAATTGCCCGAAATGCGGCAAATTATTTGTGCAAAACGCCGGCCAGGAACTTTGCCGGGAATGCTTTTTGGAAGAGGAAGAGGCCTTCCAAAAAGTCAACAATTTTCTTCGCGACCGGAAAAACCGGATGGCTACGATGATGGATATCATTGAAAACACGGGTGTAAGCCAGGATCTCATCATCAAATTTATCCGGAAAGGGCGGATTCAGGTCATCCATTTTCCCAACCTGGCCTATCCTTGCAGCCGCTGCGGAAAATTGATCAGGAAAGGGAACCTGTGCGAGGATTGCATAAACGAGCTGCGCAATGATTTGGAAGTTTTTGAGAAGGAACGGGAGCGGCAGGAAAAGCTGCATCTGAACACCTACTATATTAACAGGGGACCGGAAAACATGAAAAAATAACGGGGACGGCGCCGGCGGGATCTGGCCTTCGAAAGATCATTGGCGGTTTTGCGGAAGACCGGTTGAAAGCGATTCCGAAGCCGCCCTTTATTTTTAGGGGCCTGCGGGGCCCCGGGAAATTCCTGTCCGCCGGGCCTCGGTTTCAAAAGAATCCCGGTTTTAAAAAGCCCGCCGGCAGACCTCCGCTGCGGCATTCGGATCCTGCCGGCGAAGTCCGAACGGGCGTTTCACATGGCGCAGCCAGAGGAAAATCCGAAACGGAGGATGACCTTCCTGCCAAAACGGGCCCTTGCAGCACCCCCTTCTTCCGGGCCGGGAAGGATTCGCCCGCGGGCGGGCCGGTTGAAATCGGAAGAAAAGAACCATTAAACATTGGGATGATGATGACGATATATATGCTAGATGAACGGAGCGGAAATGAAAGAGAGGGTTGGATATGAAAATCGATCCATTCGGTCCGACCGGAATTCACCCTTACAAACAGCCTTATCCCAGGGCCTTATCGGCCAATCATAAAAAAACGAAGGACCGGCTGGAAATCTCCAGCGAAGCGATAAAGCTGCAGCAACACTCCTCGGTGATCGCCGACCGGAAAAAGAAGGTTTCCGAAATCAGGAGCCAAATCGAGAGCGGGACGTACAAGATCGATGAAAAGGAACTGGCCAAGGCGATCTTTCGTTATTATTTCGGCGATCGCTGAGCCGATCAACATTATCCCGGGAGGTGAAGGGGATGGACGTGCAAGGGATCATCGACATAATGGCCAAACAAACGAGGATCTATGAAAAACTTTTCCAGCTGGCGAAGGAAAAAACGGAAGCCATCAAAGTGAACGATATCGATACCCTCAACCGGATCACCGAACAGGAACAAGTCCATGTGGCCGAGCTGCAACGATTGGAATCGGAACGGGCGGGACAGATGGAAAAGGCGGCCGGAGGAAACGGCTCCCTGACGCTGTCGGAATTGTTGCAAAAGGCGGATGAAAAGGACTTGCTGCAAAAGACGGCGGAGGAATTATCCGACATTTTGAAGAAATTGAAAGAAGCGAATGAATTGAACCAGGAACTTTTGTATCATTCCTTGCAGTTCATCCACTTTTCACTAAGCCTGGTCCGGCCGGGGGAACCGGCTTCCGGGTATGGCCCGGAAGGTCAGCATAAAGCGTCCGGAAGGCGGCAAAGCAAACCGTTGCTCAATACGAAGGTGTAAAAGGTCAGGAACGGAGGAAAAGAAGATGATTCCCACATTCCACGGTTTAGAGACGGCAAAAAGGGGACTTTCGACCCAACAGTCCGCATTATTTACCGTCGCCCATAATATTGCCAATGCCAATACCGAAGGTTATTCGAGGCAGCGGGTAAGTTTTTCCCCGACGAATCCCTTTCCGGGCACCGGGCTCAACAGGCCGGACATCCCCGGGCAGATCGGAACGGGGGTTACGGCGGGAAAAATCGAAAGGATCCGCGACGCCTTCCTCGACCGCCAATACCGTTTGGAATCCAATAAGCTCGGCTATTACGGAACGTTGGCGGATTCTTTGGGGAAAATTGAGGAGATCATGAACGAGCCGTCGGAAAGCGGCCTCCATTCCGTGATGGAAAAGTTTTGGAAAGCCCTGCAGGATTTGGCAAACCATACGGAAAACACCGGGGCCCGCGAAGTCGTCGCCTCCACCGGGGAGATGCTCGCGGAAACGATCAACTACTATTACCATTCTTTGGTCCGCATGAAAGGTGAAATCGGAAATCAAATCTCCGTCAAAGCGAAAGAAATCAACAGCCTCCTTTCCCAAATCGATCAGCTGAACAAACAGATCGCAAGCATCGAGCCGAGCGGCCAGCTGCCCAACGATCTGTATGACCGCCGGGATTTGCTCGTTGACCAGCTTTCTTCCTTGGTCAACATCAAAGTGAAGACCGTCGTTCCGAAAAATTACGGAAAGGCTGATCCTTCCGCGGTCGGGGTCTATCAAATCGAACTCGTCAAAAACGATGGTTCTTCCTACATCCCGCAGGTTTATCTCATCCATGCCGATTATGCTTCCGGCAGAACCGCCGTCAATGAGGTCAAGGTGCTGGATGAAAACGGGCAGTCCGAATCCCTGTCGGGAAGCGTGCAGACGGTCATGGTCGGGGAGCAAAGTTTGCCGGATTTCTCCTTCCTTGGGGAATTGGGGGCCTTGATCGAGAGCTTCGGCTATCAGGACAGCGGCCAAGTGAAAGGGATTTATCCGGAAATAATTCAAAAACTGCACAATTTCACTTTGGCCTTCGCCAATGAATTCAATGCCGTCCATCAGGCCGGATACAGCCTGGGAGGAACCGACCCGTCCAATCTGAACTTTTTTGAATTCGATTCCGCCAATCCGGCGGGAACGATCCGGGTCAGCCAAACGATCCTGGAAGATACGAGCAAAATCGCCGCCGGGCTGAATTCCGGCGATTCCGGGGATAACGGAAACGCCGCCCTCCTTGCGGCCATCAAATCGAAGAACTTTAACGATTATATTACGAAGGCCCAACTGCCTCCCAACATGAATGGAACCATCGATTCCTATTATGCCGGCATTATCGGCAAATTGGGCGTCGATGCCCAAAACGCCATAAAAGACCGGGACAACGTCCAGGTCTTGGTCGATTCGGTCGATTACAACCGGAAATCGATCAGCTCCGTTTCTCTGGATGAGGAAATGACGAACATGATCACGTTCCAGCATGCCTATAACGCATCGGCAAGGATCATCACGGTCATTGACGAAATGATCGATAAAATCATCAACGGCATGGGCATCGTGGGACGTTGAAGAAAGAAATAGAGGGCAGGCCCGGAGGCGGGCGCACATCGCCGCCCGCCGGGAGGGGCGATAAGGATTTTCAGAGAATTCGAGGATAGGTGGTGAACGCGATGCGGGTAACCCAATCCATGTTATCCCAAAATATGATCCGGAATCTGTCGACAAGCTATAATCGATTGGAAAAACTGCAAAATCAGCTGCTGACCAAAAAGAAAATTACCCGTCCTTCCGACGATCCGGTCGTGGCGATGCTCGGTTTAAGCTACCGGACGGATGTGAACCGTATTGAGCAGTATCAAAGAAACATCGGCGAGGTTACCAACTGGCTGGACACGACCGATGCCGCCCTGGAAGAGGCCGTCCAGGTGCTGCAGCGGATCCGGGAACTGACGGTGCAGGCGGCCAACGGGACGTATGAAGAAAATCAAAGGGGCTTCATCGGGAAAGAGATCGAGCAGCTGAAGGAGCAGCTCTTGCTGATCGGGGACACGGATATCGCCGGAAAATATATTTTTAACGGATCGAAAACAAATGTGCGGCCGAACGGGACGTTTGCGACAGGGGATATTGAAATTGAAGTCTTTAACGGCATCCGGATGAAGGTGAACACGGACGGGCAGGCCCTTTTCGACGATTTATTTGAGGACACCGGCGTCCTTCAACGGCTGATCAATGATCTGAACAATCCCGCGGTTCCGGACGACCAGCTGGACGGCTATATCGATGAGGTTCAATCGGTCATCGACCGTTTCCTGGCGGAGCGGGCCAACATCGGCGCCAAGCAAAACCGGGTGAAGATGATGGAGGACCGTTTGTCGAAACAGGAGGTCATCGCCAAAGATATCTTGTCGGCGAACGAAGATGTGGACGTGGAAAAGGTGATCGTGGAACTGACGACCCAAGAATCCGTCCATCGGGCGGCCCTTGCCGTCGGTGCCCGCATCATCCAGCCGACCCTCGTCGATTTTCTGAATTAAGCTATTCCTGCGCGGATAGCTTTTTTCTTTATGTCCTTCATGCCCGCGCCTTCCCCGCCTTCCGCATGCGGGGAGGCCGAGGTTTATTCAACTTTTTCTTGATGTTCTTGATGTCCGCCTTCTTCTGGTAACCGTTTTGCTTCGATCGCTTTTGTTTTTTCTTGATTCATGAGACAATGAACGGGAGGGAAAGGGATGCGGCTTCCGCAAATCCGGATGGAATCCGTGATGGCCAGGATCGGCCTGGTGCGGGAAAAACCGGTCCAGTCCATCGAACAGCCGAAGGCGATCGTTACGATCCGGCAGCCGAAAGCCATCTTGGAAATCGAAACGGAAAAGGGAAAACTCGTCATCGATCAAACGCAGGCTTGGGAAGACCGGAATTTGCAAAATATTTTGCGGACGAACGAAATGTATGCGGAGAAAGCCTATCAGGAATGGCTGAAAAACATCGCCCGAAGAAGGGATCAGGGCGATGAACTGATGCGGATCGAAAACGGGGGAAATCCGATCGCCAGACAGGCGGTCGAAAACAGCGAAGGGGAGGAAAAACGGTTCAATGTCGGCTGGGTGCCTTCCTTTTTCAGCGTCAAATTCCATTATAAACCGGCGAAGGTGCATATCCGTGCCGTGCCGCAAAAGCCGGTGATCGAGGCGCTGCCGCGAAAACCCGTTCATACGTACATCCCGGGAGAGGTCCGCGTGTATATGGAGCGCTGGCCTTCGTTAAAAATCGATTTCGTTCATCTGTTCGACGAAAAGGTATAGAGGGTGAAACCCATGAAAATTAAAACGAAATACTTTGATGAAATAGACGTTGATGAAAAGGATATGATCACTTTTGAAAACGGGATCCCCGGATTTTGGGAAGAAACGAGGTTTGTGATTCTCCCGTTTACGGACGACGGGCTTTTTGAGATCATGCAATCGGTCGCGACGCCGGAACTCGCCTTTGTCATCACCGATCCTTTCTTCTTTTTTAAAGACTATGCGTTTGATTTGGAAGATGCGGCGGCGGAACAGCTGGGGATCGAAAGGCCGGAAGATGTAAAGGTTTCCGTGATCCTGACGGTCCATGATCCCTTCGAAAACACGACCGCTAACCTGCAGGCTCCCGTCGTCATCAACCGGAAAAACCGCAAGGCGAAACAGGTCGTTTTGAACAATGTCCCCTATACCACCAAGCATCCGCTGTTTCCGAAAAAGGGTGCCGATGCCGGCGGAGGGGTGAAATGATGCTCGTATTAACCAGAAAAAACGGCCAATCGATCCAGATCGGGGAAAACATCCGCATTACTATCCTGGACGTCCAAGGGGAACAGGTCAAGATCGGCATCGAGGCGCCGAAATCGCTGGAGATCTACCGGAGTGAAATTTACGAACAGATTCAAGCGGAAAACCGGCTGGCGGGCAGCCTTACCCCAGGCCTTTTGGACCTGGTAAAAAAGTCCTATAAAAATTAAAAAATTTGTCTGTTTCTATTAAAACTTTTCCCTCGCTTTCCGATATAAAGGATGCAACGGTTTACGAGGGCGGCCGACCTCAAAACCCGTTTACCAAAGCGTTCACAAGGATGTGAACAAAAAAATTCAAGGAGGAATCGGTAATGAGAATCAACCATAACATTTCGGCGTTGAACACCTATCGCCAACTTTCTTTCAACAACACCCAAACGGCGAAAAACCTTGAAAAACTTTCTTCCGGTTACCGGATCAACCGCGCCGGCGACGACGCCGCTGGTCTCGCCATCTCCGAAAAAATGCGCGGGCAAATCCGCGGCCTGGAAATGGCGACGAAAAACGCCCAAGACGGCATCAGCCTGATCCAAACGGCGGAAGGCGCCTTGAGTGAAACCCACGCGATCCTGCAACGGATTCGTGAACTGGCCGTGCAAGCCGCCAACGACACGAACACCGACAACGACCGTGCGGAACTGCAAAAAGAAGTGGACCAATTGATTGCAGAAATCGACCGCATCGCCGATACGACCCAATTCAACACCAAAAATCTGTTGAACGGCTCAGGAACCGGAATAGTATTCCATATCGGCGCGAATCAAGACCAAAATGTGACTTTGGATATTTCTAGCATGAAAGCCGATGCGTTAGGTTTAGTAACATCAGGAAAAGACACGAGCGGCAATCCGATTACAGTAAACTTAAAAATTGATACCCAATCTGATGCGAATGCTGCTATCACTACCGTTGACAAAGCGATTGACAAAGTTTCTTCCGAACGGGCAAAACTCGGGGCCATGCAAAACCGTCTGGAACACACCATCAACAACTTGGGCGCCGCCGCTGAAAACTTGACGGCTGCCGAATCCCGGATCCGTGACGTGGATATGGCAAAAGAAATGATGGAATTCACCAAGAACAGCATCCTGACCCAAGCCGCGCAAGCGATGCTGGCGCAAGCCAACCAATTGCCCCAAGGCGTCCTGCAATTGTTGCGCTAATCGGCAAACGAGAGACTTCGAAGTCAATTCTTCGGAGTCTCTTTTTCTTTGCTTGCGGATGTAACGCCGGCCTGCGGGGGAATTTACAGGTCCGGCATAGGCGCAGGTCTGCGGGTGGGACCGGGCGGGAGCAACCGCTTTCCCGAATCATACCAATGACTGGAACGGCCGTGAAACAACGGCCGCTTTTTCGTGAAAAGGAAATTGGAAATTTTCAAAGTATGAGTAAAATATTTGCGGGCAAAGTTTAGCCCTTCAATAGGTGAGCGATCGAAGACGCCCTTTTCAAGTAGGTGAGCGATCGAAGACGCTCATCCAATGAAGGGGGAACCCGGCATAAGCGCGTCGGGTAAAGACAAATCATGAAAAAGGGGCTGACTCGGCAGAATAAATAAGACAACTGAAGGAGCAAAAACCATGGAGTATCAAGAATATCCGGATATCCAAACGATTGAAAAGATTGCTTGGAAGGAAATGGCGGGGATTTTTTCAACCATCGTGAAAAAAAACGGATTTCTCCGCATCATTCTATTCACTGTACCTTTTCTGTTTTTTGTTAACCTGTTAGGGGCATCGATGTTGGACAAACGGCAGCGGATGTCGGACACGGGAAAGGATGATGGACATTTTTTGCCCGATGATGGACGTTTTTTCCCGGATGATGGACATTTTTTCTGTGATGTTGGACAAATTTTTTTCCATGTTGGACAAAAAATTTCAAATGATGGACATTTTTTTGAAAATGTTGGACAGTCCCATGCGGTGTTGGACGTTTTTTCTCAGATGTTGGACGATCCGGTTATAATGTTGGACAGTCAGCCGGGAAAGGCGGACGGAATGTTGAACGAATTCCTCCAGATGTTGAACAAAAAGGATCCATTCTTGAACATTTGGCAAAAAATGTCGAACATTGTGCTTTGGATGTGGAACGATCCGGAGATGAAGAATAGAAAAATATCGAACATTCCGGTCCGGGAATCGTATGTGTAAAATTTTTGGTCCTTTGTCAAATGTTGGGGTGGAGGCCTGCGGCCTTACCCCACATGGACCCCGATTCTTTTATACTTGTATGTAAGCAGGATCCTGGCCCTTGCCCGCTCGAAGTTCCTGAATCCATACGCATTTCGCTTCATCACTTTCGTGTGGTTATTGATCCCTTCCAAAAAGCCATTCGTGTAGCCAAAAATAAAACTGTTCAGGATTTCCATTTCCCAATTCCTCAAAGTCCGAACACAGCGTTGAAACGCTTCAATCCCTGACTCTTCGACACGTTGATAAAATTGATGCAATTCTTCCTTGGTTTGAAGGATGCCTTCCGCCCCATTTTCTTTGGCCAGCTCCAGCCAACGGCAAAAGGCCTCTTTCCGTTCATAGGCTTTCTTCAGCGCCTCCGACTTCTGGAGGTATCGGTTGAAATACCAGCGTTCCTTTGCGTTTAATTCCTCCTTCTTTATATAAAAGATCCTCCTTATCCGCTTGCATTTCTTCCGGTCATACTCACTCCATGCGGCCTGCTCGTTCCTTCTCACCTGATCCGGCGCCCAATACACATACCGGCAATCATGAAACCGGTCGGCGATGATCAAGGGGCGATCCAGCGCCTCCCGCACGGCCAGCTTAAAGGAATGGCTCATATCCATAATGACCGTTTCCACCTGGGCCCCATACTTTTTTAGGTAACGGCTGATGGTTTTCTTCTTCCGATTGGGCAAAATCCTGCG
>Ga0207870_100141_pt1 | contig 71729 bp, 53 predicted proteins | sample CeladaPassage60B_FD_187477 | JGI IMG/M metagenome (GOLD analysis project Ga0207870, IMG submission 187477) | Cellulose-adapted microbial communities from the Joint BioEnergy Institute, USA - Passage3 60B (SPAdes) (version 2) | ecosystem: Engineered > Bioreactor > Continuous culture > Unclassified... | reverse complement strand
ATACACGTGCAATTCAAGTGCCGTAGGAAGATTGCGGAAGGTCATCCATAATGGCCAACATTACTGACACTTCCGGAATCGATTTACAGGAACTGGCAAAAACATTAGTTGTGGTGTACAAAATGAGGGCGCCTGAATTATTGATCTGATAACCATCCCGAGAAAATCTTGACACATACCTTCATCTTTTTTTAATGTTTTTTTAAAATTTTTCCGTATATAATATAATAGACACGTTTTGGACGGAGATGGAACATCATGGAAAATCATCCGCACAAAGCAGGCAAGTTCCTCTGAAAGTTTGAAACAATATCCAGTTTTTGGGCGTCTAATAGGAAGGGAAAACTATTTCCTTTGTAAAAACAAGGGGGATCAAGATGAAACAGCCGTCGCTGACAATCGTGGTACCGTGCTATAACGAAGAGGAAGTGTTTCCGACTACGCTCAGGCAGCTGAAAAATACCGTGACCCGATTAATCAAGGAAGGGTATGTGGATAGAAACAGCAAAATTTTGTTCGTCGATGACGGAAGCCGGGATTCGACGTGGGATCTGATCAAAAAGGCGTACACGGAAGACAGCATGGTCAACGGGCTGAAACTGTCGAGAAATTTCGGCCACCAACGGGCGTTGATGGCCGGCCTGGAGGAAGCTTCCCGCTATTCCGACTGCGTCATTTCCATCGACGCCGATCTCCAGGACGATATCTCCGTCATCAAGGAGTTTGTGATCAAATATTTGGAAGGTTACGATGTGGTGTACGGGGTCCGCAAACGGCGGGAAACCGATTCCTTTTTCAAGCGGACCACGGCTCAAATGTTTTACCGGCTGATGGAAAAGATGGGCCTGCCCCTCGTATACAACCATGCGGATTACCGGCTGTTGAGCCGGCGCGCCCTGAACGCCCTTCTCCAGTATAAGGAGGCGAACCTTTTTTTAAGGGGAATTGTCCCCCTTTTGGGCTTTAAATCGGCCAAGGTGTATTATGACCGGAAAGAAAGGGCGGCCGGGGAGTCGAAATATCCGCTGCCGAAAATGCTGGCCCTGGCCTTGGACGGAATCACTTCCTTCAGCGTCAAGCCGATCCGGCTGATTACGGCCATCGGCTTTATCAGTTCGCTGATCAGCTTTTTGGCGGCTGTCTACGTCCTTGTGCAAAAATTCTCCGCCGATCCCGTCGGCGGCTGGGCGTCGATCATGATTTCCCTCTGGTTTATCGGGGGCCTGCTCCTGATCAGCATCGGCCTGATCGGGGAATATGTCGGGAAAATCTATGAAGAAGTAAAGGGGCGGCCCCGGTACATCCTGGAAGAACGGTTGCAACATTTCAGCCAAGAATATAAGCGGCCGAAACAGCAGGTGGGCAAATGAAGATCCAAAGTCCTTTCATCAAGTTTTTGGGCGTGGGCGTCATCAATACGTGCATCGGGCTTTCCGTGACCTTTCTTTGCCTGACCTTGTTCGGCCTTCCCTACTGGCCTTCCACGTTTATCGGAAATGGCGCCGGCGCGTTGGCCAGCTTTTTTTTGAACCGGAGGTTTACTTTCCGAAGCGATGTCCGGGTCGGTTCCGGCCTGTTCCGCTTTATTCTCGTCATTTTCCTTTGCTATCTGCTTTCCTACAAGGCGGGCTTGGCGCTGGCCGAGGGGGCGTTGCGGCATCTGGAGCCGGTGGAAAGGTATACGGAAGAATGGGCCGTCCTTTTCGGAAACGGCCTGTATACGGTCACCAATTATTTCGGACAAAAATGGTTTGTCTTCCGCAAAACGAAAACAAACAGGGAATGGGGGGGAGAATATGGCAAGAAAATTTTGCAATAAACCGTTTTTCATCGGGATCGCCTGCCTCATCATCGGATTATGGACAGCCCCCTATTTTATCCTCGGCGAAGATGCCCATATGCGGATCCATGACAACTTGGACTCGAACATCGCCTGGTATAAGGTGCTGAAAGAAAGTGGGCAGCTGTTCGCCCCCGGGGATGCGCCGATCGGACAGATCATCAACGGGGAATTGAAGCGGAATGCCTTTTATACGGAGTTTTATGCCATGATCGCTCTGTTCATGGTCTTCCCCCCGGTCATCGCCTACGGGCTCAGCCAACTGATCACCCGCCTTCTCGCGTTTATCGGCATGTATTTGCTGCTGAAGGATTTCATCGTCAAAGACGAAAGGGCCTGGTTCATTCAAATCGGGACGGCCTTGACCTTTTCCTTGATTCCCTATTGGCCTTCGGGGATGCTGAGCATTTTGGGCATGCCCCTTGCCCTGTGGGCGTTTTTGCACATCCGGGCGGGGAAGGCCAAATGGTTCCATTATTTGATATTGACGGGTCTGCCCTTTTTGTCCAGCTTCGTCCTCGGTTTTTTCTATTTTTTGACGGCGATGGGCGTTGTTTGGCTGATCGACGCCATCCGGACAAGGAAATGGAACGTCCGGTTCCTGCTTGCGATTGTTTACATGACCGGCATTTATCTGCTGATGGATCACCGTTTGGTCACTTCCATGCTCCTTTCCCATGAACCGACAAACCGGGACGTTTTTTACGAATCGAAAAACAGCCTTGCGGCCACTTTCAAATTGATCTTGAAAAACTATATTTTCGCCCATAACCAGGACCGCTCGGTCCACGACAAATTGATCCTGCCCTTCTCCCTGCTGTGCCTCGTTTACGTGATCTGGAAAAAAAGATGGAAGGAAGAGAAGCTGTTTCTTTTTCTCCATTTCTTTCATCTCGCTTTGTCCGCCTGGTACGCCTTCTGGTTCTACGAAGGGTGGCAGCCGCTGAAAGAACGGGTCGGCATCCTGAATTCCTTCAATTTTTCCCGTTTCCATTATTTCAGCCCGGTTGTCGTCTATGCCCTCTTCGCCTTGTCGTTAAAGATCCTGGCGGATGCGGTGAGATCATGGCCTTTTTTGGGCGGGGAGAGGACGGAACGGCTGGGGAAGGCGGCCGCCGCCGGCCTGGTTTTGGCCCAGTTTCTCATCCTTGTTCCGTACAACGAGCAAATCTATTACCGCCACTCCCCGAGCTTCAAACAGTTTTACGCGGAAAAGCAGTTTCAGGAAATCAAAGCCTATATCGGAAAACCGGCGGAGGACTACCGGGTGGCCAGCATCGGCATCCATCCGGCGATCGCCCAATACAACGGCTTTTATACCCTCGATACCTATAACAATATCTATCCTTTAAGCTATAAATTGGAATTCCGCAAAATCATCGAACGGGAACTGGAAAAAGACAAAACGATCCGGGATTATTTCGACCATTGGGGCGGCCGCTGCTATATTTTCACCGCCGAGCTGGGCAAACATTATATGTTTTCGAAACGATCGGAACGGGTGATCAAAGACTTGGATTTGAACACGGAACAGTTCAAAAAAATGGGCGGGGAGTATATCCTTTCGGCGGTCCCGATCCTTAACGCGGAGGAAAACGGTCTCGCCCTGGAAAAGGTATTCGAGGACGACGATTCCTGGTGGAGGATCTATTTGTACAGGGTGAACGGATGATTTGCAAACCGGGGCATTTTAAACGGGAAGGACGCTGCGGATCGCCTGCCGGTCCGCCGCCTTCCCGCAGAAAATGGGTGAAGCCCCCGCCTGACGGCAGATTATGCTAGCTGAACCAAGTTTCGCTCAATATACGGATTCCTTGGATCATTTCATTTTCGCTTAATCCGCCGAATCCCATAAGGATTTGCGGGTAAGGCGAAGGCGGGTTGTCCATCCAATAGTTGGATGTCGGGTAAACGCGGATGCCAGCATTTTTTGCCGTTTGAATCAGATGTTCCTCCGTATCGTCGCTTTTCACCTCCAGGATGACATGGAGTCCGGAATCTTCTCCGATGATCCTCACGTTGTCTCCCATATACGTTTGAATCGTCCGGATCAGCATCATATGTTTTTTCTGGTAAACATGCCTCATTTTCCGGAGATGCTTTTCCCAATAGCCTTCACGCATAAATAGGTAAAGGGTCTTTTGATGAATTTTTGAAACAGGCTGCTCATATATGGAAAAATTCATTTTATACTTCGTCATCAACGGTTTCGGCAAGATCATGTAGGCGATGCGAACGGAAGGCAATAGCGATTTGGAAAACGTGCCCAAATAGATGACCCGGCCGTGGGGATCCAATCCTTGCAAAGCCGGGATCGGTTTCCCTTTATACCGAAATTCGCTGTCGTAATCGTCTTCAATGATATATCCGTTTGCCCGCTCCGCCCACCGGATCAGCTTGATGCGGCTGGCGACGGGCATAATGAATCCAAGGGGAAATTGGTGCGAAGGGGTAACATACACGAAACGGGCTTCACTTTTTTCCAGTTTTTCCAGATGAATGCCTAGCCGATTCACCTCAATGGGGATGACCGGAAAGCCGTGATGGAGAAAGATTTCCCTCGCCCCATCATAACCCGGATTTTCAAAAGCGATCGGATGGCGTTTTGCCCCGATGATTAAACAGAGGAGGCTGAGCAGCTGCTGGATTCCTCCGCCGATGATGATCTGATCGGGAGAACATACCACTCCCCGCGATTGATACAAGTATTTCGCAAGTTCGAGGCGAAATTCGGGCTCTCCCTGCGGCTCTCCATAGGAAAAAATTTCCTTTTCCCGCATCACTTGATTGCTTAACTTTTTCCATACCGCAATGGGAAAACTTTCCCGATCAATATTCCCGTGCCGAAAATCAATCCGGATATCGGTTTTGGCTGGCATATGCCGGTTCCTCTGGTCGAATAAAGAAAGCTTCTTGTGCGAATGGATGGCGGACGGCCGATCTTCCATTTCGGCGGCATAATACCCGCTTTTCGGTTTGCTGATCATGTACCCTTCCGCCATTAATTGTTGATAGGCGGCTTCCACCGTGTTTTTGCTGACTCCCAGATGCCGGGCCAGTTTCCGGATGGACGGCAACCGGGTGTTGGGGGGAATCCGTCCCGCTTCCATTTCTCCCCGGATGTAATCATAAAGTTGGAGATATAGGGGTTTATCCGCGTTTTCGTCAAAGGTTGGCGTGATTTCAAACATGTGGTGACCACCCGCATTCCAATCTGTCCCTATATAATTTTCAAAAACTGTACCTTTTGTTGGGGTTAATTTGAGATTATATTAATTTTATCAAATGCCAATGGCTGGAGTAATCCCGTCGTTTGCAATAGCGGTTCCAGGGATTCAAAGCGGCCGGTTGATCCGGAAAGGTTGGAGGGATCGGATGTTTGCGCTTTTCTTCACCCACGTATTGTTAGGTTTATCCATCGCCCTTCCCGTCGGGGCGGTGACCATCGAAATGACAAAACAAGGCTTGAAAAACGGGTTTTTCCATGGATGGTTTGTCGGACTGGGCGGGATGACGGTGGATTTGATCTTGATTACCCTTCTTTATTTTGGCTTCGCGTCCGTTCTGGCCTTGCCCGCCGTCCAAACCTTTATGTGGCTGTTCGGCTCCCTCATTTTATTGTATATCGGGATCGACAGCATCAAAAATGCGGATAAGGATATCCGTTTGGGAAATGAAAAAATAAAAAAATCATTGAAATCATCCTATTGGAATGGATTTTTGGTCGCCATTTCGCCGGGAAGCGTCGTGTTTTGGCTCGGCGTATTCGGAACGGTTTTAACCCATTCTTTTCATGCTTCGGAAAAAACCGGTTTTTTTGCCGTGGCCTCGGGAATTTTAACGGGGATTTTGCTCCATGATCTTATTTTCATGTCCATCGTGGCAGGGGCACGAAAAATCGTAAATCGGACGTTCATCAAATGGGTTTCCACCATCGCGGGATGCCTGTTGGTGGGCTTTTCCATCTTCTTTGCTTATGAGTTTTTCAAGGGGATCAATGATTTATAGGGTTTTGTTCTTTTCGAGGGCAGGCAAGAGATCTTGAATCGATTTGGGTGAGAAAGGTCCGGGCGGAAGGCGCGGGAATGGCCCTTTGGCGCTTCATCCCCTGTAAAAATCCGGCGGGCTTCCCCGGTATCGGGAGGCGGCCCGCCGGTTTTTTCCGTTCATCTTTTGATTGATTCCAAGAATTCTTCGGTGATGATGCCTTCGGCCACGAAATGGCCGGCGAACAATTCCCCGATTTGTCCCAGTTCTATGTCCTCATGGTTGATAAAATGGGGCAGCGCCTTTTTGATGAGCGGCACGTGTTCTTCCGGCCGTTCGGCGATCGTATTCCATGCCCGGACGGCGAGCCCCAAATCCCCGCTGAAAAGGGCGGCTTCCAATTCTTCCGGCGGGAGCGGGTCGGAAAGCGGGTCTTCCGCCTCAACAAATTCCCCGCTCAGCAAAAGCCGGGTCCATTCTTCGAAAGAATCCGCCAATGGCCGCGGTTCTCCGTCTTCCGCCACATAAACGATCCGACCGGTTTCCCGGAGGAAGGCGACCGAACCGATGGTGCAAGCCGCAAAAGGGATGACGCCGCCTTGTTCCGCCAACTCTTCCAGCGGCAAAATCCGGGTAATTTCCACCGCCCGGTCCGGAAGGAGGAAAAAGGGATGGTCGATCCGTCCGCCGTTTTGCCTGTTCATCAGTTCCCGGAAAGCCTGGGGAAAGCGGAACCCGAGGCGCTGTTCCGCCTTTTTCCATTCGCCGGCCGATGCCCCGGCCGGACCGTCTTCATCCGCCCATCCGGGATGTTCTTCGTTTCGGTAAAAATGGCGGATCCGGAAATCGGTTGCGGTGATTTCCCATTCCGTCATCGGGGAATCGAACAGGACCCCAAGCCGGAACCCGTCCCTTTCCACGTCCGTCTCCTCGTACAGCCAATACATGCCGGGAGCCAATGGGAATTCGGATCTTTCCTCCTTGATCCCCGATATTTCGATCACGGCGGCCTCGCCGCAACTGAAACTGCCGGATCCGTCCAGGGTGAGCCGCAAAACGTCCTCCCCGCGGCGGATGAAACGGATTTGGGCATCATGGAGCCCGGCGTCCGCGATTTCCGCCAAACCTTCCGGCAGCTCTCCGCGGATTTTTTCCTTGTATTCCCCGGCCGCGTCGATCACCTTTTCCGCTTCTTCCTGTTTTTCTTTCAGCCAGGCCAAAACCTCGTCCCGGACCCGTTTCGGGAGTTCGGGCTGATTGATCGTCCCGTCCAGCACATAGGGGTGGAAGGTTTCGGGGAGGATCTGCAGCAGCCGGTCTTTAATGGATTCCAGCTCTCCCCGCAAATAGGCGCGGAAATCCTCGCTTTCTTCTTCGAAACCGCGGATGAAATCCGCCCATTCTTCATCGGATTCGGGGAAGGTCAAAAGATGGGCATCCTGCATAGTTTCATACCATTTTTTCGAAAAAAATTTCATCGGAAGGGTCTCCTTTTCGTTCGGATGGTGAATTACTTTGATTATGATAGAAGGAGAGGATTTTGGTCAACCCTTTTTCTGCCGGGGCGGTTCCGATGGGCTGTCAAAAAAAGTATGCGTAAAATATTTGTGGGCATAACTTATCCCCTTCAATAGGTGAGTGATCGAAGACGCTTGCCTATGAAGGGGGAACCAAGCGTAAACGCGGCAGGAAAGAAAGCAACAATTAATGAAAAAGAGGGCTGCTCCTTGGCAGACTGATCGTCAGGAAAAACTCGCATATTGACATTTTCAAACATTCCTATTACTATACAATCGTACATAAAAATTACATATTTTCCTCGTCATTTCTTATCCAGAGAGGTGGAGGGACTGGCCCGATGAAACCTCGGCAGCGGGCTTTCGCATGAAAGCACTGTGCCAATTCCAGCAAGTCGTCTGGACGGCTTGGAAGATAAGAAATGAGACGGAGTTTTGCGAACGCATGACCCCTCTCATCTTATCTTCCTGGAGGTAAGATGAGGGGGGTTTTCATTTGTCCGAAAAGGAGGGGATGCGGGGAAATTTCGATTCGTCTCTTAAACCGAGTTTTCATATCCATTTACTCGTATTTATTGGAGGTGCTCGATGATCACTTTTGAAAATGTCACCAAGGTATTTCAGACCAAGGACCGGGAAGTCGCGGCCGTCAAAGATGTAAGCCTGACCGTCAAAGAGGGAGAAATCTTCGGCATCATCGGCTTCAGCGGCGCCGGAAAAAGCACCCTCCTCCGCCTGGTCAATCTGTTGGAAAAACCGACTTCCGGGAAGATCTTCGTGAACCGGCAGGAGATCACCAAACTGTCCACCAAGGAACTGCGCAAATTGCGGCAAAATATCGGAATGATCTTCCAAAATTTTAATTTGTTCAATTCCCGGACAGTTTTTGGAAATGTGGAATATCCCTTAAAAATCGCACAGGTCCCGAAGGAGGAAAGGAAACGGATCGTTTGGGAACTGCTCCGGTTCGTCGGGCTGGAGGATAAAGCGGGCGATTATCCCGAGCAGCTGTCGGGAGGCCAGAAGCAAAGGGTGGGCATTGCGAGGGCCCTGGCCACTTCCCCAAAAATTCTGATTTGTGACGAACCGACTTCGGCCCTCGATCCGGAAACCACCAACGACATTCTGAATCTGTTAAAAAAAGTGAACCGGGAGTTGAATGTGACCATCCTATTGATCACCCATGAGATGCATGTCATCCGCAAGATTTGCGATCGGGTCGCCGTGATGGAGGAGGGGCGGATCATCGAAGAAGGCTCCGTCCTGGATATTTTCACCAGCCCGAAAAACCGGACGACGAAAAACTTCATCCGTTCGGTGATCCACGATTCCCTTTCCGAATCCTTGCTCGAGGAACTGAAGCGGAACGGAACGAACCATCTGTACCGCCTGACGTTCAAGGGCGATGCGGCAAAACAGCCGATCTTATCGAGGATTTCAAAGCGATACAATGTGGATGTCAACATTTTGAACGGAAATATCAGCGAACTGCAGGGGCAATTATTCGGGAATCTGATTGTCGAAATCATAGGCGATGGACAGGAAGTGAAAAAGGTCATCGAAGAACTGAAAAATGTTGTGCAAGTAAAGGAGGTCCTGTCCGATGCGGGTTGATTGGTCCACGTTTTGGCCGCGGATTGTCGAGGCGACCGGCCAGACGATTACGATGGTCGTTTTTACCTTGCTATTTTCATCCATTATCGGAATCTTGATGGGGCTGCTTTTTATGTCACCCGAAAAGGGAATGTTTTTGAAAATCGGTTCATCTATTCCTTTTTAAACATTATCATCAACATCGTCCGTCCCATCCCGTTCATCATCTTTTTGGTCGCCATCGCCCCGTTGACCCGGGCGGTGATCGGGACGACCATCGGGACGGCTGCCGCGATTTTCCCCATGACGATCGCCGCCTCCTTTTCGGTGGCCAGGGTGGTGGAAAATAATCTCGTCTCCATCGACCCGGGGATTATCGAAGCGGCCAAGGCGATGGGCGCCGGACCCTTCCGGATCATTTTTGAAATCATCATCCCGGAAGCGATCGGACCGCTGATTTTAGGCTTGACCTTTGTCACCATCGGCTTGATCGATTTCTCGGCGATGGCGGGAACGGTCGGCGGCGGCGGTTTGGGCAACCTGGCGATGACCTACGGGTATCAGCGGTTTGATACCTCCGTCATGATCGTCACCGTCGTTATCCTCATTCTCTTGGTGCAGATCGCCCAATTGATCGGGAATTATCTTTCGAGGATTTTTTTGCGTCGATAGAAAAAATCTGGCATTCAAGGAGGAAACAGAATGTACAAAAAAATAGGCTTATCGTTGATTGCGGTACTTCTTTTCGCTTTACTTTCGGCGTGCAAGGGCGAGACGGCTTCCGATGAAAAAAAGGTGGTAAAAATCGGGGTGACGGGGACCGACGGCCAGGTCTGGGACATCATCAAGGAAAAGGCGGCGAAGGAAGGCATCACCATCGAGCTGGTTGAATTTTCCGATTACACGCTGCCGAACCAGGCGCTGGCGGACAAGGAAATCGATTTGAATGCGTTCCAGCACATCGCCTTTTTGAATCAATTCAAGGAAGAACATCATCTGGATATCGTGCCGATCGGGACCACGGTCATCGCTCCGATGGGCATTTATTCCGAGAAATATAAGGACGTCTCCGAAATCCCCGACAAGGCGAAAATCGCCATCCCCGATGATCCCTCGAACCAGGCGAGGGCTTTGAAGCTGCTTCAGTCGGCCGGATTGATCAAGCTGAAGGAGGATTTCGGCTTGTTCGGCGATTTGAGCGGGATTAAGGAAAATCCTAAAAAATTGGAGATCATTCCGATGGTGGCCCAACAAACGCCGAGGGTGCTTCCGGATGTGGCCGCGTCCGTGATCAATAACGGGATTGCCGGGCAGGCCGGATTCGTTCCGAATAAAGACGCCATCTTCCTGGAAGATCCGAATGATCCGGCGGCGCAGCCGTATATCAATGTTTTTGCCGCCCGGGCGGAAGACAAAGACAATCAAACATTCAAAAAGATTGTCGAGATCTACCATGATCCTGAAGCGGTCGAGGCGATCAAAAAGGATACGAACGGCGGTTCCGTCGTGGTCGACATACCGATTGAAGAACTGGAAGACATCATCAAATAAAAAGCGGGGGGAATTGGCGTGCCGGTTGATTTGCAGCTTCAAAGGAAGCGGATCGAGGAAAGCATCGAAAACGGAAAGGAACTGTATATTCAAACGAGCCATGAGATTCATGATCATCCGGAAATCGGAAATCAGGAATTTTTCGCATCGGAAAGGTTGACCGATCTTCTGAAAAAGGCCGGTTTTGAGGTCACGACAAACGTTGCCGGCCATGAGACGGCCTTTGTCGCGAGGAAGCCTTCCCATATCGACGGCCCGAAAATCGCCTTTCTTGCCGAGTATGATGCGCTGCCGGGACTCGGGCACGCGTGCGGGCATAATTTGATCGGGACGACGAGCGTGGCGGCGGCCATCGCCGTAGCGGAAGTCATTCATGAAACGGGCGGGGAAGTTTTCGCCTTCGGCACCCCGGCGGAGGAAGGGGGACCGAACGGTTCGGCAAAGGGCAGCTTTGTCAAACACGGTTTATTAAAAGACATCGATGTGGCTTTGATGATCCACCCCAGCGGGAAAACGAGCCTTTCCGCCCGGACGCTGGCCGTCGATCCTTTGGATTTCCACTTCTTCGGAAAAGCCGCCCATGCCTCCGGCGCCCCGGAGCAGGGGATCAATGCCCTCGATGCGGTGATCCTGTTATTCAACGGAATCAATGCGCTGCGGCAGCAGCTTCCGAGGGATGTCCGCATCCACGGGATCATCACCCATGGCGGCGATGCCCCGAACATCATCCCGGATTATGCCTCCGCCCGCTTCTTTATCCGGGCGGAGACGTGGAAACGGGCCGAGGAAGTATCGGAGAAAGTCCGGAAAATCGCCGAAGGGGCGGCTCTGGCGACGGGAACGAAGGTGGAAATCGAACGGTTTCAAAATGAAGTCCTCGATTTCATTGTGAATCCGACCTTGGATGCGATCTTGGAAGAAGAATTGACCGCATTGGGGGAAGAAGTCGTGAAAAACGAGGGCGGGGGAAAAGGCTCGACGGACGCGGGAAATATCAGCCATGTGACGCCGACGGCCCATCCCCATATAAAAATCGGCCCGGATACGTTAATCGCCCACACGGAAGAGTTCCGGGAAGCGGCCCGTTCCCCCTTGGCCGACCAAGCTTTGATCAAGGGGGCGAAAGCGCTGGCCTTCACGGCGCACCGGCTGCTCACGGATGACCGGTTGCTGAAACAAGTTCGCGATGATTTTCAAAAGGCAATCCTTCCATAAGAAAAATGGAATCCATGGGGAACCCGGGCGTGTTGCCGCTCACGGGAACATCGCCTGGAATGGGGGGACGGGGGCATTTGCTTCCGTCCCCATTGTTTGTCCATCCGGCAAGCGCGCAACCGGAATCGGCGCGGGTCCCGCCGAACCGGGTCGAATCGGCCAAATGGCCTCCGGGGGGTGATCCGCCAATACAGCAAGGATCCGAAAATGGTCCGGCTCGCCGCGCCGGGAGCTTCCGGCGGCACGGCAGCGGGCGGGATGGAGCGGAGCAGTTCCCGCGTAGTAAAGCCGAACCGATTGAAACAGCGGCCGCAGGCCGTTCGTTCGAACCGGGCGCTTCCACTCGGGCCCGGATCGGCGCGGTGAACCATTGGGGATGCAAAGACACCGACGCTTCGATCGAGTTTCCCTTTCTTCATGAAATGGCCGGGACGAAAAAAATTGCCCCAACACAAAATGATTGACAACCGGCTTTTGAAGGTTTAATTTTGTATTAAGGAAACTTTTTGAATCATAACCATAAAATATGGATCTATCAAAAACAAGTATTGCGTCCATTCCATCCGCAGCCGCATGCCAGCGGTAAAATTTTTTCGCCAAAAGTTTCCCTAGGGAAACTTTTATGGCTTAAACAAAAAGGGGGAGGAGTTTGCCTATGAAAAAAGTGATGATGGCCGTCGCGGGCATGCTGTTCGTCCTGTTGGCCGCCTGCGATGCCCGGACCGGTTCCGATCATTCCGATGGAAAACTGACGGTGACGACGACGATCGGCCAAATTGCCGATATCGTAAAAAATGTGGGCGGGGAGTATGTGGAAGTCACGGCGCTGATGGGCCCCGGCGTCGACCCGCACCTGTACAAAGCGTCGCAAGGAGATCTGAAAAAGCTGAACGAAGCGGATGTGATCTTTTACAACGGTTTGCACTTGGAAGGGAAAATGGGCGAGATTTTTGAAAAAATCGAAAAGGAAAAACCGACGGTTGCCGTCGCCGAATCGATTCCGAAAGATCGATTGCTTTCCGACCCGGCCAATCCCGGAAGTTTTGACCCCCACGTATGGTTTGATATCGATTTATGGTCCATTGCCGTAGAAACGGTAAGGGACGAATTGATCAAAATGGACGAAAAACATGCGGACGAATATAGGAAAAACGCCGAAAAATACTTGGCGAAACTGCAGGAAATCAAACAATACGCCAAGCAGCAAATATCCCAAATCCCGGAAGAAAGCCGGGTGCTGATTACCGCTCATGATGCCTTTCATTATTTCGGCCGCGCCTATGGCATGGAAGTGATGGGCCTGCAAGGATTGAGCACGGATGCGGAATACGGGCTGAAGGACGTCCAGCATTTGATCGATGTGATTGTGGAACGCAAGATCAAGGCCGTTTTTATCGAAAGCAGCATCTCCGAAAAATCCATCAAGGCGGTCGTCGAGGGGGCGAAGAAACGGGGGCAGGAAGTCAAGATCGGCGGCGAGCTGTATTCGGATGCGATGGGTCCGGAAGGGACGGAAGAAGGGACCTATGCCGGGATGTACCGCCACAATATCGACACGATCGTATCTTCGTTAAAATAGTCGCGCATAAAGGAGAGATCATGAATGAATCCGTTAATGGTGAGGAATTTGACCGTCGCTTATCATCGCAAGCCGGTTTTGCAGGAAGTCAGTTTCTCGGTTCCGGAAGGAAAACTGATCGGGATCATCGGGCCGAACGGCGCCGGCAAGTCGACGCTGCTCAAGGCCATTTTACGGTTAGTCCCGGCGGCATCCGGGGAAGTGTTGATCTATGGAAAACCGTATAAAGCCCAAAGAAAACTGATCGGATATGTTCCGCAGCGCGGATCGGTCGACTGGGATTTTCCGACGAATGCCTTGGATGTCGTATTGATGGGACGATACGGCCATATCGGCTGGATCAAGCGTCCGGGGAAAGAAGATGTGAAGCTGGCGCTTTCCTGCCTGGAAAAATTGGGAATGGAAAATTATGCGCACCGGCAAATCAACCAGCTTTCCGGCGGCCAGCAGCAGCGGGTGTTTTTGGCGCGGGCGCTCGCGCAAGACGCCACGATCTATTTTATGGATGAACCCTTTGCCGGCGTCGATGCGGCGACGGAAAAGGCCATCATTTCCTTATTGAACGAATTAAAGGCCCAGGGAAAAACGGTGCTGGTTGTCCATCATGATCTGCACACGGTTCAGGAGTATTTTGATTGGGTATTGCTGTTAAATATGCGGGTGATCGGACACGGGCCGACCGATGAGGTATTTACCGTCGAAAATTTGCAGAAAACCTACGGCGGCCGATTGACCTTCCTGGACCAGGGAAAATTGCTTGTTAAACATGAATAGGAGTGAGCGGGCATGAACCTCTTTCAACATTTGTCCGATGCGAACACGCAATGGGTGTTGGCAGGAACCCTGCTGCTGGGGATGGCAAGCGGCGTTTTGGGGAGTTTCGCCTATTTGAAAAAACAAAGCTTGATCGGGGATGCCATGGCCCATGCCGCCCTGCCGGGGATTTGCATCGCATTTCTTTTATACGGCCAAAAATCCTTGTTTTGGTTTTTTGCCGGCGCCGCATTCTCCGGATTGTTGGCCGCCTATTTTATCCAGGCCATCGTCAAAAATTCCCGCATCAAGGAAGATGCGTCCATCGCCCTCGTGCTGTCCGTCTTTTTCGGGATCGGCATCGTGCTGCTCACCTACATTAACCAAAACGGCAGCGGAAATCAAAGCGGGCTCAATAATTATATTTTCGGGCAAGCGGCATCTTTGGTAGGAAATGATGTGAAAATCATCGCGATCGTGGCGGTGATCCTCCTCGCCGTTACCGCCCTCTTTTTCAAAGAATTTAAGCTGTTGACCTTCGATCCGCAATTTGCGGAAGGCATCGGTTTGCCGGTCCGATTTTTCAACGGATTGTTGATGGTCTTGATCGTTTCTGCCGTCATGATCGGTTTGCAGGCGGTCGGCGTGATCTTGATGGCCGCCATGCTGATCACCCCCGCCCTCAGCGCGCGTTATTGGACGGAAAGAATGGATCGGATGGTCGTCATCGCCGGAGGAATCGGGGCGTTATCCGGCGTGGTCGGCACGATTTTCAGCACGGCTTCCGAAGGGCTGCCGACGGGTCCTTTGATTATCCTGGCGGCAACCCTGTTTTTCCTCTTTTCCATGGTCTTCGCTCCCCGGAGGGGCTTGCTGGTGAACATCGTCAAACAGATGAAAATGCGCAGGCAAACGGCGAGAGAGAATATCATGTTGTCGATGTTTGACCTGATGGAAGAGGAGATGCGCAAACCGGCGGCCCGGCATGCAACGGGGTTCGGCGAAGAACAGATCCGGGGATTGAGGCCGGTGTCCAAACGGCTGTTTGCGCGGGTCATGAAACAGCTTATCAAGGAGAACCTGGTCTCATCTGACGGAAATCGGTATGCGTTGACCGAACAAGGGAAGGAACAGGCCTATCAGATCGCGCTGAAAAACCGTTTAATGGAAGTATATAAAATGTATGAAATGAAATTTTCCCATGAAGAAGTGGAAAAGCAGGAGGACATATTCGCCCTGCCCGAACCGCTCTTGCAGGAGCTGACCCGATATTTGCAGCAATTGGGAAGGATGCCCGTCCGCTTATCCAAAACGGGTCCGGGCGAAAATCGGAGGAACAGGAACAACATCATCGGTCAAAGGGGGGCAGACAGCCGTTATGAGTTATGAAGGATGGATTCTTTTGACGGGCGCGCTTGTCGGGATCACGTGCGGGATCGTCGGCTGCTTTTTAATTTTAAGGAAAATGGCGATGCTGGCGGATGCGATCAGCCATACCGTGTTATTGGGGATCGTCGGCGCGTTTTTGGTCAGTCATTCGATGGCCGGCGTGCCGATGTTTATCGGGGCCATTATCGTCGGTTTGTTAACCGCGTTTTTCGTTCAGCTGCTCGATTCGCTCCGCGTTCAATCCGACGCGGCCATCGGTGTCGTTTTTACCTCGCTGTTCGCCTTGGGCGTCATTCTGTTGTCGCTTTTTGCCAGCAGGGTCCATCTGGACGTCGACCATGCCCTCATGGGAGAAATCGCTTTTGTCCCATGGGATACCCTTGAAATCTTTGGAAAAGAAATGGGGCCGAAGGCCGTCTGGATGTTGGGCTTCGTCCTTCTGGCGGATCTGGCCGTCATCCTCCTGTTTTACAAAGAGCTGAAGATCACCTCCTTTGATCCGCAAATGGCGGCGGCTTTAGGGATTCCTGTGTTGTTGATCCATTATTTGCTGATGGGGATGCTGTCGATAACGACCGTGGCCTCCTTCGATAGTGTCGGCGCGATCCTCGTTGTCGCCATGCTGATCGTTCCTGGCGCCGCCGCCTATTTGTTGACCGACAGGCTGTCGGTCATGCTGGTTCTCAGCGCCGCGATCGGCGCATTGTCGGCGATTATCGGATATTATCTTGCCGTTTGGTTCAACGTCTCCATTTCGGGGATGATGGCGGCGGCGGCGGGCGGCATCTTCGCGGCGGTGTTTATCTTTTCCCCGAAGCATGGCTTGATCGCAAAATGGGCGGCGAACCGGAAAATTTCCAGATATTCTTGAGGGACCGCATGAAATCCGGGTTGGCAAGTCCATGTTAGGACTTTAAGAAGGTTCTGTATGTTTTGCATTTCATTTCGATCGGCCGCCGTAACAGGAAATGCGGAAAAGGGTTCGACGGTTTCTGTTTAAGAAAGCAGCAGTGAATTCCAAAGGATATTTTAAGATTAAAAAGAAAGGTTATACCTTAACCGTCTATGCCAAAGATAAAGCCGGCAATAAAAGCAAAAACCGATCTATTAAAGTCCGATAAGCAAACACCTGCTTTCCTTTATAAATGGAATGAAAAAAGCCCTGCGCCGATGGATGCTGATATGCTCCCCATTAGGTAGACAGATGAAAAAAAATCTGTTTATCGAATGGGGAGTTTTTTATGCCAAAAAAATCATTTTCACCTGACATCAAAATTATGGCAGTTCGATATTTAGAAGAAGGCCTTTATACAGGACAAGAAATTTGCATCATCGGGCAGGGCTTTTCTTTTTTTGACTTGCCCGTTTTATGGTAGAGGATCCCCCTGTCCATCCCTTCTTTAACCCGTTCATTGGCGGCTTGTTTCACTGGATTGAACAAAGCCGGCGGCGGGGCGGCATGCGGTTTTATCGCCGCACTCCTTTCAAAAACAAAATCCGGGATGGGGATTTCATCCTTATTTCTTGACTCCTTTCCTTAATGTATTTTAAAATTACATATAATTACATAATATCCTTAAAAATTCCGTTGAACGGGAGGGAACCACGTGAAGGATTTTTTTACAGTTGAGGAAGTGGCCGAATTGATCCAAATGCATCCGCGGACGATCCGCCGTTACATCAAGGAAGGAAAAATCAAGGCGGCGAAGCTCGGCAAAGAATGGCGGATCCGGCGGGAACACATCGACCATTTGCTCAGGCAAAATACCGGAAAAATTTTGGATCACTCCAATGCGGAAATCCTCCAATTTATTCAAGGGGACGCGGACGAGGCCAACGATTATCCGACATGCGCCGTTTTGGATCTCAAAATGTCCGTGGCGGATGCGATCAATGTGTCCGGATTGTTCATTAAAATGATGAATGAAAGGAAACCGGAGGACGGAAAAGCGAAGTTCCAATATGTCTACGACCAGGAAAAGCAAAGGAGCCGTTATATCCTTTGGGGCAGCCCTGCCTTTGTCGGGAAAATGCTGACGGAAGCGGGGCGAATGCTGGAAGGAAAGAACAACGGAAAAATATGAAACGAAAGGAGAAAGGAAGATGGCGGATATTTATGCATGGCAAGATGCGCTGGTAATGGCCGGTTCCATCCGGGAACGAATGCGGGAAGAAAGATTCCAATCCATTTGGCCGGATTTCAAGCCATATCCCTTTGCCTTTTTTGACAGGGAGAATGTGTATTTATGCGGCCACCCCAATCCGCCCGGCCATTTTGCGGAAAAGGGAGGGGTCCATGTCGGCCCATGGGATCCCAGGTTTGTTGCCAATACATTCATTGAATTGGAAAGGGAACCGACGGCCATATTGGATTTGTCGACCGTCCGGCCGGATATGGAACCTGCAAGGCTTTTTGCCATGATTGTCCATGAAATGTTCCATGCTTATCAAAAATCGATGGATTACAGAAGATGGAGCAACGAATGGCTGTATAGGGTTTATCCGCAGCTGAAGGAAAATATTGCCCATCGGATCGCGGAAAGAAGAGCCCTCCTTCGCGCATTGCTTGAAAAAAATTCGGATGAAAAACGGAACCGGGCCGCCGAATTCATCGGGCACCGCGAATATCGAAGAGCTTTAATCAAGGAATGCCTGGATTATGAACTTGGCCATGAGAGTTACGAAGGATTGGCCTTTTATGTCGAGTCTAAGGCCTTTGAACAAGAATCCGGCAAAGGGAAAGAAGCGGTTTTGGAGATCTTTTTCGAGGATTTTGAGGAACAATCCGGCACGTTGTATCATTTGCGGAGGAGCTGTTATGCCGCGGGAATGGCGATCGCCCGCCTGCTGGATGACCTTTTCCCGGGATGGCAAGGAGAATTTCTTGAAACATCCGGTTATTTATATGATTTTTTCGCCGAAAAAATCGGGAGGATGGAACCGATCTCGGACACGGATCCGGAGGCGGAAAAGCAGGCCGCGCGTCTCCTGGAACAAGAATTGACGGAGAGGGACCGGGAATTTGACCAATTTTATAGTCAGGACGGGTATCTCGTCCAAATCAAAGGGAACCTTACAATTGCCGGATTCGACCCGATGAACCTTTTGCCCAAGGGGGAGCTGCTGCTTCATAAGCGGATGCTGAAGTTTTCCTCCAATAACAAGGAATATTTTTTGGAGCAACCGGTTGTCACGATCATGAATGGAGAAAATTTGTCCTGCCGGGAGCTGCAGTTCTTTAGCCGGGGAAAACCGGAAATCAAGGATGGCAAGGCTTCGGTTCCGGGATTGACGGAGGAGCTCCTTTTAGATGGAATCACCATTGAGGCGGACCGTGAGAAGATTGATTGGAGTCCCTTAGTGGTCGACGATGATCAACGGGTGGTGCGAGCGGCCCGCGGCAGTTTGAAACGGAAATATACGAGTGGCTGACGGATATTTCGCTTGCTCTTTTTTCGGAAGAATCGCCAATACGCGGGACGATGTTCAACATTTTCTGTCTGCCCAACGATGGATTGTCCGACATTTCAATCGGATGGTTCAACATCCGCAAAAAATTTTTCAAAAACCCATGGGACTGTTCAACATCTTCGGAGATTCGTCTATCATTTTTGGATTTATGTTCATCTTGGACAAAAATTTGTCCGACATCAAAGAAAAAATAACCATCATCCTTGAAAAAACGTCCATCATCCCAAGAAAAATGTCCATCATCGTTCAGCCGTCTATGGCCAACACCCGATTCCGTTTTTCAAACCTTGCGGAAATGAAATGGAAAAAATGTAAGTCCACAACCTATTCATTTAAAATTCGAACAGGACGGGCGCCATCGTAGTCGGGACATGATGGAACGTGCCGGAAGCGAAGGGGAAAGCCAAGCGGGGGTGAAAGGAAGGGAAAAGATATGGTGGAGCCGAAGGACGGGAGCCCTTTCCGGAAAAATAAACTTCCGTGGAGCAGGTGGACCGGTTCCCTATCAGTGCAGGAACCGACCTTCCGGAAAAAGAAATTCCCGTAAAGCCCCCTCTTAATCCCCCGAGCACCCCCGCGATTTATCCCGTTTCTTCCCCGTCGTACAGCCCCCGCTGGATGATCAGCTCGATCGGCTTTTGCCGGGGGATGAGGATCTCCGCATCCCGTCTTTTTTCCCGCACCTTTTGGACCAATTCATGCCGGATCCGCTCGTTGTTTTGCAAAACCCCGCCGAGGAGCAGGAGCTTGAAGGATTTTTCCCCGATACCCGCCTTTTCCGTGACGGCCTCAACGAGAAGGAAGAGTTCGGAGGCGGCCTTTTCCAAAATCCTGCGGCTGACCGGATCCCCCAGCGTGCAGGCCTGTTCCACGATCACCGACAAGGCGCTGACCTCGTCGACGGAGTAATGGGGACCGTATGCCCAATTGTACAGCTGTTCATGGTTGGCGAAGCGGAGATGCTTAAGGACCAAGTCCGATAAAACGGTGGGTTTTTCCCGGCCATCGTGCATCCTCAGCACGGCCCGGACGGCTTCCTTGCCGATCCAATAGCCGCTTCCCTCGTCCCCGAACCGGTGGCCCCAGCCGCCGGACCGGTAAAAATTTCCTTTTCCGTCGTGGGCGAAGGCGATGGATCCGGTTCCGGCGATCAACAGGACGCCGGGGGACTGTTTCGTTGCCCCGATCAGCGTGGACAGGGCGTCGTTTTCCACGAGCAATTCTTCAATTTGGATGCCGCTTGTTTGGACGGCTCTCCGGACAAGACCTTCCACCAGCGTTTGATCTTTGGCCGTGTCGATCCCCGCCAGGGCAAATACCCCGCGCCGAATCCGGTAATCCTTTCTGCCTAGCCCGAGCCGGTCTTCCAGGGCGGAGGCGGCTTGCCCGAGGACGCGGGCCAGCGTTTCTGCGGCGCTTTCCTCTCCCGCCGCCTGGTAATTGGAGGCGCCGCCTTTTCCTTTCGCCAAAATTTTTCCCGTTTTATCGGTGATGACCGCATCGGTCTTCGTTCCGCCCCCGTCGACGGCCAAAAGGGGAAAAACGGCCGGGGAACGGTTTTCCGCGGGGCCGGAAAGCTGTTCCGGCATCATCACCTGGTTCCTTTTCCCGCCGGTGCCGGGCGTATGAAGTGCCCCGCCGTCCTTGCCGGTCCGGGCGGATCCACTTTGACCGTCTTCGGGGGAGAAGAAAGGGAGGAACGGCCTACTCATTCTCCCTCACCCATTCCGCAAAAATTTGTTCAATCTGTTCCCGCTTTTCTTTCAGCCGCTTCCCTTTTTCTTCCGCCCATTTTTCCAGCTCTTCCTGTTGCCGGATCCGTTCCCGGACCGTATTTGTCATTCTTTCCGGGCTCGGTCCTCCTTCCAGCGACCGGATCCGGACGAAATGGACCGGGTCCAGGGCGTTTTTAAATTGTTCTTCGGTGATGGACAGTTTTCTTCCGATGATCTTCTCGGCGTGACGATTCAAAAGGTCGAGGTGGAAATCGTCCAGGGATTCCTTTCCTTCGGAAGACAGTTCCCTCACGGCGGCGCTTACGATTTCATGGGCCTTCCGGAAAGAAAGGCGGTCGGTTCGCACCAACGTGTCCGCCAGTTCGGTGACGTTGGCAAAGCTTTTCTTCGCCCGCTCCAGCAGTTTTTCCCGGTTCACTTCCATCGTCATTAAAACCCCGGCAAAGAGCCCGTAGACGTTTTGCAGGCAGTCGATGGCTTTCCACATATAGGGCTGCATGTCATCTTCCGTATCGACGATGTCGCCGAAGGGGGTGTTGTGGATCATCGTCAGCACCGTTTGCGCGTTGCCGGCAACGGTGGACAGCAAAGAACGGATGTGTTCGATGGATACCGGGTTCCGTTTTTGCGGCATGATGGAACTGATCTGGACAAAGGGGGAAGCCAGTTTCAGGCAGCCGAATTCCTGCGTTCCCCACAGGAGAAAATCTTGGGCGGAACGTCCCAGATTGATTCCCGCCAGTTGGACGGCGGCGGCGGTTTCCCCGATGTAGTCCGCGCCGGCGACCGCATCCCAGGCGTTATCGATCATGTCTTCGAAGCCCAACAATTCCTGCACCCGCTTCCGGTTGATCGGGAATCCGGAAGTGGTTAACGCCGCGGCGCCCATGCTGCTGCGGTTCACCGTCTGATAGGCGGCCATCAGCCGGCGGATGTCCCGCGTCAAGACGTCGGTCATCGCGTTGAAATAGTGGGCCAGGGTCGTCGGCTGGGCCTGCTGGGTGTGGGTATACCCGATCATGACCGTGTCGATGTGTTCGGATGTGAGTTCGATCAAACATTGGCGAAAATTCAGGGCCGCCTGAATCAGGTTGAGCAGTTTTTCCCTTAACGTCATCCGGTAGATGGCGATGCCCATGTCGTTTCTGCTGCGGGCGATGTGGAGATTGCCGGCGATGTCCCCGGCTTCTTCGATCAATAAATGTTCGATCTGGAAGAATAAATCTTCAAAAGAAGGATCATACGGATGTTTTTTCCATTCGCCGATGTCGATCTTTTTGATCGCCCGGTAAATGTTTAACGCTTCGTCTTTGGCGACGATCCGTTGTTCGACGAGCATGATCAGATGGGCCAAGTGGATCTGGATCATCGGAAGAATGAAGTTTTCCTTGGCGTGGTTGAATGCGGGCTCCAGCACCAGTTTTTTGTAGGTTTTTGCAGGGAATTCCGTTCCTTCCTTTTCAATGATTTTTTGCCGAACCTTCGAATCCATATGGAACATCCCTTTCCAGTTCTGTTATCGTTTTTCCTTTGCGTGAAGCATTGGACGGCCTTTCTCCCATCCCCATCGCAAAAAAACGTTGGGTGAGCCGGGGCCGTTTCCCGCGCCGGAAGGCATCGCCCGGTGGAAGGCGTCAGGTTCCGGGAACGGCCTTGCGTCCGCTCCGGAAGAACTTGTCGGCGGGAATCCGATTTGGGTGATTTACACGAAAACGGCCTCGCGTCCTTTCCGGAAGAGCCCCATGGCCACAGGAATATGGATGGGGCAGCGTCCTTCTTCTGCGGAAAGGACGAATACCGCGGCCGGGGAGACGGGGCGGGGGCCCCGGTCCTTCCGATGAACCGCCGCGGACTTCGGGGCCGGCAGGACGGCCGGCGGACTCATGCGCCTGTCCGCCTCCATGCCGGTCTTTCCTTAAGCGGGATGCCGCGTCTTTTTCAGCGGGCGGGTCGGCCCTACATCGTGCTTGCCTTTCCGCCCGTGATTTTTTGGGAGACGAACAGGACGATGATGATCAAAGCGACTTGCAATACGCCATATGCGCACGCGGTTCCGAATTTGAAGGCGTACATCTTTTGCCAAATGGCCACGGAAAGGGGCATCGTGTGGACATTGTAGATCAAAATGGATGCGACGAACTCGCCGATCCCCTGAACGAAGGCGAGCAGGGTGCCGGCCATGATGCCCGAAAAGGTGATGGGCAATACCACCCGCCGGAAGGCGTACCACCAATTGGCGCCCAGGCTCCTCGCCGCGTCTTCGATCGATTGGTCCATTTGCATGAGGCTTGCGGCGGTGTTTCGGAAGACCAAGGGCAGCTGCCTGACAAAATAGGCGAGGGGCAAAATCCAAAAGGTGCCGATTAAAACTTGATTGAAACTGAAAACGGAGGGGGTGCTGAAGGCCGCGATCAAATTGACGGCGACCACCGTTCCGGGCAACGCCCAAGGCACCATGATCAGGATGTCCATCAGCGTCTTTCCTTTGAAATTCAGGCGGACCATGGCGTAGGCGGCCGCGACGCCGAAAAGGACGTTTCCGATCACCGCGGCGGTGCTCATCTTGATGCTGTTCCAAATCGGACGCCAGGTCATCGGATCCGTGAACAGGTCGACATAATGCTGCAAGGTGTAATCGGTCGGGATGATTTGCACCGTCCACTTCCCGTCGACGGAGAAGGAGATCAGGGCGATGACGAGGATCGGCAATAACAGCACGATGACCCCGATCACGGAAAGGAACATGGAGACGTATTTCATCAGCGGGGATCGGACTTCCGTGCGGTGGACGCCGAGCCCCTTGCTTTGATTTTGGTAATTTTTCCGCCCCTGGTACCATTTCATGATGATCAAAAAGGCGATGGACACGATGGAAAGAATGGTCGATTGGGTGGCGGCCATATCCAGGTTCCCGTTGGTGCGGGAAAGGTAAATTTGCATCGTCATCGTCCGCTCCACGCCGAACATGAGCGGAGCCGTATAGGAAGCCATGGAAATCATGAAGACAAGCAAAGACGAGGCGACCATGGCCGGCGTGAGCATCGGCAGAATGACCTTCGTCCAGATCCGGAATCGGCCCGCACCCAGGCTGGTGGCCGCTTCTTCCAAGGACGGATCCAGATCCTTGATGGCGGCGGAAGCGCTCAAATAAAAATAGGTATACATCGTAAAGGTGTGAACGACGATGACCCCCCAAATCCCCCGCAGGGCAAAGGGGACTTCCGGCAAATCGAAAAGGGACTGGAACAGGCGGGGAAAAATGCCGCTTTCGCCGTATAAAAACATGAAGGACAAGGAGCCGATCAACGGCGGCAAGGCCATCGGCACCAGGACGAGCACCGACAGGATTTTCCTTCCGGGAAAATCGTATCTTTCCAGCAGGAAGGCCATGGTAACGCCGACGATGGCGCAGGTGATGACGCTGACGACGGAAATCAATACGCTGTTCACCAGGGCTTCCGTGTTCGTCGTGTTTCCTTCGCCGAAAAACTTGAGATAGTTGGCGAAGGTCACATTGCCATCCTGATCGACGACGCTTTGGACAAAGGTTTTATAAAGGGGAAAAATCACGTAAGCCAACAAAACCAAAAGTAAAGGCGAAATCAGGACATACACAAAATACCTGGATTGGGCGATCCTGGACCAAAGGCCCGGTTTCAGGGCGGCTGCGTCATTTCCCTTCATGGTTTCACCTCTCATCTTCCACGAAGTATATGCCGTTTTCCGGAATGTGCAGCGTGATTCTGTCCCCGATGGACGGGATGGCGGAACCGGTGTTGATCACCATGACTTTCCATTCGTGTTTCGCCGTTTTGACCAGGTAGTTGATGCTGACCCCCGAAAATTCGGTGAATTGGACGGTCCCTTGAAAACTGTTCGGCCCTTCGCCGGGCTCGATCACTTCCGGGCGGATGGAAAGAAAGATCTTTTTTCCTTTCGAAAAGGTCAGATTCGGGGAAGCATTTTTTCTCCATCCTTGGAGGATCAGCCCGTCTTCGACCTCTACCGTTACCCGGTCATCGCCAACCTCCAGAACGGTGGCTTCCATGATGTTGGACTCGCCGATGAAGGAGGCGACGAACCGGTTGGCCGGGCGATTGTAAATTTCCTGGGGCGTGCCGACCTGCTGGATTTTCCCCTTGTTCATGACCATGATCCGGTCGGAAAGGGACATCGCCTCATGCTGGTCATGGGTCACATAGATGGTCGTGATGCCCAGCTCCACCTGCAGGCGCTTGATTTCCACCCTCGTTTCTTCCCGCAATTTGGCGTCCAGGTTGGACAAGGGTTCATCCAACAATAAAATATCCGGCTCGATGACCAGCGCCCTGGCCAGCGCCACCCGCTGCTGCTGGCCGCCGGATAATTCGGTGATCTTCCGCGATCCGTACCCTTCCAAATGGACGAGTTTTTGCGCCCGTTCCACTTTTTCTTTGATCGTTTTTTTCGGAAGTTTGCGGACTTCCAGTCCGAAGGCGATGTTTTCAAATACGGTCATATGGGGGAAGAGGGCGTAATTTTGGAAGACCATCCCGATATTCCGCTTATTGGGTTTGACGTGGGTCACGTCCCTGTCGTCGAAATAGATTTTTCCTTTCGTCGGAAAATAAAATCCGGCAATCATCCGCAAAGTTGTCGTCTTTCCGCAGCCGCTCGGCCCCAAAAAGGTGAAAAATTCCCCGGACCGGATATGGATGTCGATATCTTCGACCCCGGTTACCTCTCCGAAGGTTTTGGTCACATGTTCCAATCGAACGCTCTTCATGAACAACACCTCTCCAGATGGAGAACAGGGTGAGCCGGGCTCACCCCATTCCGTTTCATTCTTGTTTACCCTTATGGAAAATACGGATGACGATCGGGCAGGGCTCAGTTCATGCCGTTTAATTCTTGCCCTTGATGTTTTCGTCCCAGTATTGCATCCATTCCATTTCTTTTTCGGTCAAGAGATTCCAATCGAGTTTCAGTTCCTTCAACTCCAGTTTTTTGTACCATTCGGGCATCTTTGCCGGGTCGATGTCCGTGCGGGACGGGATTTGATAGAGTTCTTCGGAAAGCTTGACGATCGTGTCCGGGTCGAACAAGAATTCATAGAAAAGTTTCGCGTTTTCCAAGTTTTTGGCCCCTTTGATCAAACCGACGGCATCCACCAGGATGGGAGCGCCGCTTTTCGGATACACGAAATCAAAGGGCTGATTGTTGGCATACTTTTGAATCAGGATATCCTGCAGGTTCCAGAGGGAGACCGTCCCTTCCTGACGGGCGAGCTTCAAGTACAGGTTGGTCGGGTCTTGGGCGTATTCCTTTGTATTCGCATCCAATTTCCGCAGCCATTCATAGCCCTTTTCCGGGTTGTTCGGATCCTGGCGGTAGATCATCGCCGAATAGATCGTCCGCATCGTTCCGGAGGGCAGCACGCCGCGGATGATGATTTTGTCCTTCCACTTCGGATCCAAAAGATCGTCCCAGTCTTGCGGCGCGGTTTCCGGGGTCAAAACGTCGCTGTTGATCATGATGACTTCCGGAAGCAGCATCTCCGCGTACCAATGCCCGTCGGGATCCTTATGCTCCGGTTTGATGGCCGAATCGAAACTCGGCTTATAGGGTTCCAACAAGCCTTCCTTCGTCGCCTGGACGAAAGCGGATTGGGTGCCGCCCCACCAGAAATCGGCGCCGGGGTTCGCTTTTTCGCTGCGGACCCGTTCCAGGATTTCTTGGGCGCCCATCGTGAGGACGTTGACTTGGATGTCCGGATATTTTTCATTGAACATGGACACCACCTTGTCGACGACCGTTTGCTCGCGGGCCGTGTAAACGACCAGGCTGCCGGACGGTTTTTTGTCGCCGCCGTCATCCTTTCCGGAATCGGAAGATTCCTTGTTGCCGCATGCGGCAAGGGAGAGCAGCAGGATCAAGGAAATCAGGAAGAAAAATATCTTTTTCTTCAAACCGTATCCCTCCAAATCATGATTTGGTTTTGAAGCCGGTAATATGGAAATGGTCGAGGGCGAGATGGAAGGCTCCGTAGACGCCGGCCATCGCCCCCAGTCGGGTGATTTTCATTTCAGGCATCTTCGGAACATATTTTTCGATCATTCCCTTGAAACGTTCGAAGGATGATGGATCCAAATAGGCAAGTTCTCCCGCCAAAATGACGGCTTGCGGATCCAGGATGCTGATCATGTTGATGGCCGCCTTTGCCCAATGTTCGAGCACTTCATCCAACAATTGGTTCACTTTTTCTTCTTTTTTATGTTCCTGGATGGCCTTTAGAATGGAATCCCCCCTTTCAATGGGAATATGGAGCGCCTTCAATCGTTCGCTGATACCCATTCGGCCGAAATTGGCCTCAAAAACGCCGAGGTTCGAATTTTTATTGTTTTCGTCACCGATCATCATAAAACCGATTTCCCCGGCTGCGGAGTGGAAGCCTCTGTAGCATTGGCCGTTCAAAAACAGGCCGCTGCCGATCCCGTTGCCGATAAACAAATAGATGAAATGATTGATATTTTTTCCTTGACCCTTATGAAATTCGCCGATCGTCATCAGGTTCACATCGTTTTCGATGACCACATCCAGATGCAAGCGCCCGGAAAGTTCCCGTTTCAGGTCGATATCGTTCCAATGGATCGTGGGGGATGTGGTGATGCTGTTCTCCGTTTCGCCGGCGATCCCCGAAACGCCGACGGCCATGCCCAATACCCGTCTCGGATCCACCTTTTCCGCCTCCAAGAGGGACCGCACTCCTTCGGCGATCCGGTCGATGATCCATTGGCCTTCGGCGGGGGAGGTGAACTCTTTTTTGACCATGTTCACGATTTCCCCGTTCATGTCTCCCAAAGCGACAAAAATCATTTCGTTTTCGATGAAACAGCCGACGACATAGTTGGACCGGGCGTTGTATTCGAGGAGGATGGGCTTTTTGCCGCCCCTTGATGGCCCGACACCGCTTTCAAAAACGATGCCTTCTTCGATCAATTCCTTGACGATTTCGGAAACGGCGGGTTTGCTGAGACGGGTTTTCTTCGCCAAATCCGCCCGGGATTGCTTCGGATGCCGACGCAATTCATTGATGATCAATTCCCGGTTCATCAATTTCACCATGACCGCGTCGGCCTTGTTCGATTCTTTCATGGAAGAAATTCACTCCTGTTACGATGGAAGGAAAATTGAAAAATCGCCACACCACCCGAAGGGCGATCAGGATGCAGCGCGCCCGGCATGGGAAACATGTTAAGCATGTCCAAGCAAGCGAAATCCGGGATGGAGGATGTTCTAAGTGAATCTGCTAGGTTTTAAGCCTGTTCAAGCCAGTCCCATGTTCAAGTTTCATCCAATAGGTGGGGTTTGAATGGCGGCCTGTTCCGGCAAGTGAAGGTTCAGGCGTGATCCGAACGGGTGAAACCCGGGCCGCACCTTGTTTAAGCGAGTGACAGGACATGATCCGGAAGGGGAAACCCAACCGGCCGCCCTTTGGGTTCAAGCAGGTTTGCGCAGGATCCGGGTGAAGTTCGGATTGTATCCTTTTCGGGCAAGCAGATTTAAAATTTGTGGGAACGAGATAGGTGCATTTTCTGCATTTTCAAGTTAGTAAACTTAACTAACTAATCAAAATTATAAAATGTAAGCGATTTCCGGTCAATACATTTTTAAAGTTATAAGAATAAAAAATTTTTCGGGGGAATCGCCGCCCGGGGGAGAAATTCCTTCGCAGGACGGGAAGTTTTGCTCCGGTTTGAAAATATTTTGTCATGGAAGGCCGGCGGGTCTCCGTCCGGATCCTCTTTCCGAAGAACCCGGCCGGCCGCTTCCCGGGAAGGAGATTCCGGACGGAAAAAACGCCAAAGCGGTGCAGGAGACGGCAGGGGCCGGCCCGGTTTATCCGATCGCCCTTTGGAAACGGTACAACCAAATAAGAAAGGTCACGGCAAGGGCCGCTCCGGTAACCGTGGACAGAAGGGCAAGTCCGAGGGCCAACGGGTCAGCCGGCGGAAAATCGCGCATGAGGAAAACAAGGAAGAAGTAACCGATAAAGACGGCCATGTAGATTTTGGAAAAGGTGTAGGTTTTTTTCCTCAGTTCATGCCGTTCCAGCTGGCGGGCAATGTCCAACACCATTTGAAAGAGAGAATAGATGAAAAGCAAAAGGAAAAGGAAGGTGAATAAAGCATAGGCCAGGAGGAAACTGTCCGTCAGCAACGCCGTTTCAATCCGGAAAAAGGGAAGGAGGGAAAAAACAAGGGAGATGCTTGCCCAAAGGGAAGCCTTCCCGGCCGTTTCTTTGATGGAATACTCCTTCGCCAAATCCCGAATCCCCCAGATTATTAACAAAAAAGCGGCCGGATCGGGCAGAATATCGATCCCCCACACGTAAATATCCAAAATCACCAGGATCAAACCGAAAATAATAATTCCGAAAGGTGTTTTCAATTTAATGACCTTGCTTTTGCGATTTTCACAAAGGGCAAAGAACCGGGATCTGTTCGTTGGTTTTCTTTGCATGGGTGCTTTTCTTTAAAAGGAAAGAAGGGGTCGGTGGTGCTCCTTTAAAGCAACAGTAACGGCGTCAAACGATTTTTCCCTTGGGGTTTTCCTGCCACGGGACGGAGCGTTGCCTGTCCGGTTATCCGGGCAATCCGGAGCGGTGTTTTTTAAAAGGAGCCGGGCAAAAAACCAGCTTAACTGTCCCGAAGTTGTTGCTTTCCCAGGCGGATGTTGAAGATAAGATTGATGCGTATTCTGCGGTAAATTTCAATTAATAACAGTATTCCATTCCATGAAAAAATTTCCTGCAAGACTGGATAAAATGGGTTAAAATGACATTAGGATATGGCGTTGTCAAGGTTTTCCTTCCCGAGTTTTATAGAAAAGAGGATGAAGCCTTGATAGAGTTCCAAAATCGTCCGGGGTTCGTTTGCAAGCAGGTCAAAGGCATGGCTTTACCTCCGCGAAACAAGGCTTTGGAAAGCCGGTTCCGTTTCAAGTCAAAGGCTAAAGCGATAGCTTCACGCCGGGTTTGGGGCTGTCCGTCGTTGATCTGCTTCACGAGCCGTCGTCCGGGATTTTGAAAAAGAAGCGGCATGGTTTTCGGGGTTCTGCACCAACATCAAGGGCGGGTTTCAAGATAATGGAACCACATCCCTCCTTTACGGGTGCGCGTTCTGCACGAACATCAACGGCAGATTTCTGGAGTATGAAAAAGATGCATACATCGTCTTCTTTTTCGAAGGCCTGCGTCCGCTCATAAGAAGCGCGGGAATTTATAGCAAGCGTTCGGGTTTTTCAAGGGGATCATTTTCCAGGATGGACCTTTTCTTTCCGTCAAATCCGCCTGATTTGTTTCGCAAGCTTTCCGCGAATGCGAATTCTGCCATACAGGAGGCTGCTATGCGTTTAACCGTTTATTTTCAGCCGGAAAATGGAGAACTGATTTTACCGTTAAATTATGGCGAAATTTTGCAAGGGTTTTTGTACCGGTCCATTCATGATTTGGAGCTGGCGGATTTTTTGCACAATGAAGGATTTGCCAAGGACCGGCGGAAATTTAAATTGTTCACCTACAGCCGCCTGGCCGGAAATTACCGGATCGATGCCGGGGCCAAACAGATCCGTTTCGAAGGCCCCATCCGCTGGCAGATTTCTTCCCTGTTGGATCGGCTGATTGCGGATCTCGGCCAAAGTTTTTTATTTCGGGAAAAGTTCACGATTCACGATCAGCCCGTTCGGATGGAGGAAACTTCCGTTCATTCCTTCCGCCCGGAGAAGCGGGAATCGTACCGGATCCGGATGCTGTCGCCCCTCACCGTTTTCTCTACCTACGAAGACGCCGCCGGCAAGAAGAAAACCCATTATTATTCGCCATCCGATCTGGCCTTTTCCGACATGGTGGAGAAAAATTTTTCCCATAAATACGAGGCCTATTACGGAAGGCCCCCCGAGGAACGGCTGCGGGTCAGGCCGGTGAAGGTCAGCCCGCGGGATAAGGTGGTGACCGTGTTTAAAGGCACGCGGATCACCGCCTGGAACGGCATTTACGAGATCGTCTGCCCGCCCGATTATTTGAAATTCCTGTATGATGTCGGGATCGGGGCAAAAAATTCCCAGGGGTTCGGGATGTTTGAGAGCGTGGAGTGACCGAACTTCAAATCCAACCCTAAGCATGACCGCGTTCGGGATGTTTGAAAAAGTGAAGTGAAGGGGCTCATGGTTTCGCGCGTGAAAAACCTTTTTATGGGCGGGGATGCCGGCGGAGTGCGGGAAATGGCGCCTTGGAACTAAAATTTTCGTAGTTTTTGTCGATAATTCGTATTTTCTTATTTCTTTGCGTTTATGTTATATTTGTCTCGGCAAATTGTCGTCGACCCCCAATAGCGCATAAACCCCGGGGGATCGACGACAAATCTATTTCGGAAAAGTAATACTTGAAATCCAGTAAAATCAATGCTTTTCCGTATATTGCATAAAAATAATCCTAAACTTATAATACAAAATAAGGAGATTAGGAATTTTTTCAATCCTTGTTTTATCAACATTTTTTTGGGTTTGTATCTTACCTTTGAGGGATTGAAACCACTGCAAGAAGAACAAGCGCGGCACCCGTTGCAAAGTTTGTATCTTACCTTTGAGGGATTGAAACAAAGAGATGTCTATTTGCGTATCTAAATTGGAAATGTCGTTTGTATCTTACCTTTGAGGGATTGAAACCTTGTTCAACCTCAATCAATTCTGCGGGAATAATCCAGTTTGTATCTTACCTTTGAGGGATTGAAACTGTAAAGAAGGCGTCTATATCCGCCTGCGTCGCCATTCGTTTGTATCTTACCTTTGAGGGATTGAAACTCAAATAGTCGTAAAACCTTGATAATTCAATGTCAGGGTTTGTATCTTACCTTTGAGGGATTGAAACCCGTATAGTGAATTGTATATTTAGATTCCGGGTTCTGGTGTTTGTATCTTACCTTTTGAGGGATTGAAACGCCATAAGCGACTGACATGATCGTTTCGGCCATTTCCAGTTTGTATCTTACCTTTGAGGGATTGAAACAAATATTGAAAATAAGAAATAGCATGTTCCATTTCGTTTGTATTTTACCTTTGAGGGATTGAAACGCTGGCTATGATGTTTACGTTTTCCTATGTACTTCGTTTGTATCTTACCTTTGAGGGATTGAAACTCAGCGACTTCGCCATGTCACGCACCGTCTTCCCGTGTTTGTATCTTACCTTTGAGGGATTGAAACCACTTGTTTCAGACGAACGGGGAAACCGTTCGAAACGTTTGTATCTTACCTTTGAGGGATTGAAACTCTCGATGGGTTGAAAGATGGGAACGGCCGCTACCTTTGTTTGTATCTTACCTTTGAGGGATTGAAACGGGGACGAGGCACGGAGATTCCCTCCTTTCGGCGAGTTTGTATCTTACCTTTGAGGGATTGAAACTTCCCTTGCCGACCTCGCCAGTTGTACCGGAGGCACCGTTTGTATCTTACCTTTGAGGGATTGAAACCCTCCTCCAGTACACGAGAAAAAAATTCTCGATTCCCGTTTGTATCTTACCTTTGAGGGATTGAAACTCCGCTCATACCGCCGAGATACGGCTGTTTCTGCCAGTTTGTATCTTACCTTTGAGGGATTGAAACTACGAAACGCGATAGCGCCAACCGTTTTTGGTTTTTTGGTTTGTATCTTACCTTTGAGGGATTGAAACCGCCTGGTCCAAGGGTAAGGTCGCTGACTTCATTCAGTTTGTATCTTACCTTTGAGGGATTGAAACAGGGTAATTAAAGCATAAATTTTCGTCCTATCGGAAGTTTGTATCTCACCTTTGAGGGATTGAAACAGCGATTCCGCCAAATAATCTGAAACCTTTCCGCCGTTTGTATCTTACCTTTGAGGGATTGAAACTCAGCTTCGCAAACTCCCTCTCCCGGCGATTCCCTTTGTTTGTATCTTACCTTTGAGGGATTGAAACCCAGTTTCGTCTGCGACTAGTATCCATGCCGAACCGTGTTTGTATCTTACCTTTGAGGGATTGAAACATGTCCTCCTGAATCCATGGATTGTAGATATTTAGAGTTTGTATCTTACCTTTGAGGGATTGAAACACGAAATTGTCGAAGGATTGGAGATTGAAGTCGTTCTCGTTTGTATCTTACCTTTGAGGGATTGAAACACAGGATTTCCGCCGTCATTCGATACCGCCCCGGCGTTTGTATCTTACCTTCGAGGGATTGAAACGCCTTAAAGCATTCCGTAGAATATAACACGGATTTTCTAGTTTGTATCTTACCTTTGAGGTTTGAAACCCGTATCCGAAACAGAAATCCCAGATGTCATCGATCGTTTGTATCTTACCTTTAAGGAATTGAACCTGACACGTGGGACGGGATAGGGCCGCCCGTGAGGAGTTTTTATTTAACCTATCCCGAAAAAAGGGTCAAAAAAGCGATGAGCCATCAGCCATTTGATCGAATGGTAAATATTGTAAATTGTTGACGGTTATTTGATTAATGGCTTCTAAGGTTACCTTAACCATATACCCTTTAGATCCGGTTTCCTTATTTCTTCCCAACTTTTACAGTCATCGAAAACAAAAACTCCCCGAAAATGCGTCATTCTTGCATTTTTGGGGAGTTCTTTATTTTTTGGTAGGTAGATATGTTTTCGTCCTTTAATCTTTAAGCCCGTATGCGGGGATCTCTATTGGCCCAAACGCCTTTAGAATGCACCGCAAAAGGGTTTTCCAAAGACGGGCGAGTGGTATTTACGAGCCTTCAATCCGTACAGATGGCGGGATCGTTGTAAAAGGATGGGAAAGCCGCAAGAAATTCATCCGGATGGCGTGCCGGAAAGCAGGCATCTTCCAGCCGGCGGAAGGCGGAAAGCCGCCAAGAAATTTTTCCGGATGCCTTTTGGGCGCACATATCGATGGCAGGGGGATGGAAAAAAGCCTCCTTTCCTGATCGATTACAATAGCTTCGACAAAAATTCTTTCGCCCGGTCCGTTTTCGGGCTGGTGAAAAAGCTTTCCGGGTCGCCTTCTTCGACGATTTTTCCGTCGGCCAAAAAGAGAATGCGGTCGGCGGCCTCCCTCGCAAAGCGCATTTCGTGGGTGACGATGAGCATCGTCATGCCCGTTTTGACCAGATCCTTCATGACGTCGAGGACTTCCTTGACCATTTCCGGGTCGAGGGCGGAGGTGGGCTCGTCGAACAGCATGATCTCCGGTTCCATGGCCAGGGCGCGGGCGATGGCGACCCGCTGCTTTTGGCCCCCCGAAAGCTGATTCGGATAGGCGCCTTCCTTATCCGAGAGGCCGACTTTCGCCAGCAGCTGCCGCGCCTTTTCGACCGCTTCCCCCTTCTTTATCTTCTTCACCTTTTGCGGGGCGTAAGCGATGTTTTCCAGGACGGTCATATGGGGAAAGAGATGGAAATGCTGGAAGACCATGCCGATGTTTTTGCGGATTTCCGTTATATTCGTTTTCCGGTCCAAGATATTTTGCCCGTTTATGTAAATTTCGCCGGAGGTCGGAGTTTCCAGCAAATTTAAACAGCGCAAAAAGGTGGATTTCCCCGAACCGGACGGGCCGATGATGGCCACGACTTCCCCTTTTTCCACGGTAGTGCTGATCTGATCGAGCACGAGGTTTTTCCCGAAATACTTCGTCAATTGTTTAACCGATATCACTTTGTCTCAACCTCCGTTCCACTCTCCTGCCGATGGAAGTCATGATAAAGACCATCACCCAGTAGATCAGCCCGACAAACAGAAGGGCTTCGAAATTCCGGTAAAGATTGGCGCCGACGATCTGCGCCCGGCGCATCAGATCCAAATATCCGATGGTCGACACGATCGCCGATTCCTTCGTCAGCGTGATAAATTCATTCATCAATGCGGGCAAAATGTTTTTTACCGCCTGGGGCAGGATAATGTCGAGCATCATCGGCCGATAGGAGACGCCCAGCGCTTGGGCCGCCTCCCTTTGCCCTTTGTCGACGGCCATGATGCCGGCGCGGATGATTTCCGACACATAGGCGGCGGAGTTCAGGCCGAAGGCGGCGATGGCGGCCAAAAATTCCGGCATGTCATAGCCCGTTAATTGGGGAACCCCGTAGTAAATAATGATTAATTGCAGGATTAACGGGGTTCCGCGGAAAATGGAAGTATACCCGTCGGCGAACGCCTTCAACAGCCGGCTTTTCGAGATTTTCATTAACGCCAGCACCGTTCCCAGCAATAAACCGATCAGGGCGGAGACAAAGACAAATTTCAACGTCGTCCAAATTCCTGTCAGGATGAAAGGAACATAAGGCTGCAGTTTGCTGAAGTCCACATTCATGATCAACACCCCTTTTCCGGCGATAAGCTCACGCAAAAAACAGGAAATCGGTGGTTTTCCCTTTCCTTGCCGCAGGCAGGAACCACCGATTTTTTCCGGCATGGACCGATGGCGGATGCCGCGATTTTAGGCCGTTGTTCGCCCGGAAAAACGCATCCGGCCGGGCCCCGTATCCCGGGATCCGGATTTTGAGGAGCCGCGGGACGGACGTAGCCGGCCATCGGCTGGAGAAAGGCTTTTATTCCTCGATTTGGTCCAATTTCCATTTATCTTTCAGCTCTTTCAATTTGCCGTTTTCCTGCAGTTCCTTCAATACCCCGTTCACCTTTTCCACCAAATCGCTTCCCTTCGGAAAGGCGACGGCCGTTCCGGGAGAGCTGGACGTCGGATCGTCGAAACCGGTGAAGCCGTGCTCTTTCATATAACCTTTCGCCACTTGTTTATCCAGATAGGCGACATCGATTTTATGGGACAACAATTCCTGCACCAAAATCATCCCGTTGTCCACCTTTTTCACTTCGAAGCCGTATTCCTTGCTCAATTCGTCGGCCCCTTCTTCCTGGATCGTTCCCAGCTGGACGCCCACCTTTTTCCCTTTCAAGTCTTCCAATTGTTTGACGGGCGAATCAGGCAGGGAGATGAACATCTCTCCGCTGCGGTGGTATTCCATGGAGAAATCCACGTTTTCCTTTCTTTCTTTCGTGGCGCTCATGCCGGCCATCACCATGTCCACCCGGCCGGACTGCAGGGCGCCGATCAGGCCGTCAAAATTCATATCCTGGATTTCCAATTGATAGCCCAGTTCGTCGGCGATGATTTTGGCCAAGTCGATGTCGAAGCCGATGAAATTCCCTTTTTCATCGCGGGATTCGAAGGGAGGAAAGTCCGCCGAGGTGGCCATTTTCAGCACCGGTTTTTCCTTTTCTCCTTCTTTGGCGCCGCCGTTTGCGGAATCGGATCCTCCGCTGCCGCAGGCGGAAAGAAGGAGGACCAGCATCATCATCCCGATCATTCCGGCTTTTTTCCATATGCTTTTCATTTTTATCCCCCTTTGTTTGATTGGTGAAAAATGGATTCGGCTCGCAGCCGTTTCAAAGATTCATAATGGGAAAGATTAGTAAAGTTTATTGTTCTTCCAATGGTCGAATTCATCTTTTATCGCTTGCAACAGGGAAGGGTCCGCCATGACGTCATACCCGGTCATGGCGAGGGCGAGGGCGCCTTCATAAAGGGTTTTCCTCCCCTGTTCCGTGACCGTTTTGTCGGCGAATTTCTTCGTATGGGCGACCAGGTTCCCGTCATTCAGCCCGATGTAGGGATGGATGGCCGGGACGACGTGGCTCACGTTTCCCATGTCGATGGAGCCGTATTCCCGTTTTGCGGGAAGGACCGGCTGGCTGCTGATTTGCCTCAAGTTTTTCGTAAACGCCGCGGATAAGGCTTGGTTGGTGATCATGTTGTCGTAGCTCAGTTCATAATTGGAGATTTCCAGGGAAGCGCCGGTCATCATGGCCGCGCCGCGTGCGATTTGATTGACCTTTTTCACCGTTTCGTCGACCCTTTCCCGGGTGGAGGCCCTGATATAGAATCTTGCGACCGCGTAATCCGGCACGATATTGGCCGCTTTTCCGCCTTCGGAAATGATGCCGTGGATGCGGACGTCGGAAGGCAGGTGCTGTCTCAATGCGTTGATGCCGTTGAAAAGCTGGATCACGCTGTCCAAGGCGTTGATCCCCTTTTCCGGGGACGATGCGGCGTGGGCCGCTTTTCCCGTGTAGGCATATTGCAGCGCATCCATGGCCAGGGATTGGCCGCTTTCGTGGGAGCATCCGGCCGGATGGACCATGAGGGCAACATCGATATCGGCGAAAATGCCTTGCTCGCACATGGGCACCTTCGCTCCGTTTGTTTCCTCGGCGGGCGTCCCCAGAACGATGACGGTGCCCCCGACGGCGTCGGCCAATTTGCTGAGAATGACCCCGGCGCCGGTGCTCATCGTCCCGATTAAATTGTGCCCGCATCCATGGCCGATTTCCGGCAGGGCGTCGTATTCCGCGAGAAAGCAGACGGCAGGGCCCGGCTTCTTGCTTTTGTATGTGGCGCGGAAGGCCGTCGGCCGGTTGACGATGCCCGTTTCCACGGCGAAACCATGGCTCCTTAAAAAGCCGGTGAGCAGTTTCATCGCCTCATATTCCTGATCCCCCAATTCGGGATTTTCATAGAGCCGGAGATTCATATTCCATAGGTCCGGCATGATTTGATCCAGTTCCGCCTTCAGTTTTTCTTTCATCTCGTCATCCCCTGTATGGATTGTATAAAAATAAAGATTTATGAATATTTATACCACATATCGTTTTCGTTTTCAATAAAATTTTCTTTTCAAAATGGAGATTTTTCATAAAATATGCCGATCACATGCTGGGACTGAAAGTCCGAAGACGCTCCGGAAGAAGCGGAAGGATTGACGGGAAAGGAAAGAATGGTAAAAACAAGAGTTGAAGGAAGGCGGATGGAGAGGGGAAAATGGTGGGCGCCCGGCGGCCCGCAACGTCGAACGGGCCAAGCCGTTGCGAAAAGGGAAAACGGGGAGGGGATAAGGGGGCGGATTTCCGGCATTCTGCAGCAGAACCCCTTGATTTTGCAGGCGGGATTTATGGCAAGAGCCGATGGAAGAAACCCGTGGCCCGAATGGGGGAGCTTGGAAGGGAGGATTCTTTCTTAATTTCTTTTGCAAAAAAGAAAACGTCCTGCTGGATGCCATCACAAAAGAAAACCCGCCGATCGCGACGGGTCTTCCTTTCCGTATTCATGTTTGAATCAAGAACTTGGCGATTGCGGTTTTTTCAGCTTCCAAGTTTCTGGAGAAAAGATTTAGAAGCCGCCCGCTCGTAGGTTTTCCGCTTCCATATTTCCGACGGCAAGGTCAGGCATACGCCGTTCTCGGGTTTATTAATTTTCATTTTTCCAAAGCCAACATCAAGTACCCGCCGGTCGCGGTTTTTCCATGTTTCCGAAGGCAAGGTCAATAACATGGCGGTAAAGGATATTTCCGCATCCATGCCTCCGGCGTCATGATCAAGATCCATGCCGGCCGCCCGGCATTTTTCCCTCATTGCATGGCCATAGGCGGCACTTTCCAGACCTTCGAATCGGGATCGATGCATATCCGGAAGGCAAAATCACGGCCTTGGGCTGAAAATCCGATCACCGCTTCCTCATCGGAAAGGTATTTTTCCGTAAAGGAGCTGACGGATTTGAGGTCATCATAAAATTTTTTCTCATTTTCGTCTGTTACCCCTTCCGGGTCGCTGAAATAGGTTTCTTGGTCGGGAACACCTCCGTATTTTTCATCTTTGATCAAGAGGGCGTACTGGACGTTCTTATCGCCTGATCCCATGGCGTGGATATACAATTTGAACACGTCGACCGGTTTTAACCCGTCGAGCAGACGGTCATCGAGGGTCTGGGCGTATTGATGATAGATATTTTTCAGCTTGCCGTCCAGTTCGATGGACGTATGGTAGGTTCGGCCGTCCGGGCCGTTTCCGCCGCCCGGATCCGCGTTCGGGTGCACGCCCAAAATGACGGTCGGCCGGTCCGGATCCCGTTCATACCGGATTTCCGCAACGCGCAGGGCATAGTTTGGAAAGGTCTTGATCTTCTTATCGCTGCGCCATTCCGCATAGGCTACGGATCCCGCCTGCAATTGGTCAAATTCATTTTTCAGCCTTTCCTGCACTTCCCCGGAAAAGGTGAAAAACAGTTTTTTCCCGATGTCTTCGGCGGCAATGGGAAAATCGCTTAAGGATTTTTTATCCGGAATGAACCAGAATTGATTTTGTTCGGAATACAGATCGCCGTGGATTTCGCCGTTTCCGTTTTCGCCGGTCACAAAAACGATCGTTTCCTTTCCGTCTTTTTCCGAGATGCTTTCGACGGTAAAACTCCCGACCTGGTCGCCGGGCTGCAGCGTTTCCGGGTCGAAGGTGAGGAAGAGATCGTCCTCTTCCGTCAAGAGGGTATACTTGGCCTGGCCGGATTCTTCGAGGGAGCTTTGCGCCCGTTTCTCTTCTTTGCCGGGTTCGGCAGGAAAAAACTGTTCATGAATGAAATAAAATCCGATGAAGAAGGTTGCCGCGTAAAAAAGTGCGGTCAAAGCTTTCGGGAAGATCGCAGGCGGCGTTATTTTCCCCTGTTTTTTGTTAATTTTTTCTAAAATCCTTTCCCTGTCTCTTTGCGTAAAAGAAACAGGGAGGGCCTGTTCATATTCCCTTTTCAATTCCTTCAACCGTTCATCCATCCCGTTCACTCCTTTCTTCGGATAATAGCGCCCGCAATTTTTCCCTGGCCCGGTCCAGCCTTGTCCGCACCGTCCCTTCCTTCTCATGGAGCATTTCCCCGATTTCCTTCACGGAAAGATCGTGAAAATAATATAAAACGATGACTTCCCGGTATTTTACCGGCAAGCTCAGCACCCGCTCCAGCAGTTGGCTGGCGGCATGTTGTTTGATTGCCGCTTCTTCCGGGGTATCCGGATTATTCCGGAGAATCGGGAAATGGCCGAACATCTTCTCTTTCAGCCTCCGGTTTCGGAGGTTCCACTTCCGCAAATGATCTTTGCATTTGTTTGCGGCAATGGCGTAGATCCAGCTCCGCAGCATCGAGCGCCCTTGAAATTCGGGCAATTTTTCATAAACGGTGATAAACACTTCCTGGGTCACATCGTCCGTATCGGCGGGGTTTTGCATATAGGTATAAACGAACCGTTTGATTTCGTTTCCGTATAAATCCATGATCGCTTTCACCGCTTCCATGGCTTCCATTTGCAGGATTTCCCGCTCCCGGGCGATGAGAAAAGCATCGCGAACGTCTGCCGAGGAATGCAAACCATAACCTCCTTCCCCTTTCGGTCGACAGTAAGACGCCAGGAACATAAAAAAAGTTTCAAAATTCCGGAGAAAACGAAGAAAAAAGTTCAGTCCGAAGTTTTGCGAAAAATCCCCCTTCCCGTTCCGCGGATTCGGGCATAGGCAATAGGAAGCTTTTGTCTTTTTACATAACGTATCAGAAAAAATGTCCGAAAAGAAATATGGGAAGGAAAAAATTATCGCCGCAAGGCCCGGATGAAACCTTTATGCCTTGTTTGCGTAAAAGATTTTGAGGTGAACGGTGCCATGAAAAAGCTGCTGATCGTATTTTTCGCCTGTTTTCTTCTGCTTTTCCCCGCAAAAAAGGGGCTCGCCGTCGAATTTTCCATCACCGATGCCAAAATCGACGCTTACTTGCAAAAGAACGGGGAGGTCGCGGTCAAGGAAACATTCACCTATGACTTTGACAGCAAATTCAGGGGAATTACCCGGGAAATTGTCCCGAAAAAAGGGGCGTCCATTAAAGATTTTGCCGCCTTTGAAAAAGGAAAGCCTTTGAAGGTGGAAAAGGAAGGCGACGTCTACAAAATTTACCGGAGCGGGAAAAAGGAAAAGATCACCGTTGAACTCCGTTACCGGATCACGGGAGGGATGGAAAAGTACGAGGACGGTGCCCAGTTTTATTGGCCCTTTTTCGATGAAAGAAACGAATCGGACTATTTGCGCATGACCATTGCCGTCCATCCCCCGGAAGCGGCGGATCAGGTCCTCGCTTTGGGCTATGATGAGGCTTACGGCAAGGAAGACATCCGGGATGACGGAACCGTCGTCTTTCGGCTCGGAGAGGTTCCGGCCGGGGAAAACGGGGACATCCGGGTGATTTACGAGCCGGAGCTGTTTCCGGGAATGGGGATGAAGGCGGGTACCATCCGGGAAAAAGTGCTCAAAGAAAAGGAACATCTTGCCGAAAAGGCGAAAAAATACGCGGAAACCCGGGATGCGCTGCGGAAGGCGGGAAACGGGCTCATTCCTGCGATGCTGGTCTTCTTTGCCGTTTTGTTTCCGGCTGCATTCCTCTCTTCCCGGCGAAAGAAACGATTGGTCGAGGAGCATTTGGAGCGCCTGCAATTCCATGTTCCGGAAGAAAAATTGAGCATCCCCGCCACCATTTATTTCACCAGCGGCTGCATCTTCAATCCGGAAACGGCCGCGGCCGCCCTCTATGATTTGCTCCGAAAGGGATATGTAAAGCAGGAGACGGAAGACCGTTTTGTCCTGGTCAACGGGCGGACGGAACATCCCCATGAGAGGAAATTGATCCGGTTCTTGTTCGAACAGGTGGGGAACGGGAAGGAATTTTCCTTGAAAGAGCTGAAAAAATTCACAAATAATAGGAAAAACTTGGAAATCTATCAATCGAAAATGATGGAATGGAAGCGGAAGATTGCGGAGGAAGTGAAGCAAGCGGGATTATACGAAACGAAAGCCGGACTCCGGTGGGGCGTGGCGGCCGTCGGGGTTTTGCTGGGGATATCCGCGGTTTTCTTCGGGATTTATGAGCTTTATGTCCCGTTCATAGGGACCCTGCTGGGTTCCGCCGCTGCCTTGCTTTTTGCGATTTTTTACCATCCGAAAAGCGATAAGGGGCTGGAAATCCTTCTGGAATGGCAACGTCTGCGGGAGAGGCTGCGGCATTTCACGAAGGATCAGTGGGACCTGCTTTCCGATGGAGAAAAGCAACGGCTGATCGCCTACGGGATCGGCGTGGACAACGCCCCGTTCAAAAAGGCGTTCAACGCTTTTCTGGAAGCGGAAAAACGGTCCTTCCCGGAAGGAACCGGATTTTTATACAATCCGGCGTATACCGTGGCCATCTTTACGGCGGCGGACAGTCGGGCGGGTGCCTTTTCGGGCGGCGCTTCCGGTTCCTCCGGCGGAGGAGTCGGCGGAGGGGGAGGCGGCTCCGGCGCTTTTTAATCGGATGGACGGATGCCGAATTCATCGCTTTTCTGCGGCAAGCGATGGATTCGGCTTTTTTCGTTCGGGGAGTTCTGCCTCATATGCAAGATTTCCAATAATTGATCGATGTGATCGGTAAAAATCCCGTCCACGCCGTAATCGATATACTGTTCCATCGTTTTTTTATCATTGATCGTGTACACGTGGACATCGAGGCCGTAGGAATGCAGCCGATCTATTTCTTTTTTTGTCACGGACCGGTAGGGGAGCCCCACTCCGCTGGCGTAGGTCTGCAATTCTTTGATCGCATCAACGGTTAAGGAGGCAAAATCCTTTTCATTGAAAAGCCGGATCAGCGGAAGGCCGGGTTCCATTCTTTGAACGGATTTCAGGCTATTTGGGCTGAAGGATTGGATGATCACTTTCGGAAGGCCGTTTTTGTCCTTTTTATGCAGGAGTTGGAATTTCTTTAACGCATCGATCAACGCCTTTTCCATCCCGGGATTATCGGCCGGGTTTTTGATTTCAATATAATAATTTACCGAATCCCCGAAACGCTCGAGGACTTCCTCGAGGGTCGGAATTTTCACATGGGCGTATCGTTTTCGTTCGCGGCCGGCAAAGGAATGGCCGGCATCGAGCCGCTTCAGCTCTTTTAAGGTGTATGAAGCCACTTCTCCCTGTCCGCCGGTCGTCCGTCCGACGGTTTTATCATGGATGGAGACGAGGACCCCGTCCTTGGTCATTTGCAAGTCGAGTTCGATATAATCGGCGCCCAAACCGGCGGCGATTTCATAGGATGGGATGGTATGTTCCGGAGCGAAAAAAGGAGCTCCTCGATGGGCGATGGAAATGACCCCGGTTTCAATCGTAGGCCCTCCGGTTTCCTTGCCCGATTCGCCCGCGTATTCAGAACCCTCTTTGTTTTCTTCTGAATTCGTTTCCCCTTTACCCCCGATGCCTGCCGGATGGACGCCGTTTTGGCACCCCGCCAAAATGATTGTCAGTAAGATCGTGAAAGAAAGCAGGAAGTTTTTTATATTCCCCATTTTTTCCTCCTTCAGGGCGGCAAAAATACCTTTTATTTGGGAAGTGACCCCATATCCTTTCCGCCCGGAAACGGAACAGGGGCAAATATGGAATACACCCCCGGTTCCAAGAAATAAACATGGTAATGGAAAGCGCGTTTTGTGCGGAAACCCGCTGCAATGATCGTAACCCGCGGATATGTCCGTCATGCCGAAGACTTCTCTTCTGAAAAAGGCCGAAATCCTTGGATGTCTTCTGTACTTATCCATAAGATCCGCCCCTTTCGGATATTGGTGAAAAAGCCTTTGAATCCCGGGATACGGATCGGACCCAATTTCATTCGCAGGCCCTCACCCGTGGGATGTGGAAGGGCAGCTGTCTCTCGCGCGATCTTTTTAAATTTATGATCGGGAATGTAAATGCTTTCATTAATAATTGCGGGCCTTGTTTTTCCAGAAGCTTCCGGAATAATCATTGCACAACGGTTTTAAGGACCGGTAAAGCCCCTTTGAAGAAGCGGTAAAAAAATTAAAGGAAAATATAATGTATTGTAAAGATTTTATGGAATCGGCATATTCGGAATTTTTCTGTGGTTAAATAGGTTGCGGGAGGGAAAGGGATGCAGGAGTCAATCATTGTGGAAATGATCCGTGTTTCCAAATCCTATGACAAACAAAAAAATGTGATTAAGGAGATGGATTTGACGATCAGGGAAGGGGAGTTCTTCGTCCTTGTCGGTCCTTCCGGTTCGGGGAAAAGCACCCTCTTGAGGATGATCGCCGGGCTTGAGGACATCACCGGCGGCATATTAAAAATCGGCGGAAGGGTCGTCAATCATCTGCCGCCCAAAGATCGGAACATCTCCATGGTTTTTCAAAACTACGCCTTATATCCTCATTTGAACGTGGAAGAAAACATTTTGTTCGGTTTGAAGGCAAAAAAGGTGGACAAAGCGGAAAGGCAAAGAAGGCTTCAGGAGGCGGCGGAGATGTTGGGGCTGGAAAGGCTTTTGAAACGGAAGCCGAAAGAGCTGTCCGGCGGCCAGCGGCAGCGGGTGGCACTGGCGCGGGCGATTGTCAGCCGGGCTCCTCTTTGCTTAATGGATGAGCCTTTGTCCAATTTGGACGCCAAGCTCCGGGCGAACATGCGGATGGAGATCCGCCGCCTGCAGCAGCGGCTCGGGCTGACGACGATTTACGTCACCCACGATCAAGTGGAGGCGATGACGATGGGGGACCGGATCATGGTCCTGCACGACGGCAAAATCCAGCAAGTCGGGGAACCGATCCGTTTATACAACGAACCGGCGAACACCTTCGTCGCTTCCTTTATCGGAACGCCAAAGATGAATATGGGGAATGCCCGCTATTTTCCGGAAAAGAGGGAACTTGTGGTAGAAAACCGGCTCTCTTTGCCGGCGGATCCCGCGGGTTTGGATATTTCCCCGGATCGGAACGTCATCGTCGGTATCCGGCCGGAACATATCCGTCCGGGTACGGCGGAAGACAGGACCTCCGAACTGGAAGTGATCAATGTGGAACAGCTTGGAAATGAAACCCTTCTTTCCTTTGAAGTCGGAAAAGAGATTTGGACGGCGAAATGGCCCGGCCAATGGAAGGTGAAAGCGGGGGAAAGGGTTCCGGTCCACATCCCCATCCCTTTCTTGCACTTTTTTGACCGGGAAACGGGGTTATTGATCAAACCCGCCCAAAGCGCCCACATGCGCGAGGTGGAAAAGGTATGACGGAAGGAAAGTTCAATGGGGAGATGACGTACGCGGCAGTGGTTCGGGCGGGGACGGAACCCGGAACGGTGGAAATTCCGGAAATGGATTTTGCCAAAATCAAAAGAAAGCGGGAAATCAGAAATTTCTTCAAAGGCCAATTGTACCTTCTTCCTTCGATCCTGCTTTTTGCCGTCTTCCTGTTTTATCCTTTGTTCCGGACGATTTATTTAAGTTTTTTTCTCACCGATTCGGCCGGAACACCCACCGTCTTTGTCGGGTTGGACAATTTCCGGAAAATCTTTACCTCGCCGGTCTTTTTGCAGAGTTTGCAGTCCACCGTGCTTTTCGTCCTGTACACGGTTCCGGGCACCGTTTTCATCGCCCTGGTTTTGGCGGTTCTCGCCAATGAAAAAATGAAAGGGATCGGTTTTTTCCGTACCATCTTTTCTTCCACGATGGGCGTCTCCGTCGCCGCCGGGTCCGTATTTTGGATGTTTTTGTTTCATCCGACCATCGGCTGGCTGAATCAGCTTCTGAAAATGTTCGGGCTCGATCCCGTCGGTTGGCTCACCGATCCGAAATGGGCCCTCCTTTCCGTATCCGTCACGACCATCTGGATGAATCTCGGCTTTACCTTTCTCGTTCTGCTCGGCGGGCTGCAGTCGATCGACGACTATTTGTATGAAAGCGCGGAGATCGACGGCGCCGGATATTTTTACAAAATAAGACGGATCACGATCCCGCTGCTTTCGCCCACCCTGTTTTTCGTGATTACCGTATCCTTGATCAACGCCTTCCAAACCTTCGGGCAGATCGACATGCTGACGCGGGGCGGGCCGCAAAACGAAACGAATTTGATCGTCTACATGATCTATCAGGAGGCGTTTATGAATTATCAGTACGGTTCCGGAAGCGCCTTGGCCATCATCCTGTTTGTCATCGTTTTGCTTCTGACCGTTCTGCAATTCAAACTGGTCGAAAAGAGGGTGCATTACCAATGAGAATCCCTTTGGGCCGAAAGATCCTGTTTTATTTCCTGTTGGCCTTGTTTGCCGCGGTGATCTTTGCTCCTGCCGTCATCGCCTTTTTGATGAGCTTCATGACCAATCAGGAAATTTTCGCCGGAAAACTGTTCCCCCATTCCTTCAGCTGGGACAATTATGCCAGGCTGTTCGAACGTTTTCCGATCATCCATTATTTGACGAACAGCCTCGTTGTTTCCCTTCTCATCATGGCCGGCCAATTGATCCTGTCCAGTTTGGCGGCCTACGCCTTTGCCTTTTTGTCGTTTAAAGGGAGGGACGCGATCTTCTTCCTGTTTATTGCCACGATGATGATCCCCTTCGAAACGTCCATCATACCGAACTTTCAAACCATCCGTAATCTCGGGCTGCTGGATACCTATGCCGGCATGACTCTTCCTTTTTTTGCCACGGCATTCGGAACCTTTTTGTTGCGGCAAAATTTTAAACAGATTCCCAGGGAACTGAAAGAAGCGAGTGAGATCGCGGGAATGGGGGATTTTAAATTTTTCCTGACGGTGGCCCTGCCGATGGCGAGAACTGGCCTGGTCACTTTGGGACTATATGCCTTTCTCACTTCCTGGAACATGTATTTATGGCCGCTGTTGGCGACGACGAATGAAAGGGTGCGCACCGTCCAAATCGGCCTGCGCCAGCTGCAGAGCCAGGAACAGGTGAACGAGTGGGGAATGATTATGGCGGGTGCGGTCATCGTCGTCGTGCCCACCTTGATCCTGTTGTTCCTCGGCCAAAAGCGGCTGCAGCGGGGATTGACGGAAGGGGCTTTTAAGTGATGCCGACGTGCAAACAAGGTTTTTCGCCGTCAGACGAAAAATGGAGAAGAGGTGTGAAAGGAATGAGAAAATTTTCTGCTTGTTTGATTCTGCTTTGCCTTGTTCTTTTCGCCGCCGCCTGCCAGGGCAAAACGGAAAACCGTTCGGAGAATGATTCCGCTTCCGGGAAAACCGTCATCACTTTTTGGCATTCCATGGGCGGGGCGGGACTTAACGCATTGAACGAAATTGTCGACGATTTTAACCGATCGCAAGAGAAGATTCAAGTCAATGCCGAATTTCAAGGCACCTATGACGAGGCGCTGACCAAGTTCCACAGCGTGGCGGGGACGGGAAGCACGCCCCATATCATGCAAGTGTTCGAGATCGGCACCATGTCCATGATCAACAGCGGGCAAATCGTCCCGATCCAAACCTTTATTGACGCCGACGGATATGACATGGGCATTTTGGAAAAAAACATCATCAATTATTACAAGATTGACGGCAAGTTTTATTCGATGCCTTTCAATTCTTCCACCCCCGTCATGTATTACAATAAGGACGCCTTCAAGAAGGCGGGCCTCGATCCGGACAATCCGCCGCAAACCTTCGAGGAAATCATCGAGGCGGGGAAAGCGATCAAAAAAGCGAATCCGAAAATGAAAGGCTTCGCTTTACAGGCTTACGGCTGGCTGTTTGAAGAGCTGCTGGCGAACCAAGGGGCGCTGTTGATGAACAATAATAACGGCCGGACCGGGACCCCGACGGAAATCGGATTTAAGGAGGAAGAAGGAAAGTCCGTCTTCAGTTGGGTGGAACAGATGGTGAAAGATGGGACCTTCGCCAATTACGGCACGAACGGGGATAACATGATCGCGGGATTTTTGGCCGGAGATGTGGCGATGTTCCTCCAATCTTCGGCCAACGCCAGAAACGTGATCGACAACGCGCCCTTTGAAGTGGGAATCGCCTTTCTCCCCCATCCGGCGAATAAGGAAAGGCAAGGGGTGATCATCGGCGGGGCCAGCCTGTGGATGATCGCCGGCAAACCGGAAGCGGAACAAAAAGCCGCCTGGGAGTTCATGAAATACCTGCAAACGCCTGAAGTGCAGGCGAAGTGGCATATCGGCACCGGCTATTTCGCCGTCAACCCGGCTGCCTATGAGGAAGAAACGGTCAAAGAGGCTTATGAGAAAATGCCCCAATTGAAGGTGACCGTCGATCAGCTCCAAACCACCAAACCTTCCTACGCCACCCAAGGTGCGCTGATGGACATGATCCCCGAAGGAAGAAGGATCATCGAGTCGGCACTGGAGACGGTATTTAACGGCGGGGATGTGGATCAGACTTATGACACGATGGTAAAACAATTGAACGACGCCATTCAACAGGCCAATGCGGCAAGGAAAAAATGAAAGGAGGTGATCCGAGAGGACGAAAGGAGAAAGGCGATTTTCCGTTTTTAGGCGGGCGATCAGTTTTTGCAACCGCAGCCGGATCAATATAAACTCTCGCATATTTCCCCTTTTTTCGAGGGACTTTGCCCCTCATCTTTAAAGATCCCCCTTTGAAATATATCTTTTCGCCGGGAAGCTGCCGCGCCCTCTTTCGGGAAGGGCTTCCCGGTCTACGCGCTACTTTCCGTAAGGATAGGGATAGGGGTATGGTGCAATTGGCCGGAAAACGGTATAGAACGGTTTGGATTCCGATACGGTGCACCTTTCGCGGAAAAGATTTTCAATAAAAAGTAAATCGACCGGAATTTTCGTTCCGGTCTAAATTCAAAACGGTTCTGGCCAGGATCCGTTCGGATTCCCATGGCCGAAAACGCGACGGGCGGATCCGCCCGCGAAGGACATCAACGAGGTTAGCGGGCGAAAGCCGCGGGGAGCCTCCGGAGCTTTTTCCGCTGGTTGGAATCGGACGATTTTCCATGAATAAGGATTCGGGAACCTTCCGGATCTTTTTTTGTGCTTCCCACGGCGTTAACGGAAACCGCCTGCATATTCCAACAAATTTTCCCCGATCAGTTGGATGATCAGTCCGAGGGTCACCAGCCGAAGAATCACCAGGACGGTCCGGGCCTTCAATTTTTCCGCCAGCCGGACCCCGATTTGCGCGCCGGCAAGGGATCCCGCCAGCAGGCAAAGGGTCAGGGGCCAGATCATTTGCCCGGCGGCAATATAAGTCACCGCCGCGCCGAAACAGCTGGAAAAGGTGGCCAATCGGACTCCCGCCACGGACCGAATGTAGGAAACCTTTAACGCCCCGAACAAATACAGCATGAACGTCCCCTGGCCGGGACCGATCATCCCGTCGTAAATGCCGATGGCATACAGGCCGGGAAAACTGAATTTGTTAAAGCGGATTTCCCCTTCCCCGGAAAATTGTCCCTGTTTAAAAAATGAGGCGGCAAAGGCAAAGAGGAGCAGGACGATGGCGGCCGTCTCCATGTATTCTTCGTTCATGCGCGAAGCGATCACCCCGCCGGTGACGCCGCCCGCGAGACTGACGGGTACGATCCAATAAACCTCTTTAAACGAGATTTTTTTGTTCCTGTATAAATAAAGAAAGCTGGAGAAGGAACTGATCGTATTGGCGGCCTTATTTGCGCCGACGGCCGATTGGACGGGGATGCCCAACAGCATCATGACCGGGAGGCTGATGAATCCTCCGCCTCCCGCTAAAGTTCCGGCCGTGGTTGCCAAAATGCCGGTTAAACCGATAAGCAAATATTCCATTTTCCGACACCACCTTCAAAACTAGTATACAACGCATATATCGATAGGAAAATTATATGATTTTAATGAAAATCAATAAGTTTTTCTTATAATATTCATGCGGAACGGGGATTTTCGGATGATTCGTTCCGTGCGATGAACGGCCGATATCCCCGGGTACCGTGAAGGCGAGACATTCCAGCGGGGGAATGGGATAAATAAAAAATTCTAGATATTTGAAAAAAACAGAATACCCAAAAGATTAATAAGATTTATAATAGTTATTGAAAGAACCAAAATCTGGATTTTCTTGGGGAGGGAGAAGTTTGTTAAAAAGAAGGTATTGGTTTCTGTTTGCGGCCCTGTTCATTTTTTTATTTGTAAGCGGTTGCAGTAATGAGAAGGAAACGGGGCAGACGGAATCCAAGAACAATCTCATCCTTATCACGGGGGACACCGTTTCCGAAAAGGGAGGTTGTGTCCTGGCCAGCCGGTTCGCTCCCGGGGACAAAATCGTTTTCCGGATGAATGCCATCAATCCCGATACCGGGCTGCAAATGGAAAACGCGAAACTGCAGGTGCATCTTTCGACGGGGGAAGTTTTGGATATGGTGTACGGGGAACATCCGCCGGGCGTGGAAAACGCGGCGAAATTTTGGACCGCGGCTTATCCGGTGACCAAAGATACCCCGAAGGGAAAGCTGGAATATTATGTGACGGCGGAAGCGGGGGACCGGAAAGGGGAGTTCCGGCCTTTCAATGTCGAGCCTTCCCTGCTGATGATCGTGGATGAAAAGGCCGCCGGATCGGGCAGCCAAGGTCAGCAGCAAGGTAACGCCAACCAGAGCGGAAATAATAACGGCGGTTCGCAGGAAGCGAATCTGGAACCGAACAATGTGGTGAACGTCGAGGCCGTCAACTTCGCCTTTAATAAAGACAAATATTATGTAAAGGCGGGAAAAGAGGTAACCATTCATTTGACTTCGAAGGAAGGAACCCATGGCATCGCCATTCCCGATTTGAACGTTTCCATCGACGAGCCGAACGGAACCGTAAAATTTACCCCGACGAAACCCGGAGAATACGAGATGGTCTGCAGCGTCTTTTGCGGCGCGGGCCACGGCGACATGAAGGCGACATTGGTGGTCGTCGAATAAGGGGATCCCGATGATGAAAAGCTATCCGTCCATCGCAAAGATCTTCGCAGTCATTGCCGTCGCCGCCCTTTTGTTCGCCTGCAGCAAAGAGGAGGGAATGACGGAGGTTTCCGGCGCCAAGACATCCGAAGCAGGAAAAAGCGGAGAGCAAAAGCAGCTGTTAAAAAATAACATTACATTATCGAAAAGCAGGGGGAACATCCGGGATCAAGTGGAGTTCACCGTTGATGAGCTGAAAGGAAATCAGGACGTCGAGCTGGTTTGGATCGCTTACGAGGGACAATATGAAATTGTTAATTTGTATGAAATGGTCGGCCCGAAATTTAAAGAGAAGGAAGTCGTGCTGGCGAAAGGGAAGAGCGGCGGCGACGGAATCTGGAAAGGTTCCTTCACGGTTCCGGAAGGGTTTGGCGGAGACCACACGATTTTCGTCCGATCAAAGGGGGAAAAAATCGGGCAAACCGTATTTACGGTGGATCCCACCTTTACCATGTATCCCAAATCCGGCCCGGTCGGCACGAAGATTACGATCAAAGCGGAAGGCCTGGGCTGGAGCACCTATATGCGAAACTGGCAGTTGACCTATGATAATAAATACACCGGTTTGATCTCGGCCGTGGCCACAAACGGCAAGGCGGAGGCAAAAATCCGCGCGGCGGGACCGCCGGGAAAACATTTTATCCGGATCCGGACCGGCTATCTCGGCATGCCGTACATTAACTACCAGCAATCTCCCTATCCGGACAAACCGGCGCCCGAATTCATGTTCGAGGTGACGGAGGAACCGCCGCTGGATCAGGCCTATGTGGAGCCCGTGCCGGAAAAGGCGGGGAACGGTCTTGAAACGCCGGAATTAAAGAATAAGCCCGGTGTAAAAGTCGCGCTGGATAAACATGAGGGGACGGTCGGCGAGCCGGTTCGTCTGACCGCAAGCGGATTGCCGGAAAATAAGCGGGCGGAAATCATTTGGAATACGATGCGGGGAAGCCGCGTATCGGGGTCGGGGTTCGGGGAAGAAACGGCGGTCTTGGCTGCCGTGGATACGGATGAAAGCGGACAATTATCCTATGATTTTAATATTCCGGACGATTTGGGCGGCATTCCCCACCGGATCGATGTAAAAATCGAGGGTGAAATCTACGGCCAGGCGTATTTGCGGATTTTGCCTTCCATCGTGAATCTGTCACCGAAGTCGGGCCCCGCGGGCACAAAGATTCAAATCACCATCAAGGGCGGGGGCTGGACCGAGTTTGACAACGCCTATTATTTAACCTATGACAATGCCTACGCCGGGTACATGTGCGCCTTCAACAGCGAGGGCGATCTCACGTTTGACGTGGTCGCCACCGGCCAGCCCGGTTACCATATCATTGACCTGTATCCGGGCATCTACCGGCAAAAGGATAAGGATACGGATATGACGCTCATCCCGCAGCTGACTTACGCGACGGACCACCCCGGCTCGAAGATGCCCGCCATCCGCATGGGATTCTGGGTGACGGAAAAATAATCAAGGAAAGCATGGGTTGGACCGAATCCGATTTTCCAGCGGTCATATTGATTGTTTTTTATGGAATTTCCAGCGGAATCTTGGTTTGAAATTTTGTCGTCGACCCCCGATAGCGTCAAAATCCCGGGGGATCGACGACAAATCTTTTTTTGACACCAGATTGTGTTAAATCACGTAATATCAACATTTTTCCTCATATTGATCAAACGTTTACAATCAATTATAATAAAAATCAAACCGATTAGGAAATTTTTCCAAACCCTGAGTTATCAACATTTTTTGGGGTTTGTATCTTACCTATGAGGGATTGAAACAAACAAAAAATTCAGCAGTTGGAGGCGATGGTTTCAGTTTGTATCTTACCTATGAGGGATTGAAACTTTACCACCAGGTCCGAAACGAAAATGCCGTCTGTCGTTTGTATCTTACCTATGAGGGATTGAAACTTGAATTTTTCGCCGCACTCTTTACTGGAAACTTCGTTTGTATCTTACCTATGAGGGATTGAAACATAAGCGACCAATCATTCTCAAGAGAATTCCATATGCTCGTTTGTATCTTACCTATGAGGGATTGAAACCGAGAAGAAAAAAACCCACGTAAAACTGGAAAAACGTTTGTATCTTACCTATGAGGGATTGAAACAAGGATGCTCTTGATATTAAAGAAACGCTGATCAGTCGTTTGTATCTTACCTATGAGGGATTGAAACAGCGACCGGCAATACATGTGCCCTAGGAACGCTCAGGTTTGTATCTTACCTATGAGGGATTGAAACTTTCAAAAACGACATATACACTTTCCGCCTTCATCCGTTTGTATCTTACCTATGAGGGATTGAAACGAAACATAGGTAAACAGCCGAGTTTCGGAAAGGAAGGTGTTTGTATCTTACCTATGAGGCATTGAAACGTATTATTAGAGAGCTTGCGTCCATCTATAATGTCAACAGTTTGTATCTTACCTATGAGGGATTGAAACACGTCAATAAGCTTACTTTCGTCCATTTCCCCGTTGGTTTGTATCTTACCTATGAGGGATTGAAACCTTTCTTCTATCGATATACATTCTTCAGAGGAATAAATAAAGTTTGTATCTTACCTATGAGGGATTGAAACTCTCTTGAATGATTCCGCCTTCTATGAAAATAACTTGTTTGTATCTTACCTATGAGGGATTGAAACCCAAAAAGAATTATTGAAATTGAAACCGGGTATAACGTTTGTATCTTACCTATGAGGGATTGAAACAATTCCTTCATTGTCATCCTGGGCAATCTGTAGCCGTGTTTGTATCTTACCTATGAGGGATTGAAACCGGCGTTCGTTTCTTCGTACACTTCGAGCCAATTCAGGTTTATATCTTACCTTTGGGGGATTGAAACTCGGCGACCAGCTCGCCCCCTACATTCAGAAGTTCGTTTGTATCTTACCTTTGAGGGATTGAAACCTGCATCTCAGTACATAAATCACAAGGCGGACAGGCGCGTTTGTAATCTTACCTTCGAGGGATTTAAACATCAATCTGTTGGGGTTCGCTGAACCCATCACGCGTTTGTATCTTACCTATATGAGGGATTGAGACTAAACGGAAACAGGATTCCTCTGAGTGGTACGGTTGGGTTTAAATTTTTGCCTATGAGTGATGAAAACATTCATAGAGACGGCCGTGGTAAACCGCACTCCGTTGTTGGTACTTACTTGTGAGCGAGCCCGAGCCACCTGTATGAAATCCGCAAGGCGTTTGAAAACGGAGACTGGGCAGAAAAGATCATCTTCCTCTTTCACGGAAAAAGACCTGCCGTCATGGGCAGGTCTTTTCGCATGTACCGATTACTTTTCATTTTTCCAAAAATTATCCGCCAGCAGCGGAACTGGAAATGATCAAATCTGAAAATACCGGCATTCCCCTTTTCCGTCATAGTAAAACAATAAATAGTGATCCTCACGGACGATTTTTTTCGACTGCAAAAAGGCCGGCAAGTCGATGGGCATTTTTTCCGCGACCACATGTTTCATCCATTCCCGCTCGGACAGGTTCTTCAACGCTTGCGGCAAATCGTACTGGGGCAGCCCGCGGAAGATTTCCGCCCGTTCTTCCTTCGTCAAACCGTCTTCCCACCAGATTTTCCGCGGCTTATATTTCAGCCGGGACAAATAATCAAATTTCATCAAGGCCAGGGCGATGTCCAAATCGCGGATTTCCGCATGGCGCAAAAATTCGAGGAGCCGGGTGAACAGGTTTTCCAGCTGATGGCCGATTTTGGACCATCCCCTGTCCGCCCAATAGATGCCGAACTGCTGAAAAAAATCGAAGGGGGTTTCAAAGGCGTAAGTCACCAAAAATTCCACCGTTGCGTCCATCCGGTGCCGGTTCCAATATTTGTCCAGGATGTCTTCCGCCTTTTTGAGCCGGGTGATGTCATCGAAGGACAAGACGTTATTTTTTAAAATTTCGTAGGGTGCCCGGTCCATATAGACGTAGTCCCATTGCTTCGCCTGATGGCGGAGGCCGGTGCCCCGTAGCATTTTTAAAAAGCCGAGCTGCAATTCCTCGGGGCGGAGGGCGAACACGTCATTGAAGGTTTTCCGGAAAGAATCGTAGTTTTCTTCCGGCAGGCCGGCGATCAAGTCGAGATGCTGGACGATTTTGCCCCCTTCGCGGATCAGGCGGACCGTCCGCGCCAGCTTTTCAAAGTTTTGTTTTCGTTTCACCAGTTCATTGGTCAAGTCATTGGTCGACTGCACGCCGATCTCAAAACGGAACAGCCCCGGCGGGGCGTTTTGATTCAAAAATTCGATCACTTCCGGCTTCATGATATCCGCGGTAATTTCGAATTGGAAGACGGTGCCCGGCACATGTTCGTCGATTAAAAATTGAAACATGTCCATCGCGTAGCTGCGGCTGATGTTGAACGTCCGGTCGACAAATTTGATCGTTCTCGCCCCGTTCTTCATCAAGTAGCGGATGTCTTCCTTAACTTTTTCCCGGTCAAAAAAACGGACGCCCGTCTCGATGGACGAGAGGCAGAACTGGCATTGGAAGGGGCAGCCGCGGCTCGTTTCCACATAGACGATCCGCTTGCCGAGATCCGGGATGTCTTCTTTGAAACGGAAGGGGGACGGGTGGTTGCGCAGATTGAGTTTCGGCCTGGCGGGGTTGATTTTCACTTTTCCGTCCTTGCGGAAAGCGATGCCCCGGACATTTTCCAACGGCTCGTCGTTTTTCAAACACGAAAGCAGCTCCTTAAAGGTTTCTTCCCCTTCGCCCATGACGATGCAATCCGCTTCTTTGAGCCTTTCCAGCCAATAAAACACGTCGTACGATACTTCCGGACCGCCCAGCACGATCTTGATGTCCGGATTGATCTTTTTGAGGATCTCGATCACCCGGATCGTCTCTTCGATATTCCATATGTAGCAGCTGAAGCCGATGACATCCGGTTTTCTTTCGATTAAATCGGCGACAATATGGAGTACCGGGTCTTTGATCGTATATTCCGCGAGCTCGACGGGAAAATCCGGTTCGGCATAGGCTTTGAGATAGCGGATGGCCAAATTCATATGGATATATTTTGCGTTCAAGGTCGCAACGACGGTTTTCATCGGAACGAAACTCCTTGAAATCGCAGTGATTGTTGCGGATTTTGGTTTTTCTTCCTTATTATTGTAGCCGTTTTCGCAATATTTTCCAATGCGGGGTCATGGGGCCATAAGAACAGCCTTGAAGTCCAAGAATTTGCGTAACCATTCCCGGAAGGCCGTGTTCCCTGACCGGAGGCAGGATTTTACAAACTTAAAGACTTGATCCGAGGGCTGCTCCTTCGGATGCGGCAGGAGTATGTATGTTCCGCAAACATGAGGATTTATCCTTTTCACGATCCCGGAGGGAATTCCGAAGGACGGGAACTCATAGAAACGCCGCCGGCTCAAGGTGCGGGATGCATGGCAAGCGTTTCATTCCAATGAAGCGGCTGCATGGTGCATGATTGATTTTTCACCGGCGGAGATCCGCGTTGCATTGTTCTAAACCGCGAACCGTTCCCATTTTTCCGGACCACAATGTCCAACATTGGATTTTTCCCCGTGATGAGACGGTTCAACATTCAAGGGATTATGTTCAACATTTTTGGAAAATGTTGAATATAAGGGTTTGTATGTCCAATAAAAAGGGGAAAACGTTCCATATTTTTTATTGGTTCAAGGGAGGAACGTCCAACATTTCCATCCGAACGTTCAATATTTGGAAAAATTTGTCCAACATCCCATGGGAATGTCCGACATTTTCACAAATTGGTTCATCATTTTAACAATTACGTTCATCATAGAAAAAAATTTGTCCAATATGAAAGAAAAAATGATCATCATCCCGAAAAAAACGTCCATCACCGCAGGGAAAATGTCCATCATCGCATCCGGTGTCCAACATCGGGGGCGATTGGCCTGAAATCTGTACCTTTATGACGGATACCGGGAACGGTTTTTCAATCGTTACGACTTTTGGCGGAGATATTGTTGAATGCCTGCGTGCCGGGCGGGCCAATCTCCGCGAAGGCCCGGAGGCAGCCTCCGTTTCGGGCGTTTTCACCCTTCCCCGCAAGGAGTCGCCCCTTTCTGGCCGCCTTCCCCTTCCGGAAACGGAAGGCTCCGGATCTTTCACCGGAAACGTAAAAAAATCGTTAAGGATTGTAAAAAAGTGCTTTATTATTTTAAAAATATGATGAATTTCCCAAAAGTAAAAAAAGAATGTGTTATATATTATTTTGGAAATTTTCCCGAACTTTTAGGGCTTTTGCACCATTTCATCGGAGGTGTTTTTTGCAAAAATAGAAAAGGAAGATTGTCCCTTTTCATTGAAAAGCGTGTCCGCAAACGAATTCCGACGGTTTCGCCAAAAACGCCGCCTGAATTGAAACGGCCAAAGGAGGAAGAGGATGAGAATTTTTCTCGAACGGTTTTTGAAGGTTTTTGTCGTGTTTGCCCTCTTATTGAACTACTCGATCCCCTTTGCACAAATTTCCCAAGCTGCAGAAAATGAAAACGGCAAGGTATTGACGGTTGCGGAAGCGATCGCTGAAAATTCCGGACAGGCGACTGTCGCGGGATATGTCGTCGGTTACGTGAAGGCCAAAAACAATATTCAATTTGAAGCCCCGTTTCCGGATGATTATAATTTCGCCCTCGCTGATACGCCCGGCGAAAGGGATCCCGCCAAAATCTTGCCGGTGCAAATCACATCCGGTTTCCGCGCGAACTTCGGTTTAAAATCCAACCCCGGCATTCTCGGCAAAAAAGTCTATGTCACCGGTTCCCTCGAACCCTATTTCTCCATGCCCGGTTTGAAATCGCCGACGGATATCCGCTTTGAAGAGGGAACGCCTGAACAGCCTCCGGAAGAACAGCCCGGTGAAGGCGAAACGTTGACGATCAGCGATATCCAAGGGGAAGGGCACTTTTCCCCGTACAAGGACAGGAAAGTGAAAAACGTCCAAGGGGTCGTCACCTTTGTCGTGGACAACAGCAATTTTTACATCCAGTCCCCGAATCCGGACAACGACCCCGACACTTCGGAAGGGCTTCTCGTCTATAAAAGGGATCACGGCGTCCGGACGGGCAATCTCGTCGAAGTGAGCGGAACGGTAAAAGAATGGGTCATCACCTCCGGCAAAAAAGACGTGGACTTGCCCGTGACGGAAATCAATGCCGATGAAGTACGGGTCCTACAGCCCCAAGCGGAATTGCCGGAGCCGGTCGTCCTGGATCCGCCGGCCGAGGTCATCGATAATGACGGATTCTCTCAATTCGACCCGGAAGAAGACGCCATCGATTATTACGAATCGCTGGAAGGGATGCGCGTCTCCATCGTCAATCCCCTCGTTGCCGGGCCGCAAAGTTACGGGGAGATCCCCGTCCTGACGAAAACCGCCGAAGGGAAGACGTACACGACGGAAGGGGGCATCCTGTTAACGGAGGAATCGGCCAATCCGGAACGGATTTTCATCGATGTGTTCGATCCGAATTTTGACGCCAAAACCGGCGACCGGTTCCTGGGGACGGTTACGGGCGTGCTCACCTTCGATTACAGCAATTTCAAAGTTTTGACCGATAAAGATTCCCTGCCGGAATTGGCAAAGCGGGAATTCACCCCGCCGGTCACCCGTTTGAAAAGCGGCGGGAACGTCCTGACCGTCGCCACGTACAACATCGAAAATTACTACAGCGGGCTTGCGGAAAAAACGGAAAAGATCGCCAAGTCCATCGTGGTGAATTTGAACGCCCCCGACATCATCGGCCTTGTGGAAATGCAGGACAATGACGGGGAAAAGGATAGCGGGACGACGGCGGCCGACGCCAATTACGAGGCGCTGATTCAGGCGATCAAAGCCCACGGCGGCCCGGCCTATCAATGGACGGACATCGCCCCGAAGGACAAAGCGGACGGGGGCGCCCCGGGCGGCAATATCCGCGTCGGCTTCCTTTACAATCCGGAACGGGTGCAGCTTGTCCCCGGGAAAAAGGGGACCGCGGATGAAGCCGTTCAATTTGAAAACGGCAAATTGACCCTGAACCCGGGCAGGATCGATCCGGCCAATCCCGCCTTTACCGACAGCCGGAAACCGCTGGCGGCCCAATTCCGGTTCAACGGGGAAGACATCATCGTCATCGCCAACCACTTTAATTCCAAAGGCGGGGACGATCCGCTCTACGGCGTCCATCAGCCGCCGGTTTTGAAGAGCGAAACCCAGCGGATGCAAATCGCCGAAGTCGTCCATAATTTCGTCGCCGGCATCCTGGCCGAGGATCCGGAAGCCAATGTGATCGTGCTCGGCGACTTAAACGATTTCCAATTCGCCAACCCCTTGAAGAAGTTAAAAGGAAATATCCTGGAAAATTTGATCGACAAAGTCCCGTTGAAGAAAAGATATTCCTATATATACGAAGGCAATTCCCAAGTGCTTGACCATATTTTGGCCACGAAAAAATTGGCTGCCGCCGCGAAGGCCGACATCGTTCACATTAACGCACCCTATATGGAAATCCACGGGCGCGCTTCCGACCATGATCCGGTGATCGCCCAGTTCGATTTCGGCCAACAGCCGGCGGAAGAAAAGGGATTCGCCCTGACGGTCATGCATACGAACGACACCCATGCCAATGTGGAACAATTCCCCTTCTTGGCCACGGCGGTGGATGAGGTCAGAAGCCGGGCGAAAAACAGCCTGTTGCTCCATGCCGGGGACGTCTTTTCCGGCACCCTGTATTTCAATACCCAGCTGGGACAAGCGGACCTGTATTTCATGAACGCGGTCGGCTACGATGCGATGACCTTCGGGAACCACGAATTTGACAAGGGATCCAAGGTGTTGGCCGATTTTGTCAAAGGCGCCAAATTCCCCTTTGTCAGCGCGAATATCGACTTTTCCAAGGATGCCCTGTTGGGTCCCCTTGTCGAAAAAGAAATCGGCCAACCGGGAGATGACGGGAAAATTTACCCGGCGGTCATCGAAGAGATTGACGGGGAAAAGGTCGGCATCTTCGGACTGACGACGGAAGACACGCCGACGATCTCGAGCCCGAGCGCGGAGACGAGATTCTCCGAAGCGAAGGAAAAGGCGGAAGAAACCGTCGAGTCCTTGGAAGACATGGGGATCGACAAAATCATCGCCCTGTCCCATCTGGGCTACGACAAGGATTTGGAATTGGCCAAAGCAGTGGACGGCATTGACGTTATTGTCGGCGGGCATACCCATACCGTGCTCGAACATGGGGTGCTTGTCGATAAGGAAGAACCGACGGTGATCGTCCAAGCCGGAGAAAGATTGAATTATCTCGGGGTGCTGGACGTCACCTTCGACGAACGGGGCGTCGTCCGGGATTACGAGGCGGAACTGCTTCCTCTAAACGCGGACAATTACGCGAAGGATGCGGTTCTGGAAGCGAAGGTCCAACAATACAAGGCGGAAATCGACGAGCTGCTGAAAGAGGTGGTCGGGGCCACAACGGTTGATTTGGACGGCGAACGGGCCAATGTCCGGACGAAGGAAACGAATCTCGGGAATCTGATCGCCGACGGCATGGTATGGAAAATGAAGCAGTTTCTCCCGGAAACGACCATCGCTCTGCAAAACGGGGGAGGCATCCGCGCTTCCATCAAGGCCGGGGACATTACGATGGGCGACGTGCGGACCGTCCTGCCTTTCGAGAATACCCTGGTCGCCATTCAATTGACGGGGGAAGAATTGCTTGAGGCCCTCGAACACAGCGTCAGCGCCTATCCGGCCCAGAGCGGCGGATTTTTGCAAGTCTCGGGACTGCGCTTCAAATTTGATCCGGAAAAGCCCGCGGGCGAGCGGGTCTGGTTCGTGGAAGCGAAGAATGCCGACGGCAAGTTCGAGCCGCTGAAAAAAGACGCCCTTTACACCGTGGCCACCAACTCCTTCACGGCGAAGGGCGGCGACGGCTACGATTCCTTGAAGCGGGCCTATGAGGACGGCCGCATGAAGAATCTGGACATCCCCGATTATGAGGTGTTCAGCGAATACTTGCGCCAATTCGGCCCGGTTTCGCCCCAAGTGGAAGGAAGGATCGTTGCCGAAAAACAACCGGAAGAACCCGGTGAAGAACCCGGGGACGGAGGAACGGAACCTCCCGGAGGCGACCAGCCCGGTGACGGGGAACCGGGCGGTGACCAGCCGGGCGATGGGGGCGGCCAGCCCGGGGATGATCAGCCTGGCAGCGGTGATCAGCCCGGGGATGATCAGCCTGGCAGCGGTGATCAGCCTGGCGATGATCAGCCAGGCAGCGGCAATGACCAGCCCGGCGGCGGTACCGAACCGCCGGGGGATGAAACCGGCGGAGGGGAGCTGCTTGACCATGTCACCGCCCGGCCGGCCGTGAAAGGGAATACGGCGGCGATTGCCGACGAAGACATCGCGAAGCTCAAACCCGAAGGCTTGCTGACGGTGGAAGTGGACGCGGATACGGCCGTTCTCGCCCTGACGGCGGATCAGGTGCGGCTCCTGAAAGAAAAGAAGGCGACGGTCCAATTCAAGAACCGTCTCGTTTCCGTGGCAGTACCGGCGGAGGCTTTGCCCGATGGGCCGGTGAAAATTGAAATGAAAAGACTGCCGGATCTGAAAGAAGCCGTCAGCGCCGTTTACGATTTCAACCTTTACGACGGAAACGGGAACAAAGTGACCGGCTTCAACCCGCCCGTTACCCTGGCATTTCACGTCCGGGCGGACCATAAGGACAACTTGAACATGTATTATTACAACGAAGGGAAAAAACAATGGGAACTGGTGCCCGGCGCCGTCTACAAGGACGGTACGGTTAGCGCCCAGGTAAGCCACTTCAGCATTTACACCGTCTCCGATAAAGATTTGACGGAAGGAAACGGTAAAGCCGGCGCCGGCAGCCCCCTCCCCGATACGGCGACGGGCATGTTCCAGGCATTGGCGGCCGGCCTGGCGCTGATCCTTGCTTCCCTGCTGCTTGCGGCAAGGGTGAGGAGAGCAAAAGAACAATAAGGATCTCTTTCGGGAATCTCCCCAAGCGGGGAGGTTCCTTGTTTTTGCCCGCCAAGAACAGCCAACGGCGATTCCCTTTATAATTCTCCTGATTACAAAAAATAGAAATTCTGATAAAAAATATGAATAAAGATTGCTAATTTTCTTTGCGATTGGCTGCCGGGATATGGGAAAGCTTGACGGGAACAGTTCGCCCGGTTGAAATGGAAGGGCAGGCGCAAGATCTTGGACGGTGAGAATATGCGGATCCTGATTCAATTGGAATTGAAAGCGGTGCGGTCGTTCCCCATGAGAAGGGACAAAACCTTTCCGGGGCGATCGTGGAGGCGCTCCGTGAAGCGAGGTGATAGGGCAATTTGGGGCTGAAGCGGCCTTTCTTGTTTTGTCCGACAACCGCATGTCTCATTTCCGGCGCCGCGCCGGCAAGTTGGCTTTCTGCCGGTCTTGGCGCAATCATCCGGACGAAAGAATGGGGGCGTCTGGGCTTTCCGGACCCCCGTTTTTTTCATAAGTTTCCTTTGGGAATCTCGCCCAAAAACAACAAGGTTCTTTTTTCATAAGGTTTTTCCTTTGCCTTTTTTGCAAATGGCGGGCCGGTGGTCAAGTTCTCATGTTTGTGTAAAATCCCGCTCCATGTCCCAGGAACACAGTCTTCCGGGAATGGATCCGCTTTGCGCCCGCTTCTTTTTACACAAATTTTTGGACTTCATCGGGCCGGGCCGGACAAAATCTTTCCGAAAAAAGATCAAGGGAATCGGCCGCCTGCCCCCGCGGACTCCGTCCATCCGATACTTTAGGGCAAGCAATATAGTGGAAAAAAATTTGGGGATCGGGTAGAATAATCTTCATGCAATTGCCGATATGGGCCCGCGCGTGGGCATATGAAGGGGGATTTTGCATGGATCAAAAAGGGGTCTTTTACGCGGCCCTTTCCTATTTTTTATGGGGCGTGCTGCCGGTCTATTGGAAAATGATCGATCATGTCCCGTCGGGGGAAATTTTGGCGAACCGGATCTTTTGGTCCTTCGTTTTTATGGCGGCGCTGATCGTCTTTTCCGGGAAGCTTCCGGCATGGAGGGAAACGGTGATGGGGTTCCGGAAAAGGCCGGAACGGGGGATCGCCTTGGCGGCCGCCTCTTTCATCCTGTCCGTCAACTGGTTTATTTTTATTTGGGCCGTCAATCACGGGCATGTGGTCGAATCGAGCCTGGGCTATTACATCAATCCGCTGATCAGCATTGTCCTCGGGATTCTCGTATTGAAGGAAAAGTTGAACGGGGCGCAGGTCCTGTCCGTGCTTCTCGCCTCTGCCGGCGTGCTCGTCCTGACCGTTTCCTACGGGCAGTTTCCCTGGATTTCCATGGGACTGGCGTTGACTTTCGGCGTCTACGGTTTGCTGAAAAAAATGGTCAACGTCGATTCCTCCGTCGGTTTGGCGGTGGAAACGATGACGGTATGCCCCTTCGCCATCGGCTATATCCTTTATCTCATTTTCCATAAGGAAAGTTCCTTTTCCGTCCATTCGCTTTCCACGGACCTTTTCCTGATCCTGACGGGTCCGGCCACCGCTTTGCCCCTTTTGTTTTTTGCGAAGGGCGCGCAGCGGATCTCCATGTTTATGCTCGGCATCCTCCAATATATTGCGCCGACCTTGATGCTTCTTTTGGGCGTGTTTTTCTACCACGAGCCGTTTACGGCCGTGCATTTTTGGGCCTTCCTCTTCATCTGGACGGCCCTGGCCATCGTCGTCCTGTCGCAAAGCAGGGGAACCGGCCTCTTTGAACGGAAACCGCTGAGCCGGTAAGAACGCCGGATCCCGCGGCCTTTCTTTAATCCCGCCGCGGCGCTTTCCGGAAAGAAAAACCGGAAAAAGGCCGCATTCCTTTTCGCAACGAAGGATCGGCAAATGCCTCGACCGAAGGATCGGATGATGCCGCCCGACCGCTATGTTTTCGGTCCTCGACGGAAAATCCGCGGTTCCCCGTCGCTTTTTCGGTTTTTGATACCGCCGATTTCCGTCAGCTTGGCATTGAAAAAAACGCCGCTTGCATGCGGCGTTTTTGTTTTTGTGTACGCCCGGCATGGGTGCGGTGCTATAGGGTGAAAGTCCTGAACGGGGGCTGGCGAGCGCCTACCGTTAGCTGAAGGCAAGGGTGTCCGCCGTGAGGCGGAATCTGAAGGAAGCCGGAGGCAAACACTCGACCTGAGGGACACGAACCCAATTTGAGGCTGTCACAGTCGGATGAGTCTGCATAACAAGATGAAGTCCTAAGCCGCCAAGGGCTGTGGCGGTATATTGGGCAGGTACATGAGTGGAAAGTCCGCACTCTTATCCGGGGAGGCCTGTACGATACGCCTTCTAAGGATGGCAACCAAAATCGAGAGGTTTTGCTGAACGTACAGGAGTCAGCAGAGGCCATAGTACTGGAGTAAGGGACGCCTGAAACAGGAAGGGCCGAACGTCAACTCAGGGGTGAAGCAGACTCTTTCGAGAGCTGTGCGTGGAAGCAGAATTCCCCTTGGGAACTCGATTGAGGAAAGATGGGTGAAGCCCGGAGAGCCTCAGTCAGAGGGCTGAGCACAGACCGGCAAGAGCTGAATCTCATCCCGCGGAAAGCTCCGTCAAGGTTGACGAACCGCCTAGTGCGGACCCGCATGCTAGGTGGTGTGAGGGGACGGGGGTTAGCCGCCCCCTCCTACTCGATCGTTCGGGGAAAAACGAAATTTACGACAGACTTTCCGTCCGGTCGATCTTGGCGAATTGGAACAGGGCATAGGCGACGGCGGAAAAGAACGCCCCGGCCAAATAGGGGAGGCCGGAATAGATTTGGAAAAGGGCGCCGCCCAGGGGCGGCCCGATGATTCGCCCCAGGGAATCGAAGGAGGAAAGCAGCCCGGTTACGCCGCCATGCCCGGTTTTGGAAATTTTCGTCAAAAGGCTGGAAACGGCCGGGCGGATGACCCCGTTCCCCAGGCCGAAGATCGTCAGGAAAAGGGCCGCTGTCGCAAAATTCTTCGTGAACAAGATCAGCAATAATCCGATGAAGGAGACGGCGATCCCCCCTCTGATGACCGCCGCTTCCCCGAGTTTGTCCGTCAGGACGCCGATCAGCCCCCCTTGCACGACCGCCCCGGCCAACCCCATGATCATAAAGATATATCCGAGTTTCACCGAAGTGAGCCCCGCCTTTTCGGAGGCGAAGTAGGCGAAGGTCGCTTCCAATCCCGAAAGGGAAATGGAGACGAACAGCTGCAGGAAGAACAGCAGGGCGACGGGCCCCTTCAGCAGGCTGAAACGGGAGGGCTCGTTTTCTGCCTTCGCCCGCTGCCGCGCTTCTTTCGGCAGCGATTCTTTCAACACGAAGATGACGAGCAGGAGGGTCAAAAGGGAACTGGTTCCGGCGATATAAAACGGCAGCGAGAGGCTCGTTTTGGAAAAGACGCCTCCGATCGCCGGCCCGAATATGAAACCGAGCCCGACCGCCGCCCCGACCAATCCCATGCCCTTGCTCCGGTTTTCCGGCGTCGTGATATCCGCCACATAAGCCATGGTGACGGGCATGTTGGCGGCGGACAGGAAGCCGCCGAGGATTCTTGCGGCAAACAGCATCCACAATTTGTCGGCCATCGCCATCATAAAGAAAGACAGCGCCAGGCCGCTGATCCCGATCATGAGCACCGGTTTCCGGCCGACGGCATCGGAAATTTTCCCCCACATCGGCGAAAAGATCAGCTGCATCAGGGAATAAACCGCCATTAACAGCCCCAATTCCGCCGGATTGGCGCCGGCCGTTTTCGCGTAAAAGGGCAGAACGGGGATGATGATGCCGAAGCCGACCATGACCAGGAACATCATCAGAAACAATACCGGCATCGCACCTTTTTCTTTCACGGATGTTTCGCTCCTCACCGATTAAGCTGTTCCCCATTACAGGTGATTCAACCGAATCCATTTTACCCTATTTCCCCCGTGAAAAAAAGAAAATCCCGCCGCGGTTTTTACCGGCATCGTAAAATTTTCCCCGAATTGTAACAAATGGATCGGCAAGGGGCGGGAATATTTTTCGGTTGCCGCCCCCTTTCCCCGAGGAATGGCGGGTTCGCCGGACCATGCTCCCGCCGCGAAGGTTGGCGGGCCGCCGTGCCGCCGGTGGGCCGGGCTTCGCGCCCGTTCGCCGGAAAATGCGAACGGAGAGCCGGAGCATCGCGCGTCTCTCCGCCTCTTTCGCATGAAAACGCATGCGGACGACCGGCTCATCGGGCCGGATTTTCCGTATATTTCACATTGAAAATGCAAACAAGGGCGAGGAGCAGGCTCAGCGCGGCGGCGAAAAACAGGGCCTGGTAGCTCAGCCAGTCGACGATCAGCCCGAACAGGGGCGGTCCGGTGATGGCGGCGAGGGAAGAAACCAAGTAGTACAGCCCCGTTCTCGTCCCGATGCTTTGTTCGCTCCCCGTGGAAACGACAAACGGGTAGGAATTGATGTTGATGCAGGCCCAAAAGCACCCGCCGAAGAAGAGGAGGATCCATAAGACGGTCAACGAATGGACGAAATTCAGCAGCAAAAATACCGCCGCAAGGCCTGAGATCCCCGTGACGATCATTTTCTTCTTTCCGATTTTGGATGCGAAAAATCCGCTCGGGATGGCGAACAAAACAAAGCTTAACGAAAAGAAGGTCAGGGAAAAGGAGGATTGGTCCTTCGAAAGCCCCAGATGGTTTTTTCCATAAAGGGTGAAAAGGGCCTCCATCCCCTGATAGGATACGAACCAGAAAAAGATGGCGAGGAGAAGGAAGACGGTCGGGCGGTTGAACTCCATTTTCCAGGCCGGTTTTTCTTTTTCCGCCTGCCCGGCGGTGAGGGAATCCCGCTTTTCCCGGATTTTCCACAGCAAGATGCCCAGGGAGAGGAGGAGCACCAGTCCGGAAAACAGGAAGGGCGCCGCCTCATTGGTTTTAAACAGCCGGGAACCGAGGGCAAAGGCGATGATGGCGGCGACTCCGCCCATGAAATTGATGATCCCGTTGGCCCGCGTCCGTTTCGGCTCCGGGGTGATGTCCGGCATCAGGGCGATGGTAGGGGAGCGGAAAACGGCCATCGACAGATTCAACAGCAGCATGAAAGCGACCAAAGCGGCCAAGTTCCGATGGAAAGGGAGCAGGGAGACGAACAGGGCGGACAAGGGCATCCCGGCGATCAAGTAGGGCATCCGCTTGCCGAATCGGGTATCCGTCCGGTCGCTCAGACGGCCGATATACGGCTGGAGAAAAAGGGCGACGTAATTGTCCAGCGTCATGAGGAAACCGATGACGGCGACGCTGGAAATGAACGTTTCCAAAAAATAAGGGACGAAGGCGTTATAAAGGCTCCAGGTCAAGCTGATGCTGAAAAATCCGAAGCCGAGCCACCAGGTTTTTTTCATTCTCGTTCCTCCTTGAAATCATGCAATTGATCGGATGGCCAACCGTTATTCCGTGGCGCTAATTTCATTGTATTTGATAAAATTTCCATTTGAAAGAATATTTTTTAAAAAAGAGAAGGAAATGCCCAGCGGCGGGGCGGAAGGCGGATGCGGCGTAAGATCGTTGAAAATATGACGGTTGCCGCTTTTTTTATTTCGCGTCATGAGTGGAGAACATGCGGTCATTTTGGGGCAAAAATGAAAGGTCGCGGTTTTTTTGTTTCCCTAATGGGCGGCCATCACCCGGTCATTTTGGCGGAAAAATGAACGGTTGCCGCCTCTTTCCTGACTTTTGCAGTTAAAATCCCTAATATTCTTTAAAAACGTTGATATATCAAGGGTTTTAAAGGATGTTTGTTATAAATTTAATGTATATATGCTAAAATAGGCAAAATATCCAAATTTTTGTTGTTATAAAAGGATTTATTTGCATATATACAAAAAATAATGATAAAAATTTTTTGTAATCTAAAAAAATCAGTATTCTCAAGGGTTTGGAGGTAATTCTCTCCGGCACAACTGTAAAAGTCGGGAAAATGAACGGTTGCCGCCTCTTTGTTTTCGGATGGCGGCGATCGAGCGCCCCTTACGCGGCAAAAAAAAAACCGTCCGAAAACCGGGAAGGGACCGGTTTTCGGACGGCCTTACAAAATCGGGGAAAGCAGGCGGGAGATCGATTCTTTAAAGCGGATCTTCAGCGGCCTTTGCAAATATTGATAATAGGTGAGCTGCCGGCATTTTTCCATATCCTTCCGGAAGATGTCGGCCAGCTGGCGGGCGATCTCTCCGTCATACATGAAGGCGTTCACTTCGAAATTCAGCCGGAAACTGCGCACGTCGATGTTTGCCGTGCCGACCGACGCGGCGTTTTCATCGACGACGATCGTTTTGGCGTGGATAAAGCCGTTTTCGTAAATGTAGACTTTCGCCCCCGCTTTCAACAGTTCCCCGATGTAGGAATAGGTAGCCCAATACACGAACATATGATCCGGCTTATTCGGGATCATGACCCGCACGTCCACACCGGACAAACTGGCGATGCGGAGCACATCCAAAATGCTCGAGTCCGGGATGAAATAAGGCGTCTGAATGAAGACCGATTTTTTCGCCGATGAGATCATTTTAATGTACCCGTTTTTGATCTGTTCCCATTCGGAGTCCGGGCCGCTCGTCACGATTTGCAGCGGAATATGGCCGTCGTGCCGGAATTCCGGAAAATAATTGGCCGCATAATGGATGTCATGCCGGTACGACGCTTGGTTCCAGTCCAAAATAAAGCGAATTTGGGCGGCGTGGACCGCGTTGCCGACGATCCGCAAATGGGTGTCCCGCCAGTAGCCGAATTTCTTGCTTAAGCCCAGGTATTCGTCCCCCACGTTAAATCCGCCGAGATAGGCGATTTTCCCGTCGATGACGACCAGTTTCCGGTGATTGCGGAAATTGATGCGCAAATTGATCATCGGGATGATGGACCGGAAAAAGACTTCCACTTCTCCGCCCGCCTCGATCAGTTTGTTGAACGACCGTTTCTTGATCCGCCGCGATCCCATTTCATCGTACAGGACGCGGACCTTCACGCCTTCCTTCGCCTTCTCGGTCAACAGGTCGATGAGCTTTTTCCCGATTTCATCGTCCCGGAAAATGTAGTATTGCAGGTGGATATGATCCTTCGCCTGCTTAATGTCCGCAAACAGGGCTTCGAATTTGTCTTTGCCGTCGATAAAAATATCCACCTGATTGTCCTGGGTCAGAAGGGCGTTGTTATTTTTTAAAAAGAGATGAATCAGGTCCCGGTGTTCCAGCGCGGACGGGTTGTTGATGACGAACGTCCCCTCTTCCAGCTGTTTCAATTGCTCCCGGATCATGTTTTTAAAGTCCAGCTTATTGATGTCATCCCATACGAACAGCCGTTTTCCCCGCAAATTTTGGCCGATGAACAAATACAGAATAAATCCGACAAGCGGGATAAAGAAGAGGACCAACAGCCAGGCCCACGTGGCGCTCGGATCGCGCCTTTCCAGAAACACGACGGCGATCGCCATCAAAAAGTTCAAAACGAAAATGATACTGATGAATACCGTCAAAATATCCATAAAAAAACTCCCATACCCGTCATCATCGATTGATCCTGCGTCAGGATGCAAGGCTTGGCGGATGGGCGGACGAGCGGGAACGTTTTCCTGAGAGGAGCGGAGAAGTGGATCGTGAATATGCTGCAATGCTTCGTGGGAAAACCCGCGCCATACCCCATTCTATATTAAAGATAGCCTTAAGCATCCTTTTTTTCAAGCGCCGGGTCTTTTTCGGCAGCCGGGCTTCCCCCGGGGGGATACCGGCGGGCGGGCACGCCAAAGGGTTCGGGCTGCATCCGCCTGTCCCCACCACGGAATTACGCCTGATCCCGCTTTTTCCAAACTTTCCGAAGCCGGATAAACCGGAGGGGGAATCCGGATCGGTCAAAAAGGGAGGCATGTTTCGGACGGAATTTCATATACATAGAGCTGAGGGAAAAGGAAAGTTTCTTCCTGCATGCCCATCTGTTACAATATAGATAAGCATCCTTACTATATAACAGAACGGAGGAAGCGGGGGAGCTTTGCGTCCGGGAATGGGCGGGACCAGTTTTTATGAAAAGGGGTGGAAGTATGCCGTCGATATTCCGCAACAACGCCGTTGTCGCCGGAAAGAAAACGGTGAAGCCGGAGGAAGAGGAAAAGATCCTTGAACTGCTCGCGCGGATTTTGGACATGATGATCATCATATGCACGAAGGACGGGAGAATCACATATGTTTCTCCCAATATCGATATTTTGGGGTATGTTCGCAACGAGGCGTTGGGGAAAACGCTGGACGAACTGTTCAATCACCCTCCACAAAAAAGTCTGCAGATCCTCCCCCGTGGAGATGAGACGGTCAAACGGCTCAGCCGTTTTTCCAAAAAGGACGGAAGTTTCATATGGATGGTCATCAACGCTTCCCGTTTGCGCGACGAGGAAGAAAATCGGGAATACGGCTATGTCGTTACGCTGCGGGAAATCTCCCTTGATACGATGGAATCTTTGCAGCAAAGGGATAAATTGTCGGCTTTGGGCCAATTGGCGGCAGGAATCGCCCATGAAATCAAAAATCCTTTGACATCGATGAAGGGCTTTATCCAAATCATGAAGGCGGACCGGAAATACAACGAAGAGTATTTAAAAATTATGGAGCTGGAATTGGAACGCCTGGAATCCATATCCCAGGAGCTGATGTGCTTTGCCAAGCCCAACAAAAACCAATGGAAGGTCTGCAATCTGGGGGCCATTCTGGAAAAATCCATCGCCCTTTTGGAGGGGGACATCTTCCGGAAGCGGATCCAGGTCATTTTCCATCGGGACGAGGAGCCGATCCCCGTATTTTGCGATGAACAAAAAATCAAACAAGTATTTATCAATTTGATAAAAAATGCGATGGAAGCGACGGAAAGCCAGGGAAAAATCATCATCAAGGCCTCGGAGGAAAAGGAATCGGCCGTTATTACCGTCACCGACACCGGATGCGGGATCCCGGAAGAATTGATGAACCGGATCGGGCAGCCGTTTTTCACCACGAAGGAAAACGGCAATGGCCTCGGCCTGATGATGTGCAACAAAATCATCGCCGAACACAACGGATCCATATCCGTACGGAGCAAGATGGGAGTCGGCACCACCTTTGCGGTAACTTTGCCGATCTTCCGGGATCAAGGCTAAAACGGGGAAGCGTACATGCAATGATTGCGGCAGGAGGCGGACGGACATGCTTTTATTCTTCGTTCTTTTATTGATCGCATTTTTTACATACAAACTTTTGATCGTTCTAAAAAACAAGGAAGTGCCGGGAAATAACATCCTGTACGTTTTTTCAGTGGCAGGAATCATCGCGGCCTATGTTGTTTTCGATTGATGTTTTCATGGGCCTTCAGAAAAACGGTGCGCCGGAACGGACGCCATCCCGGCACTTGCAAGACGGTGAGGGCGTATTCAGGGGACGCGCCGCCTTCGGTTCAAATCGAACACCCTTCTTCGGGAAAAGCCCGTGTGAAAAACGGAAAGCGGCGGGGTCCGAATAGCGCGGCAAGGGGATGGGCCAAAATCGCACAGGCCGGCAATGGGATGCCGGACCGGGGGTACCTTGGCAACGCCCGATGGAACGGGACGAGCAGAAAAGAAGGAAACGGCGCCGGCCGCCGGGGGACATGTCTGTCATGAGGGCGCCTGACCTGCGGACGAGAAATCTTGCCCCATGCCCGTGAAGGAAAAAACTTGTTTTTGCTCCTTAAAAGTAGTAGGATAATAATGAAGATTCTCGCAGGGGAGATGACGTGAAATGAATCTGTCATTCGGGGAAATCCTCATCATCCTGGTTGTCGCCCTGATTCTTTTCGGCCCTTCCAAATTGCCGCAACTGGGCAGAGCGGCGGGGGAAACCCTTTACGAGTTCAAAAAGGGCATGAAACAAGTCATGGACGATGATTCGAAACAGACCAAATCATGAATCTTTTTCGTTTGACCCTGAAAATCGGGTCTTTTTATTTGTTCAAAAATTTGTCAGAGAATCCCCCGCTTGCGGCGAAATTTATGTGCTAATGTAAAAAAAGGAAGGAATAATTACGGTTCCCATGATGATTATGAAAAAAGGCGGGGGAAGATCGATGGATTTATCCGTAACGTTGGCGATCGCAAGCATTATGACGCTGGGATTTTTAATCGGCACGATGCTTTGGAATTTGGATACGATGAAAAAATAAATCGAGGCGCACATTGGCGGCGCCTCTTCATGAACGGACGTTTGGGCACGGGTTCGGCATTCCGCCGGATCCGTGCCCGCTTTTGTACGCCCGGCATGGGTGCGACGCTATAGGGTGAAAGTCCCGAACGGGGGCTGGCGAGCGCCTACCGTTAGCTGAAGGCAAGGGTGTCCGCCGTGAGGCGGAATCTGAAGGAAGCTGGAGGCAAACACTCGACCTGAGGGACACGA
>Ga0207870_100140_pt1 | contig 72479 bp, 77 predicted proteins | sample CeladaPassage60B_FD_187477 | JGI IMG/M metagenome (GOLD analysis project Ga0207870, IMG submission 187477) | Cellulose-adapted microbial communities from the Joint BioEnergy Institute, USA - Passage3 60B (SPAdes) (version 2) | ecosystem: Engineered > Bioreactor > Continuous culture > Unclassified... | reverse complement strand
TGCCCTATACCCCGGTCCCTCATAGGTCTGGACGATTCCGCCTGCGTTTGCCTGCCGGATGGGATAGCACCATGTACCGATCAGCATGGCTGCAAATACGGAAAACGTGACAAACCCTCTGAACCTTACTTTTGACATCATAAACCTCCGTTTCGATGAAGTTTTTTCCTTCTCTTTCACGCGTCGATTCTAAACCAAAAACCGGCGAATGTCAAGCACCAGCGGTCATTCAGGTGTCGTCGTTCTGTGATATTGTCAGGGTGTAATCGTTCCGAGAAAATGGCAGTATGGAGAAGGAGAGAATCACCTTGACGAAGAACGAACTTAAACGCGTGATGGTCCTTGAACCATGGATCGACGGCCGCCTCACGGAACAGGAGGTTGCGCGCACGCTCGGCCTCAGCGTCCGGCAAGCGTATCGGCTCAAGGCCAAATATCGTCACGGAGGTGCTCCAGCCATCGCTCATGGGAATCGGGGTCGAAAGCCCGTTCATACCTTGGCCGACTCGCTCAAACAACGCGTGATGTCCCTGTACCGGGATCGCTACTCCGGAAGCAATGCCACCCACTTTGCCGAGCTGTTGGCCGAACACGAGAACATCCGCCTTAGCGTCTCTTCGGTCCGCCGCATTTTGCTAGAAGGCGGCCTTCGTCCCGCGCGGCTGCGCCGTCGTCCGAAGGCTCACCGACTCCGGCCTCGCAAACCTCAGGCGGGCATGCTGTGGCAGATTGATGCTTCCCCCTTCGCCTGGCTGGAGGATCGCGGCCCTGAGCTTACCCTGCACGGCATCATCGATGACGCCACCGGAGAAGTCATCGCGGCAACTTTTCGCCCAACCGAAACCCTGGAAGGCTACGTCGCCGTCATGATCGAAGGGCTGCGCCGCAAAGGAGTGCCGCTTGCCCTCTACAGCGATCGTCACTCCATTTTTTGCCCGCCCCAGGGCAAGCTCACCCTGGAGCAGGAACTGGCCGGTCAGCCGCAGGCGCTTTCCACCTTTGGATAGGCCCTCGCCGATCTGGGCATTACCCATATCGAGGCGCTGTCTCCTCAGGCCAAAGGACGGATCGAACGGCTCTGGCAAACCTTTCAGGATCGCCTGGTCATCGAACTTCGGCTGCGCAACGTCTGCACGATGGAGGAAGCCAATCGCGCGTTGCCGGAGTTGATTGAAAAGCACAACCGACGGTTTGCTGTTGCGCCCAAGGAGGCGGAATCGACCTACCGACCGCTGCCCGAAACGACTTTGGAGCACCTCTTCACGCGTCGGGTCTACCGTCGCATCAGCGGCGGGCAGACGTTCTCCTGGAAAGGGAAATGCTACATGCCCAAACCCGGCCCCGGTGTACCGCGCTGGGAAGCGAAGGCCGTCATCGAAGTACGTGTCGGCATGGATGGACAAGTGTGGCTGTGGGATCAAGGGCGGGCCTGGCCTTGTGTGGAGACACAAGCCACCCCGACCCCGGCGCCCACAACGGCCAAACCAGAAGCGGCGCCTGCGTCCCCGCGCAAGCCCGCTGCCAACCATCCCTGGAGAAAACCCTTCTCCAGCAAGCCGTTACAGCGTAGCACGGCATCCGGCTCGTCTGCAAGAAGCGGCGGCGGCATCAGCTCTTATCCCTGACATGTTCATTGAACAGTTAACCTGACATATTCACAGACGCTTGACACTGCGTTCCGGGACCCGGCGACAGCCCCGACGCCCCTTCCGGAACGACCGCAGCAACGCCGACGTTCTCCTCACCCCGGCCGGTGTACCAGCCGGCGGTAACCGAGCGGCGACAGCCCCGTCCACCGCTTGAACTGCTTGCTGAAATGCGTCGGATCGCGATATCCGAGCCGGCGCGAAATGTCCTCGACGGAAAGCGCGGGATCCGTTAACCACAGCTTGGCCTGCCGCACGACCAGCCCGGTCAAGTAGCCGCGCGGGGATACGCCGTAGACGCGCCGGAACACGCGTGTGCAATACGCCGGGCTGTAGCCGAGCCTCCCGGCGATCGCGGCGATGCAGGTGCGCACCGGGTCGGACGATTCGGACACCGCACGACGCCGCAATTCGTCTTCCAGCGTACGAGCAAGCGCCAGAACGTGCTCCGGCTCGCGACGGACGGGCGCCGTTTCCGGCCGCGCCGACAGCGCCCATTCGCCGACGGCCGCGAACAGCCTCATCGCGCGCGCGAGAAGGGCGATCCTCGGCCCGCCGCCGTCATGCGGAGCGGCCGTCGAATCCGCTTCCTCGACGACGGCCGCCATGTAGTCCGAAAGCGCCGAGCGAAGCGCGCGCATCGGCGCCGTTTCCGCAGTCGCGGCGTCGCCGTTTGCGGGCCAGATGATTTGCTCCACGCCGAGCAGGGCGCTCCGGAAGGCGGGATCGTCCACATCGAAGTGCAGCGCGAAATAAATGAGCGTTCCGCCCGCGGCCGAACCTTCGCTGGCGTGGACGACGCCGGGCCGCACGAACACGATGTCGCCTTCAGACTGAAGGATCGGTCTGCCGTCGACGACGAACCGCTGCCTGCCTTCGAGGACGAGATTGAATTCGAACAGCGGATGGGTATGAGGCGGATAACGCCAGAAGCGGTCGACCGCCCGCCGGTGGGCGGCGACGACGCGAAACGCGGCCTGAACGTCGGGAGCCATTCGGTTGTCGAGGCTGTTTTCCAACCCGGAGGGAACGGAGTGCCGCATGCCCGCGTGCCTCCTTTGCGCAGTCGTCCGTGCAGTCGCCCGTACAGTCGCCCGCGCAATCGTCCGCGCACCTGTCCGCGCAGCAAAACCGAAACGGACGGCAAAAAACGAAGGACGGCAAAAAAACGAAAAGAACCCTCGCTACGCAAGGGTTCCCGCATGACCTGTGCTGGGGTCGAACCAGCGACCTCCACCCTGTCAAGATGGCGCTCTCCCGACTGAGCTAACAGGTCCTTTGCTGACTTACTCACAGCGGTTCTTATTATAACAGCGGCCGCAGCGGTTGTCAATCGATTTTTTCGGCCCGACGTTCCTGCAATCTCATCCAGACCTGCCGATTCAACAAAAACGCGCGAAGCGTCTGGATTTGCTTCTGCGGCAATTCGAGAAAACGCCCGCCGTGAAAACGTCCGTCGTTTTCTTCGCGACCGTGAAGCACCATGACGGGCACGGGGGGAAACTGTTCGATCGGCAGGCGGACGGTCGCGATCGTGCCGGCGTCCAGCAGCCGTTGACCGCACCTGAACCCGATACCGCCGAGGCTGATATTTTCCACGACGATCGGTTCGGGGTTGTCCAGCAGGTGAACGCCGCGCCGTTCGACGATCTGCAGCAGCTCTCCCTGCGCTCCCCACGGAACGCGCACGTGCTGACGGCGCTGCAGAAGAGCGGGCTGCCAGTCGGGCGGCACCAGGACGATCAACACGCCGTGGCTCTTGCCGACGACGGACGTTTCAAACGTAACCAACCCTCCCCTCGCGTAAATAACAGCCTTGACTTTTTCGCCTAAAGAAAAATTCTTCCATGAGGTGATTTCGATCTCCAAAATATCGCCGTCGAGATACGAAATTTTCCCCGTCGACACGAAAGAGCTGTTTTCGACCACGACGCTTTTGCCGAGCATCTCCTTGACCATACTGCCGTCCATGTCCCCGCCCCCGTTCTTTCGGCGCTTTTACGATCTCATTTACAAATATCGGTTGCGGGCGGGAAAAATTTGAGCGGCCGTCTGCGGCCGCTCTACGGTCTTCCGCATGGATTTAACGCCAATTGAAAGCTTTCTGGAAAACGTGCGCGAAGGGGCGGGCGCCGACATCTTGTCCGGTTCGGTTGCGCCGCGACGCCAGCTCGAGAATGCCGAGCAGCGTTTGGGCGGCCCCCCAGCCGAGCATGCTGCTTGCGAGCGTCCGGTTGCGCATCCAGCAAAGGGCGCCCGCGGCCGCCGCGGCCAAACCGAACAGGGCGGAGATCGTTCCTTTGCGCATGCGAAGCCGCATGCCCGTTCACTCCTTTCGGAACCTTCGCCGGTGCCGGGACTTCGGCATATAGGATGCCGCGCAACCGCCCCGGCCATGCAAGGACGGTTTTGGGGCGGCCGTCGGGCCTTAACGTCACTCGACGATCAGTTTCGCCTTCATGTTGACGTGCCCCGTGCCGCACGGGATGTTGCAAATCAGGTCGTACGTACCGGGTGCATCGAATTTGAATTCCGCCATCGTCTGCGTGCCGCCGAGTTTCAGGTCGGTGCCGACGACTTCCACGCCGTGATTGCCTTGAGCGTTGACGAGGCGAAACTTGTAGGACTGCCCCGCCTTGACCCGGTATTCGGGCTTGTCAAACTGGAAATTTGAAGCGGTAATCGTGACGACGTTCGGATCGGCCGCGACGGCCTCCTCCTGTTTCTTCTTCTCGTATTGGTCGACAAGTTGAACGCCCATCACGACGAGGCCGACGACGCTCGCAACGACGAACCATGCGAATAACGACCACTTGTACATGCCGATCCTCCCGTTTTCGCAAGTGTTTCTTCAACGTAACCTTCAAGACGTCTGCAGGTTCGATTGGGAAGCCCTCAACCGTTCGATGCCTTGCGGTGTAATCTTCGCTGCAAAAAACTTTCCTTTCTTCCGCATGCGGATCCACCCTTGATCCGCCAAATATTCAAGGGCGAAAAACTTTTCCGGGTTGATGGTGATCAGATTGTCGGGAATAAGGGCCTGTTTCCCCTTTTCGCTTAAAAAAAACTGATACAGTTCCTGCAAAAGTCCGAGTCGGATGCTTTCGCGATTCGTGCGCACGCTCGTTCCCTCCCTTTTCCGGACGCCCGCCGTCTTCTTTCCGAATTAGTGTACCATAACGGCGGAAATTTGTGCGAAACGATTTTTGAAAATTTTTCGTCATTTTTTGAACCGGCTGCCCGCGCAACTCTTTCGACAAAATCGAGTATAACCTAACGAAGATCTTGCAAAACGGAACCGAAAACGAGGGATGGATCGTGAAGCGACGGTCGACGTGGGGGATCGTCCTGAGCGCGCTGCTTCTGGCCGGTTCGGGCGTCGCGTGGGCGGACGCGGTCGTGCGGGTGCATCTGAACGGGACGACGCTTGAGTTCGACGGTGCGGACGCGCGCTTGACGCCGGACGGCGTCATGGTTCCGCTCAGGCGGATCTCGGAAGCGCTAGGTGCGCTCGTCGTCTGGGACGGGGACAATACGACCGCCAACCTGTACAAACCGAACGTTCACCTGCTCGTCGCCGAGGACGTCTCGCGGGAAGGCGACGGGTACGTGATCCGCCGCCCGTTCGGCCGCATCGAAAGCGGACTGCAGAAAAAATTTTCGGTTCTCGTCCAGGTGGACAACCTGAAGACGAATCTCGAATCGTTCCGCGTCCGCGTCGTCGATCCGAAGGGCGAAACGGTCGGCGATTCGCGCGATTTGTCCGCCGCCGGCGTCAAGGACAATTTCTGGGTCCGTTCCGATTTCCAAATTTCGTTTAACCGTAAAGGAGAATACCGGGTGCAGTTTTTGGCCAAATTACCCGGCGGATCGTATGCGACGCTGTCAGAAAAGGCGATCGTTGCGGAATGAACGGGAGGGACTCCCGTGCGCTGGGAAGAAGACCAAGACGTTTTTCTGATGAGAGATGAAAACGGCGTCGAGCGGCGTATGGCGGTCGCCGCTACCTTCGAGGCCGAGGGACGGACGTATGCGCTGCTGCTCGATCTGGCCGATCCCGAAGCCGACGGCGTCCTGTGCCGGTTGGAAGCCGCCGGCGGAAGTTTTCGTCCGGTCGCCATCGAGGACGAAGAGGAGTGGCGGCGAGTCGAATCGGCATATGAACGCCTGCATTTCCCGCAAACCGGGGGCCGTGCGTAACGGCCCCGGTTATCATTTATGGTTGTAATGAAAAACGCGTCCGTTAAACAAGCGCAGTTCCGCCTTCCACGTTTTCGCTAGATATTTGCAAAATTCATTAGCTTTTGCCTTATCGCCGTGCGTACAGTCGTCGTGCAGCGTCACCTGAACATGCCGCCGGACGGCGCCGTCGACTTCGCGGTTGCCGACGCCGAACAGAATGTATCGATAAAGCTCGTTGTTGCCTTTCAAATAAAACCATCGCCCCTTGCCTTCCTCCGGTTCCACGATCGTATAAGGGAAAGCAGCGGCGGCATAATTCCATCCGAGCTGTTGGCCGGTCCGCTCCAGCTGCTCGCGGTAGTGCAGCAACTGATTTTTCAGTTCTTCCAGCGTGACGCCCTGCACGGCGGATTCCTCGACGAACGTGATGAAGGCGCTCTGACTCATACGGCAGCCCCCGTTTTCCGCACAAAGTAAATTCGTTCGTTCCTTCCCCATCATATCAAGCGATCGGTTTTTGTTCAACCAACACCTTGACCGTGCGAAGCGTCGGGTCCTCAGGGCCCTTAACCGGCAGTCCCACGTCGAGATGTTCAAGAATAAAACGGATGTTGTCTTCGGAAATGACTTCTCCCGGCAGCAAAATCGGGATGCCAGGCGGATAAATGTAGATGAATTCTGCGATGATGCGGTCGGCGGATTCCGTAAACGGGACAGTTTCGGTATCCGCATAAAACGCGATGCGCGGCGGCAGCGCGAGTTCGGGAATGTCGGGAATGCGGACAACGAGTTCCCGAGATTGCCGCGTTCGGTAAAATTCGCGCGACATCGCTTCGAACGCCTCGACGAGCGCACCGACGGTCGTTTCGTCGTCGCCCGGCGTCACAAGGCACAGAACGTTGTACAGATCGCTCAACTCGACCTCGATGCGGAAACGGTCGCGGAGCCAGTTTTCCGCTTCGTATCCCGTGATGCCGAGATGACGAACATGGACGGTCAGCTTGGTCGGATCGAACGCAAAAGCGGCTTCCGCGTCGAGAATGTCCTCGCCGAAACAATACAGCCCCGGAATTCGGTTGATGCGGCGTCGTGCGTCTTCGGCAAGTCGGATCGCTTTCTCGGCAAGCGACCGGCCGTTCGTGGCGAGCTGTCGTCGCGCGCAGTCCAGCGAGGCGAGTAAAAGATAAGACGTCGACGTCGTGGTCAGCATGCTGAACACCGTCTGGATGCGTTTCGGATCGACCCGGCGTCCCTTGACGTTCAGAACGGAACTCTGCGTCAACGAACCGCCCAACTTGTGCACGCTCGTCGCCGCCATATCCGCGCCGGCTTGCATCGCCGACGGCGGAAGGCTATCATGAAAATGCAAAAGCGCGCCGTGCGCCTCGTCGACAAGCACGGGGACGTCGCGACGGTGCGCCAGCTCGACGATTTCGACGAGATCGGCGCACACGCCGAAATAGGTCGGATTGATCAGAAACACCGCCTTGGCGTCGGGATGCATGTCCAGCGCCTTGCGGACCGCGTGGGGTGTCACGCCGTGGTCGATGCCGAGCCGCCGGTCGCGGACGGGTTGCAGGAAGATCGGCTTGGCTCCCGCGAAGATGATTGCGGCCAGCACCGACTTGTGAACATTGCGCGGGAGAATGATCTTGTCGCCCTCGCCGCAAACCGACAAGATCATCGTCATGATCGCCCCGCTCGTTCCCTGTACGGAGAAAAAGCTGTAATCCGCACCGAACGCCTCGGCCGCCAGCTTTTGCGCCTCTGCTATGACGCCGGCGGGCTGATGAAGGTCGTCCAGCGGGGCGATGTTGATCAAGTCGATCGACAGCGCGTTGTCGCCGATGAACCGGCGGAACGCCTCGTCCATGCCGGCGCCTTTTTTGTGTCCGGGAATATGGAATTGAAGCGGGTTTTTCGCCGCGTGTTCCAGTAAAGCCGAAAAAAGCGGCGTGCGGTTTTGGTCCATGCGGGGGTCCCTTCTTTCTGTCAGACGTGCAAACAGCGTTAAACAGTATATCAAATCGGTGCGCAGATGCAAAAGAATCGCCGCAAGCGGAGGAGAAGACGGATGAAGAAGCCGCTCGTGCTGATCGTGTTTATCGTATTTCTGGTGTTCGTCGGGTTCGGCATCGTCATCCCCGTCATGCCCGACATGGTGAATTCGCCCTCGCATTTGTCCTGGATGCTGGCGATCTATTCGTTGATTTCCTTTCTGGTGTCGCCGGCTTGGGGAGCGCTGTCGGACCGGATCGGCCGACGGCCGGTGTTGATGATCGGGCTTGCCGGGTTTGCGTTCAGTTTTCTGTTGTTCGGTTTGGCCGCAGACCGGCTGTGGCAGATGTACCTGTCGCGCATATTGGGCGGGCTTTTTTCCGGAGCGACGACTTCATGCGCGGTCGCCTATGTCGCCGACGTGTCGCCCGAATACCGCCGAACACGGAACATGGGGCTCGTCGGGATGGCAATCGGGCTCGGATTTGTGTTCGGACCGGCGATCGGCGGCGGGCTAAGCGTATTCGGCGTCGAAGTGCCGTTTTATACGGCGGCGGGGTTGACGGCGGCAACGCTGGCGTTGGCCTGGAGGCAATTGCCGGAATCGTTGGAGCGGAGCCGGCTCGAACAGATGCCGGAACGGACGTCGCGCTGGGCGGCATTTCGTGGGCCAGTGCGGATGCTGTATGCTCTGTCGTTCGTCGTGTCGTTTTCGATGGCCGGATTGGAGGCGACGCTGTTTTATTTCCTGGAAAACCGGATTCGGGCGGGCAGTTTTGAAATCGGAATCGTTTTGACGGTAAGCGGATTGGTGGGAGCGCTCGTGCAGGGCGGCGTCGTCCGAAAATGGATTCGGCACGGCGACGAATGGCGTGCGATTGCGGTGGGACTCGTGCTATCGGCGGCGGGTTTTTGGCTTTTACTGGAAACCGGCAGTTTGGCGACCGCGGTGCTTTTCACCTGCGTGTTCGGCATCGGCAACGCGCTCGTCCGGCCGTGCGTTATGTCGCTTATTACGCTGAAAAGCAAGGCGGGACAAGGAACGGCAACAGGACTGAACGCTTCGATGGACAGTCTGGGAAGGATCGTCGGCCCTCTCGTCGGCGGCTACTTGTACGTGCGGCACGCCGATTTGCCTTATGCGCTGACGGGAATTGTCAATCTGCTGTCGCTTGGGCTCGTGTTCGGATTCCTTTACATGGACCGCATGGCTGGCCGCAAGGCCGCCTGATCAACCGCGAAAAATCGCTCAGAGCCCGATTACAGTTTTACGGCGAAAGTTGCCTCTCGTTCATCCATTCGCGGATGCGCGGCTTCAAATGGTCGCGGAGAAGAGCGATCAGCTCTTCACGAGAAACGTTCCGGGCTCGAGCGATTTCTTCCAGTGATCGCCCGTCTTTCAGCTCGGTGAGCAACTCGCGTTTCGTCATCCCGAGCCGCTCAGCGACGGCCTGCAAGTCGGGTCGAAACGGCGAGCGGCACGACGTTGCGCGGAACGACAAAAACCGGTCGATTCCCTGTTCGGCGCTGCGCCGGATTTCATCTGCACGCGATCGGTCAAGTCCGTCGGCCACGGCGAGCTCGATACGGCGAAGCCTGCCCTCCAGCAGCCGTTGCCGCAGTTCCTGCGCGCCGATTCCCCGGGATTCGGCGATCTCGCGCGGACTGTAACCCTTCGCTAGCAGCCGTCTGAATTCGTCCCGCGCCAGCCCTACGGCGGCGGCGCATTCGTCGATCAACGTATCGCCGGGAAACGCCCGCACGTTCGAGTAGCGGCGCCGTTCGATCCTATGGGATGCGCGGTCCTCGGAAAGCCCGAAATCCCGTCCGGCAAACCAAACGCTGCTGTTCAGCAAGAATGACAGCGACAGCTTCGTGATGCGGCAGGCGTGCCGGTGCAGGTCCACTTCCAGCTTCCCCCTTCGGCGCCGTTTGATTGCGTTTTCATTATACCCTGAAAAAATGTTTGCTGCATTAAGCGAAGTTTAAAAATCTGTGACGATTGTATTGCAGCAAAGCTGATTCGCCGATAAACATCTTGAGAGACAGGAAGGAAAGGAGTGCCGATGATGAAGCATGTTAGGCGAAAATCATGGGCGGTCGCGACGCTCTGCGCCTGCGCCTTCGCCTCGGGTGTAGCGGTCGGCGCCGCGGGCGGGGAGCAAGTACGGCTCGTCGAAGCATATTTGCGGCCGGATTTTCGCGTGACCCTGGACGGCAAACCGGTTCGGCTCGACCGGCCGATCCTGATTTACGAAGGATTCAGTTATTTGCCGCTTCGGGCCGTCGGCGATCTGGTCGGCGTTTCGGTCGCATGGGACGAATCGTCCGCAACGATCCGGCTCGCACGTCCCCGTCCATCGCCGTCGACGGCGCCCGCGCCTACGCCGACGATTCCGACTCCGCCGCCCTTGCCGACGCCGAGCGGTTCGCCGACACCGACGCCGTATGCGCCGCCCGACCTGCGGCCGCTGAATGAGCTGTGGGCCGAAACGCCGTCGGAAATCACGCTTCGCCAGACCGTCAAATACGAAATCCAGTACCGCGGCCGGACGACGCCGTGGTTCGGCATCGTCGACCGGAACGTGATCTATATCCGGCTCGACGACGTGCTGGCGGCGGGCATCGACGTGTCCGGCCTGAAAATTTCCCGTGAAGTCCGCACGAACACTTACTACGTTTCCATGGAAATGCTCAAACACCGCTTCACGGAGCAGCCGTTGTTCCGACTCGTTCAGGGTCGCCTGATCATCGGCGAAACCGATGAGGCCAAGCGGCGCGTCCTGGAAACCGCCTTGTCGGCTCCCGGCCAGGTCGTGCACGAGGTAAGAAAAACCGGCGACAACGCGTATCTGCTTCTGGTGGAATACGTCAACGCCCCGGACGACTCCCGCTGGTACGGATACCGCATTGTGCTGGTGCGCGATTATTCGGGCAATTGGTACGTCGGTTCGACCAGTTCGGAGCGGTACGCCTTGCCGAGCCCGTCTCCGCGGTGAGCCGACCGTGTTCGACGGCGTTTGACAAAGACGTCCTGTTGTTCCTCAAGAGTCGTTGTACAAAACTTGTCGAAACGGGGTTCTGGCTTAAAAACGACAAGCGATGACTATTTTCGGCAAGGACTACGCGGCTGCTTGGTAATCGGACCGCCGCCTGTCTCCCCCAGCCCAAGATCCGTTTGGTAGGTTGAGAATACATATGAAGTCCGATTTGCGGATCATGGTTTCATTCGTCAAATACCATGCGTTGTCCTCCACCCGTAAGATCTTGCACAATTGGGGATTGGAAAACTTGCGCCTTAGGAAATGGATGTACGGTTTGCCGCTCGCCGTCGCGGTCTGGCTGTCGTTGGTTTACGGCATCGGTTATATGTTGCCGGGTCTGATTGACCTTCCGTTTCGTTCCTGGCTGACGTTTTGGTTGAATCTCGCGTTGATCGAGCAACTGTTGTGGACGCTCCGTTTTTTCAACGCTAATAAACGGTATTTTTACTCGGACCACCGCGTGATCCTTTTGCAGCACCGGCACATGCGCATCCTTCGATTGTTCTCGGTCGTGCTGGTCAAAACATGCTTGAAAACCCTGGTCGTCTGGTACGGTTTTATCACCCCTTTGTTGCTGGGCCTGGACCGCTACTTCCGGGCCCCGGTACATGCCGGTTGGCTCCTGCTGGCCGGTGTGGGATACGGATTGCTCACTGTGGTGCTGGTGGCTCTGTTTTCCCTCGTTCCCTTCGTTCTCGTCAGAACTTGGGGCATGTTGTCCCATTCCAGAATATTGAAAGTAGTCTACCTTGCGTTTGGGTTGATCATTCCGTTTCTTCTTGGATATGGAATCAGCGCATTTGCAGTGGGCGGAAACATCGGCGAACGGATCGAAACCGTCAGCAACAGCCGTCTGGGGCAAATTTTTCATGCCTATTCGCCCTACCGTCTTGCCGTGGAAGGCGGCTTTGCCGTCGTGCCGGTTCTCGGCATTCTGGCCCTGCTTGCTTTTGTCCTGTTCCGGTTTTGGATGGCGTTGCTCCACCGGGTCGATCTCATCCCGTATTTCCCGCTGAACAGCAAATCTTACCGGGCGGGCATTCACCTGCGGGAGCAAAACGGACAAGACCGGATACGGCGGGCGTTGTACCGGAAAGATATTCTCTTGTTACAAAGAATTGATGATTTTCTTCTGGGCCATTTTGGCAACATGCTTTACCTGCTGGCCTTTGCATTCGGTTTCGGCTTGCCTTTTCTGAATCGGCTGGATCGGGTGCCGTTCGAAACCGTTGTTCCGCCCTTGTCCGTCCTATTGGCCAGTTTGTGGTTTCAGCTGGCGGGAGACGCCCTCAAAACGGCACTGGCCGTTGACCGGGAATCGTTCAATCTTCATTTGTTTCGGCCCGTCTTCCATCGGGCGGATTGGGTCGTCGGGGAAAAATGGAAAGTGTACAGCCGTTTTACGCTGGCCGTGTCCTTTCTTGCGGCGCTGGTTTTTCTGGCGTCGGCGCCGCAGCGGCCCCTTCTGGCGCTTTATGTGTTCCTGGTCTTTCTTTGCACCGGTGGCCTCTATTCGCTGATCCAGCTTGCCAGCACGGCGCTGTATCCCAGGCCAAACTGGGAGTTTGAACACGAAATCGGCGAGTCCAGCAAAGCCAAAACCTATGTGAACGTGTACACCATGTTCGCGTTTATCGTCCATTTGCAGATCACATCCGTTGCATCATTTTTGACCACCCGTCCCCAATACGATGATGCATGGGTGCTGGTCATCTCTTTGCTTTTGATCGTTCTGTTTAGCTTGGCTAATTTTGTCGCGATCATGCTGGTACTCCGCCGCATACATCTAGCCGAGAGGTTTGTGAGTCATGATCAGAATCAGCAACCTGAACAAGCAATATGACAAGAAGACCGTCATTCAGAATCTGAACGCGCAGATCGAAGGCGGCCGGATTTATGGCCTGTTGGGTACCAACGGGGCCGGAAAAACCACGCTTCTGAAAATGCTGGCCGGCCTGTTGCCGCCGACTTCGGGCCAAATCTTCATATGCGGCGAGGAATTGGATTTTCGCCGCAATACCCTTTACGACAAGGTCGGTTTCGTGCCGGACCACGTCAATCTGTACGACTATTTGACGGGGGAGGAATATTTGCGGTTTGTGGCCGAGATGTTCGGCGTAAAAAAGAGCGAAGCCCGGGATTTTATTGAAGAAAACATGCAAAAGACCGGACTGAAACCGGCGGGCGGTAACCTGATCAAAACGTATTCTCACGGGATGAAGCAAACGTTGTCCATCCTGGCGGCCATCATGCATCGGCCCAAGGTGTTGATCCTGGACGAACCGTTAACCGGCATTGATCTCATCAACGGGAGAGTGATTCGACAATTGCTGGCCGGTTACGCGGAACAGGGCAATCTCGTCATTTTTTCCACGCATCTGATCGAACTGGCGCATGCGCTGTGTCATGAAATCGGCATTTTGCATCAAGGCCGAATCGATCGTACGGTTGACCCCCGGATGCATACGCTGGCGGAGCTCACTGAAATCATCGAAGATGTCTATGTTCATCGGACTTCTTGACCGCAACCGTTGGATGCTGCTGGTTGCCTGTTGATCGCTTCGGGATTTATCACGTTCGGATGGATGGCCTTTCTGTATTTGTTTCTGAACGGTTTTGTGCTCGGCACTTCTATTGCCGAACAGCTGGCGACAGGTATGAAACCGTTCCGCATCGTGCTGTTGTTGGCTCCGCACGGCATCTTTGAAATTCCTGCCTTGATCATGAGCGGTGCCGTCGGGCTCAAGAGCCTCGACATCCTTTTTCGGGCGATGGTTCGCCCGGCCAGGGACGTTTTCGTGTGCGGCATCAAAGACACCGGCCTGTTCCTGATGACCATCGTCGTCTTTCTTGTGGCCGCCGCATGGATTGAAACGTATATTACGCCGTTGTTCAAATAAATTCTTAGGTGATCGCATTGAAACAGCTGCTGTATATCTTGGGCATTCCTGCTGTCCTCGTTGTCGGTCTGATCATCGGCTATTTTTATCCGTTTCTTTATCCTGCGGGGACGTTCGGGCTGTTTGCCTTGTACATGCTCGTGTTTTCGCCTTTGCGAAACAAGTGGGTCCGTCTTTTGTTGCTGTGTAAGCGTCAAATAGCCCCCACCTGTTCATCGGATGGGGGCTGGGGTAAGGTATAAGAGGGTTTATGATCCAGACGCCCGGCAGATCGACGGCAACGTGGACAACCAGGGCAACAGTCGGTCCAACGCCTCCGGATCCTTCGGATCCTCCAGCTGGGGCAGCTGCTCGAACAGGTACTTCAGATACTCAAACGGATTGAAGCCCATTCTCTTTTGCCGTCTCGATCACGCTGTAAATCGTCGCGCTGGCCTTGGCCCCACGCGGTGTGTTGGCGAACAGCCAATTTTTGCGCCCGATCACGAACGGCTTGATCGACCGCTCGCTGCGGTTGTTGTTCAGCTCCAGTCGCCCGTCTTGCAGAAAAGCCGTCAGCTTGTCCCATGGGCTGAGGCTGTACGCGATCGCCTGTCCCAGCAGACTTTTCGGCAAGGTCCGGGACCACTGCTTTCGAAGCCATGCCCAGTAAGCTTCCACCACGGTGTGAAAAACGGTGATAAAATCCCCAATAGAAACGGTTGAAAATTCCCCACTTTAACCGATATCTCTCCCTTGGAGGGAGAGAGAACATCATGATCCGAAATGGGGAGTTTTACATGATCCACGAGATGAAGAAACGGGGAATGAATATCTCTCAAATCGCCAACGAGCTGGGCAGAGACCGGAAGACCATCCGCAAATGGCTGCAGTATTCCGAACCAGTTCCTTACCAACGCCGCGTCAAGCGGCCGAGCAAGTTGGATCCTTTCAAAGACTATATCCGGCGGCGCATGGAAGAGGGGTGCCTCAACGCCAATGTCATCTTCGATGAGATCAGATCCCAAGGTTATACCGGCGGCAAAACCATTCTGCGCACCTTTATGCAGCCTCTCCGTCCGGCCGTCCTGATGAAAGCGACCGTGCGGTTCGAAACCTCCCCCGGTCACCAGGCCCAAGTCGACTGGGGGCGGTTCCGGGTGGATTGGAACGGAGAGCCAAAACGGCTGTATGCCTTCGTCATGGTATTGGGCTACTCCCGCAGACGAGCGTCGAATTTACGGAAGATGAAAAACTCGACACGTTCATCGGCTGTCATCTTCGGGCCTTCGAATACTTCGGCGGGCGTCCAGAAGTGGTGCTGTACGACAACATGAAAACCGTAGTGACGGACTTGGACGAACGCGGACATGCCGTCTGGAATGAACGGTTCACACGCTTTGCGGCACATCACGGGTTTTTGTTGCAGAACTGCCGCCCCTATCGGGCCAGAACGAAAGGCAAGGTGGAAAACGGCATCGGCTATGTCCGCAAAAACTTCTGGCCGCGCGTCCAAACCTTCACCGGTCTGGACGATCTGAACCGGCAAGTTCGCCAGTGGCGAGACACCGTCGCCAACGTTCGGGAGCACGGGACCACCCGGGAAATCCCTCGTGAACGATGGCTGCGGGAAAGGCTCAAACCGCTGAATCCCATGCCGTTTGAGGAGGTGGACAAACAGGCGAGGAAAGTTTCATCCGACGCATGCGTCTCGTATGAAAACAACCGGTATTCCGTGCCGTTCGAATGGGTCGGCCAAATCGTTCACATTCAAGATCTCAAAAACGGAAAGATCCGGATCTATCATGGCGAACAGCTCCTGGCCGAGCACCCCAAGGCGGCGGGCAAATACCAGCGTGTCGTCAATGAAAAACACTTCGAGGGGCTCACAGTCGCCGGCCAGCATAAGGTCCTCCAACCGATGCCCAGGCTGGTTCCCAAAGCCATCCCCGAAGTGTTGGAACGTGACTTGTCCATCTACGAACAGTTTACCGATGAGGCGGTGGTCCAGAGATGACGACGCTTTTGTACGAGCGCCTGCAGGACGCCTTTCGGGAGTTCGGATGGACGCGGATTCCCGAAGTGGTGGATCACCACGCCGAGGAAGCCGCCAAGCACAATATATCGTATTTGGAGTTTTTGGACAAGCTGTTGCAGGAAGAATTGCTGGCCAAACGGGAACGGTTTATCCGCATGAAGACGCGGGTGGCCCATCTGCCGTTTCACAAAACGCTGGATCAATTCGACTTCAGCTTTCAGCCGTCCATTGAGGAGCGGCGAATCCGGGAGCTGGCCACGCTGCGGTTTCTGGCGCATCGGGAAAACCTGATCTTTCTGGGTCCGCCCGGCGTCGGCAAGACCCATCTGGCCGTGGCGATCGCCCTGGAGGCGATCAAACAGCGGTACACGGTTTATTTTACGACGGCACACGAACTGGTGGAGACCCTTCAGCAGGCGCATCAGAACAACACGATCCGGCAGAAGATCAAAGTGTTCACGAAGCCGAATTTGCTCATCATTGACGAAATCGGGTACCGAAAGATGGAGGATGAAGCCGCGCACTTCTTTTTCCAGATCGTATCCGAGCGATACGAAACCGGATCGATTATCTTGACGTCGAACAAATCGTATGGTGCATGGGGCGAGATCTTTGGCGATGCGGTTCTGGCCACAGCGATTCTGGACCGGCTGCTGCACCATTCGACGACGATCAACATCAAAGGGGAAAGTTACCGCATCAAGGAAAAGAAAAAAGCCGGCTTTTTCCGTCCGGAAGGAGCAGAGGGTAAGGAAGACTGAATAGTAAATTCTGGTGGTTATTGTCCCCCCTAGGGGGGACAATAAACGATCCCTCTGGGGAATTTTCAACCGATTATTTTGAGGATTTTTCAATTGGTCTTGACACGGGCTTGCTTCGCTCCAGGCAGACGGCATGGCGTTGTTCCGGTGAGGCGTCTTTGAGCTCCCGCTCGATGGCAAACAGCTCATTGCAGAACGCCAACCCTTCGTGGGCCCCGTTTCGGTGTTGGAGGCTCCGGCGGGCGACGCTTTCAGCGCTTCGTCGAACTTGCGCCGCGCATGCGCCCAGCAGCCGACGAGCGTGACGCCCGGCACTTTGTGGTAGCCGGCATAGCCGTCGACGTGCAGGTAGCCCGTAAAGCCGGAAAGAAACTTCCGCGCGTGGTCCCCGTTTCGCGTCGGCTGGTACTCGTAGAGCACGATCGGCGGACCCGTTCGCCCGGTCCGATACAGCCACACGTTTGCCAGGCCGAAATCCAAAGCTCAGGCGAGAGAAGCCACCGTCGAACGTCGGCGTCATCACTTGCAGCAGGGCTTGCTGGAGAAAGCGGTCCAGCACGGTCGGAATGCCCAACAGCCGCACCCCGACTCCGGGTTTGGGGATTTCCACCCGTCTGATCGGTGCTGGCTTGTAGGTTCCCGAACGAAGCTGTTCCTTGACGGTCTCCCAGTGTGTCCATTGGTATTCTCGTAGCTCGGCTACCGTCACCCCGTCCACTCCGGGGGCTCCGCCGTTCTGGACAACTAAGCGAGTCGAAGGTTATGGCCTTCCAGCATCCGCTCCAGCAAGTCGCCTTGGCCTTCGCGAGAAGAAGATTCGACTTGTGCCGGTGACAGGCTCGGCGCTCCGGCGGTCCCTTGTGGCTTCACCGCTACCTCCCGCCGGCAGCCCCCTTGCGGGGTTTTCGGCTGTCTTGGCTCATTGCACGAACGCATCGGCTTCTACTCTCCTTTCGGTTCGGCCCTTCCGCCCTCCGGCGTCCCGTACCGGCGTACGATGGCCTCTGCTGACTCCTGCAGGTTCAGCGCAGCCTCCCGGCTGCGGTTACCAACGCCGTTGGCGTGCCCTGCAGGCCTCGAGAGAAGAAGAACGTCATCTTTCCACCCGCGCTTGCCCGAGTCTACCGCTACAGCCCTTGGCGGCTTCGGATTTCGTTGTGTCCTGGCAACTTATCCGACTGTAACGGCCTCCAATCGGGTTCGTGTACCTCAAGCCGTGCGTTTGCCTTCGGCTTCCTTCCGATTCCGCCTCGCGACGGACACCCTTGCCTTTGGCTAACGGTAGGCGCTCGCCAGCCCCCGTTCGTGACTTCCACCCTAGAGATGACGTCCATGCTGGGCGTACAGTGAAAAAGGCCGCCGTCACCGGCGGCCTTCGTTCATGAACCGTTCCCCATAAAAGCGCGTTTGAACTTTTCCAATAGCGTCCTCGGTTCGCCGCCGTAACTGGAGATATCTTCACCGCCCAGCTTGGCGAACCGCCGCAGCAGTTCCTTCTGCTCCTCGGTCAAGTTGGTCGGCGTCACGACCGTCACCTTGACGTGCTGATCGCCGGCGCCATATCCCCGCATGCGCGGAACACCTTTGCCTTTCAGGCGGAAATAGGTGCCGGTCTGCGTACCCGGCGGAATTTTCAGCATCACCTTGCCGGTCAGCGTCGGCACTTCGATTTCGTCGCCGAGCGCCGCCTGCGCGAACGTCAGCGGCACCTCGCAATAAATGTCGTCGCCGTCTCGCTGGAAAAATTCATGCGGTTTTACACGGATGACAATATACAGATCGCCCGGCGGCCCGCCGCGAGAACCGGCTTCACCCTCGCCGGCGATCCGCAGCTGCGAACCGTCGTCGACACCGGGAGGAATTTTTACAAAAATGCGGCGCATCCTCCGGACTTTTCCCGTCCCGCGACAAGACGCGCATTTTTCGCGCACGACAAACCCATCACCGCCGCATACCGAACACGTCCTGCGATTGATGATTCGGCCGAACGGCGTCGACTGAACCGTCTCTTGCTGCCCCGTCCCGCCGCAGGCGCGGCATCGCTCCGGGGACGTACCGGGACGTGCGCCGGTGCCGCGACATTCGTCGCAAGGTTCGGTCCGCGGAATCGTCAGTTCCGTTTCCTTGCCGAACACCGCTTCCTTGAAATCGATCTGGAGCGTATACTGCAGGTCGGCCCCGCGTTGCGGCGCGTTCGCCTGGCGTCGGGACGATCCGCCGCCGAAAAACATGTCGAACAAATCGCCGAGTCCGCCGAAATCGTCGAAACCACCGAAGCCTCCGGCCCCGCCGCCGGCCGTCTGGTTGGGATCGATGTGGCCGAAGCGGTCGTATTGCGCGCGCTTCTGCTCGTCGCTTAACACGTCGTAGGCTTCCTTAATTTCTTTAAAACGTTCGGCGGCGTCCGGCGCTTTGTTGACGTCGGGATGATACTGACGCGCAAGGCGTTTGTACGCTTTCTTGATCTCTTCCGGGGAAGCGTCCCGGCTGACGCCCAAAATTTCGTAGTAGTCGCGTTTGGCCAAACGTTTCACCTCCCCTTTTCACTCCGACCGGCTCCGACCTTCGAACCAAAAACGAAAGCCGGAGTCCGGCCGGCCGGATCCGGCTTTGCCCGATCCGTCAGGGATTGTCGTCGATCACTTTGTAGTCGGCGTCGACCACGTTGTCGCGTTTGGCCCCGCCGGAACCGCCGGTGCCGGAGGTGCCGGTGCCGGACGCGCCGGCCGAAGCGCCGGCCTGAGCGGTATTCTGCGCCTGTTGGGACGCCTGCTGGTACAGCTTGATCGACAGCTGCTGGACTACCTGGGTCAGTTCGTCCGTCGCTTTCTGGATTTCGTCCTTGTTGTTGCCTTCGAGCGCTTTCTTGACTTTCTCCTTCGCCTCATTGGCGCGCTCGACGTCGCTTTTGTCGACTTTGTCGCCGAGATCGCGCAACACTTTTTCGACCTGGTAGACCATATGGTCCGCATGGTTGCGCGCTTCCGCCAGCTCCTTGCGCTTGCGGTCCTCCTCCGCATACTGTTCGGCCTCGCGCGTCATCCGTTCGATTTCTTCCTTCGACAGGCCGCTCGAGGACGTAATCGTGATCCGCTGGCTTTTGCCCGTCCCCTTGTCGACCGCCGACACGTGCACAATGCCGTTGGCGTCGATGTCGAACTTGACCTCGATCTGCGGAATGCCGCGCGGTGCCGGCGGGATGTCGCTCAGAATAAACCGGCCGAGCGTCTTGTTGTCCGCCGCCATCGGCCGCTCGCCTTGCAGGACGTGGATTTCGACGCTCGTCTGGTTGTCGGCCGCCGTCGTAAAAATCTGCGATTTGGACGTCGGGATCGTCGTGTTGCGCTCAATGATTTTCGTGAAAATGCCGCCCGCCGTCTCGATGCCGAGCGACAGCGGCGTCACGTCGAGCAACACGATGCCCTTGACGTCGCCCATCAGCACGCCCGCCTGGATCGCGGCACCGACCGCCACGACTTCGTCGGGGTTGACGCCCTTGAACGGTTCCTTACCGGTAAACCGGCGAACCGCTTCCTGAACCGCCGGAATCCGCGTCGAACCGCCGACCAGAATGACTTTGTCGATCTGTTCGGGCGTCAGGCCGGCGTCTTGCAGCGCCTGGCGCATCGGCCCGATCGTCCGCTCGACGAGATGCGCGGTCAGTTCCTCGAATTTGGCGCGCGTCAGATTAACTTCGAGATGTTGCGGCACGCCGTCGACGACCGTGATGAACGGCAGGGAAATCGTCGTCGTCAACATGGACGACAGTTCTTTTTTCGCCTTTTCCGCAGCGTCCTTCAGGCGCTGAAGAGCGGCGTGGTCCTTGCTCAGGTCGACGCCGTGCTCCTTGCGGAATTCGGCGACGAGCCAGTCGATAATCGCCTGGTCGAAATCGTCGCCGCCGAGCCGGTTATCGCCGCTCGTCGCTTTCACCTCGAACACGCCTTCGCTCAGCTCGAGGATGGAAACGTCGAACGTGCCGCCGCCCAGGTCGTAGACGAGAATCGTTTGGTCTTCCTGTTTATCCAGCCCGTACGCCAGCGCAGCCGCCGTCGGCTCGTTGATGATGCGCAACACCTCGAGCCCCGCGATGGTTCCGGCGTCTTTCGTCGCTTGGCGTTGGCTGTCGTTGAAATAGGCGGGCACCGTAATGACGGCCTTCGTCACCGGCTGGCCGAGATACGCCTCGGCGTCCGCCTTGAGCTTACGCAGGATCATCGCGGAAATTTCTTGCGGCGTGTATTCTTTGTCGTCGATCTTGACTTTATAGTTCGTCCCCATATGCCGCTTGATCGAAATGACCGTGCGGTCGGGGTTGGTGATCGCCTGGCGTTTCGCCGCCTCTCCGACGATGCGTTCGCCGTCTTTTTTGAAACCGACAACAGACGGCGTCGTCCGGCTGCCCTCCGCATTCGGAATGACGACCGGCTCGCCGCCTTCCATCACTGCCACGCAAGAGTTCGTCGTACCCAAGTCGATGCCGATCACTTTACTCATGGATTCGTCTCCTCCTCGAAACCCCTCGATTCTGCTCTATGCAAACCCGGCGTCTATTGACTCACTTTGACCAGCGCGGGCCGGAGCACTTTACCGTGCATCCGGTAACCGCGACGGACCTCTTCGACGACGACGCCCTCGCCGTGCTCCGCCGAATCGACCCTCATGATCGCCTCATGCAGCTCGGGATCGAACGGCCGACCGACCGTTTCGATCGGCTCCACGCCTTCTTCCCGCAGCAGTTGTTCGAGTTGGCGGAGAATCATATCGACTCCTTTGGCCAAGGCGTCGAAATCGCGGTTTTGACGGCTGGATGCGGCCGCCAGCTCGAAATGGTCGACGACCGGCAAAAGCTTTTCCACCAAACGGCGGGATGCGGATCGAACCCATTCCTCCCGCTCTTGAGCCGTGCGTTTGCGGTAGTTGTCGAAATCGGCCTGAAGACGCACGAACCGGTCGTACCATACCTCTGCTTCCTTGCGAAAACGCTCCGCGTCTTCTGCAGAGGATTCGGCCTGCTGAGACGCATCCACTTCCTCGACACCACCGTCACCGGCTTCCACCTCGTTCCGCTTATCCGCCGCGTTTTCTCCTTCGGAACGGGTCGATTTTTCCGGTACGGAGGCGGATTCGGTGTCGCCTGTCGCCTCGTCCGCCGTCGTGATTTCCATTTCAGCTTCCGGGCGGGATTCAACCGTGCTTGCTTCGTTTTGTTCCTGCGAAACCACCTGCGGTGTCACCTCCTCCTCCATCAGGCGCCCAGCAAGGAGAAGCGGCGGGTGTCGCGGATTCCGTCGTCCGCGATCCGCCGCCCCGCTTACCGATACCACTGACTCAGCAGCCGGGCCATCTCCTCGCTGAACCGCTCCAGAAACGCGATGACTCTGCCGTATTCCATCCGCGTCGGTCCCAACACGCCGATCGCGCCGACGATTCGCCCGTCCACTGAATACGTCGCGGTGATCAGACTGCATTGATTGATCGCTTCGACGCTGTTTTCCTCGCCGATCCGGACCTGAATGCCTTCCGTCGACGGCGACATCAGGCGAATCAGTTCAGGCGTGCTCTCCAGAAGATCGAACACGCGCCGAACCTTTTCTACGTCTCGGAACTCCGGCTGGTTCAACATATGGGTCGTCCCGCTCAGATAGACGCGGTCAGCGTGGTCATTCTCCAACACGTCTTCAATCATCCTGCACAATTCTTCATACCGCGATACATAACGGGACAGCTCGGCGGCGATCTCGCTGTACAGCCTCGTCTTAAACCGGAAAAGCGGCACGCCGGTCAGCTTGGCGTTCAGGAAATTGACCGCTTTTTCGAGATCCGAGGCGGACATGTCTTCCGGAATGTCCACAAGCCGGTTTTCCACATGTCCCGTGTCGGTCACGATGACCGCGACCGCCTTCCGGTCGTTCAGCGGCACGATCTGCAAATGCCTCAGCGCCGCATGGAAAACTTCCGGCCCCAGCACGATCGCCGTGTAGTTCGTCAGCCTGGCCACGATCTGGGCCGCCTGCTGCATCGCGTCTTCCAGCCGGTTCAGCCGTTCGGCGAAGAACGCCTTCAGCTTCCGGACAACTTCATCGCTCAATTCCACGTGCTTCAACAAATGGTCGACATAATAACGGTACCCTTTCTGCGAAGGGATGCGTCCGGCCGACGTGTGCGGCTGCTCGAGATATCCGAGCTCTTCAAGATCCGACATTTCGTTGCGGATCGTCGCCGGACTGAATCCGACGGTGCCGCGCTTGGAAATCGTGCGAGAACCGACCGGCTCGGCCGAACGAATGTAGTCGTCGACGATGACGCCCAAAATCAGCTTCTGTCGTTCGGTCAGCATGGCTCGGGCCCCCCTCGTTCGAACAATCAGCCTCGCCGAGCGCCGGTCCCAACGACCCCTCCCGTCGTTAGCACTCGACAACGACGAGTGCTAAATTCACTTTACAAAATACCAGAAAAAAACGCCCGTTGTCAAGTCAGGACAGGCGTTTCATGACGGCGATTTCATCGCAGCAATGCCGTTTCGGGCAATGGACGCAGTCGGTCCAGACTTTCTCCGGAAAAATCTCTTTGGCGACGACTGTAAAACCAAGGCGTTCGAAAAACGCAACCTCGTACGTCAGCGCCATCACTTTCGGAATACCGCTGCGCCGCGCCTGATCCACCAACATCTCGACAATGCGTCGGCCGATGCCCTGCCCCTGAAAATGTTCCACGACTCCGAGCGAACGGATCTCCGCCAAGTCTTCGCCGAGCTTGCACAGCGAACCGCATCCGGCGAAAACCCCGTCGACCTCCGCCACCACGAACGAATCGACGGCGCGCAACAGCGCCTCTTTCGAACGCGGCAACATAATGCCCCGCTCGGCGTATGTCGCGATCAGCGCGTGAAGATGTTCGACGTCCGCCTCCGTCGCTTTGCGGCACGTCACCGTGGTCAACATGTCGGTCTCCTGCCTTTATTCCGTGCGATGCCCTCGAAAAGGATATGAATAAATATACAACATCTCGAATCCGGAAACAAGCCGTCGCGAAGCTGAAGATAAGCGGGAAAGCGTAACGAACGGGATTAAGATAGGACAAAAATCTTAAAAATTTTATATTCCAAAATTTTCAGCTCGTCCTTTATAATGAAAGGCAAAGGCGTTGTGTACAACCACTGGCGGGTGGCAAGGAGGTTGCCGCTTATGCAGCAGCAAATTTGGGACGCAGCAATTTTCCTACTCGTCTCCACGCTCGAATGGTTCGGTCTGTTCGTCCTCATTTTCGCCATGTTCAAGCTCCCGTTCAGTGGTTACTGGGGTCAGATCGCGGTAAATGCGTTTATGTTGTCGTTCGTGTCGTATACGGTGTTTATGGCGTTGGATTTGAGATTGTATGCGACAGCAATTCAAGGCGTCATTTTACTTTTGTGTTTGTGGCAAAATATTAGGATTCATCCTTTCTATGCGGCAATTATTTCAATGAATGGAATATTGGTCTACGCTTCGTTTCAGAGTTTGTTATTTGTGTTTTGGAAAAGTTTCATGGATACCCCGATAGAACCAGGCGAATGGGGAGCTTATCTTCTTCAGTTGACAACAACTATTGTTATTCTCGCAGTGGCACGAATTGTCCATGTAAAACGGATCGGTTTCACATTTGTGCCTGATACAGAGTTTATTGATGTGAAATGGAACAAGATTAATACAACATTATTCATATTAACTCTTTTTGCATATGCTGTAGAAATTGTTTCTCCTCTCCTCTTATTTACACAGGACTACATAAATGTTCTTCTTCTGTTCGTAATAACGGTATTTTCGTTAACGATTCTGCAACTTTGGATCATCAAAAAGGAATTCAACCAGCATGATGATTGAACGCGCAGCCGAACGCATCGCTCTCGCCATCAAACAGGCGAACGCCGAAGAGACCGCAAGTGTCGCCGTCATGAAATTTGCGCTTATTTTGCTGATCAACTTGGTTGTGGCAGTAGCGGGCGCGTTGGCGGTCGGAGCGGCGACAGGAAAATTTTGGGATACGTTTCTTTCGCTCGTCTGGTTCGCCGCGTTGCGCACGATAGGCGGTGGGTACCATTTTCACTCCAACTACCTCTGCATTGTGGCGACGATCGCCATCGTTGCGGTGCCTCCGCATGTGCGATTGCCGGAGTCGGTCGTTTTGGCGCTGACCGTGACTTCCGTCTGCCTTGCATGGTGGCTGGCTCCTTCTCATTTACGCGGCTACAACCGCATCTCGGAAAGCGTCTATCCGTGGCTGAGACTTATCGTAATCGCGTGGATCAGCATGAACTTGTGGCTACAATCTTCCGCATTTTCTCTTTTATCATTCATACATGTTCTATCTAATTTTGAATGGAAAGGAGGAAAAGAAACATGATTCGTCAAACGGCTCGCCTTACTTCGTCGGTGTTGTCCGGAGTCGCCCAGTATTTTGTCAAAGCATCATCGTGGTTTTTGTATCGCCCCGAAATCCCGGAAGAGCTGAAGAAGTAAACTCCGGATCCTGACGAAACAGGCTGCCGATTCTCGTTTGTCGGCAGCCTGTTTCCGTTTCAACTGAACACCACCGTTTTATTTTCGAACACAATGATGCGATCCTCCACATGCCACGACACCGCTCTCGCCAGTACGACGCGTTCGATCGTACGGCCGATTCTTTTCAAATCTTCGACGCTGTCGCGGTGGCTGACCCGCTGGACGTCCTGTTCGATGATCGGTCCGGCGTCGAGTTCCTCGGTGACGTAGTGTGCGGTGGCGCCGATCAGTTTTACACCGCGGTCGAACGCCTGCTTGTATGGATTGCCGCCGACGAACGCCGGTAGAAACGAGTGATGGATGTTGATGATCCGATTGCGGAAACGCTCGACGAACCGCGGCGAAAGAATCTGCATATACCTCGCCAGCACGACGGCGTCGATGTTGTCGCCGAGCAGCTCCAGCTGGCGCTCTTCCGCTTCCGCCTTGGTCTCCGGCGTCACGGGAATGTGATAAAACGGCAAGCCGAACGACTCCACGAGCCCCTGCAAGTCGGGATGGTTGCTGATGACCATCGCGATGTCGGCGTTTAAGTCGCCTGCCTTCCATTGCCATAGCAATTCCATCAAACAATGGTCTTCCTTCGAAACCATGATCGCAAGCCGTTTGCGACGGCCGGCGGACACAATCCGCCATTGCATCGAAAATTCCCGTGCGATCGGCTCGAAATCCTGCCGAAGCTGTTCCAGACGCTCCGACAGCCGTTCGAGATCGAATTCGATGCGTATAAAAAACATTCCCCCTCTCGGATCGACCGTATACTGGTCCGACTGGACGATATTCGCCCCTTGCCTCGCCAGAAAGCCGGACACCGCCGCAACGATGCCCGGCCTGTCCGGACACGAGATCAACATCCTCGCCTGGTCGTCGCGACGCCCCGAAGCGCCGCGCCCCCGATAATGCAACATGACGCTGTCGATACCCCTTCCTCCGTCCTGCAGTCCCTCGACCGATCGGTTTGATTTATACGGCCGCCTTCAGCCATTCACGGCCGGCGAAAAATGCCGTCAGCCTGTGATTGATCTGTTCTTCCGTCAAATCGGAAAACAACCCGTGTTCCACGACGAGGTCGTACAACCGTTCCATCGGCTCGCGGGCGTCGGTCTTTTTCGATTTTGCCCCGTTTTTCAGCGTTTCCCACGTTTCCAGCACATAACGCCGCGGATGGATATCCATTTTTTCAAAAAAATGATGTAGTCGTTCAACATCTTCAATAAACCCCGCCCCGAACCTTTCCGCCGGATTGCCGCGCAAAAGCGCGATTTCCACCTCATACATCGGGCGGAGAGCGTTTTTGTCCTTGCCGATCCAGGGTGTTTCCAGAATAAACGGCAAATTCCTCAGCTTCTCGTGGTCGACGACGCGTTTGATCGCCTCAAACCCGATCCAGCCCGAGCCGAGCGGCGCGTGCCGATCCTTCGCGGAGCCGACCGGGTTTTTGCTGTCGTTCAGATGGACGACCGTCAGCCGGTCGAGGCCGATAATCCGGTCGAACCGCTCCAAAACGCCGTCGAGATCACGGACGATGTCGTAGCCGGCGTCGTGGACGTGACAAGTATCGAAACAGACGGTCAACCGGTTGTTCTGCCTGACGGCGTCGATCATCCGCGCCAGCTCCTCGAACGTGCGGCCGAGTTCCGAGCCTTTGCCGGCCATCGTCTCCAGAGCGATGCAGACGTCGGTGTCGCTCGTGCCGTCCAGCACTTCGTTCAGCCCTTCGGCGATCCGGGCCAACCCGTACTCCGGATCTTTGTCGGTATAAGAACCGGGATGAAGCACGATCTGCTTCACGCCGAGGTACGCCGTACGGCGAATTTCGTCTTGCAGGAACCGGACGGCAAGTTCAAACGTGTCGCGCTTATAGGATCCCAAATTAATAATGTACGGCGCATGTACGACGATTTCCCCGATACCGTGCTCCCGCATGAGCCGAAGCCCTTCTTCGACGTACTGCTCTTCCATCGGTTTGCGCTTCGTATTTTGGGGAGCGCCGGTATAAATCATGAACGTGCTTGATCCGTAAGATATCGCCTCTTCCGCGGCGTTCAAAAGACCTCGTTCGGAAAACGACACGTGAGATCCGATTTTCAGCTTGTCCATTCATCTCAACCTTTCCGTCCGGATTCCTGTTTTCTGACCCAGGCCCGTAACCGCTCGTCCAAAAGACCAAGATGCTTCAATTCGTACACGTAAGCGGCGGCTTCCGACTCTCCGCCCACCGCGATCCAATCCGGCCGACCGGGGGGCAACGGCTTTTTTCCCAACATGTACGCCGGCACATGGGGATTGACGGAACGCGCATCATTCCAGAGTTTTTTCAAAACTCGATCGTCGGCGCCGCGCAAATAGCTTGCCATAAACCAACCAAAAGCCCAGTAAGTCGAATACTCGTCGTATTGATCGAGCAAATCGGCAGCTTCTTCGAGCCGCTTCAAGGCGAAATACAGGTGAAGCAGCCGATAACGGGCGCCTTGGTTGTCGTTCGGATTGAGATGAAGCAAGTCCCGGTAATGCCAGATCGCTTCCTCGTATCTGCCGAGTTCCTCGCAGGTGAACGCATAGCCGAACTTGGACCGCATGTACGGCCGGGTACGGATATATCCCCAGAAATGACCTTTGTACTTGCGAAAGAGATCGGGGCCGAGATCGCGTTCGCCCGCCTCGATGCCCAATCGGTAAAAGGCGAGCGCCTCTTCTTTCGTCGGGGCTTCTTCCGCCAAAATGTTGTAAGCGTCGGGGCTGTCCGGATACAAGCGAAGCGCCTGCCGGGCGAGCCCGACTCGCCTGGCGGACGAAGATTCGTCCATGGCGTCGTACAACAACTCCTGCGCCTGATCGCGCGGCGTCTTCCCTTCCGGCCAGTCGTCATGCTCCAACGCATCAGCAGCCCGAGCGACCCCTGATTCCTCGAGAACACCGGCTATGCGAAACATCGTTTTCTCCGTTCCATTTAAGAAAGAAAACGGTGTCGACGATCGAACGGACCTCATGCCGTTGGCGATGCCCGGCAGCGTCGGACCGTCCGGCTTTTGCGGCCACTCCGGCGGTTCGACATTGCGGTCGAACAGCGTGTCGACGATGCGGGTGAAAATCCGGGAAACCGCCGATGCGGTCACGCCGTGTTTGTCGGCGATCTCCTTCTGCGTCACATATCTGTCTTCACGGAGCTGGCCGAATAAATATTCCAGCGCCGCCACATAAACTTCCGGCTTGCGGACATCCGGCGCGGTAACCGATGAATACAACCGCCAGCACATCACAACATCCCACACGTCGCAAAAATCTGCATCCGTACCGACGGTCCATACGAACCGTTCCGCAATCCGGCAGTACTGCGGACTTGCCCAGAACAGGTCGTCCCGGACGACACGCAGCACAGCCGTACGGGCTTCCGCCTGTTCACCGCGCATTCTCTCATCGACCAGACGGACGACCCGGCTTGCCCCGTCGCGCGGGTGACAACAGTGCTTGTATTTCTTGCCGCTGCCGCACGGACACGGGTCGTTCCGCCCGATTTTGCGCATGCCGACGGCACCTCGTTTTCAAAACGCGTTGGTGTTTGTTTCATCATTATAGCACAAATTTTTCGTGCAAGTCGCCGAGGGCCTCATGCTTCGCCAAAAACAAAATGCTGCATCCATTCCGCAAGCCCCCCGGGATTATCCGTAATGATGCCGCTGACCCCCATCCGGATCAATCGCCGCCATTCTTCCGGCCGGTTCGCCGTATACGGGTATACTTCGTAGCCCGCCGCCCGCATCTCCGCCGTGTCTTCCGCCGTCAGCCAGACGTGGTCCGGATGAAACGAGCGGACATCGCCGTCCATACAGGCCGCCAAAATCGTATGCGTCACCGGCCGCACAGCGTACAGGAGCCCGACGTCCGTCTCCGGACGCAGCCGTTTGAGTCGGCACAGCAGCCGATGATCGAACGACGACACGATGACGTCGTGAACACCCGCCCATTCGTCCAGACATGCGGCCAGCGCTCGTTCCATCTCTCCGCCGTATGACTGTTTCGCTTCGACGTCGATCAGAACGCCCGGGGGGACCGTTTCGAACACTTCTTCGAGCAGCGGGATACGTTCGCCGCGAAACCGCTCGTCGAACCGCGATCCTGCATCGAAGCGCTTCAGCTCCGCGACGGTCATCGCCCGGACGAGACCGCTGCCGTCCGTCGTCCGATCGAGGGTCGGATCATGAATCACGACAGGACGGCCGTCGCGGGAAAGATGGACGTCGAGTTCAATGCCGTCGGCTCCCGCGGCAAGCGCCGCCCGGAACGAAGCCAGCGTGTTTTCGGGAGCAAGACGCGGCGCTCCGCGGTGGCCGATGATTCGAACCGAAAACCGGCGCATCTCATCATCACCCTAAGGTCGCACATCGGTGCGGACGTATCTATCGATTCGGCCAACCTGGTCGCATTTGGCTTACCGGATTGTATGCGCGAACCGGGACGATCGTGCGCGTCCGAAATCGTCGGACCGCCTATGACCGGAATCCGAAATCCGCGGAGCGGGAAAGCTGAGGATGATGACAGAATAGCGGTGACCGGTGAATCGCATGGGAGGAAACTCTCGCGCCGTGACCGCCATCCTTGAACGCTTGCAAAATAAATACTGATCGCACGGCTTCGGTAGACCAACGAGCGACTGAAATCCCTTGCCGCAGCCGGCGCCGATCAGCCGCGCCCACATCCGCAATCACGAAATCAGGTTGTGCCGGCTGCGTTCCGTTTCTCACTCTGTTCCTTCCTTCGATAATAGTATGAAAAGTCCGTAAAAATCACATCGAAAAGATGACGATGATCCTGCAACGTTTCGGAATGCCCCAAAAACAGATACCCGCCAGGATTCAGCGTTTTATACAGTCGATCGGCGATTTCGGCGATGGCATCCCGATCGAAATAAATCAGCACGTTACGACAAAAAACGATGTCCGCTTTTCCGATCCGCTCATATTCGCGCCGGTCGCCGAGTAAATTCAGATATGTAAACCGGACGCGCTCCGCGATGAAAGGTTTGACTTGAAAACCATCTCCTTTTTCATCAAAATATTTCTTCTTTATTTCCCACGGCGTCCGCCGAAAACTGAGGGAATTTTTCGGATACCATCCGGTCTCGGCCGTTCGCAACGCTTTTTTGTTGATGTCGGAGGCGATGATTTCAACCCGCTCCAACGGGACAACTCCCGAGTCCGCGATCAACATGGCCAGCGTATACGGCTCTTCGCCGGTGGAACAGGCCGCACTCCAGATACGGATTTTGCCGTTCCGGTCGTGCGGCCATTTTTTTAAAACTTCAACAAAATCCCTCAGTTGGTTCTCTTCTCGGAAAAAATATGTCTCGTTCAACGTAATCCGTTCGATCAGATGGTCCCATTCTTCGGGATGGTTTTTCAGGCGTTCAAGATATGTCCATAATGAAACTCCCAGTTCTCTGATCCGATCCGAGATTTTGCTTTGCAAGGAATCCAGCTGATCCCCGTACCGGATTCCGCAATACGAATAGATTTGGTTTTCCAACATTTTTAACGCCGTTCGATCAAAACTCATCCCAATTTTCCTCCGGGACCTCCCGACCGTCATCCGATCGCATTCTCCAACAAATTCCGGGTCGACTCATGATGCGTAGAAATTTCGCGTAACGCCGAAGTCATACGCTTTGCGTGGTCCCCGAACGCCCCCGATGAAATCTCGACATTTGCCGTTGCATCCCCGAAGTTTTCCAACTCCTTTTCCTGAGTTTCAAACATGGCCTTCATCTCCATCACCATTTCATTCATCTGAAGAGCAGAGTATTCGATGTTCCGGGCTTTCTGGGTCTGCTCGCTCGCGGCCGCCGTAATCTGGCGCACCTGCTCCCGCGCGTTCGCCACCCCTTTGACGATCTCTTCCACCCCGGCCGCCTGCTCCTTCGTCGCCTGCGTCACCATCGCCACTTGCCGGGTGACGTTTTCCACCGCGCGCACGATGTTCTGCCCCTGCTTCGCCTGCTCGCCGGTCGCTGCCGTAATCTGGCGCACCTGCTCCCGCGCGTTCGCCACCCCTTTGACGATCTCTTCCACCCCGGCTGCCTGCTCCTTCGTCGCCTGCGTCACCATCGCCACTTGCCGGGTGACGTTTTCCACCGCGCGCACGATGTTCTGCCCCTGCTTCGCCTGCTCGCCGGTCGCCGCCGTAATCTGGCGCACCTGCTCCCGCGCGTTCGCCACCCCTTTGACGATCTCTTCCACCCCGGCCGCCTGCTCCTTCGTCGCTTGCGTCACCATCGCCACTTGCCGGGTGACGTTTTCCACCGCGCGTACGATGTTCTGCCCCTGCTTCGCCTGCTCGCCGGTCGCTGCCGTAATCTGGCGCACCTGCTCCCGCGCGTTCGCCACCCCTTTGACGATCTCTTCCACCCCGGCCGCCTGCTCCTTCGTCGCCTGAGCCACCAGATCCGACTGATGGGCGATTTGATTGGCGGCGTTGACCATTTGTTCGCTGCTCTTGGCCTGTTCTACAGTCGCGCTCGTAATCTGGCTCACTTCTTTGGCGATGCTCTCGATCGCGGAAACGATTTTGCCGATCGCGATTCCGGTTTCGTCCGCAAGTCGGTTTCCTTGTTCGACTTTTTCATGACCGACTTCGATCGCTTTCACAGCATCACGGATTTCGTTTTGAATCCCCTTGATCAGTTGCGAAATCTCTTTTGTCGCTTTTGCGCTGCGCTCGGCCAGTTTGCGGACTTCCTCCGCCACGACCGCAAACCCTTTGCCGTGTTCACCCGCTCGCGCCGCCTCGATCGCGGCATTCAAAGCAAGCAAATTCGTCTGCTCGGCGATATCATCGATGACCTCGATGATGCTGCTGATTTCTTCGGAACTTTTTCCTAAACCAACCATGACGGAGGACGCCCTCCGGACTATGTCGGCGATTTCTTTCATGCCGGAGATCGACTCATCCACCGATTTCCGCCCGTCCGTCGCATCGGCCAACGCTCTCTGGCACAAGTTGTTAACGTTTTGCGCATTTTGAGCCACTTGTTCGATAGAAACCGACATCTGCTGGATGGCCGCCGAGGTCTCGGCCGCCGACTGTTTCAGTTGATCCGCATTAGCCGCAACACCGCGGATCGATTTGCCCATCTGTTCGATCGCCGCCGAAATCTGTTCCACCGACGTCGCCGCGCTCGCGCTGTTGCCTGCCACCTGCTGGACGGACGCCACCATCTCCTGAATCGCCGCGGACGCCTCTTCCGCCGATGCTGCACAGCTTTCCGCGTTGGCCGCAACGCCGCGGATCGATTTGCCCATCTGTTCGATCGCCGCCGAAATCTGTTCCACCGACGCCGCCGCGCTCGCGCTGTTGCCCGCCACCTGCTGGACGGACGCCACCATCTCCTGAATCGCCGCGGACGCCTCTTCCGCCGACGCCGCACTGCTTTCCGCGTTGGCCGCAACGCCGCGGATCGACTTGCTCATCTGTTCGATTGCCGCCGAAATCTGTTCCACCGACGCCGCCGCGCTCGCGCTGTTGCCCGCCACCTGCTGGACGGACGCCACCATCTCCTGAATCGCTGCGGACGCTTCTTCCGCCGACGCCGCACTGCTTTCCGCGTTGGCCGCAACGCCGCGGATCGATTTGCTCATCTGTTCGATTGCTGCCGAAATCTGTTCCACCGACGCCGCCGCGCTTGCACCGTTGTCGGCCACTTGTTGAATGAAGTCGATCAACTGCCGGATACTTGTCGTCACATCCGTGGCGTATTGATTAAGAAATCCGGAAGAAGACTTCATACTGTCCAACAAGGACGCGATTTTGTCGCCGCTGGTCCTGAGTCGACGGATGAATGCGTCGTGATCAGCCGAACTCTTTTGCAATTGCTCGGAAATATTGAATAATTCGATCAACTTTTTCTCTACTTCATCGAAAGATGTTTTAGCTTTCCTAATATTGTTCATAACTTCTGAATTCGCTAAAATACGATAGCTCCACTTTCGGCGCAAAGTTCTCATATTTCATTCCTCCCTTTCTCCACAAACTCGAGTTCGTCTTTTTCCAACACTTCGCCCAGGTCCAACAAGACGATAAGCCGGTCTTGGATTTTACAAATTCCGCGTATGTATCTCGTCTGCGACGTCATCACCCGATCGGGCGCATTCTCCAACATTTCCTCCGTCACATGCAGCACTTGCGTCACTTCATCCACCATCACCCCGGTCGGCTTACCGCCGATTTGTGCGACAATAATCCGCTGTTTCTTCGTCCGTTCCGCCACGGGCATGCGCAGGGCGATCCTCAAATCGATCACGGGAATAATGTTTCCCCGCAAGTTCATGATCCCGACGACGGAGGGCGGCGCTTTGGCGATCGGCGTGATGGCCGGAACGAAGATGATCTCGTTGACGTCGGATATGGGAATTCCGAACTCTTCACCGCCCAGCCGAAAAGTCACAACCTGTCGCAAATCGGTTTCTTGCGGCATGGCTACCCTCCTTTCGCCGCCGAATATCCGACGATCGTCCGGTAAATGTCTCCCCGTGGAACTTGAACGTCGGCCAATCCGGCCTCTTGGACCGCTCTCGGCATCCCGTAAACCACACACGTTTCTTCAGCTTCCGCAATCACCTTCCCTCTATGGTGTTTAACCGCCGCACACCCCGCCAGGCCGTCGTTGCCCATCCCGGTTAAAATCGCGACGAGCAACCGTTCTCCGTAAATCGGCGCCGCGGACTGCAACGTCACGTCAATCGACGGTTTGTACGAGGTTGCAACGGCGAGATCGTCCCTCACTCGAACTCGCTTGTGTCCGGACGACGTCAGTTCGATGACGGTCTGAAAACCGGCCGGAGCGATGTAAATATGCCCGGGGCGAACGATATCCCCTTCTTCCGCTTCTTTGACCCGCATTCTGCAAAGAGAATTGAATCGCTCCGCCAGCGCTTTCGTAAATCCGGGCGGCATATGCTGAACCACCAACACCGCCGGCCCCTCGTCCGCCGAAAATTGCGGTAAAATTTCCTGCAATGCCGCCGGTCCGCCCGTCGAACAGCCGATGACGACCAGTTCGATGGCTCCGCCCGACATTTTCGGCGGCGGGTCCGGGGAAACCGGCGTTGCGTTTCGGAGGCCGACGATATTAGCCGCCGCCGCCGTTCTCAGACAATCCCGAAAAGACTTCGCATGCCGCAAGGATCCTGCAGTCGCTTCCATCAGCCAATCTTTCGGGAAAAAGTCGACCGCTCCACACTCCAGCGAAAGCAGCGTCATCTCCGCCCCATGCCGTGTATGATGGCTCAGCATGACCACCGGAACCGGACAACGTGCCATAATCTCCCGTAAAGCTTGAATGCCGTCCATTTCCGGCATCTCGATGTCCATCGTCACCACATCGGGACGAAGTCGTTCGACTTTTTCAATCGCATCCCGGCCGTTTCGAGCAATACCGACCAACCGAAACTCCGGGTCTTCTTCAATGAAGCGACTGACGGCCGCCCGCGCCACCGCCGAGTCATCGACCACTAAAACCGCATACGGCTTCAACGAAACCCCCCCGCTTGCCAAGCTTTTCAGAACAAAGTCAAATCGCCCCGCTCCGACCCTTCGTCCCACCCGTCGACGCCAAGCGTTTCCTTGGCCGTCTTGCGTTCCGCGTAACCGGTCAACTGTCCGAACAACCGGAGGAGTTCCTCTTCCTTCAACCCGACCGCCTCTGAACCTTGTCGACGAATCAACCGTTCCTTTTCCTCCCGGATTTCGTCCGCCATCCGTTCGATCCGCACGTGCAAAGCATGTAGACGCTCGAGCATCGGTTCGACAACCAGCAACCGATGCCGTAAAGCAGCGACTTCATCCGCCAAAACGCGAATCTCCCGGAACAGCATACCGACGGTATCGCCGACGACGGCGCCGGCCAGTTTCAGTCCTTCAACGGATTTTTTCAATGTCAATAGTGCGATTTCCAAAGGCCGCCGGTTTGAAATCCAAAATTTACGAAATTGTTCGAATTCGTATTCTGTTTCCTTTCTTATCCTGCGAAACAGTGCGTCTTGCTCCACAAACGCGTCGACAAAGCGGGAAATGGCGTTTTCCAGCAATCCGTCCATCATCCGTGTTTCATGGCTTGCATGGACAAATTCAAGCTTCGCCAATATCGGCATGGATCTCAAAATTTCGGTATCGAACCGCGCAACATTCATGCGGGACGCCAGCTCTCCGAACCTGTCGCGCAAACGCCGTTCGTCCTCCACCCATTTATCCGACGCTTCCATATCACACCGACATCTCTCCGCTGCATGCTCCATATTGCGGACAATCTCGCCCAAAAGGCATTCCATCGTCGCGCCCGGCGCGGCGAAAAAATCGGCCAGATGACCGGCGTCATCCGCAAATTCCGAGACGGCGGACGACAGCCGTTCGAAAACAGAAACGATCTCGCTCAAAGACGTCCGCATCTCCTCTTCAACCTGAGCCGCAAGGCGCGACAACAGCCGCATTCCCGCTTCGGCGAACGCGACGCACTCCAAGCGTTCGACTGTCTCTTCGGCTGAATCCGCATCGTCGGTAAGATGAGCCCGCAAAACAACACAACATTTTTTCATATTTTCTTCACTTTGTCGTAATAAGTCATGCCATTGAAATAAAATAACAATTTCTTCAATCGATTTCATGATTTGAGTGAAGTGATCTGACAAATTCATACAAACCCAACGTGCTGATTCCACAAATTTTATCCATCGCTCTAAATCCGCAACCACCGCCTGAAAAACATCACGACGAACCGCCGTTTCCGATTCCGGCAATTCTCCGATTTTTCCCGCGCATCTCCAGCTTTCTTCGGTCAAATGTCCGATCGTTTCGGACAGTTCTGCAAACTGACGCTTCAACCCGGCGACGATTCGATGAACGTGTCGGGTAAACATATCCAACCCCTGAGCAGAGTACGTTCGTTTGGCCGCGAACAACCGCATATTCAACGACAATAAGTCCAAATCGTCCAAAAAAGGTTTAACGGAGAACACAATCCTTCTCAAATTCTCGATTCTTTCCGCCGACGGGCGACAAGATTTTGCATTTTCCATCCAATTCAGTATGTATTCGAGACATGACTGCGCGTTGTCCGCGATTGTCCGGAAAAAACTTCGGCCGTTCCCCTCGGCGAGAAAGTAGTCGAAAACCGTCCGTAATTCCTGACAAGCCAATGTGACGCGTTTCTCCGCCAGAGGAACGTGTTGTCGAAGAATGGCATAATATTCGTCCAATTCGGACATGGAACTTTCGATCTGTTCCGAAATAAGTTCCAATTCGCGCGTCCACTCGGCGATCGTCACCGGGACTCTTCCGCCTCCTTCACCGAATCCCGAATCTCCATCAACGTGTGCAAAAGTAACGTTTCGAACATTTTTCGGATTTCCGGCCGTGTAATGTTTTCGACGGTCATTTTTCCGCCTGCGTCCGCCAACCGTTTCCGAACGGCCAGCATTTTCGCGATGCCGGAACTGTCAATCGCGCTTACATCCCCGAAATCGACGATCAGATGGCGAACTCCCTCCTCGATCAAACGCCATGCCCGATCCCTGAATTCGCCGGAGGTCGTGATGTCCAGCGGGCCTTGCGGACGGATCCTAGCCGTCTTCAATCCCGATCCTTCCCCTCTAACCATTTGTCCGAAACGTCCAGCAACATGACCAACTGGTCGTCGGCCTTCAAAATGGCCGATATGAACGAGCGATGAACCGGTTCGACGTCTTCAGGTGCGACCCGAATGATATGGCGGACGCGATCACCGATCATCCCGACGGTTTTATCGCCTACTCTCAACACAATGATCACGGTTGATTTTCCCGGGGCGCTTTCGGGCAACCGCAGCAATTTTCGAATGGAAAAAACGGGGATGATCTTGCCGCGATAGTGGATTAATCCTTCCACATGGGAAGGCGTATTGTAAATTTGCGCGACCCTTCGATAACGGATAATTTCCTGAACCGACTCGATGGGAACCCCGTAAATCCCGCCGTGAATTTCGAACGTCACATATTGCCCGTTCTTTTCAGCAACCATCCGAATCCCCCGCTTGAAAACCGGACCGGGCGGAGGCCACTTCGAACAGGTACGAAATTTCGGGAATGATGGCGACGCTGCCGTCCCCCAACACGGTCGCCCCCGTCACGCCGCGTGCATGCCCTAAATTTTCCTGCACGCTTTTAACCACAAACTGCTTCTGGTTCACGATTTCGTCCACCGCGACGGCCAACTTCCGCTCCCCGTCCCGCAAGACGACCAACACGCCGTCTTCGGGCCGGGAAAACCGGGACGGCACGCCGACGATGTCCGAAAGCGCCGCAAGCGGAATCCAATTCTCCCGAACTCGGATCACTTTTCCCGATCCCGTCACCGTATGTACGGAATAATGCTTGGCCTTGATAAATTCCGTAATCGCCGGCAGGGGAAAAACATAAAATTCTTCTCCCACCCGTACGAGCATGCCGTCGATGATCGCCATCGTCAACGGCAATTTGATGCGGAACGTCGTGCCGACGCCGACTTCCGATTGCACTTCGATATGCCCATGCAAGTTGCGGACATTGGTCATGACCACATCCAGCCCCACCCCACGTCCCGAAATGTCCGTGACATGTTCGGCCGTAGAAAAACCGGGAATAAACAAAAATTGGTAAATTTCTTGTAACGAAAGTGTTCTGTGCTCGTCTACCAAACCCTTGGCTTTCGCCTTCGCTAATACTTGTTGCGGGTCGATTCCTTTCCCGTCGTCGCCGATTTCGATCATGACGTGTCCTTCCTGATGATACGCGCGAATCCGTAAAGTCGCTGTCGCCGGCTTTCCGGAACGGACGCGCGCCTCCATCGGCTCGATGCCGTGATCGATCGCATTGCGGACAATGTGCATCAACGGATCGGTGATCTGCTCGATCACTTTTCGGTCCAGTTCCGTATCCTTGCCGGAAAGTTCCACACGCACTTCTTTGCCCAATTCCTTGGCCAGATCGATCGCCATCATCTGCAACCGCACCAGCAGGTTGCCGATCGGTACCATGCTGGTGCTCATCACTTCTTCCTGCAACATTCTGGTAATAGTTTCCAATTCTCGGAATGCATCTTCCACCTCGTCCACGTCGCGACCGGCCCGTTCCATCAAATCAAGCGTCCGCTCCCGCAAAAGAGACTGAACCATCATCAGATCGGAAACGTGGTTCAGAATCCGCTCCAACTTGACGACTTCCACACGAATCGTCTCTTGCACGGCCGGTTTGGACGCGTAAGCCTGCGCGGGCGACTCCGTTTTGTCTTTCTCCTCCGTTTCCGCACGCTCGATCTCGACAACGGCGCCGTGTTCATGGATAAACTCAAAAACTTCCTTGATCTCTTTTTCTTCCATTTCTGTTTTGAATAAAATATTCCACCCCAAATAACATAGATGCGGGTCCAGATGAAACAGGTTGGGTATTCGCCCCCATTCCGGCTCGATTTGCAAGATACTACCCTTTTCGCTCATTTCTTCCAACAAAAACAACGGATCCGTCCCCGTTTCAAACGTATGTTCCGGGAATGAAAGCCGAATCCGATACACCCGACATATGCGGCCACCCTTCCGAATCTGTTGGCGTAACCTGTTCCAATCGGAGCGGTAAATCCGTCCTTCATAATCTCCTTCGTCCAGCATTTTGCGCAACAAAGTAATGCCGGAAACCAAAAAACGAAACGTTTCCGACGCGACGAACCCCTCCGACCGCGCTTTGTCCAGGATATTTTCTAGTTCATGTGCTATTTCTTTTATTTCATCTAATCCTGCAAAACCAGCCCCGCCTTTGATGGTATGTATGCAGCGAAAAAGCAGGTGAATACGCTCCCGGTCGGTCGGGGACTTTTCCACTTCCATCAAATTCTCTTCGAGAATCGCCAAATTTTCGGCGGCTTCTTGTAAGAAAATCGACAACACATCTTTCTTCACGGCTTTCACCCTATGAATCTGTTTTTACGAATTTTTTCACCACATAAACGAGTTGCTCGGGCTTAAACGGTTTTACCAGCCATCCTGCGGCCCCCGCGTTTTTCCCTTCCTGCTTTTTGTGCTCTTGGGATTCGGTCGTAAGGATCAACACCGGAATAAACCGGGTCCAAACGTTCTTTTTGATTTCCCGGAGCATGGAAATTCCGTCCATCCTGGGCATGTTGACATCGGTAATGATCATGGCGGGGCGTTTCATTTGCTGTCTCAACTCTTCCAGCAATCGAAGCCCCTGTTCTCCGTCTTCGGCGCCGACGACTTTAAAGCCTTCCTTCGACAGGGTATATTCGACCGAAGTGCGGACCGTCTGCGAATCGTCCACGACCATAATCAAGTTGTCCGTCATGACGCCCCGTCCTCCAACATCGCCCCGCATCCCGCACGGATGAGCCGCTCCCGCAACGAATCCGACGGGTTGAAAATTCGAAATCCGCCGTCTTTTTCTCGAAACGTAAGATACGCGGACAAAAGCCATTGCAAACCGGCAGCGTCGACCTTTTCGACGCGAGATGCATCCAAACGCAAAGGCCTTCCTTTGTCCCGGCCGATCCGGCCGAGCGCCTGCTCGTGCCATTCCCCTATCGTATGGACCGTCAATTGTGCGGGGAAAACAAGATCCGCCCCGTCGGAATCATGCCGCATATGTCGGTTCCTCCGTTTTCGAATCGTATCAACAAAGCTCGTGAAATGTCGTACAATATGGTTTGTCCGACAGCGGAGGGGATGAGAGCATGCAGACTTATACGGACGACCAGATCATCTCCATGTTTCTGAAGGCAATCGGCGGAGAATCGGAATATACGAGGAGAAATTACGAAAGAGCCATCCGATTGTTTCGGGAGTTCATCTCCTATAAGCCGTTGGACTGCGTGACCTGGCAAGATATCGAATCGTTCAAGACCGGCCTGAGCGAAGGCCGATGCAGCCGCAGCCGAAAGCCGTTGTCGCCGGCGACCGTGTCCAGCTTGATTGCGCCGCTGCGGTCGCTTTACAAATGGGGAAGCGACCCGAACGTCGGCGTCTTTACCCATAATCCGACGACATGTGTACGTACCCCCAAAGTGACGGTTACCAGTTACAATCACTATTTGACAAAAAAAGAGGTCGCGTTGTTGTTAAGTCGGCTGAAACAAAACGGGGAACGGGATTATTTGATCGGGTTGACGTTGGTATTAACGGGTCTTCGGGTTTCGGAACTGGTCAAAATCGAATGGAGACATTTTCATACCGACCCTGTAGGCCGGTCCGTCTGGCTGACGGTCGTAGACGGCAAAGGCAAAAAAACGCGGGAAGTCAAGGTTCCAAAACGGTTATGGATCCAATACATGTCCTATTTTCCGGAACGCAAACCGAATCAGCGTCTGTTTCCGCTGTCCATCAGGCAAGTGGAACGGATTTTGCAAAAAGCCCGTGAACAAATCCGGCTTTCGAAAGCGCCCACCCCTCACTGGCTTCGCCATACGAACGCAACGCTGGCGTTGCTTCACGGAGCCACTTTGCAACAGGTTCAAGAACATTTGGGACACGCCCATCTTCAGACAACGCAACGATATCTGCATACCGTTCAACTACTGAATAAATCGGCTCCGGACTACGTTGAAGAATATTTGGAAGACGTTCTTTAATGAATTTTCGATGAATTTTCGAAAATCATGTTGAAGAACGTCGAAATGATAGCGTATAATATTTCCCAGGCAGGCGAACAAACCATATTGTACGACAAATCGTTCGCATTCTCGCGATCCACTCTCTTAAAGGGGAAAGTAGGCTTTTCCCCATTTTACCGCAAGCCTGGCGTTCGTCCAAGACGTGCCATCCTCCCCGACATATCGTGGTGGTGTCGGAACTCAAACGAAGCTGATCGAGGAGGGTGGTTCGATGAGCGACCACGCGGGATATCCGGTGTATCCCCATTATCCGCCGTACGGGAAACCTTATCCGCATGTAGGAAAACCCGTTTACCCGGTTTACCCGATGTATGTTCCGACTTCCGGTATCGTCGCCGTCGCGCTTGTTCTGTTTATCCTGCTGGTGATTGCGACCCGCCGGTGGGGATGACGAAAGTCCGGTCCGGTCTTCGGCCGATTCGTTGCGTCGAAGGCCGGCTTTTTTTGTCGTCTTGCCGGGCGGTTGTTCGACGTGTAAACTGGAATGGAGAACCTCTTTTCACGGGGGGAGCGGAATGTTATATACCTTTACGCTGCAAACCTCCCGTCGGGACGAAATCGTCGACATTACGCCCGAGGTAGAGCGCGCCGTACGGGAAAGCGGCGTGCAAAACGGCCTGGCCGTCGTCTACTGCCCGCATACGACGGCGGGAATTGCAGTCAACGAAAATGCCGACCCCGACGTCAAACGGGATCTTCTGTTGCGCTTGGACGAGATGGTCCCTTGGACACACGCCAAAGACCGGCATGCGGAAGGCAATACGGCCGCCCACGTGAAAGCGGTTGCCGTCGGAACTTCGCAAACACTTATCGTCGCAGAGGGCCGCCTTTTGCTCGGAACGTGGCAGGGTATCTATTTCTGCGAATTCGACGGGCCGCGCCGCCGCCGGTATCACGTCAAAATCATCGCGGGATAAGCGGGATAATAAGGAGGCGGTCCGCATGAGCGCCTGGCGACCGGAAATCGATACGGTCCGCGCAGTGGCGGTCGCCGCAGTCGTGCTGGCGCATGCAACAGCAGGGGGTTCCGACGCGTTTCCGCCGGGCACCGGCTTGCAGGCCTTGTATCATGTTTTCCATCATTTGTCCGCCTTTGCGGTGCCGGTGCTTGTCTGGGTATGCGCCGTGGTATGGACGGTTCGGTACCGGGAAGGCCGCGGAAAACCGATGCCGTTCTATGGGGACATGCTGCGCTCCCTGGCTGCTCCCGCCGCCGCGGCATGGGGAATTTACTTACTGGCCGACCGCGCGGGGACGAACATCGGCTTCGAGGCACTGGCCCCGATTGCGGCACTTCTACAGCTGGCTCTCGTGTTTCCGTTCGCGTTCATCCTATGTAAAAATCGAGAACGGGCAGTCCGAATCTTCCTTGCGGCGGCGTGGGCCGTGCAGATCGGATTTTGGGCGTATCAGGCGTGGAGCGATCCGATTCCCTACCGAAACGCGATTGCTCCGACATACGTCGGTTTGTTCGCAACCGGACTATGGGTCGGTCTTCGCTACGAAGCCGCCGTCGAACGGTTGAACAGGCATGCCGGCAGAATTTCGGCGGTTTGCGCGGTTTCGGCCGCCGTCTACGTTCTGTCCGTCTGGCGGGCGCAACCCGGAGCGGGAACGTTCCTCCCGCTGCCGCCGGCCGCAACCGAAGCCGTTTTCCAGCTGTATGGTCTGTTTGCGGGACTGGAGTTGCTCCGATCGGCCAAAAACATGACCGAACAGTCGGCTTTCTGGCGGCGCGTGACGGTCCCGCTCGGCATCGGCTGGCTCGGAATCTATTTGATCCATCCCGTTTTCTTGGCGTTTTGGGAGTCCATCGTTCCCGAGACGATACATCCGGCGGCTCATCTGGCGCGTACGGCGGGCGGCGCGATTGCGGCGGCTGCAGCGACATTAGGCGTCGTCTTCACTTATCGCGGGCGGCTGCGTCCGCGTTTGCCGTTCGTTCCGAACGATAGCGGAGAGGTCGGTCGCCCGGCGGCGGGCTGATCGCTCAATCCGCCTCGACCGGCAGCGCCAACCGACGGCGCCCGCCGCGGACGATCACCGCCTGGCCTTGGCACCACTCGTTCAGCAACCATTCCACCCGATCGGCGACTTCCACCGGTGGATAGACGTCCAGCGACACCCGGTCCGCGAAATGCGGCCGGCCGGTCGGCAGCGTCAGGCGGCGAAGCTCATATTCCACCCTGCCGTACAGTTCGTATGGCATTACCACCGTCCACGCCTCATGCCAAGCCTCGCGCACGACGCCCGCCGCGTCCAGCGCCCGGGAAGCGGCCTCCGAGTACGCGCGGACGAGCCCCCCGGCGCCGAGCAAAACTCCGCCGAAATAGCGCGTCACGACGACGACGACGTTCGTCAGCCCGCGCCGGAGGATGACGTCCAGCATCGGCCGCCCGGCCGTTCCGGCCGGTTCCCCGTCGTCCGACGACCGCCGGAATTCGCCTCGCTCGCCGACGACGTATGCGGAGCAGTTGTGCGTCGCCGACCAATGCTCTTTGCGCACCCGCTCGATGAACGCCGCCGCTTCCGCTTCGGTTCCGACCGGCGCGGCACGGCCGATGAACCGCGATTTTTTGATCACAATTTCTACCGAAGCTTCCCGCGCGACGGTCAGAATTTCTTCCGCCAAAACCGAAACCTCCCGCCGGACGGCTGGTTTCGCCTAGCGATTGCCCGAAAGTCGAGCTTCCAGTTCTGCTTTTTGCTTTTCGAATCCGGGTTTGCCGAGCAGCGCGAACATGTTCCGCTTGTACGCCTCGACGCCCGGCTGGTCGAAGGGGTTGACGCCGAGCAGATGACCGCTGACGCCGCACGCTTTTTCGAAAAAGTAGACCATATAGCCGAAATGGTATGCCGTCAGCTCCGGAATCGTGACGACCAGGTTCGGCACGCCGCCGTCCGTATGCGCGAGCAGCGTCCCTTCAAACGCTTTCTGATTGACGAAATCCATCGTTTTCCCGGCAAGAAAGTTCAGCCCGTCGACGTCCGCCGGATCGGCGCCGATCGTCAGATCGCGCCTCGGTCTGGCCACCCGCAGCACCGTTTCGAACATGATGCGGCTGCCTTCCTGGATGAACTGTCCCATCGAATGCAGATCGGTCGAAAAATCGACGGACGCCGGATAAAGCCCTTTGCCGTCCTTACCCTCGCTTTCACCGAACAGCTGCTTCCACCACTCCGACACATAATGGAGCGACGGCTCGTAGTTGACGAGAATTTCGACCGTCTTGCCCTTGCGGTGCAGAAGGTTGCGGACGACGGCGTACTGGTAGCTCTCGTTGACGGACAGGTCCGGATTCGCATAATCGTCGGCCGCATCCGCCGCCCCCCGCATCATCGCCTCGACGTCGACGCCGGCCGCAGCGATCGGCAGAAGACCGACCGCCGTCAGCACGGAATAGCGGCCGCCGACGTCGTCCGGGATGACGAACGTTTCGTATCCTTCTTCGTCGGCCAGTTTTTTCAGCGCGCCTTTCGCCCGGTCGGTCGTCGCGTAAATGCGACGGCGCGCGCCCTCCTTCCCGTACTTTCTCTCCAAAAACCCCCTGATCACGCGGAACGCGATCGCCGGCTCCGTCGTCGTACCGGATTTGGAAACGACGTTGACCGACACGTCGCGGTCTTCGAGAATGTCGAGCAGATCGGCCAAATAGGTCGAGCTGATCTGATGGCCCGCGTAATAAATCTCCGGACCGCCGCGCCGCTGCTTCGTTAACCGGTTATAAAAAGTATGGGACAGCGCCTCGATCGCCGCTCGCGCGCCCAAATAGGACCCGCCGATGCCGATGACGACGAGAACGTCGGACTGGTCGCGGATTCTCCTCGCCGCGGCCTGAATGCGGGCGAACTCCTCGCGGTCGTAGGCGTGCGGCAAACGGACCCAGCCGAGAAAATCAGCTCCAGGACCTGTCCGGTTGTGCAAATGGTCGTGCGCGACGCGCACCTGAGCCGCCATCTGGTCGATCTCGTGCGGGCGAACGAACGATGATGCGCTTTTCCAGTCAAACCGAAGTTTGTCCATGCTCGAACCCCCCTTTGAACATACAATCCGATTATATCGGATTTTGCCGGCGAATGCAGCCGCCATCGTATGCTGCGTGGATACAGCGCCTTTTTGTGCTATAATGATTTGGCAAGGAGTGAGACGCTCGTGAAAACGGTAGGGTTCATCGGTCTCGGCACGATGGGATTTCCGATGGCTTCCAATTTGTTGCGGCGCGGTTTTCCGTTGACCGTCTACAGTCGGACGCCGTCAAAATCCGAGGAACTCACGAGACAAGGAGCCCGGACGGCCGTCACGCCGGCGGAAGCGGCGCGCGCGTCCGACGTCCTGGTGACCATGGTGAGCGACGACGCGGCGCTCGCGGAGCTGTTCGACCGGCCGGACGGCATCGGTGCGGCGCTCAGGCCGGGTTTCACCGTCATCGACTGCAGCACGGTCGCGCCGGAAACGAGCCGCAGGCTCGCCGAACGTTGCCGGGAAGCGGGAGCGGATTTTCTCGACGCGCCGGTCACCGGCAGCAAGCCGGCCGCCGTCGAAGGCACGCTCGTCTTTATGGTCGGAGGGCGTAAGGAAACGCTGGATGCGCACCGCGACGTTCTGCTGGCCATGGGACGAAAAATCGTTTATATGGGTCCGTCCGGTTCCGGTTCTCATGCCAAACTGGCGCACAATGCGATCGTCGGGATCAATGCGCTCGGTTTTCTTGAAGGTCTGTCGATCGCCGCCAAAGGCGGCCTCGACCCGGAAGCCTTCCTCGATGTCGTGCTGAACGGTGGCGCCGCGAGCAAGCAGGCGGAGCTGAAAGGCCCCAAGGTGATCAACCGCGATTTCGACGTCCAGTTTTCGCTCAATCTGATGCTGAAAGATTTGCGCCTCGCCGCGGCACTGGCCGAACAGACCGGCGTCGTCGCGCCGATCTTGCGTCATGCGCGGGACCAGTTCGAACTCGGCCGGCAAGAAGGTTGGGGCGACGAGGATTTGTCGGCGATGGTCAAATGGTATGAACGGCACATGGGGGTGACGATCCAAAAAGCGCGCGAAGGAGGGAATAACGCATGAAAGAAATTCCGATGCGGTATGTTCGCGCCAACCAGCTCGGAATCGTGCTTTTTGTCTTTATTGCTCTCGTCTTTCAGCAACCCTACGTGTTGCTCACGCTGTTTCTGATTCAGGTCGTCGGATTCGTCGCCGGGATTCGCGCCAACTTGTTCGTCGCAATCGCTCGGGCCGTTTTGCGCCGTTCCGCTGCGGACAAAGGCCAAACCCAGGCCGCGGAGTTGACGCGTTTCAACAACGCGCTGGCGCTTTTGTTTCTGGCGGTGTCGCTCGTTTGTTTCGCGATTGGCTGGAAGGCGGCAGGATACGTCGTCGCCGTCTTACTGGGATGCGCCGCGCTCTCGGCCCTGTTCGGATATTGCGTCGGCTGCACGATCTATTATCAATACAAGCGGCTTCGGGCGCAGCGGAGATAAACACCGCTTCGAATCCTAGCTGGTAGTCCATGGAGAAAATAATTGCTTCTTTTTTCCTGAAAGCCACAGGAGCAGGAGAGTGGAACAATTCGCACACTCCACTTGGTTTTTATTCTCTAATATGGTATATTGAACTTAGTTTATCACACTCAATTCAACAGGGATTTCACGACCATGAACGCCAGTATGATCCTGTGCATCGAGATCGACCAGACCGTATCGGGCTTCGGCGAAGTGGCGGCGGCAATCGGCAAGGCCGGCGGCGACATCGTTTCGGTCGACGTCATTCGTCCCGGCAAACGAAGCAGCGTGCGCGACCTGACCGTGGATGCACACGAAGCCGCTTTCGACCGCATCGCCGACGCCGTCCGCAATTTGCCGGGTGTGCGGCTGATCAACGTTTCCGACCGGACCTTTCTTGCCCATCTCGGCGGAAAAATTTCAATCCATCCCAACATCCCGATCAAAAACCGCGACGATCTTTCGCGCGTCTACACGCCCGGCGTCGCTCGCGTCTGTCTGGCGATCCGCGACGAGCCGAACAAGGCGTTTTCGCTGACGATCCGGCGCAACACCGTCGCCATCGTGACCGACGGAACGGCCGTGCTCGGCCTCGGCGATATCGGGCCGCTCGCTGCGCTGCCGGTCATGGAAGGCAAAGCGATGCTTTTCAAACAGCTCGCCGGCGTCGACGCGTTTCCGATCTGTCTCGACACAAAAGACACCGAAGAGATCATCCGAATCGTCAAGGCGATCGCTCCGGGGTTCGGCGGCATCAATCTCGAGGACATCTCCTCACCGCGCTGTTTCGAAATCGAGCGCAGGCTTGCGGAAGAACTCGACATTCCCGTCTTTCACGACGACCAACACGGCACGGCCGTCGTCGCGCTCGCCGGCTTGATCAACGCGCTCAAAGTCGTTGGTAAGCATATGGAAGACGTGACGGTCGTCGTCAACGGAGCGGGGGCCGCAGGCGTCGCGTGTTGCGAAATGCTGCTGACTGCCGGCGTGCGCCGTTTGATCGTCGTCGATCGGGAAGGCGCACTGGAAAAGGGCAAAACCTACGCCAATCCGGCGTGGCAACGGCTCGTCGAACGGCCGCAAGTCGTCGATTGCCGCGGATCGCTGTCCGACGTGATTGAAGGCGCCGACGTCTTTATCGGCGTCTCCGTGGGCGGTGTACTGACCGTCGACCATATCCGGAAAATGGCGCGCGATCCGATCGTGTTTGCGCTCGCCAATCCGAATCCGGAAATTCAGCCTGAACTGGCCGAACCGTACGTCCGCGTTCTCGCGACGGGGCGAAGCGATTATCCGAACCAGATCAACAACGTGTTGTGTTTTCCCGGCATTTTCCGCGGGGCGCTCGACTGCCGGGCGAAAACGATTAATGAGGCGATGAAACTTGCCGCCGCCCATGCTATCGCCTCCGTCGTCACAGACGAGGAGCGGAACGAACAGTACATCATCCCGAGTATTTTCAACGACCAGGTCGTTGCGCGCGTCCGGCGCGCCGTCGTCGAGGCCGCGCTCCGCACCGGCGTTGCACGGCGGATTCCTCCCGATTTTCGCGACGACCTGTCTTATGGACCAGAAAACGGATGAACGCGACATAAAAACGACAGGCGGGCGGCTTTCGCGCCGTCGTCGGCGCTCCACCGCCCACCTTCGTCCATCCGCAACCACCTGTTTTATAGCAACGCTTTCGCCCGAGCGATCACATTTTCGACGGTAAAACCGAATTCCTTCACGATGACGCCGACCGGCGCCGACGCGCCGAAACGATCGATCGCCATCACGTCGCCGGCGTCGCCGACGTATTTCGCCCATCCCATCGGGTGCGCCATCTCGATCGCCAGCCTCGCCTTGACGGACGGCGGCAATACCGCATCGCGGTAATCTTTCGGCTGTCTGTCGAACAGCTCCCAGCTCGGCATGCTGACGACCCTCGCAGCAATGCCCTGTTCGGCCAGCTTTTTCCACGCCTCCATCGCCAGGCTGACTTCGGACCCCGTCGCCAGCAAGAGAAGCTGCGGATTGCCGTCCGGCGCATCCGCCAGCACGTAGGCGCCGCGGACGACGCCCTCCCGCGCTTTTTCGGCCGTCCCCTCCAGAATCGGTACCGGCTGTCTCGTCAGCACGAGCGCGACCGGGCCTTGCCTGTTTTCCATCGCGAACCGCCAGGCCTGCGACGTCTCATTGGCGTCCGCAGGACGAATAACCGTCATGTTCGGGATCGCCCGGACGGCGGCCAACTGCTCGACCGGCTCGTGCGTCGGTCCGTCTTCGCCGACGCCGATGCTGTCGTGCGTCAGCACGTAGACGACGGGCAAGTTCTGGATGGCGGCCAGCCGCATGGCCGGGCGCAAATAGTCCGAAAACACGAAGAATGTCCCGCCGTACGGCTTGACGCCGCCGTGCAACGCCATGCCGTTCATCGCGGCGGCCATCGCGAACTCGCGGACGCCGAAATAGACGTTGCGGCCGGCGTAATCTTCCTTCGAGAATCGGCCGAACCCTTTCATATGCGTCATCGTCGACGATTCGAGGTCGGCCGACCCGCCGAACAGCCACGGCACTTTCGGCGCGATCGCGTTGATCGCGTTACCGGAAGCGTTCCGCGTCGCGATCGGTTTGTCCGAGGGGGAATATACCGGCAACGCGGCGTCCCAGCCGTCCGGAAGCTCGCCAGACAATGCCCGGCGGAATTGGGCCGCCAGCTCCGGATATTCGCGTTCGTAGGCGGCAAACAGCCGGTTCCAATCCGCTTCCGCGCGTTCGCCGCGCGCCCGGACTTCTGCGAAGTGGTCGTACACTTCCTGCGGAACGTAGAAATGCCGGTCTTCCGGCCACCCGTACGCACGTTTCGTCAGCGCGACTTCCTCAACGCCGAGCGGCGCGCCGTGCGGGCCGGCATGCCCACCCTTGCCCGCCTTGTTGGGGCTCCCATATCCGATGATCGTCTTGATCTCGATCAGCGACGGTCGCGGATCAGCCTGCGCCTCGCGGATCGCGCGCTCGATCGCGTCGAGATCGTTGCCGTCGTCGACGCGCGTGTAATGCCACCCGTATCCTTCAAACCGCCGCCCGACGTTTTCGGAAAACGACAGGTTCAGCTCGCCGTCCAGCGAAATGTCGTTGGAATCGTACAGCACGATCAGCTTTCCGAGCCGCAGGTGGCCGGCCAGCGACGCCGCCTCGCCGGAGATACCCTCCATCAAGTCGCCGTCGCCGCAGATGACGTAGGTATAATGATCGACGATCGGAAATCCGGGTCGATTATAGACGGCTGCCAGATGGGCTTCCGCCATCGCCATTCCAACCGCCATCCCGATGCCCTGGCCGAGCGGGCCGGTCGTCGCCTCCACGCCCGGCGTATGTCCGTATTCGGGGTGTCCCGGCGTCTTGCTCCCCCACTGGCGGAAACGCTGAATTTCCTCCATCGGAAGGTCATAGCCGCACAAATGCAAAAGACTATACAACAACATCGACCCGTGACCGGCCGACAACACGAACCGGTCGCGGTTGAACCATTTCGGGTTGGACGGATTATGCCTCATCGTCCGGGCGAACAAAACATATCCCATCGGGGCGGCTCCCATCGGCATGCCGGGATGCCCGGAATTCGCCTTCTGGACGGCGTCGATCGACAACGTCCGTATCGTCGTCACCGCCAAAGATTCGATCGATTGTCCTGTCGTGCGCATGATCGGCATTCCTCCTTCGCTTCGCCTCGTTACGGCGACAGCAGTATTTTACGCAACCGTTCCGCCGCTTTCAACCGGTCCTCGTCCGAAAGCTGATATTCCGCCCGGAAACAAGACGGACAAATATAGAGCCGCAGGCGGAAAGGCGTTTCCAGTAAAGCCGCTCGCACCGAATGGAATGCGACCGGTTCGAACGGGCTCGTTACGGTCTGCGTCCCGGCCAGCAACATATATTCCCCGCACTGCGCGCATTCCGGCAATTCGTCCTGCTCGTCGAGCATCCGCCGAATCACGGGTTCCAGCCCGGCCCATCCGGTTCCTGCGCGAGGATCCAATCCGGAGGACATCCCGCCTGATACGTCGCCGGACGCTTCGTGAGACTCGTCGGGTTTTTCCAGGCGCACATGGACAGTGCGATAGTCGCCGAGTTCATTGCCACAATGCGGGCACGTCTCGTCGGGACCGAGCTCTTCGTCGAACACCAGCTCGGTGTCGCACCACGGACAAACGCGGCTTCTGCTTTTCATTCGGTCACCCTCCGCTCAAGGCCAAATACAAAATCCCGAGAATGACAAACAACACAGCGACGGCGAACAACGCCTTCGCCAGCGCGCTGAACACGTTCACGACCACATCACTCCTTTCCCGCGCCGGCGCACCGAACCGCGTCACGACACACCGGCTCCGACGACGTAAGACGCCGCGACTGAAATCACCATGGCGATCAATCCAACAGCCTTGTTGCCGTTTTCGATTTCGCGGTCAATCCGGAAAAACGGCGTCAAAAACTCGAATAGAAAATAAGCCGCTAAAAGCAGCAAAAACCCGAACGACGCCCAGACGAGCGATTGAAACAGCGAATCATGATTTTGAATAGAGAAACGGAAAATATTGCATATTCCAAAAATTTTTCCTCCTGTCGCCATCGCAACGGCGACATTGCCCTTGCGGATTTCCTCCCAGTTGTCGTAGGACGTGACGAGCTCGAACACGGCGAGAAAGACGACCACGGCCAATATGGCCACGGAAAAATACGCGGCCGTCTCGACGTACGGATTGGTCAGCCAAACGTCGACTTGTTCGTTCAAACGCGACCCCTCCTATCGCAGTTCTACGACGGTGACGCCGTTGCCGCCTTCCGAAGGTTCCCCGGGGCGGAACGACTTGACGAGCCCGTGCGTTTTCAGAAAATCCCGCAGCCCTTCGCGCAATACGCCTGTACCTTTGCCGTGAATGACGTAAACGCGAGACAAGCCGGCCATCATCGCCTCGTCGAGAAACCGGTCGGTTTCGATTTTCGCCTCTTCCAGGCCGACGCCACGGACGTCGAGTTCCGTCCGCACCGATGTTTCTCGTGTACGGCGGACGGCGACGGAAACGGGGGGTTCGGAAGCGGTTTTGGCGATTTTCTCGATGTTGTCCTCCTTCACCGTCAACTTCAACACACCCATGCGCACGACCCACTGCCCCGGCCCGGCGCGCTCCGCCAGAACGCCTTCGCGGCCGAGCGACAACACGCGAACCTCGTCGCCGGGAGCAAGAACTTCCGGCTTGCGGCTTCGACGAGCAGATTCACGCTTAAACGGCGGCTCCGCTGGTTCCGGTTCCGCTTCGTCCAGACGACGCCTGGCCTCGATCCAATGATGTTCCTTGAACGCCGCGCGCTCTTCCTGTGCCATTCTCCGCAGGTCGGCGACCACCGCTTCCGCCTCGCGCCTGGCATGCGCCACGATTTCACGCGCCTGCCTGCGCGCGTCTTCCAGCAGTCTACTTTTTTGTTCCCGAAATTCGGCGAGCTTCGCCTCGTAATCCTCGCGAAGACGCTCGGCCTCACGCCGCAACGCTTCCGCTTCCTGGCGACCGCGTTCGGCCGCCAATCGATCGGCTTCGAGCGCGGCCAGCATCGCATCTACCTTTCGGCCGGTTTCGCTGACTTGGCCCCGCGCTTGTTCGACAATCGGTTTCGGAAGGCCCAGTCGCTCCGCGACGGTAAAAGCCATACTTCGGCCGGGCACGCCAAGGAGCAGGCGATAAGTCGGCGCGAGCGTCCGTTCGTCGAATTCCATGCTGGCGTTGACCATGCCGTCGCGATTATACGCGTAAGCTTTTAATTCGCCGAAATGCGTCGTCACCACGACCCGACATCCCGTACGATGCAAGTGATCCAAAATCGCGACGGCCAGCGCGGCGCCCTCTTCCGGATCGGTGCCGGCGCCGATTTCGTCGAGCAGGACGAGGCTGTTGGGCGACAGCTCGTTTAAAATGCGAACGACATTGGTCATATGCCCGGAAAACGTGCTCAAATTCTGCTCGATGCTTTGCTCGTCGCCGATATCCGCGAAAACACCGTCGAATACCGCCAGTTCGGTGCCCTCCTCCGCAGGAACGAATAAACCGGAGGCCGCCATCAGGCAAAAAAGGCCGACCGTCTTGAGCACAACCGTCTTGCCGCCCGTATTCGGCCCCGTTACGACGATCGTCCGAAAACGGCCGCCGAGCTCTAAATCGAGCGGCACCACGCGGTCGGCGGCAATGAGCGGATGCCGTCCTTTCCGGATGTTCAGATAGCCGCGCGCATTGAGGACGGGCAACGTCGCCCGCATCTCGCGGGCGAGCGCCGCTTTCGCGAACCGGAAATCAAGCTCGCCGAGCCTGTCGATGCCGTCCCGCAGTTCGTGGTGGCGATTGCGAACGTATGAGGAAAGTTCCGCTAAAACACGTTCAATTTCCCTTCGTTCGCGCAGGCGAAGTTCGCGCAGCCGGTTGTTCAGCTCCACGACGGGTTCGGGCTCGATGAACAGCGTGGCGCCGGAAGCCGACTGGTCATGGACGATGCCGCCGAACGAGGCGCGATGTTCCGCCTTGACCGGAAGCACGAACCGTTCGTTTCGGATCGTCACGATCGGCTCCTGCAGCATTTTGACGACCGACGGCGATCGGACGAGCTGTTCCAGCCGTTCGCGCACGCGCCGTTCCGCTGCACGGATCTCTCGGCGGACCTGTGCAAGTTCGTCGCTCGCGCCGTCGAGAATTTCCCCGTTTTCCCCGACAGAACGGCGGATAGGCTCCTCGACGTCGGACAAATCGGGCAAGCCTTCCGCCAAGGCGGCCAGAGAGGGAATCGCGACCTCGCCGCGGACGCGGAGCACAAACCGTTTTAAACGGCGGCCGGCCGCGATTGTTTCGGCGATGTCCCACAGTTCTTCCGGCGAAAGAACGCCGCCGATCCGTACACGGTCGAGAGACGGACGAACGTCTCGAATGCCGGAAAGCGGTGCGGGACCGAACCGGCTTTCGACGACGAACGCTTCGTCCGTTTCCGCGAGCCTTCTCGACACGACGTCGAACGACGTCTCGGGCACAAGCGACGCCGCGCGCTCCCGGCCCATCGCCGTCGACGTTTTCGACTCGAGCATCCGGATGATACGGTCGAACTCCAAGACGGTCAACGTTTTTCGGTTCACGGTCCGTCACCTTTCGCCCGATCGTTTGCCCCTATTATATCGAACCGAGCCTGTGGCGGAAAATGCCGCGCATATGCCCGATGCGGTCCGAGACACTAAGCATTGAAACACATTTCCCCGACGGGAGGGACACTGAACCGTGCGCATCATCGGCCATATCGTTCGATTTCTCGTGGCCGCCATCATGCTGATGGTGGTCGGATGGATCGTTCCCGGGTTCAGCGTCGGCAATTTCTGGAGCGCGCTTTTGCTCGCCCTCGTCATTGCGGCGGCCGGGTGGCTGATCGAAAGCTTTTTCGGCGAACGCATCAATCCGTTCGGCCGAGGAGTCGTCGGATTTCTGGTCAGCGCCCTGGTGATCTGGCTCGCCCAGTTTATCGTCGGGGGCGTCTCCGTGACGTTTCTCGGGGCGATTCTGGCCGCGCTCGTCATCGGAATCGTCGACCTGTTCATGCCGATGGGGAATCCGTTCCAGGTCGGCACTGGCACGGCCGGTCAGAAGTGACGAACACCGATCGCAAAACTCGGCTTTTCGCCCGTTTGCCCGGACCTCCGGGCAACGGTTTTTTTCCGTCACAATTCCGCCATGAATTTCACGGAATTGTCACGTCTGTCGGTACCTCTTCGGCAATATAATGGGATCATAGCGGACAAGAACCCGAAAGAGGTGACCGACTGATGAAACGCATCCTTCTGTTTGCTGTCCTTGTCGCCTCCGCCGTCGCGATGGCCGCCTGCGGGGCGTCGTCAAGCGGCTCGAAACCGCCGACCAACCAAGACCAAGGCGCCGTCATGGCCGAACCCGCATCCGAAATCGTCATCAAGGCATCGAACTTCAAGTTCGACATGGCCGAGTATAAAGTGAAAAAAGGCCAGCCCGTCAAACTGACGCTGCAAAACGTCGAAGGCGTCCACGGTGTCGCCATCTCGGGCGTCAATCTGAACCTGAAAGCCGGAGAAACCGTCGAGTACACCTTCGACAAGGCGGGAACGTACGATATCGTCTGCAACATTTACTGCGGCGCGGGACACGCCCAAATGCGCGCTAAGCTGACCGTGGTGGAATAATGAAAAAAACTCTCGACGTCGGGCGGCCGGGGGTCTCCCGGCCGCCGATCGGCTTTGCTTCAGGACTCTTCCAGAAACCGGATCCATTCGTTATATTCGGCCTGCAGTTTGGCGTATTCTTCCTGTAGTTTCCGGTACGCCTCCGCGATCGACGGGTCGCACGACGTCGAGCGAAGCCGACCGACTTCTTCCTCCAACTCGCGAACACGGGCGGCCAGTTTCTCGCGTTCCGCGCGCAACCGCTCCGCCTCCTCCGTCAGGGCCGCCGCCTGTTCGCGCATCCGCTGCTCGGATTCCCGCGCAAGACGCTCCAATGCTTCTGCCTTGCGTTCCAGACGAAAGCAGTCGTCCATCGTCCGCAGCGCGGCCAAAACCGCCACGCGAGGCAAATCGAGCTTCGGATTGCGCTCGGCGATTTCCCGCATCCGCACGTCGAGAAGAGAAGCGATTTCTTTCAGATACGTCGGGCTCGACTCGGCGACAAGCCGATACTGCATGCCGAAAATTTCGACCGTCACCCGGTTTTTTTCCTCGCCGCCCATCGTCTTCTTCCCCTAACCGCGCAGTTCTGCGCCGTGTTCGGCCGCGAGCGCGGCCACGATGCGGCCGTGGACGTCCGCCGCTTCTTCGTCGGTCAGCGTTCGCTCCGGATGGCGATAAACGAACGACAGCGCAACGCTTTTTCTCCCCGCTCCAAGGCGTTCGTCGGTATAAACATCGAACACGTCGGCCGATTCCAACCAAGGCCCGCCGGCAGCACGAGCGGTATTCAACAGGGCGGACGCTTCCACGCCTGCGGCGACGACAACCGCCGCGTCGCGGGCGATCGCCGGAAATTTCGCCGGAGGCACCGCTTGGAAGTCGTCGCGCGCCATCTCCGCCAGGACGTCGAGATCGATCTCGCACACGTACGTGTCGTCGAGTTCGAGCTCACGTTGGTGTTCGGGATGAAGCTGACCCATAACACCGATGCGCCGGCCGTCTCCGTCCGAAACGCGAATCTCCGCCGTTCGGCCGGGATGCAGGCCTTCCACGTTCGCCCGAACGAACTCAGCACGGACGCCGAACAGCCGGAACACGCCTTCCAACATCCCTTTCAGGTCGAAGAAATCCGCCTTACGCTCCTTTCCCGATTGCGACCAGTGCGGAGGCCGGACGCGTCCGGTCAAAAGCGCCGCCAGCATGTGGCGTTCCTCCGGCAAATCGTCCGCCACACCGCTGCGGTTCCAAAAGACGCGTCCGATCTCGAACAGTGCAAGATCGTGTTCGCCCCGGTTACGGTTATAAACGGCAATGTTGAGAAGTTCGGGAACGAGGCTTACGCGCAATTCGCTTCTTTCAACACTCATCGGCATCATCACGGCAACCGGCGCAACATTCCCCACCAGTCCGGCGAACACGCGCCGCGACTGAGGAGCTGTCAAGGAATAGCTGACGGCTTCCAGCCAGCCGGCCGACGACAAATACGCCCGAAGCTTCCTTCTCAGGCGCTGCTCGCGCGTCAACCCGCCGGGCGTCGACGGTCCCTCCAAAGCTGTGGCGGGAATACGGTCGTAACCGTACAAACGGGCGATCTCTTCGATCAGGTCGACATCGCGCACGACGTCTCCGCGACGCGAAGGAACGAGGATCGTCCAGCCGCTGCCGGAAGCTTCTCGTCCGAAATTCAGTCTGTCCAACATCCCTTCAACGTCTTCCTCGCTCAGGGAAGTCCCTAGGTATCGGTTGATCCTGTCGAGCGTAAGGAACACCCTCCGTGGACGCGTTTGCGTCTCGCCAACCGCCACGACGCCCTGCGCGACCGAAGCTCCCGCCCACTCGGCTAAAAGCGACGCCGCGCGCAAAGAGGCGGGAAGGACCGCCTCGGGATCAACGTCTTTCTCAAAACGAAGCGCTGCCTCCGACCGGATCCCGAGCCGTCGCGCCGCCCGACGCACCGTGAGCGCGTCGAATCTCGCCGATTCGAGCAAAATCCTCGTCGTCCCCGCCGTCACTTCGGAATTCTCCCCGCCCATGACGCCGGCGATCGCGACGGGCTTCGACCGATCGGCAATGACCAGAACGTCGTCGTTTAACTCACGCGTCTCCCCGTCGAGCGTCACGATCGTCTCGCCCGACCTCGCAAGGCGGACCACGACTTCGCCGCCATCGATCTTGTCGTAGTCGAACGCATGAAGCGGCTGGCCATACTCCAGCATCACATAGTTGGTGATATCGACGACGTTGTTGATCGGCCTCATCCCGGCGGCGATGAGGCGGTTTTGCAACCATTGCGGCGAAGGCCCGACGCGGACTCCCTCGGCATACCGGGCCGTATAAAGCGGACATTCACGGACGGCGGCGATGCGGACGCGAACGCGCTCTTGCGCCTGAACGCCGGATTCGTTCAGCCGCGGTTCCGGCAGGCGCACCTTCCGGCCGAAAAGAGCGGCCGTCTCATACGCGACGCCGATCATGCCCAGACAATCCGAACGGTTCGGCGTCAGCTCAAGATGCAGGATCTCGTCGTCGAGCGCAAGCGCCGCGACCGCATTTTCCCCGACCGCAACGTCGTCGGCAAGCACCCAGATGCCGTCCTGGGCGCCCTTGGGCAGCCATTTCGGATCGACACCGAGCTCTTCGGCCGAAAGGATCATGCCTTGCGAATCCACGCCGCGAATCTTCGCCTCCCGAATGACGACGCCGCCCGGCAACGTCGCCCCCGGCAACGCGACGGCGACTTTCTGGCCTTCCGCCACGTTCGGTGCGCCGCAAACGATCCGCAACGCGCGGGATTCACCGCCGCCGACGTCGACCGTGCAGACGCTCAACCGGTCCGCATCGGGATGCGGCTCCTTTTTCAATACGCGACCGACGACCACGCCGGAAACGCCCCGATTGCGCCGTTCGACCGCAGCGACTTCGATGCCCGCCCGCGTCAGCCGATCCGCAAGTTCGGCAGCCGATATCCCCGACAAATCCACATACTCCGACAGCCACCGGTACGAGACTCTCATGAACGTCTTTTCGCCTCCGCTCACCAGTGTGCGAATTGCCGCAAAAACCGAACGTCGTTCTGGTAAAAATGCCGGATGTCGTCGATGCCGTACTTCAGCATGGCGATGCGCTCGACTCCCATGCCGAACGCAAACCCCGAACACGACGCCGGATCGTAGCCGGACATTTCGAGCACGCGCGGATGGACCATGCCGCATCCGAGAATTTCCAGCCAGCCGGACTGCTTGCATACGCGACAACCCGATCCGCCACACATCACGCACGAAACGTCGACTTCCGCACTCGGCTCCGTGAACGGAAAATAACTCGGACGAAGCCGAATGTCCGTTCTCGGCCCGAACATGCGCCGCGCAAACTCCAGTAACGTCCCCTTCAGGTCGCTCATCCGCACGTTTCGGTCGACGACCAGCCCCTCGACCTGCATGAACTGGTGCGAGTGCGTCGCGTCGTCGGTATCGCGCCTGTACACCTTCCCCGGACAAATAATCCGGATCGGCAGCCGGCCGCCCATCCGCTCCATCGTGCGAGCCTGCACGGGCGACGTGTGCGTCCGAAGCAGCGTCTCGTCGGTGACGTAAAACGAGTCCTGCATGTCACGCGCCGGGTGATCCTTCGGCAGATTGAGCGCCTCGAAATTATAGTAGTCGCGCTCGACTTCCGGACCTTCGGCCACCGAATACCCCATCCCGATGAAAATGTCCTCGATTTCCTCGACGACTTTCATCAACGGATGCACGGCGCCGGAAAAAACCGCACGGCCGGGAAGCGTGACATCGATCCGCTCCTCTTCCAGCCGTCTGGCGGTTTCTTCCTGCAGCAAGCGCCGTTCGCGTTCAGCAAACGCCTGCTCGAGGGCGCGCCTCACCTCATTGGCCGCCATGCCGACGGCCGGGCGTTCGGAGGGATCGAGCGACCCGAGCTCGCGCAACACTTCGGAGATCGGACTTTTTTTGCCCAAATATTTCACGCGCAACTCCCGCAGCTCGTCGACGGAACAGGATCGTTCCAATTCTTCCAGAGCCTGTTCCTTCAGCGCCGACAGACGTTCCTTCACCCTTGTCGCCCTCCCTTGTGACAAACAAAAAAGCACCTTCGCCGAGGGACGAACGTGCCGTGGTACCACCCTACTTTTCGGCATGCGGGAAAAGCGCGGCGACCACCGCGCCATCGCAAGCCTCTCTTTCCCGATAACGGCGGCAGGCCGGTATCCCCTACAGGCGGCCGCGCGGCCGCGTTCAGGGAACGGCTCCGAGGCGAACTTCGACGGCTCGCGGTCCGGGGAGGGCTCTCAATCGCGGCCCTCCCTCCCTGTCGGCGCCGAACCGGCTACTCTTCCTCTTCATCGCCTGTCCGAAAAAATGCAGTTTCGCCCATCATTATAAGACAGCGATACAGGCGATTGCAAGTATCAAGGCCTTTCGGACTACTCTCGGTCGTCCCCTGACGTCTGCTCGCCGAAACGGTCCATGTTCCAGCTTTCATAATGATACTCGCAAAGCCCCATGCCGTAAACGGGTCGGTCGCACAACCAGGCGGCACATGATTTTACCGCGGCAACCTTCGGCGCCATCGCCCCGGATTCTGCGGATTGTTCCAGCCTTCGCTTTTTGAGTTCTTGCAGCCGATTCCGCTGATAATGCGAGGCGCAAAATCCTTTCGCGTAATACGGTCGTTCGCATCCCTCCACACTACAAGTACGCGATTGTCGGTCCACCTCGGTTTCACCTCCTTTCAACGAGTCTTTTACCATTATAACAGATCAATTGCTACAAAATAATCCATGTCATTCGACAATTTTGTCCATGGGAGATCGGCGGCGACGTGGAGTATGCTGAAAAGCGAAGGGACGGGAGGCGGACGATGAAGCCGGAAACGCGGATTTACGCCGACGCTTTTTTGCAAAACGTCAAGAATGTCGCGTTTTTCACGTTTTTGCCCGTTCTGATCGCACGGCTGGGCGCAAGCGATTTCGTCATTGCGCTGTCCAACACGCTTCCCGCCGCGTTTTGCGCGCTGTCGCTCGCATTTTTGACGCGCCAGCTGCCGGTGACGCGAAGGGTGTTTCTCGCCAGCGGTTACATCCGCCAAGTCGCCTTTTTGATGATGGCGCTGTCGGTGCTTTTGCCGAATCCGTTTCCGGCTTTGTTTTTTTTCTGGGCGATCAACGCCGTTTCGGTTATCGTCATGTCCGCGCAACAGCCGGCGATCATGCGCCGGCATGTCGACACCGCCGAGTTTCCGAAAATGTTCAGCAGGCTCAAAATGATCGGCATCGCTGTCACGACCGCGGGAGGATTTGCGATCGGCGCCGCTCTGGACGCTACAGACCGTTTCTTCCCTTATAACTATGTCGCGTCGATGCTGATCGGGTGCGTCTCCACGTTCGCAGGCATGTCGCTGATCGCCGAGCTGGCACCGCGGGAGTCGGTCCGGTTCCGTCTCGGGCTTGTCCGGCCGTTCCGCGAGTGCACGCCGCGCATGTGGTGGATGGGACTGAACCAGACGGCCTTGTTCATGGCGCAGCCGCTGTTCGTCATCTATCACGTCAACCGGCTCGGCCTGTCCAACACGCAAATCGCCTATTTCGTCGTCGTGTCGGGAGCGGCAGCGACGCTGGCCATGCCGTGGGCGAGGCGGTGGATTGAGCGATGGGGGGCGATGCGCGTTTACGGAGCGGCGCTCTTGGCCATGCCCGTCGTCCTTTTGCCGTACGGGCTGATCGACGCGTTTCCGCTGCTGATCATCGCACAGGCCGTCCTCGGCGTCGGCTCGGCCGTGCAGGAAGTCGCCGCACAGGCGATTATGATGGAAGACGCGCCGAAGCACAAGAAAGAAATGGACTATTTTTCCGACTGGCAGCTCGTCATGCAGCTCGGCATGGCGATCGGCCCGATGTTGACGGCGATCTTGCTGGAATTTACGCCCGTGTGGCTATGTTTTGCGGTCGTCGCTGTGGTGCGGGTGGCCGTATTCTGGATGGGAGCCAAAGCGGGAGCGGAATCCGAGATGCGTGCCTCCGCCGCTTTCCGCTTTTTTCGTTCTACCGAACAGTAAGAAAAATTAACTCAACATGTTGACTATCATAACATGATTGATTATAATAACTCACGTAAGGTGCCGATTCAAAGTCGAATCGCCACGAGTCGCAAGTAAATCTCATTCGGGCAAAGTCGCCCGTCGTTTCGCTCTCGGACTCCGGATGTCCGAGGAAACGACGGGTTTTTGTTTTTCATACTCCGCTTTCGAGAGGTGAACCGAATGACAGACTCCATGTCCCGACGCGATTTTCTCAAAAAAGCCGGCCTTGTCGGCGCGGCTGCCTTCCTTTTTCCGGGGACCGTGTTATCCGCATGCGGCAAGGCGGCGAACAAGACGGCGCCAAGTCCTGCGGCGACCGTCGTCCGCAGCGGCAAAATCAAAATCGGTTTTATTCCTTTGACCGATTGCGCCTCGGTCGTAATGGCCAAAGAGTGGGGGTTGTACCAAAAATACGGCATCGACGTGGAGGTGAGCAAGGAAGCGTCGTGGGCCACTGTGCGCGACAAGCTGCTGTCCGGCGAACTGAACGCCGCCCATTGCCTGTTCGGCATGCCGTTTTCCGTCTACACCGGCATCGGCGGTCAGGCCGGCCGCGAATTGAAGATCGCGATGATGCTGAACGCCAACGGGCAGGCCATTACGCTTGCCAAATCGTTCGCCGGCGTCGGGTTCCGCAATCTCTCCGCAGCCAGACAGGCGATCGAGAGCGAAATGGCCAAGCGCGAAGTTACGTTCGCCATGACGTTTCCGGGAGGGACCCACGATATTTGGCTGCGCTACTGGCTCAAAGCCGTCGGCGTCGACCTGGCCAAACTTAAGATCATCGTCGTTCCGCCGCCGCAAATGGTCGCCAATATGAAAGTCGGCAACATGGACGGATTTTGCGTCGGTGAACCCTGGAACGGCGTTGCCGTCCGCGAGGGCATCGGATTCACGCACATCGCCACCCAAGATATCTGGAAAGACCACCCAGAAAAAGCACTTGTTTTGAACAAAGACTTCAGCATCCGCACCGACGAAGTGAAAGCCGTGATGAAAGCGATTCTGGAAGCGTCGAAGCAGCTCGACGATCCGTCCGGCCGCAAAGAGGCGGCGCGCGTCATCAGTCAGCAGGCCTACGTCAACGCGCCGGTGGAAGTCATCGAAAACCGCCTGCTCGGCAAATACGATCTCGGCGCCGGCCTGGGCGAACACGTTTATACGGACGACTACATGCTTTTCCACAAAAACGGGAACGTGAACTTCCCGCGCAAGGCGCATGCCATCTTTTTCATGGCGCAATACGTCCGGTTCGGCTATCTGAAAGAACCGCCGGACTATCAGAAAATCGCCGAATCGCTCGTCATGCAGGATCTGTATCGACAAGTCGCCGAAGAAATGGGTATTCCCGTTCCCGACGACGACATGCGGCCGTTCGAGATCAAACTCGACGGAGCCAAGTTCGATCCGAACAACCCCGCCGAATACTTGAAATCCGCCTGAAATCCGATGGAGGTGTCCGTTCATGAGTTCCCAAATCGGACAGAACATTTCGCGGCCGACATACGGCAACGCCAGACGTCTCGTCATCACCGCGCCGGGTTGGAATACGGTCAAAAAAACGGGGTATCTGCTCGGAAGCCTGACGCTGCTGCTGGCGTGCTGGGAAGCGGCCAGCCGGTTGTCCGGACGCGCCCTTCCCGGACCGGCCGATACGCTGGGCGTGTTCTGGGGCCTTCTTTCCGATCCGTTTTACAACCGCGGTCCGAACGACAAAGGCGTGGCGCTCCAGTTGCTCGCCTCGCTGCAACGGGTTTTTACGGGATTTCTGCTGGGCGCCGCCGTCGCGGTGCCGCTCGGCATCGCCATGGGAGCAGCCCCGGTCTGCCGAAACCTGCTCGATCCGATCGTCCAAATTCTCCGCCCCGTGTCGCCGCTCGCCTGGTTTCCGATCGGACTGGCGGCCTTTCAGGCGGCGGGCCCGGCGACGGTGTTCATCATCTTCATCACATCGCTATGGCCGACGGTGATCAATACGGCTTTCGGCGTCGCCAGCCTGCCGAAAGATTACCGCAACGTCGCGGCCGTGTTCCGTTTTTCGAAAAGAAAGTATCTGACCAAAGTGCTGCTCCCGTACGCCCTGCCGCACATGTTGACGGGTCTGAGGCTGAGCATGGGCATCGCCTGGATGGTCATCGTCGCCGCCGAAATGCTTTCCGGCGGTGTCGGAATCGGATTTTTCGTCTGGGACAGCTGGAATGCGCTCAGCGTCGAACGGGTCATTTCCGCGATCGCGTTGATCGGACTGGTCGGTCTGGGACTCGACCGGGGTTTTCAGGCCTTGGAAAAACGATTTCGGGACGGGAGGTAATCGACATGGAATATTTGAGACTGGACGATGTTCAAAAAACGTATATGACGCCGCGAGGGCCGTTTCAGGTCCTCCGCCGCATCAACCTTACGATTCGTCGCGGCGAATTCGTCACCCTGATCGGGCATTCCGGCTGCGGAAAGTCGACGATTCTCAGCATGATCGCCGGACTGGAACAACCGACAGAAGGGCGCATTCTCTTCAAAGGCAGAACGGTCGACGGTCCGGGTCCCGACCGGGTGATCGTTTTTCAAAATTATTCCCTCCTGCCCTGGTTGTCCGTATGGGAAAACGTCTATGAAGCCGTGGACGCCGTCTGCAGCGACAAGACCCGATCCGAAAAAAAATCGATGGTCGAGTACTACCTCCGCATGGTCGGCTTATGGGAACACCGCTACAAAAAGCCGAGCCAGATTTCCGGCGGCATGAAACAACGGACGGCCCTCGCCCGCGCGTTCGCGGTCGGTTCCGACGTCCTTCTGTTGGACGAACCGTTCGGAGCGCTCGACGCCTTGACGCGTGCCGTCCTTCAGGACGAGCTTGTCGCGCTGTGGAGAAACGGATCCGGCGGAAGTCCCGAAACCGTCATCATGGTCACCCACGACATCGACGAAGCCATCTTGTTGTCGGACCGAATCGTCGTGATGACCGACGGACCAGCGGCGACCGTGAAAACGGTGATCGATGTCCCGATCGAACGCCCGCGGATCAGACGCGATGTGATTCACAAGCCGGTTTACGGCGATTTGAAAGACGAACTGCTCGGCCATCTGCATCACGGCGCAGTTCCGACCGTGAGCTGAAACGAGCGAAAGGAGGCTTGCCATGAGCGGCATCGGCATTCCTGGCCTTATCCTGATCCTTGTCATCGCACTTCTCTTGTTCGGCCCGCGTAAACTACCGGAACTCGGCGGCGCGTTCGGCCGAACGCTGGCGGAATTCCGGAAAGGGGCCAAAGAAGTCGCCGAAAGCCTGGAAACAGAAGAAGAATCGTTGGAAAAAGCGACGAAAAGTTGACACACCGGTTCGGTCGTGGTACGATCGGCACAAAGGCGAATCGTTTCACCTCCGGCTTGCGCGCCGGATAGCGCCCAAAAGGAGGCGGACGCGATGAAACCCGCCGCCGCCGGCAGACCGGCCGGCCACGACTGGGTGTTCCAGAACCTGAGCGAACGGAACATGACGCTCGACGATGTTTTCGGCCGTATCGCCGCTTTTATGCGACAGCGCCCGCAGGCGGTCTATCGTCTGATCATCGGAACGGACTGCCAGGTCCATGCGCATCTGACGACGTTCGTCACCGGCATCGTCATCCAGCGCGTCGGCAACGGAGCCTGGGCCTGTTACCGGAAAGTAACGCTGCCTTACCGGTTTTCTTCGATCGGTCAGAAACTGTCGTACGAAACGTCGCTTTCCGAACAGATCGCGGTGGCGTTCCGCGAACGCTACCTGAAACAGCTGGAAGACATCGTGCTGCCCTACGTCTATCAGGGCGCGTCGTTCGAAGTCGTCATCGACATCGACGCCGGCTGCGACGAACACATCCACAAGACCGCGCCGTTCGTCATGGACATGGTACAGCGGGTCGAGGCGCTCGGTATGACGGCGCGGGTCAAGCCGGACGCCGTCGTCGCCTCCGGTTACGCCAACCGGTTCACGAAACACCCCGGCCAACCCGCCGCCGTCTCCTCCTTCTGAACTCTCCGCTTTTCGCCCGTCGGCCGTCAGCCCGCCTCCGCGCGAACTTTGCCGCCTTCGCCGATCCACGAACGTTTCCAGTCCCTCTGAACGAAAGCGATCAGCAAAGCGCATCCCAAAGCAATGACGCTCAGAACGAGAAATCCCGTCGAAAAAGATCCCGTCGCCGTTTTAAAATAGGCCAAAACTTTAGGCAGCAAAAATCCCCCGATCCCTCCGGCCGAACCGACAATCCCGGTAATGACGCCGATTTCTTTCGCAAAACGTTGCGGCACCAGCTGGAACACCGATCCGTTGCCCATGCCGAGACACATCATCGCGACAAACAGCATCAGCGTCGCCCAGCCGAGCTCCGGCAGCGCCGACATGCCGAACATCATCGCCGAGACGGCCAGATATAGCGCGATCAACATGCGGATGCCGCCGAACCGGTCCGCCAGCCATCCGCCGACCGGACGAAAGAAACTGCCCGCAACGACGCACAGCGTCGTGAAATCGGCCGCCCGCACCGCCGACAGGCCGTACTGCGAATGGAAAAAGACGGTGAGATAGCTGGCCATGCCGACAAATCCGCCGAACGTCACGCTGTAAAACAGACAGAACAGCCACGCGTCGCGCTCCTTCAGCACAGCCGCGTAATCCGCCAGCCGCTTAGGCGCGGGCTGGTTCGGACTATCTTTGGCTAGGATAGAGAAGACGACGAACGTGACGACGAGCGGAATGAGCGCGAATCCGAACACGACGTGCCAGTCGCCGCCGAAATGCTGCGCGATCCGGTTGGCGAACAACGTCGTCAAAATCGTGCCGCTGTTTCCCGCCCCGGCGATTCCCATCGCCAATCCCTGATATTGCGGCGGGTACCAGCGGCTCGCCAGCGGCAGCGCGGCGGCGAAACTCGCGCCGGCGACGCCCAGCAAAAGCGCGATGACGTACAGCTCGCCGAGCCTGTCAGCGAACAGCCATCCCCAGACGAGCGGCACCATCGTCGCCAGCATGCCGAGCTGAGCCGTCCGCTTCGGCCCGATATGGTCGGTCAGCAAGCCCAATACGAGCCGTAAGATCGCCCCGCCGAGCGTCGGCAGCGCGACCAGGTTCGCCTTTTGCGATTCGGTCAGGCCGAAGTCGTTCATGATGATGACGGCGAGCGGCCCGAGCAGCACCCAGATCATGAAGCTGACGTCGAAATACAGAAACGCGCTGAACAACGAGGGGGTGTGACCGCTTTTGAGAAAATCGCTTCGTTGCACGACTTCATCCTCCGTTTCAAAAATTTCTTTGCAAACAAAAGCCCGGTCCGCCTCCGCGCCGTCGTCGGCGCCGAACGGACCGGGCCGCATCGCCCGGGCAACCGGCACGCCATCGTGCCTCTGGTCTGAAAACCCGCCTGTCGACAATATAACACGAATACACCCTAAACATCAACCTTGAATGTTAATTTTTCTGACATATGCATCGCGGCCGGTTTCATCCCGCCGCCTGGGTCTTGGCCGTCTTCGCCTGAACCGCCTCGGACGTTTTCGTTTCCCTGGCGTCGGCGGATTTCGCGTCGGCCAGCCGGGAAACGGACTTCACTTCCATCCTGCTCGTTCCCTGAAACCATGCTCCTTCCTCGACCGCAAGGGCACTCGCCTGGATCGTCCCGAACAGGCGTCCCGTCGCCGTCAGCGATACTCTTCCTTCGGCGACGACATGTCCATGGATCGTTCCGGCATTGACCACATGGCGCGCTCGAATGTTGGAATGAACGACTCCTTCCTTGCCGACGGCGACATCGCCGGCACATTCGATATCGCCGTCGACGCGCCCTTCGATGCGGACACTCCCTTCGGAAATGATTTTGCCTTCCAGCGATGTTCCTTTGCCGATAAAGACATCCAGCGTATTCCGGCCGACGCTTCCGCCTTTCCGGCCGTTCTTGCCAATGCGGAACAAAGAAACACCTCCTTCTCCGACCGTGCTTGATCACGAAGTTTCGGCGGGCACGGCTGCGGATAAATAAAGCTTCGGGTTGACCGGTCTTCCGCCGACCACGATCTCAAAATGCAAATGCGGACCGGTACTTCTCCCCGTCGAGCCCGCCGCCCCGATCGTCGCTCCTTGCCGGACGGTCTGTCCCTTTTTGACGAACATTCGACTCAGATGCATATAAACCGTGCGGACGTCGCCTTCATGAGCGATCTCGATCACGTTGCCTTCCGACGCGTCGCGTTCGGCGCGCGTCACCGTTCCGTCGGCGGCGGCAAAAACGGGTTCACCGGCCGATGCGGCGATGTCGATGCCGGTATGAAAGCGGTTTTCGCCCGTAAAGGGATCGCGCCGGAGACCGAATCCCGACGTGATGAGGCGGGTGCGCACCGGCCATATGGAGGGAACCGCCCGTTTTTTCCGCTGTTGTTCGCGAAGCGACAGCGCCGCCCGCTCCAAATCTTGTTCAAGTCGCTCCATCTCTGCCGAAAGACGGACCAGCTGTTCGAACAATGCCGTGAAATCCGCTCCCGAAGCCCGCAGTCGAAAAATTGGCAAACCGAATCCCTCGCCGCCGTTTACCGCCGTGCGGTCCGGCCGAACTCCGGAGAGCGCGCGGACTTCCTCCTCCAGTCGCCGCAACTCCTCCAGTCGGCCGCGAACGTCGTCCAATTGCCGCGACAACGCTTCCATCTGTTCCTCAAGCCGACGGATTTCCGCCTGTTTGTCGGAAATGAGGTTTTCATACTGTTGTTTTTGCTTTTCCATTTCCCCGCGCAGGGCGGCCGACGCCCGGACGTGCGCCCAACGTTCGAACGCCATCCAGCCGCCGGCGCCGACGATCGCCGCCAACGTTAACACTCCGGCTGTTCTGAACGTCCGGCGCGATACATCCAGGCGTCGGACGGGTCCGGTTGAATCCGGAATCAGCACGAACGTCAGTCGGGTATCTTTGATCCGCCTCCTGCGCATGATCCGCTCCTTTCTGCGCCCGAACGACGTCCGCCGGGCCGGTCGCCTCGCCGCCTATTTCCACGTTTATGCCCGGACGCGCTTCGTTATGTCTGCAACAGTTCCCACCATCGCAAATAGGGATACGGATCGATCGCCTTCCATTCCGGCGTCTTGTAAATTCCGAAATGAAGGTGCGGACGGAACAGCCCCGACGTCCCGACCGGACCATAGCCCGTATCGCCGACATAGCCAATCAGTTGTCCCTTGCGGACAGTCGAACCGACCGAAAGGCCTGAAGCATATCCGGCCAAGTGTGCGTAATAAAAAACCGTAGAATCGTCCGCCTTGACGGTCAGGCGCCAGCCTCCGTATTCGTTCCATCCTTTCCGGATGACCGTTCCGCTCCAAGCGCTGTAAACGGGCGTCCACTTCGGCGCGAAAATGTCGACGCCGTCGTGCGTCCGGACCGGTCCCGAACCGTCCGGCGACCACGTCCGTCCGTCGCCGTAGTTGTCCGTATACGGTTCATATGTACCTTTTTTTAAGGGAAACATGCCGTCGACAAATGCGCTGGGCTTGTATGGAACATAGATCTGCATGCCGACCTGGAGCACGTTCGGATTCGACAACTGAGGATTAGCGTTGATCATCGCCTGAAGCGGTACGCCGAACCGGACGCCGATCTTCCACAACGTATCGCCGGGAACGACGACGTACTTCCATCCATACGGTTCGGCCGCCCCTGCCGTCCCCGATGCGAAGAAGGACAATACGACGAGGAACAACACCAACACAACCGAAACCCGTCGAGTCTTTCTGTCGACCATGGTGGCTTTCACCTCGCTCGCAGTCTCACTCTCTACTATAAGGGTTTCATAGGGTTTGGTTAAGTGTTACTTTTTTCCAATCACCCGTTGTTGGACGGCTGTTTTTGTGATACAATTTTTAGAACTTGAAGGGGGGGAGTCGGATGTCGCTGGACGAACGCGAAAGGCAGGAAGAAGAGGCCCGACTGAAACGGGTAACTGAACACATCCGACGCCAGCTGGCGGAATGGGACGCCGTTCTGGAACGCCGGAAAGCCGACCTTTCGTCCATCGCCAAACACTTGTGGGACGACGAAATTACGCTTGACCCCGAATATTCGGGAGAAACCGCCGTACACTTAAGCCAGCAGACGCAGATTTGGGCGGAACGCAACCGAAATTACGAACACGCCCGCAACATGCGCCGCAGCCTGGAAGCCGTCCTGCCCTCGCCGTATTTCGGTCGGATCGATTTCCGCGAACGCGGGAGCGATGCGGCCGAGCCCGTCTACATCGGATTGCGGTCGATTTTCGACGAGCGAACGCAGGAACATCTCGTTTACGACTGGCGCGCTCCGATATCCAGCATGTATTACGATTACGGCCTCGGACCTGCCCGATACCGGACGCCGGACGGAGGTTCGGTGGAGGGCGACATTACCCTGAAACGTCAGTACAAAATCCGCGACGGCCGCATCATTTACATGTTCGACACCGGCGATCAGATCGGCGACGAATGGCTTCAGGACATGATCTCCAAAAGCGCCGACGACAAAATGCGCAACATCGTCGCCACCATCCAGCGCGAACAAAACCGCATCATCCGCGACGACGAACATCCCGTTCTCGTCGTGCAAGGAGCTGCCGGTAGCGGCAAAACGTCGATCGCCCTGCAGCGCGTCGCCTATTTGCTGTACCGGTACAGGACCAAACTGCGCGCCGACCAGATCATCCTGTTTTCGCCCAATCGGATTTTCAGCGACTACATTTCCAATGTGCTTCCGGAACTCGGCGAAGAAAACATGGTCCAGATGACGTTTCAGGAATACGTCGAAAACCGGGTCGGCCGGAGTTGGCAGATCGAGGACCGCTACTCGCAGGCGGAATGGCTGCTCCGTTCGCGGAACGAACCGGAGCTTTCCTTGCGTGAAACGGCCATCCGGTACAAAACGTCCTTGCGGTTTTTACGGGTGATGCTGCGTTACGCCGAGATGCTCGGTCGTGAAGGGTTCATGTTCCGCGACGTGCTTTATAAAACGTCGACGGTGTTCGGGCGGGAACGGATGGAACAACTGTTTTACGAGACGTACGGCGACGACCCGGTTTACGTTCGACTGGAAAAAATCAAACAACACATTCTCGACGAGCTTGAAGAATTCCGAAAAAACCGCATCAAACAGCTTTATCTCCGGTTGCGGCGGGAACCGAAATATTTAGGCGCCGACGAGGAATTGCGCCGGATGGCCCAGACGATCGTCAACCGGCGGGTAGAGCAAATTCGCGGGCAAGTCGAAAAATTGGAGTTTGCGGACGTTGCGGGTATGTACCGCCGATTGCATGAAGATCGGGCGCTGTTTGCACGGATCGCCTCGGAATCCGGCACAGGCGTTCCGGATCGGTGGGACGAAATGGCATCCTGGTTTTTAGATAAAATGGATAAATCAATAATACCTTGTGAGGATGCTCCTGCTTTTCTGTTTCTCTATGAATTTGTGGAAGGGATCCATCCGTTCAACGCCGTACGGCATGTGTTGATCGATGAAGTGCAAGATTACAGCGTTTTTCAGCTGTGGCTGATCAGACGCCTGTTTCCGCGCGCGCGCCTGACGCTGCTCGGCGATCTCAATCAGACGCTTCGGCCCGATACTGGCCTGGAATCGTACGAACAACTGGCCGATGTTTTCGCGCCGGATTCGCCGTTTATCGTCCGGTTGCACAAAAGTTACCGTTCCACTCTCGAAATTCTGCGCTTCGCCCAAGCGATTCTGCCGGCGGGAGAACCGTCCGAGCCGTTTGCGCGCTCCGGCGAAAAACCGAAACTCGTCATCGTCGACGACGAACAAGCGATGGCCCAACAAGTTTCGGCCGACGCATCGTCTCTTTTGGCATCGGGCTTTCAGTCCGTAGCCGTTTTGTGCCGTACGGCTGAAGACGCCGGACGCGCCCATCGCCTGCTGGATGCGATCGCCGCCGCCGAAACGACGCACTTGCGGCCGAGGCTCCTGACGAAGGACGACGTCGCGTTCGTAAAAGGGTGGACGATTCTGCCGTCTTATTTGGCCAAAGGACTCGAATTCGACGTCGTGCTCCTCTGGAATGCGTCGGCCGACGTGTTTTTTCAGGAAACGGAGCGGAAGCTCTTTTACACGATGTGTACGCGGGCGCTGCACCGGTTGATCCTGTATGCCGTCGGGCGACCGTCGCCGTTTATGGACGACATCCCTCTTTCGCTCTATAACGTGGAAAGGCGTTGTTCCGAAAAACCGTTCCCGCGGCTCCGATAAACTTCCGAAAGCCAAAAAGAGAAAAAGGCAGCCCGGCCGTCCGTTTTCGTCTCGGCCGAGCTGCCGTTTTTGATTTCGGCTGTGGTTTGTTCTCGTTTCGTCTTTCGTCGGCGCCCGCGGTGCTTCGAATGTCGGCGGTCTCCGGTTACGGCTCGACGCCCCAGACGAGCTGACCGTTCCGATACAGCGTCACCCGGTTCCAATCCGCAAAACTCGTCTTCGTCGGATCATACGAGTAATCGTTCGCCTCGTTGTAGTTCGTCCAGTCGTTCTTGTTGATCCGCACCTGAATGTCCCCGCTGCTTGCCCCAGGCGCCAAGCTGCCCGCGCCCGACGTGAACGTGATCTCGATGTAGTAGTCCGCCCCCGTCCGGCCCGTCGAAAGCTTCACGAAGCTGCCCCGCAAGTTCGAGCAACCCACCTGCGCCCAGTCGCAGTTGAACACCTGCGGCTTGTCCCCGTCCACCGTGTACCAGTACCGAATCGTCAGCTCCGACAGCGGCACGCTCGACGTCCCGCGGTTCACAATCCGAAAATGCGGCTTCAGCTGGTTGTCCGTCGCGTTCGTGTCCGCCGCGCGGTACTGTACGACCAAGTTGCCGCCGGCCGACGGCGTCGGTGTCGGCGTCGGCGTTGGCGTCGGCGTCGGTGTAGGTGTCGGCGAAGTCGAGGTCCCGATCGCGTTCGTCCGGAACCATGTCCCCCACGCCGTCGGGCTGTTCGCATTGAAGTTCGTCACCATGTCCAAATATTCCACGCCGCCTCCGTTACCGCTCCACGACCAGCCGAACAAGCCAATGTTGTATTGCTTCGCATATTGTACGATCGCCTGTTCGTTCGGATCCCCGTCGCTGTGCATATGACCAAATTCCCCGATCACCAGCGGCAACCCGCGGTTTACGAACGACTCAATATAACTTTGCACTTCCGCCGCCGTGTCGTACACCCCGTACATGTGGATTGAAAAGACCAGGTTCCTCTGCGGGTCCGCGTTGAAAATCGTCGGCGCGTTGTCCCGCATCGTGAACGACCAGTCCTGACCCCAGTTCGGAGCGTCCACCATGATCGTATTGTTGATCCCCGCGTTCCGCAGCGCCTGCACCGCGTTCCGCGTGTCCGTCACCCAGTTCTGATAATTATTGTTCCCGTACGGCTCATTGCCGATATTGACGATGACGAAATTCTCCTGACCCGCCAGCACGTTCTTCAGTTCAATCCAATAATTGACCGCCGTCGTCATCGAACACGCCGCCGCGTCTTCCCCGTAGCCGGTCGTGTCGTGAACTTCAAGAACGACCGCCCGATAACCGAGCGTCCGCGCCTGAGAAATAATGTCCGCTACTTCGCTGGCCGGAATCTTCGTCCACCGGCAACCGTTGCTCAGCACGATCCGCACCGCGTTGGCGCCCCAGGAACGAATGCCTTGCAACGACGAACTGAGCCGGTCGCGATACCACGCATGCGGGTGATTAATACCAACCAGACCTTGGGTATTGACGCTCAGGTTCGGTCCACCGCTCGGTGTCGGCGTTGATGTTGGCGTAGGCGTAGGTGTCGGCGTTGACGTCGGCGTCGGTGTCGGTGTCACCGTCGGCGTCGGCGGCGACGATCCGCCGCCCGGCTCCGTCCCCCATACCAGCACCCCGTTGCGATAAAGCGTAATCCGCGTCGACGGCCCCCACGTCG
>Ga0207870_100137_pt1 | contig 74231 bp, 59 predicted proteins | sample CeladaPassage60B_FD_187477 | JGI IMG/M metagenome (GOLD analysis project Ga0207870, IMG submission 187477) | Cellulose-adapted microbial communities from the Joint BioEnergy Institute, USA - Passage3 60B (SPAdes) (version 2) | ecosystem: Engineered > Bioreactor > Continuous culture > Unclassified... | reverse complement strand
TCAAACCATTTTAAATGCCGGATCTTTTGAATGCGGTAGTCGTGGATTTTTCTCCCTTCCGTACCGCAGCGGGGGCAACGGTGGGGCTTCACAGGCATTTCGACGTAAAGGTGAATCGAATGTTCACCGATTTCCACTTTATTGATTTTCACATCTTTCAAACCGGGGAGAAATAGGTTACGATTCAATGGACACGTGGCTCCTTTCTTTGTTGGTTGACCAAATCCAGTATAAAAGAAATCGGAGCCCACGTGTCTTATTTTTTGAATTGTTTCTAAACCCCAACAAATAGTATAGAGCCCTTTTAAATGCGCATTCAATAGAATAAAAAAGCACGGGCTCACGGAAATGGCGAACCCGTACCGTTATTTAAAAATATTTACTCTTATTTGTACACGGGAACTTCAAAAAACAGCGCCTTTTTGTCAAAGAGATCATACATTTGTTTGAAATACTTCCCTTGTTTCACAGCCCATGCAATATCTGTTGCGTATTGATGGCCAGCTCTGCCATTATTTTGAATATAGTCAGGATTCCATCTCATTTTATAAAGGGTATTTTGGCCGGCTTTAATATAGTCATTTCCGATAAATTCAGCACCGCCGATGATCGCCTTTTCTATTGAAGTCCAGCCTTCTTCATACGCCATTATGGCGCCGCTCAAAACCGGATCCGAATCATAGGCTCCGATGCCAAAGAAATTATAAACGAGTGTGCCATCCTTGGAACTTGGATCAAGAATCGTATAACTTCCATTGCTATTTTTCTTGATCCGCACGCCTTGGGCCAGTTCGGAAGTTCCATTCCCGGTTTCCAAGAGCGCATGGGCCATTAAGTAGATTTCATTAATGCCATATTTTTTCGCGGCATCGATAAAATGCTGTGCGGTATCCTTTAAAGCACCTTTGTCGGAAAGGATTTTGGCATTGACTTCCTCCGGATCCAATCCAGCCGGTGCCGCCAAATTAAGGAATTGGTAAAATTCCGCGGTACCGTACTCGAAATTTTCAGGATTGGCATATTTTTTTACATCTTCCCGTTTCGCCAATTTCCACGTAAAGCGGATTTTATACCATTTGTAGGCGCCGCCTGGTACTGGATTGGGATCCAAAATAGTAACTTTGGATCCGTTGGAAAGCTTGCCTACGATCCTCGAATTTTCCGAAGGATTTTCCCTCACATTCAACGTGCCCGTAACATTTACTATTCCTTGATAGGTACTTCCGGATTTTTTTACATCTTTTATAAAAGCTGTGGCCACATAGGCCGTCGAACCGTATAAATCCGTTGTTGGACTTACCGCCATTTGCTTATCAACTAAATAATCCAATGAAAAATCGTACTGTTTAAATTCCAGTCCTGTAATTATATCTTTTTTGTAAAAATAACCGGTATATTTTTTGTTTTTAACATATACGGTTGCTTCGTACCAGTTGGGAGAAAAAGTTTTAAATTTTATTATATTGTTCGCTTTATATGTTTTAATTACCTTGCTATCCGTTGACGGTTTTTCATAAACATTGGTTGGCGACTTTGCGGCAAGACCTTGCATTTCAGTCTGATTTTGGTACAATGTCTCAACATGACTTTTATAGATATATCCTACGTGCTTAATGCCGCTGATATAAACTTCGGCCCTATACCAATTATTGGTAAATGTTTTAAAATTTAAGATGGTTCCATTTTTATAACTTTTTAAAACAGTAGAATTAGTGGTGGCTTTGGAAAATACCTTCGTAGGTTTCATTAATGCTATTCCTTGGAGATTTACGGGATCGCTTACCGCATTTTCCACATCGCTTTTATGAATATAGCCGGTTTGGGCCTTTCCATTAATGTAAACCGTTGCCCTGTACCATTGGGACGTAAATGTTTGGTATTTCAATATGGAACCTTGGGGATAACTTTTTATCGTCTTCGTTCTTGAGGCATTTGAATAGATATTTGTCGGATTTTTTAACCCTATCCCTTCCAGACGGGCCGGCTGACCTACCGCATTTTCGACGTCGCTTTTGTGAATATATCCGGTTTGAATTTTGCCATTGATGTAAACCGTTGCCTTATACCATTGGGATGTAAATGTTTGATATTTCAATATGGAACCTTGAGGATAACTCTTTATCGTCTTCGTTCTTGAGGCATTTGAATAGATATTTGTCGGATTTTTTAGCCCAATACCTTCCAAAATTGTTGCCTGGCTTACCGCGTTTTCCACGTCGCTTTTGTGAATATATCCGGTTTGGGCTTTGCCGTTGATGTAAACCGTTGCCTTATACCATTGGGATGTAAATGTTTGATATTTCAATATAGAGCCTTGAGAATAACTTTTTATCGCTCTTGTTGCTGAAGCATTGAAATAGATATTTGTCGGACTTTTTAAGGCAATCCCCTCATATACGACAGGTTTGTCCGTTGCGTTCTCCACGTCATTTTTGCTAATAAAACCTTTCTGCGCTTTTCCGTTAATATAGACGGTTGCTTGATACCAATCTCCGTTATAAGATTGATATTTTAATATGCTTCCCTTTGCATATCCCTTCAATTTTTTCGAACTGGTGGAAGTACTTTCATATACATAAGTTGGATCTTTTAATGCCACCCCTTGGTAGCTTTGGGACGCTGCCTCCTTCCCCGAAGGAAAAAAAACTATTAACAATGAAATAAACAAAAACGAAATAAATATTTTTTTATAATTCAATTCAATTTTCCACCTCCAGTTTTTACAGTGGTTAGAAAAATGTGGTTATTTTTTATACTAATAAAAGAATGCTTTTATTGCAACCCTATGTGAAATACCTATTTGACACAAAAAAATGAGATGAATATAATTATTTTTTTGAAAGGTTTTCTACTTAATAGAAACATAGGTATAATTAATTGAAACATGTTATATAATCCAAATCTTATTGGTGATTATTATGATTAAAAAAAATCAAATCAGTTTTATGAAGATAGAAAAGTTAAAAACAAAGCAAAATAAAATAAAAATTACCGGTAAATTTTCTTACAGCGATAATTTAAAAACCTTGGAATTATTATGTATCGGCCGCAAGCAAAAAAATGTTTATTTCACTGATAAAGTCAACTGGAGAAAAACTAGTCAAGAAAAAACCAGTTATTCATTTATAATAAACTTGGATTTCCGTGAAATTAATAACGGTCAATTATGGATAGAAGATATTTATGATTTATATTTTAAAATTAATAACGATGAAACAAAACTGATTCGATTGGGTAATCCTTCTTTTAAAGCAAGACATTTTTTTACTCAAACCATATACCGATCTAATGACAAAATTCTTATTGCAAATCCGTATTATACTTTTAAAAAAAGGAATCTCTCTATTGAAATTGAATTATTTCCCTCAGATCTTTTTAGATATTTAAAAAAAGTATTAAAATGGGCTTGGTTAATCCGATGGCTACTATTTCCGAAAAATATTTGGATCATTGGGGAAATGCCCTATAAGGCGCAAGATACCGGATTCGCGTTCTTTAAATATATCCGAAAAAAATATCCTGAACAAAATGCGTTTTATATCGTTGATTTCCGTTTCCCAGAATCCAACAGGGTGAGAGAACTGGGCAACGCGATAGATTTTCGTTCAAAAAAACATATTTTATATATCATTGGCGCCAGAAGAATTATTAGTTCACATCACCCTGATTATTTATATCCGAGCAAAATGAAAAGCTTAAAAAAGAAGATAAAAGCCAAAAAAATATTTTTGCAACATGGCGTATTAGGCGTCAAAAATATGGCCGGAAACTACGGCAATTTCTCAAATGGTTTTTATGTGGACGAATTTATTGCCAGTTCTGATCGGGAAAAACAAATCATCGTCAAAGACCTTCATTATAGCAGCAAAAATGTTCACGTAACCGGACTTTCCCGATTTGATGAATTATTTAATAATAATACAAAAGTAAAACGGCAATTGCTGATCATCCCTACTTGGAGGGATTGGATAACCAGCAACCAAAATTTTATGGAAACAGAATACTATAATCGATATGCTCAGCTTATCTCTAGTGAAAGATTATTAAATCTAGCAAAAAAATATGATTTTTCTATCGTATTCTGTTTGCATCCCAATATGCAAATGTATACCCATCTTTTCCAAAGGTTTCAAAATAATTTTGTAAAAATAGTAAAGCAAGGAGAAATCAGCGTTCAGCAATTGTTGAAAGAAAGCTGTTTAATGATTACCGATTATTCCAGCGTAGCTTTTGATTTTAGTTTTTTAAATAAACCGATTATTTATTATCAATTTGACAGGGAAAAATTTTTAGGCAAAAAAGGTTCACATATTGATTTGGACAATGAATTACCAGGTAAAATTTGTTATGACTTAACTAATTTATTAAATTTGGTAGAAGAATATTGTATCAATAATTTTAAAAACCCCATTAAATACAAAAAGAGAAGTGAAAAATTCATTAAATACAAAGATCAATCCTCATGTGATAGAATATATAAGGTGGTTAAAAACGCTAAAAAAAACAGGTACCGATTCAAAAACATTTTATTTATTAAAGTGACTTTAAAATTGTTTGAAAAATTAAGTTCCGTAATGTAAGCCAAAAAGAGAGGAACCAGCCATGTCAGATGTCTTCAACTTTCATCAGGCGCTAACAGATCAATTGAATAAAAAGTATAATGAAAAAAAGCCAAATCAATTTTTATTTTCAATAATCATTCCTGTCTACAATGTCGAAGAATATTTGGAAGAAACGATTCAATGTATCATTAATCAAACTTTGGATTTTGAAAAACATGTCCAAATTATACTAGTAAATGACGGAAGCCCCGATAACAGCGAAAAAATTTGTCTGAAATATGCAAATAAATATCCTTCCAATATCTTATACATTAAAAAGGAAAACGGCGGGGTCAGCAGCGCAAGAAATAAAGGACTCGAGTTTGCCGAGGGCGAATATATCAACTTCCTAGATTCAGATGATATTTTAGAAAAAGATGCCCTCGAAAAAGTGTACGAATTTTTCTCGAAACATAAACATGAGATTGATGTTGTTTGCTTGCCGATCTATTATTTCGAGGCAAGAAACGGACAGCACTTGTTAAATTATAAATTTGACACGACGAAGCTGATCGACATTGAAAAAAACCCCCAAAATATACAACTTCATGTCAGTAGCGCATTTATCACTAGCGAACAGGCCAAAAAACATCGTTTTGATGAAAATTTAAAATACGGAGAAGACGCAAAGTACATTACAGAAATTATTTTGGAAAAAGGAAAATATGGGGTTCTTACAGAAACCAAGTATTTTTATAGGATTAGAAGAAATCAAACATCTGCGATTCAAAACAGCAAGAATTCCACATCTTGGTACAACGATTCTTTAATACATTTTTCCAAATACCTAATCGATCTCGGATTGGAAAAATGGGGAAAAATCCCCAAATATCTGCAACATATTATCATGTATGATTTACAATGGCGATTCAGGATTAAAGAAATTCCAACGAATGTCCTCAGCAAAGAAAAGCAAGAAGAATACATTAAAATGGTAATCGATGTATTGCAATACATCGATGATGATGTAATCCTTTATCAAAAGTATATTGGGTTTCACCATAAACTTTTTATATTAAAATTAAAATACTTAAGTGATGAAAATAAACGCTTTAAATATTTGTATGCCAAAGATAACATCAAGATATTCTTTAATAATCATTTGGTAAATAGTTTACAAGATCAGAAAGTATACCTGAATATGGTTGAAATAAATGGTGATAAAATTTTAATTGAAGGCATGTTCGCCAGCGCATTTGAAGCAACTGAATGTGAAATCTCTATTTTGTTCAACGGAAAGGAAATTATTGCAGAAAAGGTTGACAGATCTTTAAACGATATAAAAATTTGGGGAATTACTGTAAAAAAAATCTACGGATTTAAAGCCCATATAGATGCATCAACCATTAAAAAAGTAGGACACATTCAATTTTATGTAAAATATGACCAAATAAAAACTAAAATCAATTACACATTAACATCGAGAGTGAAGTTTTCAAAAAAAATCCCCAGTTTTTACGCTAAAGATAAATTAATCATATTTCCAGGGAAAAAAGAACTAAAAATAATCCCCAACACCTTTTTTAACAATCTAAGAAAAGAAGCGGGAATGATTAAAAGGCTTATCCTTATCAATAAGAAAAAGCCCGCTGCAAAAAAAGCTATTTTCGTGAGGTTAACTTATTTTCTTTTAAAATTCTTCAAAAAGAGAAAAATTTATTTGTTTATGGATCGCATTGACAAAGCTGATGACAATGCGGAAGTTTTGTTCCGTTATTCTTTGGACAAAAAGGATAAAATTTTAAAATATTTCGTGATATCCAAAAACAGCAGTGATTTCAACAGAATGAAAAAATATGGAAAAGTATTGCCATATGGCTCTTACAAACATAAGCTGTTTTTACTGCTCTGCGACAAATTAATATCTTCTCATGCCGATGAAGTCATACTCGACCCCTTCGGGTCTACGAAAATTTTCTACAAAGATTTGCTTACCTTTGATTTCGTTTTTTTACAACATGGTGTAACACAAAATGATTTATCCGGTTGGCTAAACAAGTATCAAAAAAACATAAAACTCTTTATTACTTCATCTAAAATGGAATATGACTCAATATTAAATGGGCAATACGGTTATTCTGAAAAAGAAATAGCACTAACCGGTATGCCCAGGCATGACAGGCTGGAAAATAAAGCAAATAACCAAATTTTAATTATGCCCACATGGAGAAGAAATATTGCATCAAAATTGGATCAAAACCTTGAAAGAACATATAATCCAAAATTTGTTAATACTGAATACTTTAAAATGTATAATAACCTAATCAATAACGAAAAATTGCTCGACAAATTAAGAGAAAAGAATTATAAAATGAAATTTGTCATACATCCAGCATTAAAGGAACAAGCCAAGGATTTTACGCCTAACGATCGGGTCGAAATCATTAATCCCGACAATATTAAATACTATAAGTTATTCAATGAAGCCAGTTTATTAGTGACAGATTATTCATCGGTGGCCTTTGATTTTGCTTATCTAAGGAAACCAATCATTTATTTTCAATTTGATCAGGAAGAATTTTTCAATATTCACTTCCCAAGCGGGTATTTTGATTACGAAGAAATGGGATTCGGACCAGTCGTTAAATCACTAGATCAAATGGTAGAAGAATTAATTTCTTCACTTGAAAATAACTGTAAATTGCCAGAAAAATATAAAGAAAGGATTGATAATTTCTTTGTCTTTAATGACAAAAACAATTCACAGCGGGTGTATGACGCAATAAATACCATGTAATATGGATCCGATAATTAGTTCGACTTTGTGCACTTAACGCTTTAGTTGACGTTCAACCTTTGGACATGCAAAACCCGAAGAACCTGCTTGGATTCTTCGGGTGTTTCTTTTATCAATATAAAACTGGAAGTTTGCAATCACATTTAATCTACCATACTAGTTATTCATAAAAATATTTCTTCAACCACCCTTTGTGCGGCTTTTCCGTCTTCCAAATAACAAAATTTTTGATAAAATCTTTCAAAGGTTTCTGGCAACTTATAACCTTGGGTACCGATTTTATTTATCTTGTCTATAATTTCATCTGTCGTATAAACCAATGGGCCCGGCGACTCTTTCTCTATATCAAAATAAAAACCTCTTAATACATCCTGGTATTCTTCAATGTCATAAACATAAAATAACATCGGCCTTCTCAAATTAGCATAATCAAAAAATACGGAAGAATAATCCGTAATCAGTATGTCGGAAATGACATAAAGTTCGCGAATATCATTGACATGGGAAACATCGAAGGCAAAACCCTTATAATCCTCCAGATCAAAGGATTCCGCGACCAAATAATGCATCCTCAGCAATAATACATACTCTTCTCCCAACGCCTTTTGCATCTTCTCCAGATCCAACTGCAGTTGGAATTTATATTTTCCCACCCGGTAATATTGATTATCCCGCCAAGTAGGCGCATATAATATGACTTTTTTATCCGTCGGAAGCTTAAGGTTTCTTTTTATCCTTTCGACATCTTCGGGATTGTAATTATATAAAAAATCATTTCTTGGGTAGCCGCTTTCGATGATCCTTTTTTGAAATCGGAAAGCCCGTCGAAAAATTTCCGTGGAATAAGCATTCGGGGATATTAAATAATCCCATTTTGATGATTCTTTTATAAAATTCCGTTTATATTTTTCTGTATTCGTACCGGGCATATGCACTTCATTCATGTCCAAAGCCAATTTTTTTAACGGTGTTCCATGCCATGTCTGTATATAGGTTGTATGTTTTGGTTTTGGAAGCCAAAGCGGCAACCTGCTGTTTGTCACCCAAAATTCAGCTCTCGCCATATAAAAAAGCCATTTTAGCGAAAACCTTTCGACATGGGGTATATTATTTTCTTTAAAATATTGTGTGTATCGTTTATCTACACTCCAATACATGATATATTCCTTGCGGTGCTCTTTCATATATTCATAAATGGCCCTGGGATTACAACTATATTGTTTACCTAAAAAACTTTCAAACATGATTAACTTCTTTTTTACCGGCAAATAAGAAGCTGCTAAAAACGTATATTTATATATCATAAAAGCAATACTTTTTAAAACTGCTTTAATCCCTTTACGCTCTTCCATCTTTGAAGCTATCCTTTCAGTTTAAACTAAAGAAAGCCGGTTCCGCATAGTGAAGCCGTAAATGGCCATTTGTTACCGGCTACAACAATTATTATCCATTTTGTACTTTCAAATCTTTTTTAATTTTCGTTGTGGAAATGCCAATTGTTCTTGGTAAATATATTACTTCGCAATAATCTTTAAGAAAATCAAATTTCCCTTTCCAGTCATCGCCCATAACAAATATATCCACATTGTGTTCAATAATGTCTTGAATCTTTTGATCCCATGATCTTTCAGGAATTACTTCATCCACATAGCGAATAGATTCTAGAATCAACTTTCGGTGTTCGTAACTGTAATATGCCTTTTTTCCTTTTATCGCATTAAACTCGTCGGTCGATAAAGCTACAATCAGGTAATCTCCAAGTTCACGAGCCCTTTTTAAGAGATTAATATGACCCCAATGTAATAGATCATATGTTCCATAAGTGATCACCTTTTTCATGGGTTCACCCCCATTAAAAATGGTAAGAAAGAATTACATTTAATAAAAGTCGTTTCTAAGACATTCAACAACCATGTAGCTTTAATAATAATTATAAAGCCAAAATTTAGGAATTTTCAAATGGTATCAATAAAGTGCGCATCCGCTTTTTGTTAAAATCTTCCGTTCATCATCTTTTCCCAAGCATTCCATGTTATTGCCTTCGAAACTTTATTTATACTATAACAATTTCAGAACACAAATAGCAAGAAGAATTACTCCCTTGATAATTTTTCTAGTTCTTGTTTTAAAAAAGTTTTTCAATTGTATTTTAAAGATTACTTTCATAAAACCTTTATTGCATTTCATCTGAATAGTAATTTATTATTTTCCTTTGTTTCATTGCCTATTCTTTCCCTTTACAATTCCTTCTCCCGCTTTCTTTTTTCCCCGGTTCTTATATTCTAATAATTGAACATCCAAGAATCGGCGGGAGGTCTTCCAATGAATTCCAATCGCATCCCTTGGTTTGATAACGTCAAGGGGATCATGATCTTTCTGGTCGTATTCGGCCATTTGATTTCCACCTTCAAGAAAATCCCGGGAAACGAACCGGTGCTGTATATATATAATGTGATTTATGTTTTCCATATGCCCCTGTTTGTGATGATCAGCGGCTATTTTTACCGCGACGGGAAATACAAAAAAGTCATACAATTTCTTTTTCTCTTTTTCCTCTGGCATTTGATCAACGGCATGTTTGTGAATTTCATCGAGGAAAGGAAGCCGGTCGTGATCGATCCGGGACACCGGCTGTTTGAAGTGTTCGACCCCTATTGGACGATGTGGTATTTGCTCGGAATGATTTTTTGGTATATGATCACCCCTTATATTACCCGCCTCCGTTATCCTTTGGTTTATGCAATCGTCTTCGCTTTTTTGCTGGGCTATTCCGCGGATGTGACCGGCTGTTTCGCCCTCCGGAAATTGGCCAATTTTTACCCGTATTTCCTGATCGGCCACTATTTAGCGCAAAAAAATCTGTTGAACCGGCTGAAAGAAAATTTGCGGAAATACCAAAAGGGGGTGTTGAGCCTCCCGCTCCTTGTTCTCTTAGGCTTTTTGGCTGGGATGGTCTATCTTACGGCAGAGTATCCGAAGATCACGGATCTTTTGCTTTTGGATCAATCGTACCGGCATTTTTCCTGGCCCTTTTATCAGGGCGCCTTCTATCAGCTGCTTTTCTATGGTTTATCCGGGGCCGTTTCCCTTTCCATCCTTTTAATGACGCCGGAAAAGAAAAAGCTGTTTCTTTTCCATACATTCGGTCTTTTCTCTTTAAACATCTACCTGCTGCATACCTTTTTCGTCCGGGTGTTCCGTCTTACCGTTCCCGAAACGGTATATGCGAACGCCTGGCTGCTGATCCTGGTTTCCATCATCCTTTCCTTTCTCATTTGCGGTTTTTCCTCCCACCGGCTCGTGCGGAAATTGACCGGACCTTTTATAAAGCCCGACTTGAAGTTTTTATTTAAAACGAAATGAGCCGCCGGGTCCAATAAACAAGCCTCGAACTGGCATGATTTACCACTTGAGAAAAAAGTTTTTCAGACGAATAGAAAGGTAGGGGGGGTGAACGATTGATCCGATTTTGGAAAATCGCCGCCGTTTCCGCCATCCTGTTCTTTTCGGCAACCGCAATGCCGGCACTGCCGGGAAATCATTGGACGGTGGAAGCGGCGGGAACGGTAAAACTGAACAAGGTTCCTTACCAGACGACGGCAAACCTCAATTTGCGGACCGGGCCGGGGACAAAGTACAAAGTGATTTTAACCATCCCTAAAGGGAAACAAGTAACCGCAACGGAGAAATCCGGAAACTGGTACAAAGTTTCCTATTCATACACTTCCAAGGGCAAAAAATACACAAAGACCGGATGGGTGTCCGGGTCCTATTTGAAAAAGGCGTCGTCATCCGGTTCAAGCGCTTCGGCATCGGGAACAACAAAGATCACCAAAACCGTCTATCAAACGACCGCCAATCTCAATATGCGGACCGGACCGGGGACGAAATATAAGGTGATCTTTACCATTCCGAAAGGAAAAACGGTCAGCGCCACGGAAAAAAACGGCAGCTGGCTGAAAGTTTCCTACACTTACACATCGAAAGGGAAATCCTATACGAAAACCGGCTGGGTCAGCAGCAGTTATTTAAAGGAATACAACCAATATATCAACACGGCCGGAACCTATTATTTTACGACAAAAACAGCCAATCTTTATTCGGGGCCGAATACGAAAAGCAAGGCCGATTCCGTACCGAAAGACAATGGATTCTACTCGACGAAAAAAGTCATCAACAGCATCGGGCAAACATTCTATCAAGTTTCCCACAACGGAAAAAACCTGTACGTTTATTCCGGTGATGTAAAAAAGGTTTCCCCTGCGGTTTTTTCGGAAACCAAATATAAAGCCAATACAGACACATGGTTATATCAATCTCCCGGAATCAACACTGCAAAACTGGTAAAAATACCGAAGGACGCGGTCATCAGCAGCGGCTTGTCCGTCGCTTCCTGGTATAAAACCAGTTATGGCGGGAAAACCGGTTTCGTGCAGGCAGGGCAGTTTTCCAAATACAGCCCGGGATTTACCGAAACAAAAATAGCAAATGAGTCTTACCTGGTAACAGACAATTTAAATTTGCGTCAGTTGCCGGATACAAAAAGCGCAATTTTGGTTACGATCAGCAAAAATACCATTGTTCAACCGACACATAAAACGTCGAACGGATGGTTTAAAATCAGTTACAACGGCAAAATCGGATACGTTTCCGGGGATTATTTGGACAAAATTATCGTGCCCGCTTACAGCGGAACCATCAAACCGTATTTGTTCCTTGACCTGCGGAAACCTTCCAAAGTAACCGCCCAACAGATCGATCAATATATTGCCGCTAAGGCGAAGGGCAATACGAGCGTCCTTTTGAATAAAGGAAAAGTTTTTATTGACGCGGGGAAAAAATACGGGGTCAACGCCCTGTTTTTGGCGGCCCTCGCCATTCATGAAAGCGGCGCCGGGACATCTCCTTTGTCCTTGGGAAAAAATAACCTTTTCGGTTTCGGGGCCTTTGATGCGGCGCCGTACATAGCCGCTTACCGGTTCCCCTCCGTCGACGAGGCCATTTACTACATCGCCCAGGAATTAAAAGCCACCTATTTAAACGAAAAAAATTGGAAATTTAAAGGCCCTTATCTCGGCTACAAAGCGGTTACGGAAAAGAAAAAAATAAGGATCGATTCGTTGAGCAGCGGAATGAATTTTTACTACGCCTCAGATCCCCAATGGGGAATCAAAATCGCCACCCATATGCAAAACATACTGGCTTACAAGGCGAGTGATTACAGCGATGTTGATCCCAATTTGAACGTCCCGGACAGACCGGCCATTCCGGCGGGTTCCGATGTATTCCCGCCCGGCATTTTGGCCGTAGCCAACAGCGATTTAACCCTGTTCCCAAGCAAAAAAATCGACGCCAAAAATCAGCTGACGATCAAAAAAGGAACCACTTTTTATTTGCTGGAAAAAACGAATGATTATTGGGTCAAACTAAAATACAACAACAAAGAATATTGGACGAATTCCATTAAATTTGAGTCTTACCGGAACTATATTTCCGTGAAAAATCTGGGCAGGGTGACGGCAACAGCCTTAAACATCCGGGCCGGCGCTTCGACAAACCATCCGATCATCGGCAGCTTGAAGCAAAACGAGTATATTCAGATCGCCCTCGATTCCTCCGGAAAAATCGCCAAAAGCGGCAATTGGTATCAGATCGTTTTGGCAGGGGGAAAGAAGGGCTGGGTTTCCGGCGACTATGTGAAACTGGAACTGCAATAGGAAGAAACCCAAAAAAAGAAGAGGGTGGACCAAAAATCTTTTGGTCTGCCCTCCCGACTTTTACAGTTGTGCCGGAGAGAATTACCTCCAAACCCTTGAGAATACTGATTTTTTTAGATTACAAAAAAATTTTTATAATTATTTTTTGTATATATGCAAATAAATCCTTTTATAACAACAAAAATTTGGATATTTTGCCTATTTTAGCATATATACATTAAATTTATAACAAACATCCTTTAAAACCCTTGATATATCAACGTTTTTAAAGAATATTAGGGATTTTAACTGCAAAAGTCAGGAAAAAAAGAAGAGGGTGGACCAAAAATCTTTTGGTCTGCCCTCTTTTTTACGCCGCACCACAGGAAAAAGGAAACTCTCCTTTCTCCCTTATTTCTTTTTATCTTTAAAATAATCGCTCCGAATGACCAGGTCGGCGACGGTTAAATCCGGGTAATTTTCCGGCAGCGGGGTGATCTTGTCCCGCGTGATCAAAATCCCTTCATCGGCGTAGTCGCCTTTCGGGATGACGGCCTTGCCGTCCTCTTGCAAAAACAAGTTTTTGCCCATCATATAATAGGTCTTTTCCTTTTCGATCCCCATGAGATCGGCGACCGTCGGCAGGATGTCGATTTGGCCGCCGATGGTGTCGATGATCTTCGGTTCCATGCCCGGATGATAGATGATGAAAGGAATCTGCATAAAGGAACGGACCCATTCCTCATCGCTGATCTCCCTTTTCAGCCACTTTTCCACTTCCCCTTTGTCCTTTTGGAAAAGTCCGTCATGATCGCCGTAGATGACGATGAGGGAATCATCCAACAGCCCTCTTTCCTCCAATCCTTTTATGAAAAGGGCGATGGACTCGTCCATGTAGCGGATCGATTGCAAATAATTGCCGATCGGCGTATTCTCCAGTTCCTTCGGCAGCGAAAGCGACTGTTCGTCCTCCGGTATGGTGAAGGGGACGTGGCTGGTCAAGGTAATGATCAAGGAATAAAAAGGCTGATCGGCCTTTTCCAAAATCGGCAGCGACTGGCGGAACGTCGATTTGTCGGAAAGGCCCATCCCGATGATGTCATCCTGTTTCAAATCATCGATGGCGTAAAATTTTTCGAATCCCAAATGGGGGTATACCATGTTCCGGTTCCAAAAGGTTTCTTCATCCCCGTGGATGGCGAAGGTATGATAGCCTTTCTCCCGGAGCAGTTTGGCCAACGAATGGTAAGTGTTGTTGGGAAAGCGGAAGAAAGTCGCCCCCTGTTTCACCGGATACAGGGACGTCTGTGTCAGCAGTTCGGCGTCGGAACTGTTCCCTTCGACCGTCTGCGGATAGATGTTGGAAAAATACATGCCGTCTTTGACGATCCTGTTCAGGAAGGGGGTGATTTCCTGGCCGTTCACCTTTTGGTTCAGCACGAAGGCTTGAAAGGACTCGACCTGTATAAAAATGAGATTTTTATTCTTACCGATGCCGAAATAAGGGGATTGCCCTTCGTTTTTTTCCTCCCGGTTTTTTTCGGCAAACCACGTTTGAATCTGTTTCTTCTCCTGTTCGCTCAATTCTTTGGTTTGCCAATCGGTGATCACATTGTAAAGGTCGATCACGTGATGCCCGACGATGCCGTAGGCCTTCACCGCATCCAAGGCGTCCATCGTGCGGAAGGGCATATTGTCGATCCAGACGACTTTAACCGGTTTGGCCGCTGCAAAGAGACATCCTCCGAGAAGGAGCAGGGCGGCGAGTTTGATATTTCCTGGCCCTGAATGCCTTTGCATAAAAACCGGTTTAAAAAGAAGCAGAAGGTCAAGAAAAAATAGGATGTGCAACGGATGCAGCAAATACAAGACGCTTCCGCCCAGCCCGTTCAAGTTCGTGACCTGATATAAAGTGAAAAATTTCAGGGGAGTATGGAAATAGCTCATGTACAGCGTTTCGGCAAGCAAAAAAACGGACAGGCAAAAATCGACAATATACAGGCCGATCTTTCGCGCTTGCAGCGTAAAAAAAGAAAAGATCCCGTAAATCGCCAAAATGGTGCCGAAGGTAACCAGGAAAGCCCCTTGGGTAAAAACGATCCCGTTCAACAGATGAACCATAATAAACTTTAAAAATATGCAAACGGCTAATAGGATGGACAACCATTCGGGAGGAAAGTGGATTTGCTGCAAGGCCGTTTCAATTTTCCCCTTCATACGTGTATCCTCCGGTTTTCCAGATTTTCCTTTGATCCTCGGGCATTCCGAAAAGAAGTTGTTCCCTTGATAAAAATTGCCGTTTCTCTAAATTTAAAGAAGAAACGACAACCCGACTGAGAAGACCAGACCGGCATCTCCCGAACCGGACGACCGGAACCAAATTTTTCCGTTTCACCGGTTTACACTTTAATAGTATATAAAAAATAATATAACAAAGCAAACGATCATCGACAGGATCCCGATGGGGACGCCGTATCTGGCCCACTCCCTGCTGGTGATATTCAGTCTCCCGGCGGCGATGATGTTCGGAATATTTCCTGGGATCAGCATGCCTCCGCTGATGATCAGCCCCAGCAAAACGGATTGGATCGTCCGGTCCTCCATCAGCGGGCTGATTTCCGCGGCGGCCAAGGTGGCGTTATCCAAAGTGGCGGAAATGATGTTTATCCAATACAGGATCAGAGGATTCAGTCCCACCAAATATTCTTTAATAAACGGCTCAAAGCCGGCGCCGAGCAGCGTCAGCCCCGCGACAAACAAATAGATTTTTGCCGTCCGCAGGAAGATGGCCTTATAGCTTTCCGACAGGGGGCCGGCATCCAGCCCATCGGCAGATTCGGCCGGGCGGATGAGAACCGCCGCCAAAATGCCGTACAAGACAACCGCGGGAATGACAAATAGGCCGACCAAATCGATCAAATAAAAAAACTCCGCATCCAATTTGCTGACGGTGATCGTCGACAGCGGCTCCCCGATCGGAGTCAACGCCGCGCCGAGGCCGATGGAAAAACAGGCAAAGATGGTGAACAGGATTTCGGATTTTCGGTCGAAGCGCACCACGCTGGCAACCAATACGAGCACCAGGGCGGCGATGATGGCGGTGATCACGCTAGCGACCAGCCCCAAAACGATGACGACAAGGGCGATGAAAACGCCGGAGGGCAATTTTTGTTGTACGAATAAAATGGCTTTTTCCAAAGGGGAACGGAACCATTTAAAGAGCAGACCGGCAACGAGAACGGCGGCCGTAATATGGACCGGATCTTCGAGGGCTTTCCGGAGCAGTTCTTCGGAAAATGCATCGCTGACAAAAACGGAAATGATCCCCATGACGAACAAAAATATTTCCAGATTCGCCTCCACTTTGTGAACCGTAAAAGGCAGGACGAGCACCAGCAATAAAATGATCATCAAGCCGATCATCATCTTTTCCTCATCTCCATAAAAACCTTTCTTCCGTTTTCGGAAAGGGCTGATTCGCGGAATTTTCCCAAAAAAAACAAGCGGGAGAACGGCCGTTTCATTCCCTGTTAATTCAACCATACCAAAAAACGCCTTGTCCGTCTAATCCTCATGGTCACTTCTCCTTCACATCAGATTCGCGGAATCCTTCAGCGATTCGCAAATTGATTTCGTGAGGCGCCCCGCTTCTGTTAAAGGTGATGGGCGGGCGCTCCCGTGAACGGGGGCCTTCGCTTTTTGGCCGGCGGAAGGGGCCGATCCCGAACAAAATTTTCCCCCGTCGGATGCCGGATCCGAATGAGGCCTTCGCCGGGGGCGCCATGTTTCGGGCGGCCGGATCGGGAGTTTCCCCCGGCCGGATCCGGAGTTCCGTACCGCAAGAACCCCTGCGGCATAGTTCTTGCAGTAGAATGAACAATTTTTTCCTGCCGCCGGCTCCGATTCCCGCGCCTCCCGGCCCGCGGCTGAAAAAGGCAAAAAAACGCCCGGAAATTCAAATCCTCCGGGCGGTCCGCCATCCGTCCCTGTCTTCAGCCATCTTGTCCCAAGGCGGCAGCGGCGTTTGGGAAAATGGCCGATACGGCATTTCTCCTTCAATCCTTCTACCGGTCTGTTCCAAGGGTTGGTGGCCCGGCAAAGATCCTCCAGCGGCTTTTCCCTGCCTTCAACCTTTGCTCCAAGGCTCCCTTGGAATGCAAATATTCCCTTCCTGTAACCCTCGCCTTCAACCGGCTTGTTCCAAGGCCCGCTTGGCCAAAACGAGCCCGCCGACGATACCGGAATCGCCCCGCAGACCGGGACTTACGATATAATCGGAAATCTTTTCATCGACGGCCGGAGCGGTGATATATCCGTTGATCATCTCCCGGACATGCCGGCGGATGAGCGGGAAGATGGCTGCCTGATTGGACACGCCTCCGCCGATGATGATTTTTTCCGGCATCAGGATCATGGTGTATTGGACAACGGCCTGGGCAAGATAATAGGCCTCCAGCTCCCACACCTTCTTCTCGTCCGCCAGCTCCGCTCCCTTCCTGCCCCAGCGTTTTTCAATGGCCGGACCGGAGGCAAGCCCCTCCAAACAGTCCCGATGGAAAGGGCATACGCCTTCGAAGGGGTCGTCCGGCGACTTGCGGACGATAATATGCCCCATTTCCGGGTGGGACATCCCTTCCAGCAATTCCCCGCGGAAAACGGCTCCTGCGCCAATGCCCGTTCCCACGGTCACATAGAGGCATGAATCCGCATCTTTGCCCGCGCCATATACATATTCCCCCAATACGGCGGCATTGACGTCGGTGGTAAATCCGCAAGGCACCTCCAGAGCGTCCTGAAGCGTTTGCAAAAACGGATAGTTTTGCCAGGGAAGCTTCGGGGTCTTCAAAATATGGCCGTATGTCGGGCTGTTTTTCTTCACGTCGATGGGGCCGAAGGAGCCGATGCCCAATGCGCTGATCTTTTCTTTCCGAAAAAAGGCGATGACTTCCGGGATGGTTTCGTCCGGCGTCCGCGTCGGTATCGTGATCCGGTCTAAGATCTTTCCGTCCTCCGTCCCGATGGCGCAAACGAATTTGGTTCCTCCCGCTTCGATGGATCCGAGCAACATGGCGAATGTTCCTCCTCTTCTTCAATGAATTCATTATGGGCGGCCCGGGCGCCGGACCGCCTGGAATTTGCACGAGGCTTTCCGCCTCCGGAGAACCGCGCGCGGATGCTCGTACAAAAACCGTTCATTCCTTCGGTGATCCGGGCAACCGTTCCCTCGTCAAGGGCGAAAACGGGAATGGCCGCCAGAAGAATTCCGCCCGGTTCACCTCCCCACTTTCCCGCGGATGGAGGGTTCAGGAAGCGGCGTCAGGCAAAAAGGCCCCTATTGCGAGGGCCGGATTCCGCCCGGGCGGGAAGCCGGATTCCGCCTTAACCGTTGGACGCAAACTTCCCGAACCAACGCGGAATCTGTTCCGATGCCGCGGTCGGAGAGAAATCCCCGGAACACCGGGAATGTCATGCGCGTCAAGGATGGGATACGATCCACTCCATCTTTCCTTCCGTACGGAAGCTTTGGACGGGATTCGGCAAGATGAAATGGTCGCCCTTTTTCAAGGGGAAGCTTTTGTCCCCGACCGTCACACTGCCGCTCCCGCCGATGACGCTCACCAGGAGATAGGGCGCCGTTTTCGGGAATTCCCCTTCCCCGGAGATCTCCCATTTATAAACGGAAAAATATTCGGAGCGGATGAAACAGGTGATGGTGGCCCCTTCATGGGCTTCCTTTTCGAAATGCAAATCCTGGTCCCGGTGGGGAACCGTGATCACATCCAATGCCTTGTCCAAATGCAGTTCCCGCTTGTTTCCCTTTTCGTCGGTCCGGTCATAGTCGTACACCCGGTAGGTCGTATCGGAACTTTGCTGGGTTTCCAAAACGAGGGTCCCTTCACAGAGGGCGTGGATCGTGCCGCTTGGCACAAACAAAAAATCGCCCGGCCGGATGGGAACCCTTCGCAGCAGCCTGTCCCATTCTCCGTTTTTAATCATGTGTTCCAGTTCTGCCTTCGTCCTTGCGTGATGGCCGTAAACGAGTTCCGCCCCCGGTTTGCAATCGATAATGTACCAGCATTCGGTTTTTCCCAATTCGCCATTCTCATGGATTCCGGCGTACTCGTCATCGGGATGGACCTGAACGCTCAAGTCGCTGTTTGCGTCCAAAATCTTGGTCAACAGCGGAAAGACCTCGTTTTGGTCGTCGCCGAACAGTTCCTTCCGGTGTTTTTTCCAGAGATCGCCCAATCCCATGCCTTTATACTCGCCGTTTAACACCGTGCTCTGGCCGTGCGGGTGGCCGGAGATCGCCCAGCATTCCCCGGTATGATCCGAGGGGATGGCATAACCGAACCGATCCCTTAATGCCGTCCCGCCCCATATCCGTTCTTTGAAAACCGGTTGCAAAAATATCGGTTCCATCATCCCAATCCTCTCCTAATCCTTGATGTTTCGACAAAAGTTTGCCAGCCTCTGATTCCCGTAATATTATACCATTTGTGAAAGGTTCGTTTATATACATTTCTTTTCAATCCGGGAAAAGTAAGCCCTTTTTCTCCCCAATCTCCCCTCTTATCCGCATTTCCGATCAATCCCTCCGGCCGGAAACCCGGCGCTCTCCTCCCGGCGACCCGTCCGAAGACCGGAGCGGCGCCATTTGCTTCCGCTCTTTTTCCCGGCGGGTTACGGCGAAATCTATGAAAACGCCTGCAAAAACCGAAGCAAAAAATTTTTCCGGAACCGGTTTTCCTATTTTTGCCGATTTCTGCGGAACGGCGGAAAAAAAAAGCGCGGGTTTTGTTTGCCGGCCTGTCGAATTTTCGGATAATTATAGTCCGTTTTTCCTTGTTTTTGAAATGGAGATCTAGTACTTTTTTCTCATTTTTTTAATTTTCGAAAAAAATACGTAAAAACCCTCTTTTAACTCTATGAAAAAAGGACAAGTTTCAATATAATAGATTCAAAGAGCAGATATCATCTGAGCGGTTACCCTAGTCAGCGGAGGATAATGTATGCAATTTAATCAATACGGATTAGTTCTGCACAAGAACGGGGAGGCTTTGGAAAATATCTCTTATAAAGGAATACAGTTTCAATTGCTCGCTTCCTATGACGGGACAGAAGTCATCAAACACACCTTGGATCAAGGGACAAAGTGGACGATCATCTCTTCCAGCGATTGGAACGGGTTGGAATTTTTATATGTGCTGAAAGGCTCCTTGCTCGTCACGGTGGACGAAAAAATGCTGGAAATCCATGCCGGTGACAACCTGTCATTGGCCCCGGTTAAGAAAACGTGCATCTTCGAGGCGCAAAAACCGACGGAATTCATTTACGTATCTTCCCGGCCCGTTTTCAAAAATTACACGGATCTTGTCGAACAATTGAAACAGCTGGGCATCATCGTCGAAGAAAAAGACGGTTATACGGCCGACCATTGCGTACGGATCAAGGAGTTTTCCTTAAGCATCGGAAAGATGCTGAATCTGTCGCAAAAGGAATTGTACGTCCTCCATCTCGGGTCCTTTCTCCATGATATCGGCAAGGTGAAAATTCCCGATTCCATCCTGCAAAAACCCGGAAAACTCACAAAGGAAGAATGGAACATCATCAAGATGCATCCGATTTACGGCAGGGACATTTTGCTGGACTCCAAACTGCCGATGCTCATGCAGGCGGCAACCATCGTGGAACAGCATCACGAACGTTATGACGGGAAAGGCTATCCCTTCGGTCTGAAAGGGGAGGAAATCTCCATCGGCGCCGCCATCGTCGCCGTCGCCGACTCGTTGGATGCGATGACCACGGACCGGGTTTACCGGAAAGCGCGAACTTGGGAAGAAGCCGTGCAGGAAATTAAGAGCGGTAGCGGAACGCTCTATAACCCCAGGGTTGTGGATGCGTTTTTAGCTATAGAATCCAATTTAAAAAAGATGGGAGGATTTGTATGAAAAAACTTCTGTCTTCCGCGCTTTTGACACCGCCTGCACCGTGGGTAAACAGACATCAGCCCCCTGCTCCGTGGGTGAACAAAACTCAGCCGCCCGCACCGTGGGTGAACTGAGAAGCATCCAAGAGGGACTTCATATAAGAAAACGGGAAAACTGCCCGGAAGCCATATTTCCCGGGCAGTTTTCCTTTTTCCCATCCCGCGCAAATCGTGCCGGCCCCTTTCCGGTGTCCGGCGCTTCCGGCACACCGGAAAATGTTCAGCCGGCCAGATCCCTCCGTCTGTAGCCGATCATCCCCGCTGCCGCCGCCACAGCCGCAATGGCCGTCAGAACGGTCAAGGAAAGCCAGTCGATATTTTCCGTGAACGTATCCGGAATATGTTCAAAAACGGACAAACGGGTCAGCCATTCCGGCAAATCCAATAAATCCTTTAAATAAAGAACGAAGAAACAATAGACCAAATATAACCAAAGCAGGTTCGCCGCCTTCGGAAAGAACCCGATGATCAGAACCGCCGCCCCCGCCAATGCCCACAGCGCCGGCAAATAGACGAACGCCGATCGGAACAGGTCCACCGCGGCCAGGGGTTCCTCCATCGTCGCATACAGCGCGGACCAAAGGCCGAGGGCTGCCATGGCTTGCATCAAAACGGAAACGCCGACGGCCGTTCCAAAGAAGGCCGCCATCATGCGATAGCGGGACACCGGGCGGCTGTAAAAATGTTCCATCCGGTTTTTCTGTTCTTCACTTTTTAATTTGAAAAGGACGATTAACGTCGGGACGGAACCGATCAAGGACAGGATCGCCAGCACCAGCCCCAGGAATTGTTCAAGCAAGGAATTTCCGGAATCGGCGTTCAAGAAATCCTGCAAATAATCCAGTTCCTGCAAATAGCTTTCCAAATCGTTCACGATTGACCCGTAAGAGGCGCCCAACAAAAAGACGCCGATTCCCCATGAAACGATCTGCGTTCTTTCCAGGCGAACCACGAAGCCGGGAAGTGTTTGCAAAAAGCGGGAAGCGCGGCTCCTGCCTTTTCTTTCCGGGAGAAATCCCGTCCCCATGTCGCGGATGTTATTCAAATAAAAGGCCAGGACCCCCGCGGCGGCGGTAAAAATCAATGCAAAAAAGACGGGCCGCCAATCATTGCTGTAAAACACCTCCGTCCGGACCGCCCATCCGAGGGGGGAAATCATGGAAACCGTTTCGTTGGACACGTCCCCCGCGGCCCGGATGATGTAAGCGACGATTAAAAAGGCGAAGGAAAACATGGTCGCAGCCCTTGCCGTCTCCATGAGCTGGGCGAACAGGGCGGTGACTGAAGCAAAAGCCAATCCGAACGCGCCGAGAACGCATCCGTAAAGGAAGGAGCTTTCCCAATCCATCCCGGAAATATCCAGCGCACCCAGCCCGAAACCGGTCAGCAGGGCCAATAAGCCGTTGACCAGGAATACCTCCAACGCGGCGGCGTTCAAATAGGCGAGCCTTCCCACGGGCAGGGAGCGGACCAATTCGATCCTGCCCTCTTCTTCGTCCTGCCGCATCGTCTTTCCCACCATTAAAATATTCATGACAGCTACGGCTACCACGGTAAACAACAGCATTTCATGGCCAAATATAACAGCCGTGTTATAGTCCTCCGGCGGGTAACCGGGGCCCAGCATGGCCTCCATCGCCGGATTTTGCAGCGTCAATGCAATGGCTTGGACGTCCTCATCGGTTTTATAAAGGGGAGGATAGGCAAGCGCCGTCGCCAAGGTCGTAAAGAGAATGCCCGCAAGCCAGATGATGATCTTGAAACGGTCTTGGCGGAGGATCAGCTTCGTGATCTTGAATGTCCCTTTCGCCCGTTGTCCTTTCATGGTCATTCCTCCCCGATTCCGGATGCGGACCGCTCCGATCCTTCATAATGGCGCAAGAACAAATCTTCCAAGGTGGGCGGGGTGCATTCCAGCTTCTGGATCCCGAACCGGCTCAAATGGCGGATCACCCCGTCCATTTCTTCCGTATCGACTTGGAAGGAGATCCGCGAATTTTCCATGACGAGATGATGGACGCCTTTCAGGTTCTCCAAGCCGTGAACCGGCTCCTTCGTTTCCACGGTCATATGGTTGCGGGTGAGATGGCGCAGGTCGGCCAGCGTCCCCGAATCGATGATCCGCCCCTGGCGGATGATGGCCACCTTTTCGCACAGCTTTTCCACTTCCGATAAAATATGGCTGGACAAAAACACGCTTTTTCCGGCATCCCGCACTTCCCGGACGCATTCCTGGAAGATGCGCTCCATCAGCGGATCCAAACCGGAGGTGGGCTCATCCAAAATATAGAGATCCGCATCGGAGGCAAAGGCGGCCACAAGGGCGACCTTTTGCCGGTTTCCTTTGGAATAGGTCCGGCATTTCTTCGTCGGGTCGAGATCAAATCTCTCCAGAAGTTCATCCCGTTTCCGGGCATGCACCCTTCCTCTCATCTTCAACAACAGATCGATCACTTCGCCGCCGGTTAAATTCGGCCAAAGATTGACATCCCCGGGGACATAGGCGATGCGCTTATGAATCTCCACCGCGTCCTTCCAGGCATCTTTGCCGAAGATTTTCACTTCCCCTTCCGTCGGTTTCAGCATCCCGAGCATGATCCGTATCGTCGTCGATTTCCCCGCGCCGTTCGGTCCGATGAACCCGTAGATTTCCCCTTCCTCGATCGTGAGATCGACATGGTCAAGGGCGGTAAATTTCCCGAATTTTTTCGTTAAACCCTTCACTTCCACCATGCTCATGGAAATCCCTCCGTCACTTATAAAAACATGTTTTTAAAACCGCCAAATACTCGTCGAATTCCTGCCAATACGGCGTCAAATCGACTTCCGACAGCTTTTTTCCCCTGAAGGCTTCCCTTAAATCCTGCTCATAGCCTTTCATCGCCCATTCGATCAATTGACAGGCTTTATCCGGATCCACATCGTCGCGGAATTTCGACCGGTCGATCCTTTTTTGCCGGTAAAGCCGCTCTTGAAGCAGCGCGTAGATCTCTTCGTACTTTTTCTTAAACGGTTCCGGCCATTCCTGTTCGACCTCCAAAATGAATCTTCCCAAAAACAGGGTCACTTCCGGGAATCGGACCAAAAATTCAAACTTGATCCGGGCGACATGGCCGAGACGGTCGATCACATCCTCAATCGAGTCATCGACCCGGTTCAAATAATGCTCCTTTACGATTTCAAAGCTGTAATCGATCAAGTACTGATAAAGATCCTGTTTGCTGTTGAAATAATAAAACAGCATCCCTTTCCCGATTCCCGCTTCCTTCACGATCCGGTTCGTCGACGCCTGTTCGTATCCTTTATCCGCAAATTCTTTCAAGGCCGCACGGATGATCCGTTGTTTCTTTTCCCCGGGGAGTTTCTGAAACGGATCCGTCAATGGCATCCTCCCTTTCGTAAATTGGATCGGGACCGGCCTTTCCGGCCTGGTCCCTCAAGTTTTTTGAAAAAATCTGAAAATCGACCAACCTGGTCGAATTCATTATACCACCAACCCCCCGCCGCCTCAAGAAGGGTTTCAGGAACCGCTCCCTTTCGCCGGAGGCCCCGTTTCGCGGGTCGGCGGGCGGCGGGAAAAGCGGCCCGTCAAAAATATTCGGCAAACAAAAAAGGCGTCCCTTGCTGATGGGACACCTTCTTCGAACGTGCCATGAAAGCATGCTTCTTGTCCTAAGCTTCCCGCCCACGGCCGGATGCCTCGGATCTTTCCGAAAAAAGCCTTACGGGCGAAAGGCCCGTTGCCGCGGGACGCCCTTTTTGCCCTTTCGGTCATTTTTGCAGAATCTTTTCCACCATCGCCATCACGTTCGTTTCCAGCTGCCGGAGCCGGGCTTCACTTTGCGCCTCGGAATCCCCCCGGACGGCAAAATAGAACTTGCACTTCGGCTCCGTTCCGGAAGGCCGGATGCAGAACCAGGATTCGTCCGCCAAATAATATTTCAATACGTTCGATTTCGGCAAATGGATCGGGGTGGTTTGGCCGGCGGCCTTGTCCACCCTTTTTTGGGTCAAATAATCTTCCGTTATGACCACCGGGATGCCGCTCACTTCTTCCGGCGGATTTTGCCGGAAGGCATCCATGATCGCCCGGATTTTTTCCGCGCCGTCCTTTCCTTTCAACGTGATAGACCGCAGGGACTCTTTGTAAAAGCCGTACTTTTTGTATATCTCCATCAATACGTCGTAGAGGCTTTTCCCTTGGGCTTTATAATAGGCGGCCGCCTCCGCCGCAAACAGCGCCGCCTGGATGGCGTCCTTGTCGCGGACAAAATCGCCGATGAGATAGCCGTAACTTTCCTCGTAGCCGAATTGGAACACGTGGGACCCGGTTTCCTTGAATTCCTTGATCTTTTCCCCGATGAATTTGAATCCGGTAAGGGTATCGATCGTTTCCACGCCGAAATCGGAAGCGATGGCGCGCCCCAGTTCGGAGGTGACGATCGTCTTCAGCACCGCGCTGTTTCGGACAAGCATTCCCTTTTCCTGTTTCTGGGACAAAAGATAATAAAGCAGGATGGCCCCCGTTTGGTTCCCCGTCAATACCACATAGTCTCCCCGGCCGTTTTTGACGACGATCCCCAGCCGGTCGCTGTCCGGGTCCGTCCCCATGATCAGGTCCGCATCGTATTTTTTCCCGTAGCGGATGGCGATTTCGAAGGCTTCATGCTCTTCCGGATTCGGCGATTTGACCGTGGAAAAATCCGGATCCGGCTGCTCCTGTTCTTTGACGACATAGACGTTTTGAAAGCCGAACTCCCTTAATCCCGTTTGCACCAATTGACCGGCGGTGCCGTGCAGGGGGGTGAAAACGATCTTCAAATCCTTGCCCCCGTTTAAAATGACGTCCCGGTTCAATTGGATCGTTTTCAATTTCTCGATATAGGCCAAGTCGATATTTTCGCCGATATATTGCAGCAGGCCTCGATCGATCAATTCTTGTTCGCCCGGCACCGTCAGGGAAAGCTCATCTTCCACTTCGTACACGTAACGGATGAGTTCGTCGGCCGCTTTCGGCGTCAGCTGGCCGCCGTCTTCCCCGTACACCTTGTAGCCGTTGTATTCCGGCGGATTATGGCTGGCGGTGATCACCACCCCGGCAGCGGCATGCAAATAGCGCACCGCAAAGGAAAGCTCCGGGGTCGGCCGGAGGGACTCGAAAACATAGGCTTTAATCCCGTGTTTTCCGACCGTCTTTGCCGTTTCCAGGGCAAATTCCCTCGACTTGCGGCGGGAGTCATAGGCGATGACAACCCCTTGCTTGGCCTTTTCCTCGCCGCCCGATGCCAGCAAAAATCTCGCCAATCCTTCGGAAGCCTTCCTCACCGTATAAATGTTGATCCGGTTCGTGCCCGGTCCGATCTCCCCGCGCATGCCGCCGGTGCCGAATTCCAGGTATTTATAAAAAAGGTCTTCCAGTTTTTTTTCGTCTTTCGCCATCTCTTCCAGCTGTTTTTTCAATTCCGGATCCAAGTTTTCAAAGCGCAGCCATCTCTCCGCTCTTTGTTTCCATTCCATGCATTGATTCCCCCAAGAATTTGATTCCGAAAAAATTATACCAAATGATCCGGGAAAAACCTATCCGCACCAAAAAAAGTTCCTTATTTTTCCTGTTTTAACGGGCCGTTCCGCCGCGGCGAAACTTCCGGCATGCGGCCCCGGGCCGGCAAGGCGCAGGACCTAGAAGGGGAGGCTCCGGCCGGAAAAGCTCCGCGGCCCTTTAGGTCCTTTGAAAGATTTGCCCTGCGGAAGATCGAGTAGGAGGGGGCGGCTAACCCCCGTCCCCTCACACCACCTAGCATGCGGGTCCGCACTAGGCGGTTCGTCAACCTTGTCGGAGCTTTCCGCGGGATGAGATTCAGCTCTTGCCGGTCTGTGCTCAGCCCTCTGACTAAGGCTCTCCGGGCTTCACCCATCTTTCCTCAATCGAGTTCCCAAGGGGGAATTCTGCTTCCACGCACAGCTCTCGAAAGAGTCTGCTTCACCCCTGAGTTGACGTTCGGCCCTTCCTGTTTCAGGCGTCCCTTACTCCAGTACTATGGCCTCTGCTGACTCCTGTACGTTCAATAGAACCTTTCGGTTCTGGTTACCATCGTCAGAAGGCGTTCCGTACAGGCCTCCCCGGATAAGGGCGGACACTTTCCACTCATGCACCTGCCCAATATACCTCCACAGTCCTTGGCGGCTTGGGACTTCGTCTTGTTTCGCAGACTCGTCCGACTGTGACGGCCTCCGATTGGGTTCGTGTCCCTCAGGTCGAGTGTTTGCCTCCAGCTTCCTTCAGATTCCGCCTCACGGCGGACACCCTTGCCTTCAGCTAACGGTAGGCGCTCGCCAGCCCCCGTTCGGGACTTTCACCCTATAGCGTCGCACCCATGCCGGGCGTACAAAAAAGGATGTCCGACAGCCTTTTGGCTTCAGACATCCTTTTTGTCCTTTTTCGGGGCGGGCCAACGGCCCGACCATACCTTTGCACACCGGCTCATCCCGGCCCTCGGCCGTTCGATTTTCCCGGAACCATCGGCAATCTTCGATCTTCCCCATTTCGCCCGGTTCCGACGAAAGGCAGGAAAAAGGATTCATCGGCCCTTCGGATCTTGCCCTTCTTCGTCTTTTCTTTCCGCGATGGCGGTCCGGCACAAACCGACGAGCCGTTCCCGGAAAAGGAGATCGTCCGTTGGCGACCGCTTTTTTGGTCCCTTCATCCGGACCCCGGCCAGGCGCATCTTTTGGGCAAGCTGCCTTTGCGCAAGCAGCCGGTCGATATTGGTTTCCGAGTAGATCAGACCCTTCGGATGAATCGCGTATCCTCCCTTGGCGAGGATCAACGCCGCCAGGCCGTAATCCTGGGTGACGACAATATCTTTTTTCCGGACGCGGTTCAAGATGGCAAAATCCGCCGCATCCTTCCCCTCGGACACGGTGAGCGTCTCCGCGCCCTCGCGGATGATATAATGGGACGTATCGCAAACGATGCAGGCGGGGATATGGAATTCCCCGGCGACCTGTACGGCAATGTCAACGACCGGACAACCGTCGGCATCGATCCATATCTTCATGAGACCCATCGCTTTCCGTCGGAATCATTCCGGATTCCCGGCTTTTGCAAAAAGGCGTCCGTTTTTCCGATATCCTCTTTACCGCCGCCGGCCCGCTTTGGCAAAAAGAGGTTCATCCTGAAGACTCCACAAGGCCGTAGGACGGATCGGCATTCAGCGTCAAATCGGCGCGCACCCCTTTTTCAAATAAAACACTGCCGCATGCGGCGATCATGGCGGCGTTGTCAGTGCATAATTCCAGGGAGGGGATGACCAAGGGTACGCCGGGAAGAGATTTCATCGCTTCCGCCATTTTTTCCCGCAATCCCCGGTTGGCCGCGACTCCCCCGGCCACCAGCACCTGTTTGGCCTGAAACTCCTTCGCCGCCCGGACCGTTTTTTCCGCCAGCACCTCTACGACGCTCGCTTGGAAGCTTGCGGCAAGATCCTTCGGGTCGATCGTCTCTCCCCGCTCTTCCGCATCCCGAAGGGCATAGATCACCGCCGATTTTAAACCGCTGAAACTGAAGTCGTAGGAATCCTTTTCCAGCCAGGCGCGGGGAAGATCGATCACCGGCTTCCCTTCGCGGGCGAGACGGTCGATCTGCGGCCCCCCCGGATAGGGAAGATTGAGGGTGCGGGCAACCTTATCAAAGGCTTCTCCCGCCGCATCATCCCTCGTTTCCCCGATCAGCCGGAAACTCCCATGTTCCTTCATGTAAATGAGTTCCGTGTGGCCTCCCGAGACGACGAGGGCGATCAAGGGGAATTCCATTTCCCGTTCCAGCCGGTTGGCATAAATATGCCCGGCGATGTGATGAACCGGAACGAGGGGAAGCCGATGGGCGAAGGCCAACGTTTTCGCCGCCTCGATGCCGATCAATAAGGCTCCGACCAGCCCCGGCCCTTTTGTGACCGCAATCGCCGTCAAGTCACGGAAACCGATCCCGGCTTGTTCCATCGCCGCTTCGATCACGAGGGTAATCTGCTCCACATGATGCCTGGAAGCGATCTCCGGCACCACCCCGCCGAAACGCTTATGGCTTTCGATTTGCGAGGCGACCACATTGGACAAGACGATTTTTCCGTTCTTCACGACGGCGGCGGCCGTTTCGTCACAGCTTGTTTCGATGCCTAAAATGAATTGGTCCTGTTTCATATCCTCACCCACATGACGATTGCGTCTTCATAATTGTCCGTATAGTATCCTTTGCGGATGCCGCCGTAAACAAACCCCAATTTTTTATACAGGTTTTGGGCGACCGTATTGGAAATTCTCACTTCCAAGGTAACGGTTTTCGCCCCCCTCCGTTTTGCCGTGTCCATCACATGCCGCAGCAATTTTTCTCCGATCTTTCTGCCGCGGAATTCCGGAAGAACGGCGATATTGGTGATATGGGCCTCGTCCATGATGATCCAGATGCCGCAATAGCCGACCAAGTTGCCGTCGAGGCATGCCCCGGTGTAAAGGGCATAGGGATTCATCGTCAGTTCCCGGATGAACGCTTCCCGCGTCCACGGCAGCGAAAAGGATACGTTTTCAATTTTTAAAATCTCATCCACGTCCGCCACGGTTAACTGCCTGAAGGTCAGTGCCGTCTCCATACGATATAACCTGCCGTTATCCGTTTTTTTCCCGCCATTTGGCTTCCGCTTCCGCCAGGCGCAAATAGCTCGGCGTAAACGAATGGACGTCGGCGTCGGGGGCTTCCATTCCGAGCCGGGCCAATTCCGCGGGCCGGATCAGGTGATCGGTCAAGCTGCCGAACAGCGCCCTTTCGCCCAAAACTTCCGCAAAGGTTTGTTCATGTTTTGCGGCATCATAACCTAAAAACAAGATCTGTTCCGAATAACGGCTTAAACGTTCCGCCCATTCTTTCGCCGAAACATGCCGGTCTTCCAGGACGGGTTCCGGTTTTCCCGCAGCGTTCCACCGATACAGGCCGGAATAGATATTCCCCCGGCGGGCATCAATGACCGGGGCAATGAAGCCGCCGAAGTTTTTCCCCCCGGATGCCGCCATGACTTGCAGGGTGGAAACGCCCGACAGGGGAATATTCATGGTCCAGGCCAGGGTTTTGGCGATGGTGATCCCGATCCGGAGTCCGGTGTAGGAACCCGGGCCGCTGGTTACGACGACCTTGTTGATTTCCGGCAAAGTCACCCGGCAGTCGTCCAAAAGTTCCCGAACGGCGGCCAAGACCCGGACCGAATGGGTCCGTTTAATATTCGTCACGTATTCCCCGAGCACTTTTTCCCCGTTGATTAATCCTATGCCCATGATTTCCGTGGATGTGTCAATGGCCAAAATATTCATGGAAAAACTCCTTGCATAATGATTTGTACCGCTCGCCGCGCGGTTCAAAAAACAGTCTCCGCCTGTTTTCGCCGGCAATAAAAAAGCGGATGGCCAAGTATTGATCGGGAAGCTGGTCTTCGATCAAATGGGCCCATTCGACGACGGTGACACCGTCCCCGTGAAAGTATTCGTCAAACCCCAAATCTTCCCGGGAATCCTTCAAACGGTAAACATCCATGTGATACAAAGGAAATTCCTTTCCCTCGTATTCCCGGATGATCGTAAAGGTGGGGCTTTTGACCGTCTCTTCGACGCCCAATCCTTTGGCGATTCCCTTCGTAAAGGACGTCTTTCCCGCCCCCAAATCCCCTTCGAGACAAAGCAGGTCCCCGGGTTTAAGATGCCGGCTCAGCCGTTCCGCGAGCTGCAGGGTTTCTTCCAAATGATTGATGAGGATTTCATATTTTTCCATCGTCGTCACCTGAAAATTCCTTTCTCCATCTAATGTAGCGAAACAATCGGAGAAGATCAATGCTCTTCCCTTTTCATCGGGGCGGGGTACCGCATGGGGCACGCGGACGGGGCTTTCCTCGTCTTGCCGGTCACCTTGTTCCGGAGGTTTTTCCATGGCGAACCGGGAAGGCGGAATCCCTTGGCCTGCCGGGGCCTGACGAAACGCCCGGCGAATGGAACAAATAAAAAAAGATGAGATCTTCTTCGTTCTCATCTTCGTTGTTTTCGCGTTTTTCTTTTTGACAATTGGCAGACATAAAAATAGAGCGGGTGATGGGAATCGAACCCACGACAACAGCTTGGAAGGCTGTGGTTTTACCACTAAACTACACCCGCATATCAGGCATAGTCTATAACACAGGTGACTGTTTGGAATGCCTCTTCCTCTGCCAGCCGTTTCCGGGGAGCCGGGTGCGTCGAGGCAACTCGCAGCCTTTTCAGCGGAGCGTCGCTCGTGGCTGTGGTTTTACCACTAAACTACACCCGCGTATCAAGCATAGTCTATAACACAAGTACCGGTTTGGAATGCCTCTTCCTCTGCCAGCCGTTTCCGGGGAGCCGGGTGCGTCGAGGCAACTCGCAGCTTTCCGGCGGGCGATCGCCCGTTCCCCGCAAAAATGGGCGATATATGAAAAAGGAGTCGGGAAGACAGGATTTGAACCTGCGACCCCCACGTCCCGAACGTGGTGCTCTGCCAAGCTGAGCTACTTCCCGAAGTTCAAACCGCGGCTGAAAGCCGGTTTGCATAAGAAGCGCGCCCGAGAGGAATCGAACCCCTAACCTTCTGATCCGTAGTCAGACGCTCTATCCAGTTGAGCTACGGGCGCATGTGGAAAATATTATTGGAAAATAGCTTTTCCAATATGCGGCCGAGAGGACTTGAACCTCCACGGTGTTGCCACCACTAGGCCCTCAACCTAGCGCGTCTGCCATTCCGCCACGACCGCTTCATCGTTATGGATGCATTTTTTATTTTACAGCAAAAACAACAAATTGTACAAGGAGAAATTTTGAACAATAACTGGGCCAGCTGGATTCGAACCAGCGCATCACGGAGTCAAAGTCCGTTGCCTTACCGCTTGGCTATGGCCCAACAGAGAATGGCCCGTACGGGATTCGAACCCGTGTTACCGCCGTGAAAGGGCGGTGTCTTAACCACTTGACCAACGGGCCATCGAAATCGTTCAGACTCTTAAAATTATAGATAATGCATCATATCTTGTCAATACACTTTCCCCAAATTTTAGGCCAATTTTTTTCCTCCCTTCCGCTCCCGCTAAGGGCGTTCCTCCGGCAATGCTTTGCAAACTTTGAAACCGCGCCGGATGCGGAAGAGGGGCGGAAGGGAAACGCCCGGGGGATGTCCCGTTCCCCGCCTCCCCTTCCCGCACGAAGGGGAAGGCAATCCCCCCTGCACCCGGTTCTTCCCGCAAGAGAGAATGCCCGCCGGCTTTACAGCGCTTTGTCGTCCACCTGCTCCAGCCACTCCTTGATCGGCGCGATCACGGAGGAAACGGTCCCCTTTTCAAAGGGAGAACGAAGATTCGCCGCTTTTGCCAGGTTCAAAAAGGATCGGGAACCGCCCAGCCGGCAAAGGCGCACATAATCCTGCCAAGCCCCTTCATGATCCTCCCGGTCCCGTTTCCAAAATTGGAAGGCGCAGATTTGGGCGAGGGTGTAATCGATATAGTAAAAGGGATCCTCAAAAATATGGAGCTGCCGGTGCCAATATCCCCCTCCTTCCAAATATTCGTTTCCGTCATAATCCCGGTGCGGGAGGTAGATGTGTTCCAATTGCCGCCAGGCCTGATTCCGCTCCTTCGGCGTCCAATCCGGATTCGCGTAAACCAAATGCTGAAATTCATCCACCGCCGCTCCGTAGGGAATGAAGGTCAGGGCGTCGGTCAAATGGCTGTATTGATATTTCAGGGCGTCTTCCCCGAAGAACAGGTGCATCCACGGCCAGGTGAAAAATTCCATGCTCATCGAGGAAATCTCCGCCGATTCGTGGGTCGGATGGAAATACTCGGGCACGGAAAAATCCCGGCTGCAATAGACTTGAAAGGCGTGGCCGAATTCGTGGGTCAACACGTTCACGTCTCCTGCGGTGCCGTTAAAATTGGCAAAAATGAACGGCGACTGATAATCTTCCAGATAGGTGCAATAGCCGCCCGGCGCTTTGTTCGGTTTCGATTCCAAATCCATTAAATTCCGATCAAGCATAAATTGGAAAAATTCTTCCGTTTCTTTTGCCAACCCGCGGTACATGGTTTTCCCGTTTTCAACCATCCATTCCGTCGAACCCTTCGGTTTGGCGTTTCCGCTTCGGAAATAAAAACTTTCATCGTAAAATTTCAAGGCATCCACGCCGATCCGTTCCCGCTGCCTTTTGTAAATTTCCGCAGCCACGGGAACGATATGTTCCCGCACTTGCTTCCGGAACGCTCCAACCATGCGGGCGTCGTAATCGATGCGGTTCATGAGCAGATAGCCCAGTTCCACAAAGTTTTTATAGCCGAGTTTCACCGCCCGTTCATTCCGCAGCTTGACGAGCTTGTCGAAAATCTCATTATACGTTTCCGCATGGTCGGCAAAAAAACCGTATTTTAGAGCCGCGGCCTCCCTGCGGGTGTCCCTGTCGGGATCCTGCAGGAAGAAATCGAGCTGGGACAGGGTCCATATCTTCCCGCGGAACTTGATTTGCGCGGAAGCCCCCAATTTTTCGTATTCCGTCGTCAGTTTGTTTTCCTCTTGCAAAAGGGGAATAACTTCCTCAGAAAAAGACTTGATTTTGTATTCCGCAAGCTTAAACAGTTGGCTGCCGAACTCCTTCTCCAGTTCCTTCCGGTAGGCCGAATCCGCCAACGCCCTGTAAAACCTGGTCACCCGTTCCTCGAACTCCGGCATGACCGCGTCAAAAAATTCCCGCTCCTTTTGGTAAAAAGGATCGCTGACATCGACGGTCGAACGGATGTACACGAGATTTTCCAGGGTGGACAGCCGGCTCCGCAGCCGGTTGATTTCCTGCAAGGCCGCCTCGGCCGCCTCCATGGAGGAGGCATTGACAAAATTTTTCAACAAACCGTCGAACTGGTCGTTTATCTCGGCCATCTTCGGCCGCTCATAAGGATAATTTTCAAATTTTAACACGTGGCTCCCTCCTGATTCGTCATCATTTCCGGCTGCCGGACAAGATCGGTCTCCCCGCCGTGGACGGCCGCTCACGCCCGGTAGGCCACCAGTTTCCCCAGGCATCTTCCGCAAACGAATTTTTCGGTATTGATCCTCCGTTTTCTCCGGTACAAAGCCCCGCACCGGCTGCACCGGTAAAGATGGATTTTTTCCGGTTTTCCCGCGGCGCCCTGCCCCGGCAGCGGGGTGCAATACCGCGGGGCCCCCACTTTTTCGATCAGCCGCTTGAAGTCTTTGTCCTTATGGCGAAAACCTTTCCCCGTTTGATGAAGATGATAATGGCAAAGCTCATGTTTAATGATGCCGATTAACTCCGGCATGCCATGGGCATCAAAATATTTTTTGTTGATCTCGATATTTCCGCTTGCCAAAAGATACCTGCCCCCGGTTGTCCGCAGCCTGGGATTAAACGTCGCCCGGTGGAGAAAGGGGCGTGAGAAAAACTTGAGGGAAATCTCTTCCGTCAGCCGTTGCAGCCGCTCGTCGTCCATCGGAGCGGAAACATTTTCTTCCATGAAGCATTCGAATTCTTTGTCTTGTCTCTCCATCCCCATAAAACCCCTTGAACGGTTTTGCCTCTCCTTTCTTTCGCCGTGTTTCAGCCTTCCCATCCGTCCGGAAGCCGCAAGGCCCCTCTGCCCGTCCCTTTTCAACAGAAAAGGGAAGCTGGCACAGGATGAAGAAGGCGTTGGCCAGCGGCCGAATCAGAAGAAAAGATCCATGTTTGTTTTCGCGAAAGGAAATAGGGATCCGCCGGTGAAGGAGCCTTCGGTCCCCTTCGATTCCAAAGGGCGCAAAAACCCTCCTTCGGGCGCCGGGGAAATTCCCGGACCGGATGCTTGGCGGCTCCTTCTCACCGCTTATTTTGGAATCATCGTCAAGGAGATCCGTCCTTTTTGCACATCCACCTGCTCCACCCAGACGGTCACGATGTCCCCGACGGATACGGCATCGAGGGGATGTTTGATGTAGCCTTTGCTCATCTTGGAGATATGCACAAGCCCGTCCTGTTTCACGCCGATATCGATAAAGGCGCCGAAGTCCACCACGTTGCGGACCGTTCCTTGCAATTCCATTCCCGGCTTCAAATCCTCGAGCCGAAGGACGTCCTTTCTCAACAGCGGCTTCGGCAAATCGTCCCGCGGATCCCGTTCCGGACGCATGAACGAATCCAGGATATCCTTTAACGTGTATTCGCCGATGCCGATTTCTTCGGCGATTTTCCGGACGTCCGCCCCCTTCAGTTTTTCAGCCAATTTTTCCGTCCCCAGATCCGCCGCCGAGAGCCCCAAGGTTCGCAGCAGTTTTTTCGCGCTCGCATAATTTTCGGGGTGGATGCCGGTGCGATCCAGGGGCTCGTCCCCGTCGGGGATGCGCAAAAAGCCGATGCACTGCTCGTAGGTTTTGGCGCCGAGCCTCGGGATCTTTTTCAACTCTTCCCGGTTTTGAAATTTGCCGTTTTCTTCCCGGTATTTCACGATGTTTTTCGCCACGGCCTTGGACAATCCCGAGACGTATTGCAACAGGGAGACGGAAGCGGTGTTCACATTCACCCCGACCTGGTTGACGACGGTTTCGACGACAAATTGCAAAGATTCCTGCAATTTTTTGCCGGATACATCGTGCTGGTATTGGCCGACGCCGACGGATTTCGGATCGATCTTCACCAGTTCGGCCAAGGGATCCTGGATCCTCCGGGCAATGGACACCGCGCTCCTTTCCTCCACCTGCAAATCGGGGAATTCTTCCCTGGCCAAATCGGAAGCCGAATATACGCTGGCCCCGGCTTCGTTGACGATGGTGTAAAAAACCCTTTCATCCGCCTCCTGCAAAACGCCGCCGATAAATTGTTCCGTCTCCCTGGACGCGGTTCCGTTTCCGATGGCGATGATATCCACCCGGTATTTCTTCAAAAGGAGAAGCACTTTGCTTTTCGCTTCCTCCCGCTTTTCCGCCGGCGGGTGGGGATAAATGACGTCCACGTGAAGCAATTTTCCCGTTTCATCGACGACCGCCAATTTGCATCCGGTCCGGTAGGCGGGATCGACGCCGAGGACGATCTTCCCCTTCAACGGCGGCTGAAGCAGCAGCTTCCGCAAGTTTTCGGAAAAAACATGGATCGCCTGTTCTTCCGCCCTCTCCGTCAATTCGTTGCGCACTTCCCTTTCGACGGACGGCTGGATCAGACGCCTGTACCCGTCTTCCAAGGCCTCCTCCAGCTCTTTGGCGCAGACGCAGTTTTCATCGGTGATGAACCGCCGTTTTAAATAGGCCAAGATCTTTTCCGTATCCGGCCGGATCGAAACCTTTAAAACCCCTTCCTTTTCCCCGCGGTTCAAGGCGAGCACCCGGTGGGGGACGATTTTGGCCACCGGCTCCTGATAATCGTAATACATTTCATATACCCGTTTTTCGTCCTTGCTTTCGTCTTTCACGGCCGATTGGATCACGCCGTTCTTCATCGTTTCCGAACGGATCCAGTTGCGGATTTCCGCCTGGTCGGCGGCATATTCGGCGATGATGTCCTTCGCGCCGCCGACCGCCTCTTCCGCGCTGTTTACTTCCAAATCTTCACGGACGTACCGGGATGCCTCTTCGAGCAAATCCCCCGACGCGGGACAGGAAAGCATCCAGCGGGCCAGCGGCTCCAGCCCCCGTTCCTTGGCGATGGCGGCCTTGGTGCGCCGTTTTTGTTTATAGGGCCGGTATAAATCTTCCACCTCTTGGAGCTTGGACGCCGCCCGGATTTGCGCGGCGAGTTCCTCCGTCAGCTTTCCCTGTTCGCCGATGAGCCGCAGGACTTCCGATTTTCTTTCTTCCAAATGTAAAAGATAATTCCAGCGCTCCAAGATGTAGCGGATGGCGACTTCATCCAAAGCACCGGTCCTTTCCTTCCGGTATCTGGCGATGAAAGGGATCGTGTTCCCTTCCTCCGTCAGCTCGATGACGCTTTTCACCTGGCTGGCCTTGAGGTTCAACGCCTTGGCGACCGCCAGATAGGCCGAATCTCTTTCGAAAACCTGAACCAAACGATTCACTCCCGTCATGCCTTTTTCCGGACGCAGGCAAGGCATCCGTGGATGTCTCCATTTTAACAAACCGGAAGGAAGGACTGAAGAGTTTTCGGAGGCGAAGGCTTTCAGACGCCGCAAGAAGGGGGCGGAAGGGAACGCGGGCCGCGGTGAATGGGGGAGGGGACGGGACGGCGCAATCGGGGGATCCCGAAGGCAAAAAAAATTTCCGCAAAATCCGCTCCGCTGACTTTAAACGGGCAGGAAGAACCGGAAAAGTAAAAGGAACGGACCGAAAAGGCAAAAGAAGTCCCCGTTCCGGAAGGAAAAACCGATGTTTTTTAGCAATGAGACGGGAATCGGCTTCGTCGGTTTCAGAAAGGCAAGCGGGCCGTTCCGCCGGCAGGAAAAAAACAGTCCGACGGGGTTCTGCTTCATCGCTTCAGAAAGGCCATGCGGAAGGAGGCGGGAAACGGGAAAGAGACGTGCCGGTGGAGAACGCGTTCCCCTGCGGAATGCCCGGCTCCGGGGAAAGCCGGACGCGTTTTTCTTTTATGTAATGCATCTTCTTTATGTACAAAAACGCTCTTTTGGCAAAAAGAGCGTTTCCTTTCAAAAATCGATCAGTCCCAGGCTGATTTGCAGCGCCCTGTCCACTTTGGCCATCATCTCATCATCCAGATGGGTGATCTTGTCGGTGAGCCGTTGCTTGTCGATGGTGCGGATCTGTTCCAGCAATATGACGGAATCCCTGTCGAACCCGTATTTCTCGGCGCTGATTTCCACATGGGTGGGCAATTTCGCTTTTTGGATCTGCGCGGTAATCGCTGCAACGATCACGGTCGGGCTAAAGCGATTTCCTATATCATTTTGCAGGACTAATACCGGGCGCACCCCCCCTTGCTCGGAGCCGACCACAGGGGAAAGGTCAGCAAAATAAACATCGCCTCGCCTTACAATCAAAGGTTCATCCTCCACTTACCAGTTTCTCTACCGTGGTTCCCGCCTCATCCTCCGCCTGGAAAGCTTCCGAAGCAATGGACAAATTGATCTTCGCCATCTCCATATATCCCCGCCGCATCGATTCGCGGATCTGCTTTTGTTTCCGTTCCCTCAAATACCATTTGACGGCTTGATGGAAAAATTCGTCCTGGTTGATCTCTTCCTGTTGGATGATGCCTTCGACTTCCAACATTAAATTTTGCGGCAAGCTGATGACGACTTCCTGCATTTCTCTGGACTCAGACACAAAAGCACACCTCCACCACGACTGCATCCGAACTGTTAGTGAAATCAACTAAATCGTAACATTATTTTCCCGCCAAGAAAAGAAATTTTTAAAATTTCTACCCTATTATCCGCTGAAAAACGGACAAATTATGCATGAACTGTAAAATTTTTCATCATGAAAACAGGGCATTTTTGATCTTCACGATTTTCTCTCCCTGTTTGTAAATCCGGGGAATCCGCTGGGAAAGGGTGCTGACGATCTCGTAATTGATCGTGTTCCGCTTCCGGGCAATTTCATCGGCGGAAATTTCCTCGTTCCCCTGCCTGCCGATGAGGGTGACCAGCGTGCCCGGCTCCACCCTTTCCGGCAGCCTGATCATGCATTGGTCCATGCAGATCCTTCCGACGATCGGGGCCCTCTTCCCGTTGACCAGCACTTCCTGGCCTTGCAGGTCCCTCAGCCAGCCGTCCGCATAGCCGATCGGAACGGTGCCGATCCACTCGTCCTGTTCCGCCGTGTACGTGCAGCCGTAGCTGATTTTTGCCCCTTTTTCCGCCTTTTTGACATGGCTGAGCCTGGAATGGAGAGACAGGGCCGGTTTTAAAGGAAACGGGAGCGCCGGCTTGATTTCTTCCGAAGGGGAGAGGCCGTACATGACGATGCCGGTCCGGATGAGGTTAAAAGCGGCTTCGGGATGCAAAAGGGCCGCCGCGCTGTTGCTCGCATGGATCCATTCGGGACGCTCCGGAAAGCGGGACAGAAACGCCTGGAATTTTTCCAATTGTTTTTGATAATAGTCCCCTTTCAAGGTATCCGCCGCGGCGAAATGGGTAAAGACCCCTTCGGTGCGGATCCAGTTGCTTTTTTTCAGCGCCGCAAGCAGCGAATCGAGTTCGGCGAGGGTCCGGACGCCCAATCTTCCCATTCCCGTATCGCATTTGATATGAACGTTTAACGGGGCGGTCAAATGACGGCCGGCCTCCTCCAGCCACCCTTCCTGGAAGGCCGTCAAGGAGATGCGGTTTTCCGCGGCGACTTGGGCGTGCTGCGGCGGGCAATAGCCAAGGACGAGAATGGGGGCGTCAATCCCCCGTTTGCGCAAAAAAAGCGCCTCATCCAACATGGCGACACCGATCCACTTGGCGCCCGCCTCCAAGGCGGCCTCCGCCGTCTCTTCCGCCCCGTGGCCGTATCCGTCCGCCTTCACGACCGCCATGAGTTCCGTACCTTCGGCCAAATGGCGGCGGATATTCCGGACATTTTCCGAGATGGCATCCAATCGGATTTCCATCCACGTATCCCTATAATAGTGCATCGTTACACTTCCTTAAATATTTCCTTTTTATAATATTGAATTATGTGCCTTATTTTTCCCGATGTCAAACGGTTTTCCACAAGAGTCCGGGTCAAGGGATGGGGGCATTTTTCCGTACGGCCCCATCGTAAAAGGATTCAGGCCCGGGTGATCATCCGCTTCATCCGAATCACTCCGTTTCTGAAAACCCCGCGTATGCGGCATGGAAAGACAAGCCTGAAAACGAAATGGCCGCGTTGCACGCGGTCCTTCTTTGGGGCCCGGTCTTTTGAAATGGAGACCGAACCCTTTCCCGCAAACAACGCACCGGCCTTCTTTGGGGCTCGGTTCTTTTGAAATTGGATGGAGCCTGCCCGATTTCGCAAAGCGATTCTTCTTTGGGGTTCGGTTCTTTTGAAATCCCTTGGCGGGGAAACGCCAGGCCTGCCGGCCCGGGGAGGTTCGTGATTGCGGTACCTGATTGGGGCGCCGATAAAGCCGGCAGGGGGCGGGATGCGTTCTGAACGCGGAATTTGCGGCAAAAGGACCGGATGAATTTTTCTTTATCATAGCCGCGAAGACGGGCCAGCCCCTTTTTTAATGCAACGTTCTTCATCCGGTTTAACTGTAACGGGATATAACGGAGCCAATGATTTCAGTCAAATTCGGAATATCCTGTTCCGATACCGTAAATCTCACCAGGCTTTCATCCATTTCCAGCGCCTCGGCCAATAAGCTGGCGAATCCTCGGGCTTTCCTGTCCACTTCCATCAACACTTCGACTCCCTGGCGTTTCGGAAAGAAGACGACCTCCAATTCGTCAAGTTTGCCCCGAAACGGCCCGCGCACGGGTACAAATTCAAATTCCTGAATGAAAGGGAGGCAGTTGCGGAAAATCCCTTTCGCCTGTTCACAATCGGCATTCCGCAAACGGAACCCTAATTGGCCCAATGAGTGAAAAATTGCACCGGTCAACGGCGTCGGGACAATGGAAATGTAATCGCGGTCAGCGGGATCGACGGCATTTTTAATGTCCAACCCCGTCCGCACCCACACTTTCGTTTTCCCGATGGTAAGCGGGGTGTCGAGCGGCAGCTCAAAGGAAAAGGGAATTTCCTTTCCTTCATTCGGCCGGATGACGAGGGATTGGGTAAGCCGGTAGCGGCCGATCTGGATTTGTTCCCTTACTCGCCGGTCATCTTTTTTTCAATTCGTATGTCGTATACAAGGAAAGATAAATGCTGTCAATTTGTTGCTCGACATTCCCTCCCCGGATTTGCACGATCCCCTCCACTTTCTCGCCGGGAACCAACTCGCTCCGGAAAATTTTCGTATCCACTGTCGCCGAGCCGATCCCGACGCTTGCCAAGAGCTTGTTCACGAATGACATCGGTTTCGCCCTCTCTTTTCATTGATTAAGATCATTCTATCATAGGGTCTTCGGATTTCCTATGTGTTTCGTGATCACTGCGTTTTGCACGTTTCGTGATAAGGACAAGCTCACGGCGATAAAGTGGAGAGCCGCTCCGGACGGAGCCGGGGCGGCCGCCGCGGCCGGAGAAGGAAAAAAGCAGGCCCGCCGCAGCGTCAATCCGGCGGGTCGTGGAAGGATGCGGGGATTGGGAGCGGCTCTGTCTGGTTAGAAAATGAAAATGCGCAATTGAAAATTGAGCAAGTACTTTAAACATTCCAAAATCCAAAGCGCTTCTTCACGGATAATCCGTATCCCAAAACCGGAATAAGGTTCTCTCCATAAGTAAGTCCGCAGTCCGGAAAACCTTTTGCCGGAAATTCGGCTGCCCTATGGGAAACCAGGGTAAAGGCAGCCGGATCCGCTTGGTTGATCGGCGCTTTTCCTTGCCCTTTGGTCGTCCCCGATCGGATGTGCGGAAAAATTGGGCTGCGGTTTCTCTTCGCGGGAATGCGGCAACCCGACCGGGTCCGGCAAGCGACGTCGTTTTCTTTTCCCGCGGGAATGCGGCCATATGGACGGGTTTCCGCCGGACTCCCCGGATCTTCCTTTCCGAAAAAAAGCAGCTTCCCCGCGGAAAAACCGGCCCGACCTGCTTTCCGCGGTTTTCCCCGAAAAAAACCCCCTGTTCGCGGGAAAGAAACGTTCCGTTAGTTGCCGCAAGATTTTGCCGGAAAAGGGCGGGCCGTCCCCGGGTACGGCCAAGCCGTCCATTTTGCGGCAATGGTTGTGAAGAATAATCGTTTACCGCGCTGCCGGCGAACGATCCCCTGCCGAAAAAGGAAAACCCGACCATCAGGGCCGGGGTGTCCAATGGCTGAGACAGGCTTCAATCGAGAAAAGGGGGAAAGGAAAATCCCTTTCTCCCTTTCCCCGGCTTCCCGGAAAAACCGCCGCTCTTTTCGGGAAAAGCATCATTTTTCCGAAGCGGCATCGACGGACTTGGCGAGCATGACCATTTCCTCCCTCGACAGATCGTTGGAGGCGATCATATATTCCACCCCGTCATCGGCCCAAAGGAGGGAATGATCCGTTAAAACGCCGACGGTGAAGCCCAAATCGACCGGATCCCCTTCAAGGGCCAGCGTCGGCATCGCAACCGTTTCCTTCACATGGATCTTCTCCTGCATGAAGGTGAAGGACTTTTCCCCGTCGTAGGTCATCACGACCCGCTTCCCGTTCCCCGTCATCACTTCCTCTTCGTCGACCAGCTCCGCGCCGGGGATTTCCGCCATCGGAATTTTAACGGTGAAGGTGCTGTCGGCTTCTTCCTTTGCCGCCGGCACTTCCAAAAGGGCGCTGGACATGTTCCGGTTCAAATCGAAGGCCTTATCGTCAAAGGGAGCGTTGAATTTGATATCGGTGAATTCCACCGTAAGCATCACTTTCCGGTCCTGGTCCATCACTTTGACGCTGACCGGGGACAAATCCTTTTTCCGGAAGGTGACTTGCTGGTAAGGCAAGGACTTATTGTATTGATAGCGGGTTTTCCCTTCGAAAACATAATAGTCTTTCGACTGGGTGAATTTCGCGTCCTGATCTTCCGACAAATCTTTGATGAGCGATTCGTAGAAATAGGGCTGGCTGCTGTTTTTCGGCCAGTCGCTCCGGAATTTAAAACTTTTATTCATGGAAGGGGTAAGGACGTATACGCCGTCTTTATTGCGCAGGATCATCTGGCTTTGGTCCCGCGCGGCGTTTTTCATGTACACCCGGTAATATTCCGGTTTTTGATGCCACACTTCCACGTTGTACTCCTGTTTTTCCGTCCCGAGGGCAAGGGACATTTTCGCGTTGTATTTATACCCCTTGATCTTTTCCGCTTGTTCGGTCAATTTGTCCAGCACTTCATCCTTCGATTTTTCCCCGCATCCCGCCAGAAAAAATGCCAACAACCCGATGAAAAGCAAAAACCCGATCCTTCTCATTTTTCCAACCCCTTTGGCTCATTTCGATTGTCCTTAAAAAGGAAAGGGAATAAATCCTGCTGCCTTTCTCCCCGGCTTCCCTTCCCGCGGATGTTGTCCGTTCTTCTTGCTTCGAATATATGAGACAACCAATCGATTTATGCCAGAAGAAATTTTTCCCTGGGGTCGGAAAGAATCGCGCCGGGCCGTCTCTCGGGAAATCCTATGGCGATTCGATCACGACCATGGCGACGGCGCAAGTTTTGCTGTGGGAGATGGATAAATGCACCCCCCTTTCCTTCGGTTTCGCGAAAAAGGGCTTCCCTGCCGGATCCGTTTGAATCTCGATGTCCCGGAAGGACAAATCTTTGCCGATCCCCGTCCCCAGCGCCTTGGCAAAGGCCTCCTTGGCGGCGAATCGGCCGGCCAAATATTCGGTTTTCCGGGATTCCGGCAGGCGCCGAAAATCCTTTTGTTCCCTGTCGGTCAAGATCCGGTCGGCAAATCTCGGTTTTCTTTTCATGATTTCCCGGATCCGTTCGGTCTCCACAATATCGACGCCGATTCCTGCGATCATGAAACCCACCTTCTAACCAATGGAATTTTGCATAGATATGTATTGTCCAAGTTTTTTCCGGCGGCCGTGATGCCCGTCACCGCCGCTCCGGTTCCGGGAAGGAAAAGGCCCGCCCGTCGGGATAAATTTCCGGCCCGGTCTTGCAAAGGAAGGACAGCCGGAAGCCATCCGGGGAAATTTCATTTTCCCGGGATCGCACCCATCCCTTCGGACGGCGGCAATGTTCCCGGCGAACATGGGGCGGAAACGCTCCGCAAGCAGGGAAGGCTTCCGGAAAATCCGGCGAAATCCGAAATGCGCCTCGTCCGGACCTTCAGGAACCCGTCCCTTCCTCCTTGCGGCTCTCCAGCCGGAGCAAACCCCCGAGGCCTGTTCCGGGGCCGGACCGGCTTTCCTTCCGGCCGTTTTTGGCAGCGTCCGTCCCGATGCATTGGCCGCAAAAAAACAAACAGGCGAGGGATCGTCCGTGATCGTTTCCAGACCGACATGGAACCTGCAAAGCTTGAAAACATCGGCCGCCGTCCACATCTTGCTCTTTCAGGCCGTCTGCTATTTGCTTTTGACCGTGCCCCTCTTTCCCAACCGTCTCCTGTTCGAAAAAACCGCCTGCATCCATCTGTACATTGCGGAGGGAGAATGGTGGCGGCTTTTGACATCCCTGTGGATCCATACCGATTTCTCCCATTTATTCGCCAATTCCATGACCTTTCTCCTGTTCGGGCTCCTTTTGGAAGCCGAACGGAGCCGTTCGGATTTGCTGCTCGTTTACTTGAGTTCCGGCATCATCGCCAATCTTTTCTGTTTCTTTATCACCCCGCTGACCTACATCCACGTCGGATCGAGCGGGGCGGTTTTCGGGACGGCCGGGGCGGTTTTTGCCGGACGATGGCGGAAGGAACGGTTCCACAGGCTTTCCCTTCCCGCGTTATTGGTGATCTTTTCTTTCATCATAACAGCCTTTCAAGAAAACGAGAATGTATACACCCATATTTTCGGTTTCCTTTGGGGAATGGTCTGCGGCTGGGCCGCGAGAAAATGACCGCCCGCCCCTTCGTCCCGGCGGCGGTTCAGCCGGAGCATAAACCGCCGGGTCATTTTTGGAATATATGGTTCAGCGCATTCCTGATTTCCTCCGGGACGCCGGTCCGGCGGGACCCTTTTTGGCGGCGGGAGGCGGATCTTCCCGGCCGGTTTCATGAAGAAAAAAGAGAGGATGATATGCCTTGGGCATAGGATCCTCTCTTTCCGTTCTTGCCTTTGCCTACCTTTTTCCGGCGGTCTTCCTCCGGAAATATTTTTGCCCGTTGACCGCCTCTTTTTGTTTGACGGAAGTTTTCCGATTTTTCGCCGTCCGCTTCGCCGGAAGGGGCCGCTCGGAGGAAAGCTTGACGGGCGTCCTGTCCGGCTCCTTCGTCAACAGTTTTAACGCGGCGCTCACCACCGCCACCGGATCGCTTTCCGAAAGCAACTCTTCCGCCGCTTCCCGGTACAGGGACAGATCATTTTCCGAGATCGCCGCATGAATTTTTTCCATCGCCAAGCGCTGCTGGCCCTCGATCGCTTCCTTCAGGGAAGGAACATCAATCCTTCTCATCCTTCTCCCCGTCGTTTTTTCCACTTCCCGCAAATAGCCCATCTCCCTCGGCGCGACAAAGGTGACGGCCATTCCGGAATTTCCCGCCCGCCCGGTTCTGCCGATGCGGTGCACGTAGGATTCCGGATCCTGGGGAATGTCAAAATTGTACACATGGGTGACGCCGGATATGTCGAGTCCCCGGGCGGCGACATCCGTCGCCACAAGGACGTCGATATTCCCCTCCTTGAATTTCCGCAGGACGGAAAGCCGTTTCGCCTGGCTCAAATCGCCGTGGATGCCTTCCGCCGTATACCCCCGGATGGACAAGGCCTCCGAGAGTTCGTCGACGCGCCGTTTCGTCCTGCCGAAAACGATGGCCAGATCCGGGGAATGATAATCCAAAAAGCGGGTGAGGGCATCGAATTTATCCTTTTCTTCCACTTTGACAAAATATTGGTCGATTTGCGGGACGGTCATTTCCTTCGAACGGATTTTGATGAACTCGGGATTTTTCATGAAGCGGAGGGCCGTCTGCCGGATCCGCTCCGGCATCGTGGCGGAAAACAGCAAGGTCTGCCTTTCGGCAGGCAGTTTTTCCAAAATGGCTTCAATATCCTCGATGAATCCCATATTCAGCATTTCATCCGCCTCGTCGAGGACGACGATGCGGATCCGGGACAGGTCGACCGTCTTCCGGTTCATGTGATCCAGCAGCCGTCCCGGCGTTCCGACGATGATCGCCGGCTGTTTTTTCAGCGCCCGGATCTGCCGCTGGATGTCCTGGCCGCCATATACGGCCAACACTTGAACCTTTTTGTCGTAGCCGATTTTATGCAGTTCTTCCGATACTTGAATGGCCAACTCCCGGGTCGGGGCGATGACCAGGCCTTGGGGGGCTTTCACCCGCGCATCCGTTCTTTCCACCATCGGGATTCCGAAGGCGGCCGTTTTTCCCGTTCCCGTTTGCGCCTGGCCGATAATATCCCGCCCCGCCAGGCTGAAGGGGAGGGATTGTTCTTGAATCGGCGTCGTTTCTTCAAATCCTATCCTTTTTAAGGATTTTAAAATGCTTGGACTTAACTGAAAATCTTGAAATTTTACCAATCGTTTCTTCTCCTTTTTTATTCATTGCTTTTATCCTTATAAACAGTTTTTCCCGTGTTTATACGTCTTACCCCGGAGATGTGCGGAAAATATTTCCACGGCCTGGGGAACCGTCGGGCCTTCCTTTCCGGGCGCTTTCGACCGCCGGCGAAACCGCCCGCCTCCAAGCCGGAGAAGTCCGGCCCTCCCGTCTGCGGCAGGTTTTTGCCCGGAGATGTCCTTAGAAAAGGCAATAAACAAATGCCCCGCCCGCTGCCGCCCATCGTTTCCCCCGAATCGGCTCCCGGAATCGGGGACTTTGAGAAAAGAAGGCGGCATCGGCATGCTTTTGTCCGAATCCCCCCGGCCCGGCCATGGGAAGTTGGCACACATTGCCGTCCGCAAGTCTTTCCATTGTACCATCCGGCGGACCGGTGGCGCAATTTTCAGGCTTCGAAAAACTCTTTTTTCGGAAACGGTGGGGGACCGGGCATCATCCGGAGATTGTTCGCAGCCGGCCAAAGGAGCAAAAAGGGGGACGCCTGCGAAAGCGAAATCCCTTTCCGGACTTCCCGGCCATCCCCCCGCAACGGGAAGGAATTCGGCTATTCCGTTTTTTCACTGATGGCGTTGGCCACTTCCTCGAGCTTCATTCCCCTCGACGCCTTGATCAAAACGAAGGTGTTGGCGAACAGGTTGGCTTTTAAATGATCGATCAGCGCCTGTTTATCGGTAAAGCTGAAGACACGTTCCTCCCCGAAACGGTTTTTCGCCCCCTCGGCGATGAATTTTCCCAGCCTTCCATAGGTATAGACAAGGTCGATCTCCTTGGCGTCGATCGATTCCCCGATTTCATAATGGAATTTCTCCTCCATCGGCCCCAGTTCCAGCATATCGCCAAGGACGACGATTTTGCGTTCATAGCCCTTCAGCTTGGCGAAGAGGTCCAGCACGGCCTTCATCGATGTCGGATTCGCGTTGTACGCGTCGTTTAAAATCATCGATCCGTTGATTCCGGGAAGCAATTCCAGCCGCATATCGGACAGCTTCAATTGGGAAAAGGCGACATTCAGCCGGGAGTAGGGCACGCCGAACTCGGAACCGACGAGGATTGCGGCAAGGGCGTTATAAACGTTGTATTCCCCGAGAACGGGCAAATAGACCGGTTCTTCCCATCCGGAGAAGGTAAAAATCGTCCCCTTGCCATGCAGGTCGACGGACGTCGGATAAATATCATTCGTCGGGCTTTTCCCGAAGGTCTTCACCCTGTAATGGCGGTTTTCGGCAAAGGCCCGTTCGGCGAGCAGCGGCTCTTCCCCGGGAATGATCAACAGGCCGCCTTCCTTCAAGCCGTTGACGATCTCGAATTTCGCCTTGGCGATCCCTTCCCTCGAGCCCAGCTCCTGCAAATGGGCGTCGCCGATATTGGTGATCACCGCCACGTCCGGCTTCGCCAGGCGCGTTAAAAAGTCGATCTCGCCGAAATGGTTCATGCCCATTTCCAAAACGGCGATTTCCGTATCCGGCTTCAATTCCAGCACGGTCAGCGGCAGCCCGATGTGGTTGTTCAAATTCCCGATCGTTTTTTGCACCTTGTATTGGACCGCCAAAATTTCGGCGATCATATCCTTCGTGGTCGTTTTCCCGTTGCTGCCGGTGACGGCAACCACCTTCAGGGACAATTCTTCGCGATATTTTCTCGCCAGCTCTTGCAACGCTTTCAACGTATCGTCGACAAAAAGAAGGGGCAAATGCTTCGGGGGATTGGGACGGTCCTTTTGCCAAAGCGAAGCGGAAGCCCCCTTTTCAAAGGCGGCTTCCACAAATTCGTGGCCGTCCCGTTTTTCCCCTTGAAGCGGAATGAACAGGTTCCCCTTTTGCAATGTGGCCGTGTTGATGGACACCCCTTTGATCAGCCGATCGCCGATGCGGGAGATGTCGTTGGAGATGGGAATCATGCGCGACAACTGTTCGACTGTCTTTTCTATCAAGCCTACCACCCCAATATACCGAAAGGATCGATGTGGTTTTCATAAGGCACCCGCACGGGTAGAAAAAAAGGGCCGGAGAAGATGCCAACCCCGATGACTTCACAGTCAGTCCTTATACGTATATTTTATCTTTTGTTTTTCCCGGTATCTTTCCAGGCCGAGCTGGATCAGCCGCTCGACCAATTGTTCATAGGAGAGTCCGGAATGTTTCCAGAGCAGCGGGTACATGCTGACGGGCGTAAAACCGGGCATCGTATTGATTTCGTTGATGTAGACTTCCAAATCGTCGGTCACGAAGAAATCCGCGCGGGCAAGACCGGAGCAATCCAAGGCCTTAAATGCCTTGATGGCCATGGCCTTGATCGTTTCATACGTTTCCTCCGGCAAGTCGGCCGGGATGATCAGTGCCGTGTCTCCATCTTCATATTTCGCCTGATAATCGTAAAATTCCTTTTTCGGCACAATTTCTCCGGCGACCGAACATTCGGGTTCCTCATTGCCGAGGAGGCCGATTTCGATCTCTCTGGCCTTCAGCCCCTGTTCCACGATGATTTTCCGGTCATATTGGAAGGCTTCGTGAAACGCCTTGACAAGATCCTCCCTGTTTTTGCATTTGTTGATCCCGACGCTGGAACCGAGATTGGCCGGTTTGACAAAGCATGGATAGCCGATTTCCTTTTCCGTTTTCCCGTAGCAGTCTTCCTCGTCCTTTTCCCATTCTTTTCTGAGAAAATGGACGTAGCGGACCTGTTTCAAGCCGGCCTGTTGAAACAGGTTTTTCATGAGCACTTTATCCATGCCTACCGCCGATGCCAACACCCCGTTGCCGACATAAGGCAGGTTCAAAACTTCCAAAAGCCCTTGGACGGTGCCGTCTTCCCCGTTCGGTCCGTGCAGCAGGGGAAAAATGATGTGATTGGCCTCTTCTTCCCCGTCCCCTTCCGCAGGCCCGGCGACATCGAACAAATCCGATCCCACTTTGATCAGCGAATGCTCCCCTTCTCTCCCTTTCATCTCCAGTTGTTTGACGGATTCCACCGGCCCTAAGAGGGGGCCGCTTTTGATCCATTTCCCCTCTTCGGTAATGTAAACGGGCAAAACTTCATATTTGTTGAAATCGACCGCTTGAATGACCGACATGGCCGTTCGTATGGAAACTTCATGTTCAGCAGACTTTCCGCCGTATAACAAAAATAACTTTCTTTTCATCAGGATCCCCCAGTTTTAATGCATGTGCATTCCTTGATTTTTATTATCCTATTATAATAATTCAAACTTCATGCCTTGTATAGTCCCATTCCGCCGCCCGGCCTCCCGCCGGCGAAACGCTATTTTGCAAAAGGGACTTCCCCCCGGATGGAAAATCGACCGTCCATTGCCTCGTTTTTTTGTCAAAGACCAGGACTCCCGAAGGCTCTTCTTCCCGTCTCGCATCATACTGTTCCATCATTTCGTCCATGTTGTAAAAATCCCCCAACGTCCAAAACGGGATCTCGATCCTTTGCCTTGTCGAATGAAACAGACCCAGGGAAAATACGCCTCCTTCGGAAAAAACGTTCGTCAGCTGATGGATGACTTCCCGGTCGACGGGAGGAAACATATTCTTCTTCCGGAAAGGCAGGAAGGACCGTTCAATTTTCAGCGCGCTCAATTTCCTGCTGATCACGTTGCCGAACATCTGGTAAAAATCCTGCCAGCTGCGGAAATAAATCTTGTTCATCCAGCCGTCCATTTCCGTCAAATAAACAAAACGATTGTTCAATTTTTGATAAAACGGGGGGGACAAATGCCTTTTCCGGTGTCCCAAATACAATAATTCCGCCAGCTCCTCCTCTTCGATCGAATCCATGGTGAAAAGGTCGTCGAAGTCGATCCAGCAAAAATCCCCGTAATTTTTAATATCTTCCTCCTCAAGTCGGCGGATTTGATCCTGGGTCACGTAGTCCAGCTGGGTGTGGAGATGGTATTCGCTTTCCCCGAATTTATGTTTTAAAAGGAGCAAATACGATGGCTTCTTATCCAACGATTCCATGAACCCCTTGAAGTCGATCCCGCTGGAAATGATGTATTGGTCCTTGGCGTTGACCAGGATGTAAATCAAATCGTTCCTTTCATTCGACTGAGGCATTTTTTTTCATCCCCAATTCCCCATAATATAACTAAAACAATCGTTACTATTTCATTTTTTCATAAAAATAACTTTTTTTAAAGGGCTCCGCCGCCATTTCTTGAAATCTTAACATGTGAAATATTATGGCAAAGGAAGGAAAACGGTTCCTTCACCGCCGCCCCGGGAAAAGGGCATTTTCCACGGGGATCCCCCGGAAAAACCGGCCCCGCCGCGCCAAGGATCTTCCCGGAAGGTTTCAGGAAAAAAAGGTTTTTCGCCCATTTATGAATAAAATATTTGTGGGCAAAATTTAGCTCCTTCTCAAGGCGAGTGATCAAAGATCGCCCATCTTTTTATTGCCTCCCATCCACCGATTGAATATAATAAACGAGTCAACGGATCATACGAAAAAAAGAAAGGGGGAAGCGAAATGAATCATCTGTTAACCGAGGAACAACTGACCCACCTTGCCGTAAAGCTGCTGCGGGAAAACAAAAAGAAGGAGCTGGATCTTTTATTAGACGAACTCCAGCCCTATGACGTGGCAAAAATTTATACCCGCCTGCCGGATCGGCTGCGATCCCGATTTTTGATCCATTTAAACAATTCGTTTTTGGCCGATGTCATCCAGGAACTGGATCGCAATTGGCAGATCGAGATACTGAACAACCTGGGGATCGACAAAAAGGGGGAAGTCCTCAATTTAATGGATAACGATGATTTAGCTTCCCTCCTTGATGACTTGTCGCCGGAAAAATCCTCCTCCCTGCTTGCCGAAATGGAGCAGGAGGAATCGGATTTCGTTAAAAATATATTGCAATATCCGGAAGAAACGGCCGGCCGCTTGATGACCAACCGTTTCGTCTGGATCCGCAATTATTATACCGTTCAAGAGGCCGTGGAAAAACTGAAATCCTTCGCGGAATATGCCGAAACGATCCATTATTTGTATGTCGTCGACGAAAACCGGAAGCTCGTCGGCGTCGTCTCCTACAGGGATTTGATCCTGGCGGATGCGGAGGAAAAAATCGAAAACATCATGTATGAACGGGTCATCTCGGTCTCCGTCTACACCGACCAGGAAGAAGCCGCCCGGCTCATGGAAAAATACGATTTCCTCGCCCTCCCGGTCGTGGATGAAAACAACGTCCTTCAAGGGATCGTCACCATCGACGACATGTTGGACGTCATCATCAACGAAGCCTATGAAGATATCGAAAAATTGTCGGCCACCGGGAAGGCCATCGACTTCCAGACGAATTCCGTCACCGCCGCTTTCCGGCGCCTTCCGTGGCTGATTCTTTTACTGTTTATCGGCATCCTGTCAGGGAGCATCATCAGCCATTTCCAAGACACGCTGAATGTCGTCGTTTCCCTTGCCTTCTTCATGCCGATGATCTCCGGGATGACCGGAAATACGGGAACCCAGTCCCTGGCCGTGGTGATCAGGGGGCTGGCCAAGGAAGATTTGAACAAGGGAGTCGTATGGCGATTAATTTTCCGGGAATTTTTCGTCGGTGTGATCATCGGCCTGACCTGCGGCGCCATCATTGCCGTAATCGCCTTCTTGTGGCAGGGAAATGCCTATTTGGGGCTGGTGGTCGGCCTGTCCCTGCTTTTGACGATCATCATCGGAACTTTGTCGGGAACCTTGATCCCGCTTCTGCTGTACCGTTTCCGCATCGATCCGGCCGTGGCTTCCGGCCCGCTGATCACGACCTTGAACGACATTTTTTCCATTAGCACCTATTTTTCGATTGCGACCCTTTTCCTCAACTATTTAGTATGAAGTCCCCTATTCTCTGCGCAACCGGCTTTTCCTCAAATAGAAGAAGGGGCGGTTCTTCCCGCTTCCTTCTTCCCTCAGCGGCAGGAATCCGTCTCGCGCGTCCGCCGGAAGCCAACAAAGCTCGGAGAAGACGGGAAAAAAAGCGGCGGGCCGGGTAAGCCGGGGAAGCGGCGGCGCCGACAGCCGCCGGCTGCCGGGAAGAACGCCTTTGCATGAGAAAGAAAAAGATGGGGAAAGTTAAAGGTACCGACAGGCGATCGGGAGGTGAAGATCTGCCGGAAGGCGGATTTCCCATGACTTTCCTTTATCTTTTTCTTTTTCTTTTCCTCATCGGCCTTCTCTCATTTTGTGCCTCCGCCGAATATGTGCTCGGGAACTTAAGGCCTTCGCAAATCCGCAAATGGTATCACGACGGACAGAAGAAAAAAGCCGCGGATGATGTCCATCCCGCCGAAGAATACTCGGCCGCCATCCAAAAGGGAACGGTCATGGCCCTCCTCGGGCTCGGATGGCTCGGAAATTCGGCGGCGGAACGGTGGATCAAGCCCCTCTTCGCTGCAACGGAAATCCCTTTCTTTTGGCGGCAAGCCTTTTCATTCCTTGCCGCTTTTTTTCTCTTGGCTTCATTCGTTTTTTTCGCCAGATGGTGGCCGGGCATCGTGATCGGCAACCGGTTCGGGCAGATGGCGCCGCTTTTTCGGAAGCCGTTAAACCTCCTTCTTCGGGTGCCGTTCCCCTTTTCCAGGATTTTTGGCCGTTCGGTCCGGATGATGGGAAAATCCTTCGGCATCGGGATATCATCGAAAAGGAAAAGGGCCCACTCCGAGGAAGATCTCCGTCTTTTGCTCTCCGAAAGTTTAAGAAGCGGCGAAATCAATCCGTCGGAATATAAATACGTGACAAGGATTTTTGATTTTGATAACCGGATCGCCAGGGAAATCATGATCCCCCGCACGGAAATCGTCTGCTTCCAAAAGAATGCGCCGCTTAGGGAAATCCTTAAAACGGTGCATGAGGAAGGATACACCCGGTACCCGGTGGCCGAGGGAAACAAGGACCGGATCATCGGTTTTGTCAACATTAAAGAGGTGCTGACCGATTGCATACACAACCATTGTCCCGAAGAAAACCCGCTTCTTCCTTACATTAAACCGATTCTCCGGGTGATGGAAACGACGCCGGTCCAAACGCTGCTCGTCAAAATGCAGAAGCAAAGGATCCCGATTGCCATCGTGCTGGATGAATACGGCGGGACGGCGGGCATGGTTACCGTGGAGGATATTTTGGAAGAAATCGTCGGCGAAATCCACGACGAATTCGACGCCGATGAAATTCCCTTCGTCCGCCAAATCAAAGACCGCCATTATGTCCTCGACGCCAAAATGCTGATCGAGGAAGTGAATCAATTGCTGGGAACGGATCTGGACGATGATGAGGCGGACACCCTCGGCGGCTGGCTTTTGACCAGGAAATACAACATAAAAAAAGGCGACGAAATCGAGCAGGACGGCTACATTTTCCGGGTTTTGCAAATGGAAGGGAGGCATCTGCAATACATCGAAGCGTTCCCGCGGGCGGAGAAAGGATGATTTTTCCTGGTCCGAAATGAATCCGGCCATCGATAATATGGGAGAAGGCCGCATATAATGGTAAAAACGGCCGGATTCACCCGGAAAAAAGGGAGCGAAGTAGGAGAGGGACCCGGCAAAAGGGGCGATCTGATCGGAAAGGCCGTTCCCGGATTCTGCGGGCCGCGGAAACGGGCAGCGGCGAACAATAAGGAAGGGACCCGGTTTTCGGAACCGGCCGTCGGCCAACCCGGATGGCCTACGGTCCAGCTGCCGCAGAAATAGTTGCCGCAGAAATCCCGCCATTCATTTTGTCCCGGCCGGAATGTCCAACATTTTCTTTTTCTTCGGGATCGGATGGTTCCACATCGCAAGAAAAATGTTCAACATTTTTGGAAAATCGTCCAATCAAAGATCCGTTTGTCCAATATTTCGGACTGAACGTTCAACATCGGGTTCGGCTTGATCGACGGAATGTCCAACATCTCCGCCGGATGGTTCGACATCGGTAAAAAACCGTCCAATACTGCATAAGACTGTCCAACATTTTCAAAGATTGGTTCAACATTTTAAAATTTAGGTTCAACATGGGAAGAACTTTGTCCGACATCGAAGAAAAAATAACCATCATCGCGAAAAAAACGTCCATCATCGCGTGAAAAATGTCCATCATCCCTCCTGCCGGCCCGGAGAAGGGGCGGCCCTTTCGCTGCCTTCATTGACTGCCGGGCAATCCTTTCATATAATAATTATTAATAATGTATCAGATTGCAGACGCCATCGAAATCGGACTGAACCAATTCAATGATTCTCATATATTCGTTTCTTTAAGAATTTTTCATCATTAAGGAGTGATGCGCTTTCCCGGTCTTTTTCGTCTTGCCCCGCGGAGCCAAACGTTCGCATCCTTTCATTTCTCAAAACTTTAGGAGGTGGACTCCCTGCTCTTTCCGCTGACGAGGAGAGGGGAATTTCTTGGACGATATAGTTAACCTTATATTTATTGCCATTTTAATCGCGTTGACGGCGTTTTTCGTAGTTTCCGAGTTTTCCATCGTACGCGTCCGCAGTTCAAGGATCGATAAACTGATCGAAGAAGGAAGAAGAGAAGCCCGCTCGGCAAAGCTTGTCATCAGCAAATTGGACGAATATTTGTCCGCCTGCCAGCTGGGGATCACGGTTACCGCCCTGGCCCTCGGCTGGATGGGGGAACCGACCGTTAAACAGATGGTGGAAAGGCTGTTCGGGCACGTTCCGATCCCTTCGTCCGTTTCCAGCGCCCTTTCCGTCGCCATCGCCTTCTCCATCATCACTTTCCTCAGCGTGGTTGTCGGGGAACTGGCTCCGAAAACATTGGCCATCCAGAAGGCGGAAACCGTTACGCTGATGGTGGCCAGACCTTTGATTTGGTTTTATCGGATCATGTATCCGGCCATTTGGCTTTTGAACGGATCCGCCCGTCTGGTGATCCGGATGTTCGGCTTGAAGTCTGCTCCGCAAAACGACGGCGCCCATACGGAGGAAGAACTGCGGTTCATCTTGTCGGAAAGCTATAAAAATGGCGAAATCAACCATTCGGAATTCAAATATGTGAATAAAATTTTCGAATTTGATGACCGGATCGCGAAGGAAATCATGGTTCCGCGGACCGAGATCATCACCATCTCGATCGACGACACGCTGGAAAACTTCTTGAACATCGTCCGGAGTGAAAAATTTACCCGATACCCGGTCATCGACGGCGACAAGGACCACGTCATCGGGCTCATCAATATCAAAGAAGTCTTGACCGCCTTGGTTTCCGGCAACGAATGGACGAAGGAGACGCTGCGGTCGTTTATCCGCCCGATCATTCGCGTCATCGATACGATACCGATTCATGACCTCCTTGTTAAAATGCAGACGGAGCAAATCCACATGGCGATCCTGTTGGATGAATACGGAGGAACTTCCGGCCTGGTGACCGTCGAAGACATCATCGAGGAAATCGTCGGGGAAATCCGGGACGAATTCGACTTAGACGAACTTCCCCTGGTGCAAAAGCTCAGCGAAAACCATTATATTATCGATGCGAAGATGCGCGTCACCGACATCAACGACCTCCTGGGGATCCATATCGATGACGAAGACGTGGACACGATCGGCGGATGGATTTTGACGGAAAACTTCGAAGCGAAACAGGGGGATGTCGTTTCCTTCGAAAAGTACAACTTTAAAATTATCGAGATGGAAGACCATCACATCCGTTATATCGAAGTCACGAAAGCGCCGGATGATGAAACCGTCCAATCGATCGACTTCGCCGCAGACAAGGAAGCCATCTGATGACGGACATAAATCCCTCCCGCATTTGGGAGGGTTTTTCATGGAAAACGCCGGCCCTTATCGTGCCTTCCGGCGGCAGCCGCCGAACACGGGTTTTTCCCGGAAACGAAAACGAAGGCCGCGGATGGCAGCGGAAACCCCGCCCCTCCCGCAAACGGATTGGATGCGGAAACAAGCAAGAACCGCTCCGAGGGACCCATCCTTCCCTGCAGAAAAAGATGCGGACGCGGAAACGGCAACGGCCGCTCCCCTTTTTTCGATCGATCCTTCGGCTACCATCCGCCGATCGGGACCATCCGGTGATAAATAATGCCGGAGAAAAAAATCGGAAACCGGCGAACGGTCCGGAGCAATCTGTTAAGGAAAAACGGAGGACGGCAAATCCGGAATCCTTTCACCGATTTTTCCTCGTTTTTTTATTGTCATGAAGGTGGATCTTTGCTACCATAAGGGCACATGAAGGTTTCTCTTTTCTTCGGACAGGAAAGGCAGTTTCTTTAAACAAAAGGTGAAGAAAGATGGAAAATGAACAAAGGAAAATGGACCGTTTCGACTGGACGCTGGCATTCCTGCTGTTCCTTTTTTTTGTCGTCAGCTGTCTGGCCATTTCCAGCGCGCAGACGACGAGTCCCTATGAAGTCAATTTTGTGAAACAGCAGATTTTTTGGTATGTGATCGGAAGCATCATTATCGCCGGCTGCATGCTTTTCGAGCCGGAACAATTTAAAAAGCTTTCATGGTATTTATACGGATTCGGCATATTTTTGCTGCTCTTTTTAAAAATCGCTCCGGAAACGATCGCCCCGTACACGAATGGCGTCAAAAGCTGGTTCAGGTTCGGGGTGGTAAGCTTCCAGCCTTCCGAATTCATGAAAATTTTCATGATCCTGGCCATGGGGCGGCTGATCGTCGACCACCATCAAAAGTATCTGATGAAAACGTTAAAGACCGATTTTCTTCTGTTCGCCAAGATCGCCTTGACCGCATTGGTCCCGTTGGCCTTGGTCCTCGATCAGCCGGACTTGGGAACCGGCCTCGTCCTAATGGCCATTACGGCCGGGATTCTCTTGGTTTCCGGGATCAGCTGGAAAATCATCATCCCCATGTTTTTATCCGTCGGGCTGATCGGCGCGGGCATCATTTATGTCATGATTCAATTCCCGGAATATTTGAAGGCCCATATTCCGGATTACCAGTTCAAACGCATTTATTCCTGGCTGGATCCCTACAGTTATCCGACCAAGGAAGGCTTTAACCTCATCTCCGCAATGCAGGCCATCGGTTCGGGGGAAATTACGGGAAAAGGATATCTGGACCGGGAAGTCAATGTGCCGGAAAACCATACCGATTTCATCTTTACCGTGATCGGCGAGGAATACGGGTTCATCGGCGCCAGCATTGTCATTATCTTGTATTTCCTGTTGATTTTTCATATCATCCGAACCGCCCTGGAAACGAATTCCCATTTCAACGCCTATGTCTGCGCGGGAATTATCAGCATGACTGCCTTCCATGTCTTCGAAAATATCGGCATGTCCATCCAATTGCTCCCCATCACGGGCATCCCTTTGCCGTTCATCAGTTACGGGGGCAGTTCCCTCATGGGGAACATGTTCGCGATGGGCATCATTTTCAGCATCCGCTATTATCATCGGAATTATATGTTCGCGACAGAGGACGAGGAGGAATAGCGGGGGTTCGCCTGGCTGCCGGCGGCCATGAAAGGTTTTTGTAAAAATAAAAAGCGCTGAAAAAAAGGAAGGGGGCGTCTCCGTCACGATGAGACAGCCCCTTTCCTTTCTTCATGGCGGCCGCAGCGTCCCCCATGGCACCGCAAGCTGCACCGATGGCGGGAAGGCCGCTTTCCCTTTTACGCGATCCTTGAGGCGGCCGCCCTCCTTTTGCCGCCTACAAACCCGGGCGGCGACGGGGCGGCCCTTTCGTTTGGCCGCCGACAAGGCGGCGGACCGGCTTCCCTTTCCGCCGGACGATCCCGGCGGCGCCCGTCCTTCCCGATTACGCTAACAACTTGAAAGAATAATGGAGGGCGGTGCCGTATTTCGTTTTCTTGAACAACGATTTCAAATATTGGACCGTTTCCTCCCCGTCCATCTCCGTTTCGACGTTGAGGACCATGCCGATTTTATCCAGCCGCTCCACTTCGACCTTTACCCGGTCGTCCCGGTAATCTTTGAAATACTCGTGCAAAAATTTGATCTGTCCGCTATACACTTGTACTTTGTGTCGGTTCATCCGCGATCCTTTCCTTGTTTTGATTTACGTCTGCAGCCTTATTGGCCGCGATGACAAAGGGGAGATAAATCAATGTGGCGACGGCCAGGCAAAGGAAACCGATGAAGAGCGCCAGCCAATTCCCTCCCGTTCCGAAAAAGGCGATCAACGGACCGGGCGTCGTCCACGGGACGGAATAGGCCACAGGAGGAATCAGCCCCAGTTGAATGGCGGAATAACCGATTAAGGCGTTGATCGGCGGAACGATGACAAAAGGTACGATTAAAATCGGATTCAAAACAATGGGAATCCCGAAGATGATCGGTTCATTGATGTTGAACAGCCCCGGGGCGATGGATAGTTTGGCGATGTCCCGATAATCCTTCCTGCGGGAGGCGATGAACACCGCGATGATGAATCCCAAGGTCATCCCGGATCCCCCGTAAAAGCTGAAGGCGTCGACAAGGGACCAGGTGCCCGGGTAAGGGGCCCCCCAAGCGGAGCCGTGTTCCGCCACATATTTGAGGTTTTCCAGGTTGGCTTCAGCAAACATGGCCTCCCGGATGGCCGCGGTCGTATTCGGTCCATGGATCCCGAACACCCACAGGAGATCGGATACGATGATCAGCACGACGAGGGATAAAATGTTGGTGCCCAGCTGTTTTAAAGGCGTTTGCAGCACGTTATAAATCAACGCATGAAGTCCTTTCGGATACAACGCATTCATGATTGCGTTGCCAATGGCAAAGATGACCATAATGATGACGATGGGAAACAATACTTTAAACGTACGCGAAACGGCGGGCGGCACGGATGCCGGCATGTTGATCTGCAATCTTTTCGATTTGGACAGCTGGCTGAAAAGCTCCCCGACAAGGATCCCGATGATGATGGCCACAAACAGGCCTTGGGGGCCGATCCATTGGGTTGTTAAATAGCTCACGCCGTCAATCGTCTGAAATGGGGGATAGACGATGAAAAACGTCGATAAAGCCGTAATCCCGCAAAGCAATTCATCCGCTTTTAACGCGATGGCGATATTCCTGGCGATCAAAAAGACGATGAACATCGACAGGATATTGACGGATGCGTTAATGACCGGTGAAAAAATCGATTGGTAATCGGCCAAATTCGGAAACAATTTGTGCAGGAAGAGCATTTTGGCGATAAACCCCTGCGGATCCAAAACGGCAAAGTTCAAGAGGATAATCAGGGAGCCGCCAAGGGTGATCGGAAATGCCAAAATGAAGGCATCCCGAATGGCGACGATATGCCGTTGGGAATTTAGTTTAACGGCCACCGGCACCAGGATTTTTTCCATGACGCTTTGAAAGCGATCCATGAACGACATACCCCAAAACCTCCTTTTTGAAGAATCCTTATTTATTCATCAATTCCAGCGCCCGGTTTAATACGGCCTCCCCGTCCATCGTTCCGTATGCCCGCATGTCGATCGTTTCGACGGGAATCCGGCCGTTTACCATGGCATCGACCTGCGGTTTTTGGTAACGCACCTGCGGGCCGAGCAGCACGATATCCACTTGATCGATCACGGAACTGCTTTCAGATACCGGCAATGCAAAAATTTCGATCTCCACCCCCTTTTTTTCCGCGGCTTCCTTCATCCGGTTGACAAGAAGACTTGTAGACATCCCTGCTGCGCAAACAAGAAGAATTTTTTTCAATGCTGTACCACCGCCTTTTCTGTTTTTTAAAATCCTTTTGCAGTGAATGCGCTGATGTCCGTTCTTTGCCTGTTATTATATTTTGGAAACGGTTACAACTGCATATCTTTTTTTTCCTTTGCGGTTTAGGAAATTTTATATGGATAATGCCCGAATTTTTTTGCCGGGAACCGGACGAAAGGATCCCGGTGTTTCGGCAACCCGGTCCCCGGTCCGGCGGAAAAAAGCCCCGGCCGCTTTTCCTCCATCAGCGGGGGAAAACGGCCGGGGCGAAGCTTTTTCCATTTGTCGGTACCGGTTCAGGGCCAGCCTGCGAAACTTTTGTCCGCTTCTTTTATGCAGTTTGAATCTCATTGCACCGATTGCCGCTTATTGAAAAATTGGGGCAAGTATTTTTTGTGGGCTTCCAACATTTCGTCGACGATCTTTTTGGCAAGGGTGTCGGAGGCGACCAAAGGATTGATCGTGAGCGCCAACACGGCCATGTCGTAATCGCCGGTCACCGCCGCCTCGATGGCCGCCCGTTCAAAGGATTTGATCTGTTGGACGAGCCCCCGGACCGGGAAAGGCAAATCCCCGACAGCGATCGGTTTCGGCCCGTTTTTCGTGATGATGCAGCTGATCTCCACCGCGCTCTCCGCCGGAATGCCGGCGATGGCCCCGTTGTTCCGCGTATTCACCGGCTGGATGTCCTTCTTGTCATTGTATAGGCTGGATATTAAACGGACCGCCGCTTCCGAATAGTAGGCGCCCCCTCTTTTTTCCAATTGGGGGGGTTTGACGTCGAGATTCGGATCTTTGTATAGTTCGAACAATTCCTCTTCCAATTTTTGCACGACTTCCCCCCGCGTCCCGTAGGTCTTTGCCTCTTCCAGCACCTTCTCCGTCATTTCCCGGGTTTTAAAATAATATTGATGGTACGGACAGGGCAGGAGGCGGAGGGCTTTGATGAAGGAAGGTTCCCAGCCGGCCCCGGGGACATTTTTGACGACTTCCGTGTTCTTCGGATCCGTGACCATCCCGATGACCTTGTCCATGATGCTTTCCCCGTCCAAATAGACGTCGAGCCCGAACACCATATGGTTTAAACCCGCAAAGTCGATGCGGATCCGCGAATGATCCACATTCAGCATCCTGGCCACGGCCATTTCCATGCCGATCGGAACATTGCAAAGCCCGACGACCTTTTCGATGTTGGAATACCGCAGCACCGCTTCCGTAACCATCCCGGCCGGGTTGGTAAAATTGATGAGCCAGGCGTCGGGGCAATATTTCTCCATTTCCCGGCAAATGTCCAAAATGACGGGGATGGTCCGCAACGCTTTAAACAGGCCGCCGGGACCGTTCGTTTCCTGGCCGATAACGCCGTATTTCAACGGAATCTTCTCATCCTTGATGCGCGCTTCCATCCGGCCGACCCGGAATTGGGTCGTGACAAAATCCGCCCCTTCCAGCGCCGCTTTCCGGTCGAGGGTCAAATGCACGTCAATGGGCAGCCCGCTTTTTTTCACCATCCTTTTCGCCAGGTTCCCGACGATTTCCAATTTTTCTTTCCCTTCTTCGATATCCACGAGCCAGATTTCCGAAACGGGCAGCTCATCGTAACGCTTGATAAAACCTTCGATCAGTTCGGGCGTGTAACTTGAGCCGCCGCCGATCGTCGCAATCTTCAGCCCCGTCTTCATTCCTTTTCCCCTCCATTCATTTTCCGGTAAAGCCGGATCAATTCATTGGCCAGCTCTTTGACCGTTATTGCCGTCATCAAGTGATCCTGGGCGTGGACCATCAGCAGGGAAACGGGAATCCCTTTTCCGCTGACTTCTTCTTGAATCAAGGCGGTCTGAACGCGGTGGGCTTCGTTGATTTCCTTCTCCGCCTCTTTCAGGGCGTTTTCCGCTTCGGAAAAATTGTCCATCCGGGCGAACGAAATCGCTTCCATCGCCAGGCTCTTTCCGTTCCCGCTGTGAAGAATCATCTGAAAGATCGTTTCCTCCCGCCGATCCATCATTCACATCCTTTCCTGAATTGAATCGGTCAGATCTGTTACTCTCACTTTCAGGTTAAGGAAAAAATCCTCCGATTTGCATCCAATTTTTTTCCTTAAGGATGAGGAAAAGGATGCTTTTAAAATCGGAAACCGCGGAAAGCCGCCCGAAGGGGAGCCGGGGAAAAAGCCGGGCGGCCTGCGGCCTTGGGCGGCGGCGGGAGAGGAAAGATTTTTCGTTCCGCAATGGCCCGCCCGGTTTTGCAAATAAAAAAGCCGTGAGGCATTCCCGTTCCGTGTCTGAAGAGACGGGGAAGGAATGCTCCAACGGCTCTTTCCGTATTTTTTCCCGTCATCGGATGTCCCGGATCGGGAAGCGGCCGGAGATCCGGGGAAGTTCTTCCGGCTCCGTCGCCTTTTTTCAGCCGGCTTCAGGACCCGTAACCGGAATGTTTCAAAGCGGGAAGCAATTTTGGATGATTTCCGTCGGATAAGAATTCAATACAGGAAAAATTTCGAAGGATGGATTTCCGGACCGGACCAATCGCGGGGCGCCGGCCCATTCCAAGAGGGAGAAACCGGATGGCGAAACGGGATTGGGAAAGGTTTGCGGGCCGCAGCCGGAACTTGCATCGACCGTCCATTCCTTGCTTCCGGGCTCCGGAGCCTGCGCCGGCCTCCCTTCCCGAAACTTTCCGGACGAATCCGGCTCCTTCCGCTTCCCCGTTCCCTTCCCCCATCCGGTCCGGAATTTTCGGGAAGGGCGTTTACGCGCCCGGGGTCTCCTTGACGAAAGCGTCGTAAAACACGCTGGCGAACGCTTCATAGGTGTCCGCTTTTACAAGTTGCTGCACGATGGCAGGATCGTCCAGGACGCGGATCAAGATTTTGTACATCTCCTGCAAATCCTTCGCGTTCTTTTTTTGCACGCTTAACAGGAAAACCAGCTGCACCCTTTTATCGGACCATTGGATCGGTTTTTTCAGCGTGCAAACGGACCAAAAGGTGGTATCCGTTTGCGGGACCATCGGATGGGGGATGGCCACAAGATTGCCGAAGCAGGTGGGGGCGATTTCCTCCCTTTCCATCACCGAATCGAAAAAGCCGTCCGGGATCATTCCCCTTTCTTTTAATTTTTCGCAGAGAAAAGAGATCACCTCTTCCTTCGCCGCAAAGGATTTTTGCAGAAAGATGAGATCCTTCCCCGAATATTTTTCCAGCGGATTCCCGTCCCTTTCGGAAAGGAACCGGGCGATTTTCCGCACATCGCCCTCTCCCAGGATGGTGTTCACCTGAATGACGGGGACGTTCATCGGCTCGCGGATCGGGATGGTGCTGATGATGAAATCGATTTCACCGAAGGGGAAAGTTTTCCGGTTGTAATAACCGGTCGTATCCACAATCTCGATCTTCGATCCGAACGCCTCCTTGATTTTATACATCAACAGATAGGCGCTCCCCGCTCCGGAGGCGCAAATGATGAGGCATCTTTTCCGGGGGGAAGGCCTTTTCCTTCTTTCGATCGCCGCGCCGAAATGGATAGCCAAATAGCCGATCTCGCTCTCCTCAATTTTGATTCCCAGCCTTTCCTGGATCACCGTGCTGGCGATGACCCCCGCCTCGAAGGCCAACGGGTAATTCGTTTTAATATCCTCCAGCAGGGGGTTGCGCAAATTCATGCCGAACCGGTGGCGGTTGATCGCGGGCTCCAGATGCAGGACGAGACTGATGGCGAGTTTCCGGTCCCCCGCGATCCCCAGGTGCATTTTTTCTTCCACTCTCCGTATGATCTCTTTCGCCAATTCGCCCGGCGGACCGTCCAGCAGCGATTTCACTTCTTCCTGGTCCGTACGGTCCTCGTGGAACAGGCGGTTCCCCAGCAAATGGAGGGTGATATAGGCGATCTCCTGCGGAGGGAATTTGACCTGAATTTCCTTTTCCAATTGGCGGACTATTTCTTCGGCGATTTTATATTCCCTCTTGTTCATGATCTCCTTTTCTTCAACGGAAGGCATGGAAACATAATTTTTGTTCCGGATCCTTGCACAGCTGATGGCGATGTGGACGATGAGGTTCGTCAGGGCAAGGTCGGTCATGACGAGCCCGTATTGTTCCATTTTTTCCAAAATGACCCTTTGAATCCCGGCCGATTCCCGGGCAGGCAAAAAAGGGAATTCCGTGATCAATTGGTGGATATCGTCCCTGCGGTTGAAAAGATATTCCGACAGCAAAAACCGGAGCTTTTTTTCATCCCCCTTAATTTTGATGCCGTAATTCGGTTTCGAAACGATTTCGATCCCGTTGGACCGGAAAATTTTTTTGACGGTTTTAAAATCCGTCTGCACGGTGGAGCGGCTGACAAAAAGTTCATCCGCCAAATCTTCCAATTTCAAATAATGGTTGGTCAAGAGCAGGCGGCGGATCATGTAGCGGACGCGGTCTTCCGGGTAAAGGGGGATGATCCGGCCGTGGCGGGAATCAATCTCCGCAACATCGGTCAAAAAATTTTTAAATTTTTCCTTGTCGATGATTTTCAACAGATAGCCGGTCCCGCGCATCGATTCGATCCGCGCGCCGTGGCCGGCAACGGCTTCCTCCAACATCCGCATGTCATGACGGATCGTCCGTGACGTGACGCTGGCAACCTTCGCCAAATATTCGCTCGTCAAGGGGGAACTCGCCCCCAACAGCTCCTGCAAAATGATGCGCATGCGGGAATTCAACATGGAAAACACCTCATGTTTGCGTCGAACCTTGCCCGATCTTTTCAAATCTTTTTCATCTATCTCATATTAATGAGCAGGATCATAAAAATTTGCAATTTTTTTGCAACCGCTTCCGGCGAATCTTTCGGAGGGGCGGCAACCGCTCCCCGGACAAGGATGCCTTTCCGACGGTTATGGGTCCTGCGGATTCTGTAAAGCTTGCAAATATGTTTGGGGAGTTGTTGCTTTCCGTCCGTTCGGACTCTGCGGATGTCAGGAAACGGGATGCGGGAGGCCGGAAGGTTTCCTCCCGGACGGAAAAACCTTGCCCATTCTTGATCAGCGGGCCAGCGATTGCCGGAATTCGGCCAATTTGGGAATTTCCCAATCGATTTCTTCCAATCCCAGCTGCCGCAATATGGCGTTCGTTTTGGAAAAGGGACGGCTGCCGAAAAAGCCGCGGTGCGCCGACAGAGGACTCGGGTGGGGGGAACGGATGATGTAATGCTTGGATGTGTCGATCAACGAAACTTTGCTTTGGGCGGCGCTCCCCCACAAAATGTACACGACCGGCTCTTCCCTTTGGTTGAGAACTTCGATGACCCGGTCGGTAAAGATCTCCCATCCCACGCCCCGGTGGGAATTGGGCTGGCCTTCGCGGACCGTCAAAACCGTATTTAACAGGAGGACCCCCTGTTCGGCCCAAGGAATCAAACAGCCGTGATCGGGTATGGGGCAGCCCAAATCGTTGTGAAGTTCGGCAAAAATATTTTTTAAGGAAGGGGGCGGTTCAACCCCCGGCTTTACGGAAAAGCTGAGGCCGTGGGCCTGGTTGGGCCCGTGATAAGGATCCTGTCCCAAAATCACCGCCTTCACTTTGCTGAAAGGCGTGTAATGGAGGGCGTTAAAAATATCGTACATGTTCGGATAGATGGTCCGGGTCATATATTCCTTTTTCAAAAAAGCCCTCAGTTTCAAATAGTACGGTTTTTCAAATTCCTCTTCCAAAAGGGGAGCCCAATCGTTTTTTAAAATCTGCTTTTTCACTTCCGCCTCATCCCCTTCTCTTCATCTTACTACCTTCCATTCTAGCAAAAATGGCTTCATTTCGCCCCGTGTCTTTATCCCGGGATTCTGATAGAATAATAGTAAAATTCGGAAAGGAAGTGGAAGTATGCTCCGTTTTTCCAAACCTGATGCGGAAAACTTTTTCCGTGTCGTTCACGTGGAAAATTTCGCCGTCCGCCCCGACGAAAAACAATTGGTCTTCAGCGCCAACATAAACGGCCGGTACAATCTTTGGGCGATGGATTTGCCCAATGCCTTCCCCTATCCCTTCGCCTTCTACGGCCAAAACACGGATGCGCTGCGCTTTGACAAGGAAGGCCGCTTTCTGATTGCCAGCTTCGACAAAGACGGCGATGAAAATCTGCAAATCTACGCCCTTCCCCCGCACGGCGGCGAATGGGTGCCGCTTCGCGTCCAGGAAGGGGAGCGTCATTTTTTCATCGATCTCTCGGAGGACGGAAGACGGTTATATTACACGACGACGAAAAACAATCCCACGTTTTTGAACACGTATGTTTACGATATCGAGACGGGGGAAGAAACCCTGATCCTGGAAGGAAAAGACGCCGTGACGACCCTTTGCGCCGTCAGTCCCGGGGAAAATAGCGTAGTATACGGAAAATTTTTCAGCAACAGCCATTCGCGCAGCTATGTCCGCGCTGGCGGCAACGACTTCCCCCTGATCCCGGACGCGGAGGAACCCCATCTCGAAGGGGAATTCGTATATGTCTCCGAAAACGAAATTTATTTTTTAACCAATTATCAAAGCGATTTTGTCTATTTGGCCAAATTTGATGTATCGGCAAAGCGGTTTTCAAAAGTCCTGCAAATGGATAAAGAGGAATTCTCCCTCCTCCGTTACGGCAAAAAGGATCAGGTCCTTTACATCGTGGGCTCTTACGGGATGGAAGACAGGCTGTACCGTTATGATCTGAAAACCGGCGAAGCGAGGCAATTGAACTTGCCGGCCAGTGTGGTGGAAAAACTGACGGTGGCCGATTCCGGGAACCTGTACATACTCGCCCGCTCCGCCACGCGGCCGAACAATATTTACCGTTCCGCGGACGGGGGCATGACCTGGGAAGAGCTGACCCGCTGCCGCGTCCCGGGGATTTCCGAAGCGGACTTGGTGGAACCGGAGATCGTAAAATATCCCTCCTTTGACGGATTGGAAATCGAAGCATTGTTTTTCCGGGCGAAGGGGGAAAAGGCCAACGGCCACGTCATCCTCTGGCCCCACGGCGGACCGCAGGCTGCGGAACGGAAGATGTTCCGCGCCCTTTTCCAATTGCTCCTTTCCCGGGGATATTCCATCTTCGCGCCAAACTTCAGGGGCTCGACCAATTACGGCCTGAAATTTTTGAAAATGGTGGAGCGGGATTGGGGCGGCGGCCCGCGCCTGGACAATATCGCCGGTTTGGAATGGCTGATCAAAAACGGCTACGCCGACCGGAAGAAAATCTTCCTGATGGGGGGAAGCTACGGCGGATACATGGCGCTTTTGCTCCATGGCCGCCACGCGGAATATTTCAAAGCCGTCGTGGATATTTTCGGCGTCAGCAACCTCTTCTCCTTTATCGAATCGATGCCCGAATTCTGGAAACCGATCGCCCGGGAATGGGTCGGCGACCCCGAGAAAGACAAGGAAAAACTCACCGAAGACTCGCCGATTACCTACATCGACGGCATGGTGAAACCGATGCTCGTCGTTCAGGGCGCCAATGACCCCCGCGTCGTCAAGAACGAGTCGGATCAAATCGTGGAAGCTTTGAGGAAAAAGGGACGGGCAGTGGAATACATCGTGCTGGAGGATGAGGGCCACGGATTCTCGAAAAAGGAAAACGAAATAAACGTTTACAAGCAGATCCTCGCGTTTTTTGACAAGCATGCCAAATGACAGGGATCCCCTGAAATGGAAGAACGGGGCGACCGCAAGGGGAACAAAGACTTGCGGGACAGCCCCGTTTTCCTTTGGCGGCCCTGTCTGAATTTCCCCTTTTCCGCTCCCGCCATCCCGGCCCGCTTCCGCTCATAAATAAAAGAGCCGAATCCGCATGTTCCGCTGAAATCCGGCCCTTTCCTCAAATGGACGATTCAAATAAGGGAACGGCATCCGTTCGGAAAGCGGATTGCCGACCGACTTTTCTTCAAAGGGACGATTCAGGCAGCCCGTTCAACAGATCCGCAAGGGATTTCCCCTTGGTTTCACCCGTCGTTCCGCAAGGCCTTCCCTTCTTCTCTTCGCCGTTTTGGCGTTCCCTCGCCGTTTACTGTTCCTTTCCCCGTTCTTTCACCTTCCAATGCCAATGGGGGATAAATCCGTTTTGTTTCAGCCGTTCAAAACGGCTTTCCATATGGGACAGGTAGTCTTCCGCTTGTTCTTTGGAAAAAATGCCGTACTCCACGTATTTTTCCATCAATTCTTTCCGCAGATCCAAAATTTCCGTATGTAAGTTTTCCAATTCCTTTTGTTGTTCTTCCGTTAATTGGGTGTTTTTTCCCCGTTCAGGGGAGGAGGGTTCTTCGGCAAACGCATGCCCGGCCCCTAAACCGAAACAGGCGAGGAAAACCATAAGCATCATGATTTTTGAAAAGCGCAACATCGATCATCCTTTCCGTTCGTTCTTCCCTCCTATTATCTGTGGGGACTGCCTTTTGTATGCATCGGATCTTGTTCATTGCGGAAAATGCAGCTTTACCCGGATGAGGGGATCCGGCCCGATCCGGCTACGTATCCGCACGGCGATTTTGGTTGCCACTTACGGATGGGCCCGCGGCGCATTCCGATCCGGCTACGTATCCGCACGGCGATTCCTTTCCCGATCCGGGCGGGCGAAGGAAGATGGCAGCCCGGGTCGCACGGCAGGCGTTCGCTCCGCATTTTTCGGCCGGCAACCGCACGGGCCGGGCGGTCCGCTTCGGATGGCTTTCCATCCGTTGGAAAACCCCCACTTCCCGGGAAGAGGCCCCCTGAAAAACGCAGCCTACGAGGCAGCTGGCGGCAAACAACCCGATCCTTTGCGAAGGAACCGGCTGTAAACATCTCGATCGCCACCGATGCGGCCGGCTCCGCCTTGCCGTCGAAAGGAAAGAAAAAAAGTGAGGCAATCCGATCCCTTGCCGGCAGATTCGTTCACCCCCCGATCACCGCCGCCGGCCCCTTTCCCTGCCCGGCCCAAAAAGTTCGGACCAAGATGTTTGTGCAAAATCCTGCACCGAGTCCAGGGAGCACAATCTTCCGGAGATGGAACAGCTTTGCGCCCGCTTCTTTTTACACAAATTCTTGGACCTCATCAAAATTCGCCCCTCCCCCGGATTCTTTCCGTTTCCCGCACATACTATGAATGAAGCCGAAGAAGCGGATGGACAAGAACGATACAAGAATCGGAAAAATTGTAAGGTTTTAAAAAATTTGTCTGCATCCCAATCTCCCCCGAATTTCACCACACAGGTTGGGACTAATTGGGAGTGTTCTTGGAAACGATTGCATTTACAATGAAAGTAAAGGAGGGTTCTCCGCCATGCTGGAAAAGAAAAGCCTGCAACTGTTTCATCTGCTTTTATCGATGAACCCGAAATCCTATCCGCTTTTCATCGAAAACGTCCAAATGAGCGAAAGGCAATTTTTTTATCACTTGGACAAGATCAATTATTTTCTCCGGCAAAACCAGGCGCCGCCCATATCCATCGCCCAGAAGGAAATCCGGATCCCGGAGGAAGTGTTCGACCAATGGAAAACGGGTCGGCTGAATGTCTTGCCGAAAGATTTTCAATTCGATGAAGAGGAACGGAGTTATTTGCTGCTTATTTACACCTTCATCCGAAAGGAACCGATTTCCAATACCCACTATCAGCTTTTGTTAAACGTCAGCAAAAACACGGCAACAGCGGCAGTCAGGCAGGCGAATCAGTTCAGCAAGAAATTTCGGGTGGACATCCGTTACTCGCGGGAAAATGGCTTTCATTTGAAAGGCCAGGAAGAAGACAAAAGGAATTTGACGCTGAAATGCATCTCCATGTTTTCTTCCCACCCGAAAAAGCACGAAATTTTACGGCACCTCCTCCTCGAACACGGATACGAAGACCGGTTCCAGCTGTACGAAAGCAAATTGCGGGAAATCGGCGCCTCTTTCGGATTGACGTTTATCGAGGAGAGATTGTCCGATTTCCTGTATTTGCTGCAGATGATCCATATCCGGCAAAGGCAGAAGAAATGGGTGCAAATTCACGCGGACACGATGGAGTTTCTGAAAAAACAGGAAATGTACCAGGTGGCGATGAATATCCGGCAGACCCTTCAGGAACTCGGGGTTAGCGGCGTCGAAGTGGATCACAGCGATTTAAGTTCGGCAACCAGCGACCTGGCGGACCTGTTCGTCATGGGCAAAGACATCGCCGATGGGGCCGGTCATTTGGGAGAGATCATCGTATTGGACAGCATCATCGATCAGGATGAATTGAAGGCAAAGCTGAAAGAAAAATTGGAACAATTTGGATTACTCTAGGAGGGATGCTTGATGCGCCAATTAGTACTGGATATTTTAAGCCAACCGGCGGTTTTGGTTGCCGCGATCGCGTTGATCGGTTTGCTCATTCAGAAAAAATCATCGGCCGAAATTATTAAAGGAACGACGAAAACCTTTTTGGGATTCATCGTTCTCTCGGCGGGCGCCAATGTGCTCGTCGGCTCCTTGGAACCCTTCGGAAAAATGTTTCAGGAAGCCTTCCGTGTGAACGGGGTCGTTCCGAATAATGAGGCCATCGTCGCCATGGCGCTGACAAAATACGGTTCTACAACCGCACTTATTATGTTCTTTGGAATGATCGCGAACATTCTTGTCGCCCGTTTCACGAATTTGAAATATATCTTCCTTACCGGCCACCATACGCTGTACATGGCTTGCATGATCGCCGTCATTTTGCTGGTGGCGGGAATGGAAGGATTCCAGCTGGTATTGATCGGTTCTTTGGCTCTCGGATTGATCATGGCCGTTTTCCCCGCATTGGCCCAGCCGTTCATGAGGAAAATCACCGGCAATGACCAAGTCGGTTTCGGCCATTTCAGCACCTTGGGCTATGTTTTGTCGGGGGCGATTGGAAGCGTTGTCGGCAAAAATTCCCCTTCCACCGAAAAAATCAACTTTCCGAAAGGGCTGGGATTTTTGCGCGACAGCTCGATCAGCATCGCATTGACCATGTCCGTCCTCTATATTATTGTCGCCATCATCGCGGGGCCGGACTACATTGAAAAAAATCTCAGCAACGGAACCCACTTCATCGTCTTTTCCATCGTACAGGCGGTCACCTTCGCGGCAGGGGTATTCATCATCTTGACCGGCGTCCGTTTGATTTTGGCGGAAATCGTGCCGGCCTTCAAGGGAATATCCAATAAGCTCGTTCCCAACGCCAAACCCGCCCTCGATTGCCCGATCGTGTTCCCCTATGCGCCCAACGCCGTTTTAATCGGATTCTTCTGCAGCTTCCTGGGCGGCATCGTCGGCATGTTCATCCTCGGTGCGGTCGGCGCGGTCATCATCCTTCCCGGAGTCGTTCCCCATTTCTTTACGGGGGCAACCGCCGGCGTTTTCGGCAACGCCACCGGAGGGATCCGCGGAGCGACGATCGGTTCATTTTTCAACGGTCTCTTGATCACCTTCCTGCCGGTGTTCCTGATGCCGGTCTTAGGGGATCTGGGCTTCGCCAACACGACCTTCTCCGATTCGGATTTCGCCGCATCCGGCATCATTTTGGGATACATCACGAAATATCTCGGTTCCGCCGGGCTGACGGTGTTCGTCCTCGCAGCCGTGATCATTTCGGTTGCCGTGTATTTCTTGCGGGGGAAGAAAAGGGTGTCCGAGGATCATTGACCCGGGCGCCCGGCCGGCTTCCCCGAACATTCCCGGCAAACATCCTCTTACGGGGTTTTGCAGCTTCAGAAAATCATAAGGGGGCACGACGATGGACGCATTGGAATTGTTTAGGGACCAAATCCGGCTATGGACATTGAAGCAGCTTTACCATCTCGGATTCGGCCATTACGGCGGGAGCCTCTCCATCGTGGAGGCTCTTGCCGTCCTTTACGGAAAGGTGATGAAGATCACCCCGGACAACTTTCATGATGAAAAGCGGGACCGCTTCATTTTATCGAAGGGACACGGCGGGCCGGCGCTTTATGCGACGCTCGCCCTCAAAGGTTTTATCCCCTTCGGCATGCTTTATACCCTCAATCAGAACGGCACCAGACTCCCTTCCCATCCGGACCGGAATTTGACGCCGGGCGTCGAAATGACAACGGGCTCCCTCGGCCAAGGGATTTCCGTTGCCGTCGGGGTCGCTTTATCCCACAAACTTTCCGGCATCCCCGCCTACACCTATACGATCGTGGGAGACGGGGAACTCAACGAAGGCCAATGCTGGGAAGCGATCCAATTTGCCGCCCATCATCAATTGCACAGGCTTGTGGTACTGGTCGATGACAATAAAAAGCAATTGGACGGTTGGACAAAGGATATCGTCAATCCCCGCGATTTCGTAGAAAAATTCAAATCCTTCGGCTTCTGGTCGCGCCGGGTAGACGGAAGCAGTTTGGCGGAAATCGAAGAGGCGATCGAGGAAGGGAAAAAACAGACGGAAATGCCGATCGCCATCATCCTCGATACGAAGAGGGGACAAGGGGTGCCCTATTTGGAAGCGAAAGAAGATAATCACCATATCCGGCCGACCGAAGAGGACAAAAGGGCGATCGAAGCGGCCATCCAAGAACTGGAGCGGAAATGTGCAGGAGGGGTTGCCCAATGAACGCTTTATCTTCCCAACGATTAAAACCAGAAGAAAAGGAAATGAGACAGGTCTATGCGGAGACGGTCTTGGAACTTGCGCAAAAAGACCCCCGCGTCATCGCCTTGGAAGCCGATCTTATGAGCTCCATTTCCACCAACAAAATCCAGCCGTTCATTCCGAAGCAAATCATCAATTGCGGCATCATGGAAGCCCATATGATGGGCGTCGCCGCCGGGATGGCCCTGACCGGAAAGATCCCCTTCGTCCATACTTTCGCCCAGTTCGCCACGCGGAGGGCGTTCGACCAGCTTTTCGTTTCCCTGGCCTATGCCAAATTGAATGTCAAGATCCTCGGTTCCGACGCCGGGGTAACGGCGGAACATAACGGCGGAACCCATATGGCTTTCGAGGATCTCGGGCTCGTCCGGCTCATTCCCCACGCCACCGTCTATGAGGCCAGCGACGGGACCATGCTGAGGGAACTGCTCGTCCAAAGCTACGGGGAATACGGCGTCCATTATATCCGGACGATCCGCAAAAAGGCGTTGCAGCTTTACGACAAAGGGGAAAAATTCCCGAAGGGAAAAGGAAAGCTGCTGAGGGACGGAAAGGACGCGGCGATCATCGCCTCCGGGATCATGGTCGCCGAATCGTTGCTTGCCGCCGATCTGCTGGCGAACCAAGGGATTGACGTGATGGTCATCGATATGTATTCGATTAAACCGATCGACCGGGAGCTTTTGATCCATGCCGCCAAGACGGCCGGACTGATGATCACGGCGGAAAATCACAATGTCATCGGCGGTCTGGGAAGCGCGGTGGCGGAAACCTTGGCGGAGACCTTCCCGGTTCCGGTCTACCGGATCGGCGTGAGGGAACAATTCGGCCAAGTGGGCAAAACGGATTATTTGAAGGAATTTTACGGCCTGACCGCAAAACACATCGCGGAAACGGTGCTCGAACAAATCAAAAGGAAAAAAGAATAGGCCTGAAATCGCTGACCGGGTGAAACCTTGTTTTCCGCGAACGGAAAATGGGAAGATCCCGGTCAGGAATTTCCTCCGATGGCTTCAATACAGATATGTTATCAAACCCTTTGAAAGAAATAAATCTGTGCTGTAGCTATGAGCCGAAACCGCTCCACTAAGGCAAGCAATTCCCCTTCAAACAACCAATTTTTGATTCTGCAAGCGATTTTCATTATCTGATGATGCCACAGTAATAGAACCGAAACATACATTTGTTACCCCCCAAATTCTTTTGAAGGGTTACATTTTCAATTCAGAAAAATTTTTGAGTTAAGTCCATATAATTGTGTAAAAAGGGAAATAGAAAAAGAGCCATGTTGCTCCCTTTGGTAGAATAAACAGTGGACAAAAAACACCAAACATAAGGAGGAATGCAACCATGGCTCTATATCATATTACCCTAAATGATGAACTTTTGCACGGGTTATTCACCAGAGAGCTTTTTGCGATGTAGCGATTTTGGGGTCTACGTCGCCAAATTTTTTTGCTTGATATACGGATTTTCCGCAAAGAGGCCCTTTTGATCGGATCCTAAATCCAACATGTTTCTCCAGCTTCCCAAAAAAGGGCATACGCCACCCGTTATCCACAATTCGCATTTGTGGATTTTTTCTCCTTCCCAACTTATCCACTTGTGGATATTGGTTTACGCCGCCTTTACGAGGCTTCGGAGGTGATCTCCCTGCTTTTCTTTGACCCGGCCGATCGCCATCGCCAGCATGACGCAAAGAGCCAGCCCGCAGCGCAC